>Ga0116152_10001059_pt1 | contig 22524 bp, 21 predicted proteins | sample AD_UKC119_MetaG_FD_89894 | JGI IMG/M metagenome (GOLD analysis project Ga0116152, IMG submission 89894) | Active sludge microbial communities of municipal wastewater-treating anaerobic digesters from Hong Kong - AD_UKC119_MetaG | ecosystem: Engineered > Bioreactor > Anaerobic > Digestate...
ATTCAATTTTGTACTTTTAGCTCTCAAATACATTTTACATGGAAATCGTTTATCTTCTTGTTGGTCTGCTGGTTGGGGCTGCAGCCGTTTATTTTATCTTCAACTCGAAGCTTCAGAAAGCCAGTTCTGAGTCCGAAAAAGAGTTACTACAAAAGGAAAATGAGTTTCGCGGGCAGGTGGTGGAAGCAGATAAACAACGGCTGGTGTGGGAAGAACGTTACAATTCGCTGAAACGTGACAGTGAAGAGTGGAAAACTGAGTTGGAGAAAATCAGATCGGAGAATACGATTCTTGTTGGACGATTGGAAAAAGCTAAAGTGGAATACCTCAACCTTCAGGAAAAACTGAACACACAGAAAGCCGAACTGGAAGAACTGCAAAAGAAATTCACCACCGAGTTTGAAAACATTGCCAATAAAATTTTGGAAAAAAACAGTGAGAAATTTACCGCCGCTAACCAGAAAAATATTGGAGAGGTACTGAATCCTTTAAAGGAGAAAATTCTGCTGTTTGAGAAGAAAGTAGAAGATACCTATCAAAAAGGATTAAAAGACCAGACAGAACTCCGTGCTGAATTGCTGAAGTTGTATGATTTGAATAACAAAATCAGTGAGGAAGCAAACAACCTGACGAAAGCACTTAAAGGTGACGTGAAAAAACAGGGAAACTGGGGTGAAGTAGTGCTGGAGCGCATTCTGGAACGTTCGGGTTTGAATGAAGGCGAGCAGGGCTATCAGAAACAGTTCAGTGATGTTACAGATGATGGTAAGCGCGTACAGCCTGATATTGTGATCAATCTGCCTGATAATAAACACATTATTGTCGACTCGAAAGTTTCTCTAATTGCCTATGAGAGGGCTGTTAATGCTGAAAATGAAGAGCAACGCCAGAAGTTTGTAAAGGAGCATCTTCTGAGTTTAAGGAATCACATTAAAGGACTGAGTGAAAAACATTACCAGACAGCAAGCAAATTGAATTCGCCCGACTTCGTTTTGTTATTTATTCCCATTGAAGCATCGTTTAGCGTGGCTATCCAGGAAGACCAGGAATTATTTTCATTCGCCTGGGACCAGAAGGTGGTGATTGTAAGCCCATCAACTTTACTGGCTACTTTGCGTACTGTTTCATCTATTTGGCAACAGGAAAACCAAACGCGAAATGCTTTGGAAATTGCACGGCAAAGCGGGGCACTTTACGATAAATTTGTTGGTTTTATTGCGGACATGGAGGGAATTGGTAAAAACATCGAAAGCACCCGAAAATCGTACGATTTGGCGATGAATAAACTGCAAACCGGTTCAGGAAACCTGGTTCGGCGTGTTGAGAGCATTCGAAAACTGGGAGCAAAAGCCACCAAAGAACTTCCCGGCCAATATACCGGAGAAGAATAAAATACGATTATTAAAAAGGAGTTTAGAACCGGGTATCTTTGGTACTTCCCTGCATCATGAAAATCCACTGAAAATTTTCGTCAATCATTTTCATAGCTTCCAGATCCTTTTTGTTTTTGGTAAAAACCACACCATCTTTTCCAGTAACAATACTCTCGAGTGTTACATGACGTTTGTTGCTTGGTTTTTCTACATCCGAAAACCAAATATTGCTTACGGTTACCTGGTAGGAGTTGCCATTTTTTTCAACTTCAAAAGTTGCATTCATCGGGTCTTTTAAAAAATCCGCGATCTTACGGCTTTTCAAATCCTTATAATTCCAGTTCAGGTTATAATTTACAATTACACCGTTCATGGTATTCTCATTTGTTCTTTTTATCTGGAACCCACCACCCGGGGCATTGTACGATTTTAGCTTTTGTTCCAAAGCATCGAAATTAACACCCGAATTATAGGTTTTCTGAAAGTAGACATCTCGATTACGGAGGAAAAAATTTCCCTCATCTGAATCGCGGTAAGGATCACGGTTAAGTTGTGCGAAGGAACTAAAACTAAGTAAAATCAGCAACTGAATGAGGATGAGTTTCATAAAGTTTGGTTTTTTGGTCGTTTTTATTGTATGATTTAAACAAATGTACTAAAATATGTGGTAGATATTGTTAAATTTGGTAGCAGATTAACCAAAGAACCGTAATATGAGATCAATCTTACCTGCAGTGGTATTATTGGGCGTAGTCATTACAGCATGTAATCTTTTTGCAAAGAAAGCAGTTGAAACCCCTCCTCCTGAAACGATTCCCGTGAAGACAGCCGAACAATTGCTGGCCGAAGAACAGGCACGGCAAGACAGTATTAAGAATGCTGAATATCTGCAAATGCAACAAACTCCGTTTGGTGATTTACGTTTCGGGATGAGTAAAGAAGAAGTAACCCAGAACAACGAGAAAAGACAAAAACTGGGAAAGTATTTCTATAATTTTTCTTACGGTTTTACTCCCGATGATCAGTTGTATAAGTTGAAGATAAGTTCGGATGGGGTGAAAACCATTCGATATGATTCTGACCTGAAAGCCAACTATCAGAACCTGTTTTCCATTATCAAAACAAAATATGGAGAACCCGAAACCCGGCATGAGTTTCCATCCATTTTCGATGTGCAGGATGTTAAAAAATATAGTATGAATAAATGGACAGAAGGCACGAAACAAATTCAACTGTCACTGCTCGAAAATGAAATAAATTCATATAGCGCAGTGTGTGAAATAACAGACATGAACAGGAATGCTGAAGAATTGGAGCGAGTACGTAAAGAAAAAAATAAAGACATTACTGAAGCTTCTGAGAAGTTCTGAAGATTATCGGGCTTAATTCGAAATTAATAATTAGCATTCTGCCTGGAATCATTCTATTTAACAAACTCAAGAATTTAAATTAAAGGAGTTAAACAAAATACGTTAGAATTATTTGTAATTTTCAAAAAAACCACTTATGAAAAAACAGCTATCTCTGGTACTGATTTTAATCTTTCCTTTATTCAGTATCTCCCAAAACATCGAGGAATCGGCTAAAAAGGCCAAGAGTTATGTGTCGTCGGAATACGACAGAAATGCGGTTACATTCATAGGGCTCGATTTTAACGAGAACCTGAGTACTGAAGTGTACCAAAAGATTTCAGAATTAAAGGTTCCTGACAAATTTTATGACAATTCAATTGAAGGTAACATTCTGAAACCAGGAGTGGGCCGTGAAAGTGTTTCGAATCAGTACACAGGTCTTGACGAAAATAAAATTCGGCAATGGTTAAATGACAATAAAGTTGGTCAGAAAATTCTTTCAGACTGGTTTAACCGTCAGGGCGATGGAAGTTTTAACGTGGAGACACTAAAAGAACGCGGGCTTTTTAATGCTAACGATAATGATTTCATGGTAGCCTCGGCTTCCAAACGTGGCGAATCTTCATTGATGGATATGGGTATGCAACTGGTAAATCAATCGTATGTTCTCGTTTTCGATTACAGCGATATCATGACCATGAAACAGTACTACGATAAAAATGAGGTTCCGGCTGATAAGCGAATAATGAACGGATTTCGCAGTAGTTTAAATACCTATCTGTTTAAACTCAACTTTAACGATTCAGTGGCAGCTACATTCTTCCAAAACTATTGGTTTGGCGCAAACGATCCGAATGCAGCAGCTAAGAAAGAAGCCTTTGAAAATGCCTCCTTCCCTTTTGTTTTTGTATCAAAACAGCATAACGATATTTCAAGTACACAGTACAACGAAGGTCAAACACTGGCACCCAAGGTGCAGAAAACCAAAGATCAGTTATTGGAGCAACTGGCCACCTCGTCGTTGGAAGCGGCGATGACCGATGTGGAAAATCAAAGACAGGAATTTAGAGTGAAAGCGATGGTGAGCTCGGTTCATCCGATTGCAGCTAAGATTGGTAAAAAAGAAGGTTTGAAATTCGATCAACGATATTTTGTTCTCGAAAATCGTGAAAGAAATAACGGAACATTATTTACAAAACGGATTGCAGTTGTCAAATCCATGTCAGTGATTGACAATAGAAAAGTTACAACCGGGCAAACCGATGCTTCGGAATTCTATCAGATAGCAGGCGGCGGTGTGGATAACTACGGAATGTTCCTGGAACAACACAACGATGTTGGTTTGAATCTCGCGTTGGGTTATAGTATGTCGGGTTTAACGGGTTATACAGGCAGGGCTGAATATTACATTTCGAAAGCGTTTGGTGGCTTTGTAAAGCCTGGAAAATCGGGTAAAGGATTAACCTCCATAAAAATTTATGTGGAAGGAGGCTACGATTTACAAAAAGATTACACTGTAGAAATATCAGACTTCACTGATAATTTTACGTTTATGCGTGTAAGTGGCGGGTTGGCTAAAGATTTTTATCCAATCAGTTTTTTGCACTGGGGACCATTTGTTGGTTATGGAGTTGAAGAAATCTCCTGGGAGAGCGAAGACAATGTTTCGGTATCTTCTGATTTTATTGAGGCTGGAGTACGTGTTGGGGTGAACCTTGCTCACAACATTCAGTTAATTGGCTCTGCCACTTATTATTCATTAATAACTTCTGAAATAAAAGATAGTGATACTAATGAGACAGAAGAGTTTGAATACAAAGATTATTTCAAAGACAGGATGGGATTGAGTTTGAATGTCGGAATCAGATTTATGTTCTAAAATTTAAATACTATGGCAAGAAGAATAAGTTTTATAGGAATGATCATTTTACTGATGTTTTCAGTAAGTGTATCAGCGCAAACCCGCAAACAAAAGAAGATGGCTGGTTATGTGATGGGAAATTACGAAGTAGAATGCATGGGGACCGGAATGGACGGAACGCAGCTGATTAAAGTATGGGGTTACGGTAAAAAACCCGATGTAGCTGCATACCAGGCAAAGAAAAATGCAGTTCATGCCGTTGTTTTTAAAGGTATAAACGGTGGACAGCCAGGATGTATGATGCGTCCGCTGGTTACCAAACCCGGTGCCGAAGTTCAGCACAGCGACTACTTTAATACATTTTTTGCCGACGGTGGTCATTACCTCAATTTCGTCTCGCAAACCGGTGATGGAACCATGGATCGTGTAAAAGTGGGTGGCAAACAATATAAAGTTGGTATTGTAGTAGCTGTAAAACACGCCGACCTCCGCAGAGAGCTTGAGGCCGCAGGAATTATTCAGAAATTAGGTCAAGGATTTTAAAATACGTGGAAGATGAGAAATTTACTATTACTGGTTACATTTATTTTATTTAGCTTCTCAGCTTTTTCTCAGGCTAAAAAACCGACAATTATGGTGGTTCCCAGCGACAACTGGTGTATTAAAAACGGGTATACACAGATGTACGATGAAATGGGAACAATGAAAACTCTGCCCGATTACAAAATGGCGTTGCAAAACGAAACTGATTTATTGATGACGATTTCCAAAATCAATACGATGATGGCAGACCGGGGTTTCCCACTGGTAAATCTCGAAACAGCTCTAAAAAACATTGAGCAGGAAGGTGCAGAGATTGCCATGCTGGGTAGTAAATCAGGAGGATCGATTACTGAAAGCCCGATTGATGTTCTGCAACGTACCGCCAATGCCGATATCATTATGCAGCTTACGTATGTGGTGAATCAGAATGGACCTCAACGTTCGGTTACTTTTATGTTGCAGGGACTTGACGCTTACACCGGAAAGCAAATCGCCGGTGCGCAGGGAACCGGTAATCCTTCATTTGCAACTGAAACTCCGGTTTTGCTGGAAGAAGCAGTGCTGGCACATATCGATGATTTCAATTCGCGTTTGCAGGATCATTTCAACGATTTGTTTGAAAACGGACGTGAAATTGCATTCCAGACCCGAATTTTTGATACTTCCATGGTCGATTTTGAGGAAGAGTTCGATTACAACGGAGAAGACTTGGAGTTGGGCGAAATTATCGAAGACTGGGTTTTTGATAACACGGTACAGGGACGTTTCAGTACCTCTACTTACACAGAAAATGTGATCCGTTTCGATCAGGTTCGCATACCTCTTTACGACGAACGCGGCCGTGCCAACGACACCCGTCGCTGGATACGTGATTTGCGCTCGATGCTCGGAAAACCACCTTTTAGCCAGGAGTGTAAAATTTATACACGCGGGTTAGGTGAAGTTTGGCTTATCGTAGGTGAAAAATAAAATCAGAAGTTATGAAAAGAATATTTTTGATTGTATTGGCATTGATCCCTTTTCTGGGGTGGGCTCAGAATGATCTGGGGAAAGCAGATGACTATGCTCGTTTGAATTTGAATGTTTTCATACCAGAACAGGTACAGGACATTCCGGAGCATGCCAAAAGCCTGATGGTGAATAAGCTGACACAGGCAATCACCGAAAAAGGAATGGGCGGAGCCGGAGTAAGTCCACGTTTTTTGGTAACAGCCAAAATGGAGCAACTCACCAAAGACGTTTCTCCAACTGTTCCTCCAGTTGAAACCTACACTTTTGAGATCTATCTTTATATCGTTGATTTTGTGGACAAGAACATTGTTTCTTCTACTTCATTTACTGCAAAAGGTGCCGGGAGCAACAGCAACAAGGCATATACAAACGCTCTACGGACACTAAACCTGAAGAATTCGAAAGTGGACAAATTTCTGGATGACGGGAAAACCAAAATCATCGAATATTACAATGCAAGGTGTGATTTTGTAATTGCACGTGCCAAATCATTGGCTACACAAAACCAGTTTGCCGCAGCATTAAATACGTTATCATCCATCCCGGAAGTATGTAAAGATTGTTACATGCAGGCACTGGATGAAATCGGACCTATCTACCAGGATTACATCGATCATGATTGCCAGGTGTCTGTTAATGTGGCTTCAGCTGTTTGGGCATCGCAACCCAATTCAACCGGGGCAATTCAGGCAGGAGCTGTTCTTTCTGGGATTGATCCCGATTCCAGATGTTACGGCGAATCACGCCAGTTGATCAGTAAGATGGAAAAGAAGGTATTGCAGGATGAAAACCGTGACTGGAACTTCATTGTAAAAGCATATGAAGATCAGGTAATGCTGGAATCACTGCGTATTAAAGCGTTTCGCGATGTGGGTGTTGCTTATGGCGAAAACCAGCAACCAACTTACAACGATATTTTATGGGTGTTCCGTTAATTATTGATTTTGAATCTTGATGCACAAGGTCTATAAAAGATTAGCAGGATTACTGATACTGATTCTCAGTATATCGGCTTACAATGCTTTTGCCCAAAAAGTTTTAAACGAACAGGAAACTCAATGGGTAAATGAAGCTTACGAACAGCTTGAGGATGCTCTTTCCAATCCCGGACTGTCACAGGACGAGCGAATCCGGATGGTAGAGCGAAGCGCAAAAACGTTAAAGGAATACGGACAGCCATCGGGGTTTCCTGAAGGAGATATTCCTCTCAAAAGGTTTATGAAGGAAAATTTTGATAAAGCATCGGAGCAATACAATGATGTGAACGCTTTCCGTCAGGACCTCGCCAAAATGCAATTGGATGCCAGAATGAAATTTATCAATGCCGTTCAAATTGAAATGGTGGAAGATGAAATTAAACTGATGATTCCGGGGAAACCGGGGTATGATTTATCAAAGGATCTGGTACAAACAGTTTTTGACTGGAATGCAGTTGAAGGATTTAACGAAGGAGAAATGGGCGATGCAAAGGCCTTGAAGAAACTATTTTTGAAGAGTGCTGAAACAGGTAAACTTCTTCAACAGATGGATCAGTTGTTTAAAGACCACCAGTTTAACATGCAGGAATTAAACCGCGATCTGAAAATGGTGGATCAAACAGAAGCGCAACTTCGAAAAAGATATGAGCTGGCTGAGGCTTCAACGCACACTTTTAAAGGATACGAAGGAGCTGGGCCAAAGCAAAGCAAGCCTGAACCTGTTGTTACACAGTCTATCTCAATTTCAATTGATCCGGCTTTAATTGGCACCTGGCTGAATACCGATGCAACAAGGACACAAAGTGGTTGGCAATTCAATTCTGATGGTACAGCTGTACAATACATTCGTGATAAAAGAATCCCCGGGTGGAAATGGGAAGTTCGGGGAGGAATGCTCTACATTATTGGAGGAAACAATAAATCGGAAGATTACAACTACAAGTTTGAAGGCGGAGATCTTTATATGGAAGTTACTTTGCTGGGCAAACAGGTGTGGAGTGCCCCAATGAGTAAAATGTAGAATATTTATATTTCGATTCGAGAAACCTTTGGAGAAATCCAAAGGTTTTTTGTTTTTAAATTAGATTGTCATGATTTTCTTCTCGATTAAGTATTTCTGTTACAAGCTGAATGTGATACGTTTACTATTGTATTTGTCAGAAACTTTTCCTTGAATGTAAACCAGACTTCCGTTTACAAAAGTGCTATGAATCCGGTGTGTGAATTCTGTTCCATCAAAAGGAGACCATCCGCATTTATACAAGATATTTTCCGGTGAGACAGTCCAACTGGTGTTTGGATCGATCAAAACCAAATCGGCAAAAAAACCTTCACGGATATATCCACGGTCTTCAATTCTGAACAGGTCCGCTGGTGTATGACACATTTTCTGTATCACTTTCTCAACTGAAATAAATCCTTTGCGGCTCATTTCGAGCATCGCCACCAGCGAATGCTGAACAAGCGGACCACCCGAAGGTGCTTTGAAATAGGTATTATTTTTTTCTTCTAGAGTGTGCGGAGCGTGATCGGTGGCAATTACATCAATTTTATCAGAAAGCAGTGCTTCCCAAAGCGCTTCTTTATCAGCTACACATTTAATCGAAGGATTCCATTTTATCCGGCTTCCGTGGGTAATGTAATCACGTTCGTCGAACCAAAGATGATGAACACAAACTTCAGCCGTAATTTTTTTGTCAGCTACTTTTCCTGGTTTGAACAAGGACATTTCTTTAGCCGTGGATAAATGAAGTACATGCAACCGGGTATCAAATTTCGATGCCAGTTCCACGGCTTTTGATGATGAAATGTAACATGCTTCGTCGCTACGAATATGGCAATGGCGTGACATTGGCACATTCTCTCCATACCGCTGACGGGCAATTTCAATATTTTTCTGAATGGTGGCTTCGTCTTCGCAGTGAGTAGCAACCAAAGTGGGTGCATTTTTGAAAATACCGGAAAGTGTTACTTCATCATCTACCAGCATATTTCCGGTCGAAGATCCCATAAAAACCTTAATTCCGCACACTTTCGATGGATCGGTTTTTAATACTTCATCCAGGTTGTCGTTGGTGGCACCCATGTAAAAAGAATAGTTCACTGCAGAGACTTCAGCAGCCCGGTCATATTTTTTCTGAAGTTCTTCCTGTGTAACTGTTTGCGGGTTGGTGTTGGGCATTTCCATGTAAGTGGTTACACCGCCGGCAGCGGCGGCCCGGCTTTCGGTGGCAATTTCGCCTTTGTGAGTAAGTCCCGGTTCACGGAAATGTACCTGGTCGTCAATAACCCCTGGAATAAGGAGCAATCCGGTAGCATCAATTACATTTGTTTCGCCTAAATCGAGGTTACCGGGAAGGAAACTGGGAAAAATCTTCTCAATCTTTTCATTGTTGATTAAAACACTTCCTTTGAATTTTAATCCCTCGTTAACGATTGTTGCATCCTTTATCAGTGTTTTCATTTTCCGTCATTTTTAACAAAGTTAATGAATTGCCCTCTGCTTTCATCAGAAAAATAAAAAAGGCTGCGATAGCAGCCTCATTTATCCTTTATTAATATTCCTTAATCGTTTCTTTTGTATTTTCTTGTCCAGCTTCGCATTTTCATTTTCAATACTCCCCAAAGTGCTTCATTGAAAATTCCTCCGCTCATTTTTGACGTGCCTTCCTTCCGGTCGGTAAAAACGATCGAAACTTCCTGAATGTTAAACCCAAATTTGTACGCGGTAAATTTCATCTCCACCTGGAAGCCGTAACCAATCAGTTTAATTTTGTCGAGGTCAATGGTTTTCAGTACATTACGTTTCCAGCAAACAAAGCCGGCAGTGGTGTCCCGCACATCCATTCCGGTTACAATTCGAACATACATCGATGCAAAATACGACATTAACACGCGACCAAGTGGCCAGTTTACTACATTGATTCCGGAGATATAGCGCGATCCAATGGCTACATCGGCGCCTTTTTCAATCGCATCGAAAAGACGGATTAAATCATCGGGGTTGTGCGAGAAATCACAGTCCATTTCGCAAACGGCCTCGTAATCCCGCTCCAAAGCCCATTTAAATCCGGCAATATAAGCCGTTCCGAGTCCCAGTTTCCCTTTTCGTTCCAGAATGAACAACTTGTTCGGAAATTCTTTCATCAAACGTTTGACGATATCGGCAGTTCCATCGGGTGAATTGTCTTCAACAATTAAAAGATGAAATGGTTTTTCCAGAGAAAATACCTTGCGGATCATTTTCTCCACGTTTTCTTTTTCGTTATAAGTTGGAATAATGACAAGATGTTTCGACACAATGTTTTCTTTAAAATTGAGTAGCGAATTTACAATATTTTGAGAGTATTTTACAAGGGTTTTTGTTTTTAGTCTTTTTAAACTGACCTGTATCTTCTTCACTTCGAGAACCCGAAGATTTTTTAGTAACTAAAAGTAGGGTTAACTTTTAATGACTTGTAATAGCTATATCTGAGAATTAAAAACCGGGAATATATCCAGAGGAAAACAAGTTATGAAGTCCATTAAACAAAAAGCGATTCAATATTTTGGTTTCATGATTGATTATTGTTTTTCTGAATGTGTTCCAATTAGCAACTTGTAAAGAGTATAGAATATGACGAAGAAGTTCAATTATTTTACAATGGTTTTATTGCTGATATTATCGGCATGCCAGGGACTGATAAATGACTCAGAAGAAGATGACGATAATACACAAGAGCAAGTGATTAACGAGGAAAGCATTGAAGATGCAATTGCTGATAATGCAGGTAATCACGATGAAGATGCTGATTATTCATGGGATGCAGGTTCGGTGGTGGACGTTACACTAAACGGAAGTTCGGTGAGTGTCAATTCAGATAAGGTAAGTGTGAGCGGAAGTATAATAACAATAAATTCTGCAGGTAATTTTCGCTTCTCGGGTAGTTTGAGTAACGGACAAATCATTGTTAATACAGAAGACAAAGAAATTGTTCGTTTAATTCTGAACGGGGTGGATATAAAATCTTCTTCAAGCGCCCCGATTTATGTAAAAAGTGCAGAGAAGGTACTGATTTATCTCGTTGAAAATACCACTAATAAGCTAAGTGACGGAAGTTCGTATACCTACGACAATGCTGAGGATGAGGAACCAAATTCCACATTATTCAGCAAAGCAAACCTGACTCTCGCTGGAGGTGGTTCACTAACGATCGATGCCAATTTCAACGATGGCATTAATACAAAAGACGGATTAATAATTGCAGGCGGATCTTATTCAATTACCTCTGCTGACGATGGAATCAGGGGAAAGGACTACACCATTGTAAAAAGCGGAGCCATTCATATCGCAGCGCAGGGCGACGGAATAAAATCAGACAACGATAACGATGAAACCAAAGGTTATATTGAGATACAAAACGGTAGCTTTCAAATAACGGCCGGTGGAGATGGCGTTTCTGCAGAAACAGATCTGTTGATTAGTTATGCTGAAATGACTCTTCAAACCACAGGAAGTACTTTAACAAGTTCTGCAAAAGGGTTGAAGACAGGAGTTCATGAAATTATTGACGATGGTATTTATTCCATCAACTGCACTGACGATGCCATTCATTCCAACGGAACGATTACGATTAATGGTGGAAATTTTGAACTATCAAGCAACGACGATGGTATTCACTCTGATTACGACCTTGTGATTAATGATGGTACCATTAATATTTTGAAATCCTATGAAGGCATTGAAAGCTATAAAGGAAACATGGCGATTAATGAAGGAACAATCCGTCTGAAGTCGAGCGATGACGGATTGAATCTATCAGCAGGAGGCGATGTTATGGGGGGCCCTGGAGGAGGTTGGGGCGGAACTTCTTCTGCATCGGGCAATTACTTCCTGTATATAAACGGAGGACGAATTTATATGAACGCTTCAGGTGATGGACTGGATTCGAACGGTTCGGTTTTGATGACGGGAGGAACGGTTTTAATTGATGGTCCGACAAACGATGGCAATGGAGCAATCGATTACAACGGATCATTTGAAATAACCGGAGGAACTATTATCGCGGCTGGGAGTTCAGGAATGGCACAGGCTCCTGAATCTTCAAGTAGTCAGTATTCTGTTTTAGCTCGTTTCTCGGCCAAAAGTGGAGGCACCTTATTTCATGTTGAGAATTCGGATGGTGAAAAAATATTAACATACAAACCATCAAAAACATATGAATCGGTTGCATTCTCGACTCCTTTGCTTGAAAAAGGTCGGAGTTACAAAATTTTCACCGGAGGATCGGATTCAGGATCAGAAACAGATGGACTTTATTCCGGAGGTACCTATTCCGGCGGAACTCTATTCACCAGTTTTAGTATTTCAGCAGTACTTACTGACATTTAAATAAACAGAGATGATTTCGAATGAATTAATTAAATTGCAGCCTAAATCAATTTTCACTGTGCGATCAGATTCAGAAACACTGCATATCCATTCCGACAGCCAGGTTGTTACCGGCTTGTTGAATGATTTTGATCCCATTTCTCTCGATGAAATGGACGGAGTGAAGATGATGAGGCGATTCGACTCGAAATATGTCATGAACATAGAAATCCTGAATCGTCTGCTCAAGGCTGTCCAGGGTGATTATTGTGTGCTTGAGGTATCAGGAAAGAGAATACAATCTTACCATACAGTTTATTACGATACTCCCGACAATCGTTTTTACTTGTCACATCATAACGGGCTTGGAAACCGTATAAAATTACGTAAACGCGAATATACAGATTCAGGCCTGGTTTTTTTGGAAATAAAGCTCCGTAATAACAAAGGCGAAATCAGGAAGAAAAGAATGTTGGTAAGGGATTTGGATGAAGGACTTTCCGATGAACAAAGAACTTTTATTCAGAAACATTCGACTTTAAATGGAGATAAGCTCGAAGCTAAATTTATTAGCCGGTTTAAAAGAATAACCTTGGTAAGTAAAAAGTTGGATGAACGTTGCACCATTGATATGGATCTGCATTTTCATTCATTTTCAGGTGAAAAAAGTGATCTGAAAAATCTGATTGTTGCTGAGTTAAAACAGCGTGATCAAAAAATGAAATCAAAACTGGCCCGGGTTTTAAAAGAAAACAGGGTTTATAAGCAATCTTTCAGTAAGTATTGCATTGGAAGGGCAATGAACGAGAACGACCTGAAAAGCAATCTTTTTAAGCCTGAATTACAGCAGATAAAAAACAAATTTCAATAACAGAAATATTCTTTCGAGCCATTCAGGAAGAATATATTTTAAGAAACAACCTTTATGATAACAGAACTTTTTAGCAGATATCTCGGCTCAGTTACACCTTCAGCTGACATCGAACTGATTAACGTGGAGGACTTCCTTCAGTTGGTGGTCCGTTTTGGTTTTCATTTGCTCGTGACATTTATCGTGGTGTATTTTATTTACGCTAAAAACAGTCGCAGAAAGGACTTTTATTTCAGTTATTTTGCAATTGCTGTCACCATTTTCACGCTGTGTTTTCTACTCGACAATGTTAAAATCGAATTAGGATTTGCAATCGGGTTATTCGCTATCTTCGGGATTATCAGGTACCGCACTGATACCATTCCAATAAAGGAAATGACTTATTTGTTTGTGATTATAGCCATTTCTGTTTTAAATGCACTATCGAGTAAAAAAGTAAGTTTAATGGAACTGGTATTTACCAATGCAGCCATTATTGCAACCATGTGGATTTTGGAAAAAATTCTCATGCTGCGCCAGGAAGCTTCGTTAAATATTATTTATGAAAGAATAGAGAATATACATTTAATGAATAAAGAGGAACTAAGGGAAGACATTGAGCAACGAACCGGCATAAAAGTAAAGCGCGTTGAAATTGCCGAAATTAATTTTATGAGAGATACCGCACGTATCAGGGTTTTCTACGAAGTGAACGAACCAAATACAAAAGAAAGTCTGGTGGAGGGGAAACGTGTATGAAACGAATTTTTTGGGTAGTAATCATTCTATTTTTTAGTTATTCTGCCGCCGACGCGCAACGCACATGGTTCGAATTTGAGATTTCAAAGTCCCTTGGAGACAAATTACAGATTGGCCTGGCTCCTCAAATTCGTTTTAAAGAGAAATTTGAACTTCATGAATACTTTTTCGAACCGAATATCGAGTATAAATTCAACAAATACTTTTCACTTGGTGCCAATTATCGGATAGGGAATAATCCCGACAAAGATGGAAATGCACAATGGTACGGGCGTTATGCTTTGGAAGCTAAAACAGGATATGAGTGGAGGAGGCTGGAAGCAAAATTTCGGTTAAGGTACACCAATACCGATGATTTTGGTGGAGAGCCGGGAGACCAGATCAATTATCTGCGTTTCAAATTTCAGTTAGAGTACGACATAAAAGAAATCGATCTGAAACCATACGCGGCCTACGAAGCATACAGAAATCTTGTTGAAGGTGATTTTACAAAAGTACGTTGGGAAGGCGGACTGGAATACAAGATTAACAAACATCACCGGGTAGGAGCCTACTATCGGTTAAATGATTACCTGGTTACCGATGATGAAACTTTTAAAATCATTGGATTAACTTATAAATTCAGCTTTTAATCACTTCCTTCTAAAAAAAAATCAATTGTAAATTAGGGAATACTTTCGCTCGGCTGTATTACTTGTGAATAAGCGAAACAGAAAACAACTTTTTGAAAAAGAATTAGATGCCGGGATTAGACAAGGCAGGTTTTATTGAGGCGTTTCATTCGATGTACGTACCTGTGAAGAATTTTATTTATTACAAAACGGGTGACATTGAAGTGGCAGAAGACATTGCGCAGGATGCCTTTGTAAAACTGTGGGAAAAAAAGGAGGAGATACGCACCAAAAGTGTGAAATCACTTTTGTATACTATTGCCGCAAATTTGTGTAAAAACCGTTTCGAGCATCAGCGTGTAGTATTCGAATTTGCCAAAAATTTTACATTGGCAAATGACTCGGCTTCTCCCGAATTCGAAATGGAACTTAAGGAGTTTAGTAAGAAACTGGAAAAAGCCATTGGCGGATTAAATGAGAAAGAGCGTGTTGTGTTTTTAATGAACCGGATTGACGGACTGACCTACAATGAAATTGCATCCAACCTGGGGCTTAGTGTGAAAGCCATTGAGAAGCGGATGAAAAAGGCCCTGGATGAATTAAAACGAACAGTGGAATATAAACTGTAAAAGAGTTGTAATGAGGAAGATGAATAAGAGCGAAAAACATACGATCGATGAAGCGTATTTCAGAAAGCTGGATACGGAAAGCAAGGTCATGGAGGTCGCCAAAAACTTTGATACACCCGCTGGAAAGAATCAGGACGAAGTACTTGAAGCAATCATGGCCCGGGCAGAAAAAGAAATTCCGATCCGCAAAATTCAGATTTTCACTTGGGTACGTGCAGTTGCAGCCCTGGTATTAATTGTAATTGGAATTTATGCCGTTAACACGGTATTCTCAAAGGATAAAGTTGCCACCGGATTTGGTGAGCAGGCAGAACTGAAATTGCCTGATAATTCGGAAGTTATTCTGAATGCCGATTCGAAACTTACATATTCTTCTCGTACTTATGGTCAGTCACGTCAGCTGAAACTTTCCGGAGAAGCGTTTCTTGATGTGCAAAAAGGCGGTGAATTTGTGATTGAAACACGCAATGGGAAGGTTGAAATACTGGGAACCCAGCTGAATGTATATTCGCGTGGCAGTGAATTTTGGGTAAGCTGTTTGCGAGGTAAGGTAAAAGTTAGTTCAGGCGACGAACAACAAATTATCGAACCCGGAGAATTAGTGCAGCTTAGCAATCGTAGGCTGGTAAAAAAAGTTAAATCCGACATCGATCACACAGCAGCATGGACGCAGGGTGTTTTTTATTTTGAAGATAAACCGCTTGTTTCTATTTTTGAGGCCATCGAGAGACAATTCAATGTTTCAGTTAATTATCAGGGGAATGAGAACCGAACAATCACGGTTACTTTTTCAAACAAAAATTTGCAGGAAGCATTGGATGTGATTTGCATACCCATGGGCTTGAAATATGAAATCAGGAACAATAAAGTTTATATTGACGAAAAACCATCCTAAGAAGATCGTAATTGTCCTTTTTTTGTTTCTCCAATTTTTTACTGTCCCTCTTTTTGCACAGAAATACCAGTTTTCATTTTCAGAAACACCTCTATCAGAAGCTTTAAAGGAAGTGTCCGCCAAAACACAGATTAAACTTTCTTTTGATGCCGGATTATTAAAACAAATTCCTGTTTCAGTCAATATTAAAACAAATGAAATTGAGGCTATTCTCGATAACTTGCTTTTGAAAAGTGAATACACTTTTATTAAAAAATACGATACATATCTGATTGTAAAAAAGGAAACTGCGATCGCATCTGAAAATAGCACGGTAAAATACAAAATGCTCAGCGGGCTTGTTTACGACAACGAATCGGGAGAGCGCCTGCCTTATGCAAGCATATTCGACAGGGAACACAATGTTGCAGCAGTCACCAATGTTGAGGGGAGTTTCTCTATACGTGTGCCGGTTGATACTCCAGTCAATTTGCAGGTTCGTTACCTCGGATTTCAACCAACGGATACAATTATTTCTGCAAATGAAAGTGATGATCTTTTGCGAATAGGATTAAATCAACGTTTGTTGTCAATCGAAACCGTTGATATTTCAGGGTTACAGATTGAAATGCTGGAAGCAGGAAAAGAAGCCGGACACATGGTTTTTAATCCTTCTCGTTTTATCGATCTTCCGAATTACGGCGAGACTGATATTTTTCGCGCATTGCAACTCTTGCCTGGAATCAGTTCATTTGAAAACTCTTCTCAGTTGAATGTGCGGGGAAGTACGGCTGATCAGAACCTGGTACTTTTGGATGGATTTACCTTGTATAATCTCGACCATTTTTTTGGCGTATTTTCAGCTTTAAATCCAAATGTGATCAAAAATATCCAGGTTTATCGTGGAGGGTTCGATTCTCGTTACGGAGAACGGGTTTCAGCAATTGTTGATATTGTTGGAAAATCAGGGAATCATAGCAGACCTGCTGTTTACGGGGGAATAAACCTGATTAGTGGCAATCTGACTGCAGAAGTTCCGATTACCCAAAAGTTAACAGTAATAGCCGCTGGCCGCCGTGCTTATTCTGACCTGTATTCTTCGTGGCTGGCCGACAAACTACTCAGCGATAAATTGGTACAAACACGCTTACCCATTCCCGGCGCCGAAGTCATTACTCCAAAATTTTATTTTAGCGACTACAACCTGAAAGTTTCTTACGAAATGAGTGATCAGGAAAATCTGTCGGTAAGTGCATATGGCTCGAAAGACAACCTGAATAGTTCGAACAATCGTTCCGATGATCGCGGAGAAGTTAGTGTGGAAGATGTCAACCAGTGGGGAAATTATGGTTTTGGCGCTACCTGGAATAAGCAGTGGAATAAAAAATATTTTACAAGCCTGCAACTGGGGCATTCAGGATATTTTAATGATTACAACAACAACACTGTCACCATATCCAATAACACACTTCCTCCGGTGGACACGGCTGCAGTTCAAAACAATGGAATTACTGATGTTACAAATGAATCTAATAAATTAACGGATTATTTCCTGACTTTCAGAAACGAATTGGCAGTAGCACATAAGCAGAAAGTTGAGTTCGGTCTTTCGGGCAGATATAACCGTTTTACTTATTACAAAGATGCAACACGTGCTTTTGTGTACGATAACCTCGAGAGTTCGGCTCTACTTGTTACAGGTTTTGTTCAGGACAGAATCACAATTGGGAATAAACTGGCGTTGAAACCTGGAATACGGTTAAATTACTACACGAATTCAGCTCAATTTTACATTGAACCGAGGTTTACCGGGAGTTATTTACTTTTAAAAGAATGGACGATCAAATTTGCCACAGGTAGGTATGTCCAGTTTCTGAATAAGTCCGGAACTTTGCAAAGTTTTGGTTACAACCGCAGTTTCTGGGTATTAGCTGATGGAGATGTGAACCCGGTTGTTACTTCCAATCATTTTATAGCAGGATTTTGTTTTGAAAAGAATGAGTTGTATTTTGATGTGGAAGCTTATTATAAGAAGGTAAATGGCTTGCAGGAATACCTTTTTGATAAAACGCCGGATAGCAGAAATCCCGCCCCTCCGGACGAAAATAGATATAGTCGTTTTATTTCAGGTGGTGGAAAAGCTATGGGAATTGATTTCCTGGCAAAGTACGAAGGAACACATTTTACTTCCTGGCTGGCATACTCACTTAGCAAATCAACCCGGAGGTTTAATGAGATCAATAACGGAGCTGAAATTCCGGGTAATTTTGATCAGACTCACGAATTAAAATGGACAAACCTCTATAACCTGAAAAAATGGAACTTCTCAACGCTGGCTATTTATAATACCGGAAAACCTTACATCGAATCCTCAATGCTGAGTGACGATTTTACCGAAACAAGAGTGTACAACCGCTTGCCGGATTATTTTCGGGTGGATCTTTCATTGAATTATACTTTTAATATTAAAAATGTAAATATTAAGCCCGGACTTTCATTGCTCAATGCTTTTAACACGGATAATTATTTAGATGCTTATACCCGTGATATTCCTCTCGGAGATGTTCCACAAACCATAACAACCCTGGTGAAAGCTCAATCTCTTACCTTGAATTTTTTTGTAAATTTCAGATTTTAATAAAAGCAAATTACAACAGTTTGCAAACCAAACAGAAAAGCTTAATATTGAACTCTTAACTTTTAAAGTTATGAAGGATAAGAAAATGATACCGGTTGATTTAAACAACCAACTTCATTGTGAAGCCCTGGTTCGTTTAATGAATGATTATATGCAGGATGAAATGGGAATAGGAGAATCGATGCCCGAAGGCTTAGGACCCAGAATAATTGACGGGTTAAAAAAGCATACTTCCTATATCGGATTTTTTGTGGAGGTGAATAACGAATTTGCTGCACTTGCCAACTGTAATCTTAATTATTCTATCTGGAAAGCCCAACCGCTAATCAATATTCATGATTTTATAGTTGCTCCAAACAACCGAAACCAGGGTGTTGGCTTATTCCTTTTGCACGCCATTGAAGATTATGCTGTTCAAAACGGGTATTGCCGAATTAACCTCGAAGTAAGACACGATAACCACAAAGCCCAGGGCTTATATAAAAAAGCTGGATTTAGAGAGTGTGATCCTTCAAATTATTTCTGGGAAAAACACGTTGATTAAAGTCCAAAAAAAGTGCAATGAAATATCTTATTTATCTCATTTTAATTCTATTTTTTTTTCCATCCTGTCAATCATCGAAAACGAAAAAACATGATGAGGTGTCTGTTTTTTGTGCTGCCAGTTTAGTCGATGTTGTATCTGAAATAAGCTCCAACTTTGAGTCAGAGACGAAGTCAACAGTGAAATTGAACATGGCCTCGTCAGGAACGCTGGCACGTCAGATTGAAAATGGTGCACAGGCTGATATTTTTATTTCGGCCAACAAAAGGTGGCTCGACTACCTGGCACAAAAAGGAAAAGTAGATGAAGAAACAGCAAAACGTATTGCCGGAAATGAAATGGTTTTGGTAGCTCCTTTAAACAGTAAACTGGAAGCATTCCAATTTTCAACTGATATTGATTTGCTAAATCTTTTTGAAGGGAGACTCTCTATTGGCGATCCTGCTCATGTTCCGGCCGGAACCTACGCTATGCAGATCATAGAAAACCTACATTGTAGGGAAGAACTTAAATCCCGTTTTCTTCCGGCAAAAGATGTACGTTCGGCTTTGATGGTGGTTGAATTGGGAGAAGTGGATGCCGGAATTGTTTATAAAACCGACGCTTTAAAATCGGATAAAATAAAAATTCTGACTGAATTTCCAGATTCTCTTCACCAGACGGTGGATTATTACATAGCCCTTATAAAAGGCAACGAAAAAGAACGTTCACTCCAACTATATAATTATCTTGTATCCGAAAATGCACTTCCCGTTTGGGAGAAATACGGTTTCAAGCGATAATGGGGTTGACTGAACTTTTTACATATTCTTCTGCCGAACTCGATGCCATTCAGCTTTCGCTGAAAGTAGCTTTGCTTTGTACCATAATTATATTGCCAATTGCTGTTCTGATTGGTTGGTTTCTGGCCCGAAAACAATTTTTTGGGAAATCGATTATTGAAGGAGTTTTACATTTGCCCCTTGTGCTTCCCCCGGTTACGGTTGGTTATATTCTACTTATAACATTGGGCAGAAACGGTTGGCTTGGTTCTTTCTTTTATAGCCATTGGGGAATTCAGATTGCTTTTTCTTTTCCTGCGGCTGTCATTGCGGCCATCGTCGTATCGTTCCCGTTAGTAACCCGTTCCATACGTCTATCGGTTGAACTGGTCGATAAAAACTACGAAGATGCTGCCCGGACACTCGGGGCTTCCAGTCTGCGGGTATTTTTCACGGTAACTTTACCGCTGGCACTTCCGGGTGTAATCAGCGGAGCGATTCTTGCTTTTGCACGAAGCCTCGGTGAGTTTGGTGCAACCATTTCTTTTGCAGGAAACATAACAGGAGAAACGCAGACACTTCCGCTGGCAATTTTTTCAAGCATGCAGGTTCCGGGCCAGGAAACTTCTACGATGCGACTGGTTATCGTATCTGTCATTCTATCCTTGTTGGCAATGATCGGTGCTGAATATCTGAATCGGCGGATTTTAAAGAACAAAGCATGAGCGATATCTTAAAATTCGACATACAATTACATCGGCATGATTTTTTGCTAAATGTAAAAGCAGAAATATTGGAGGGCATCACTGGTATTTATGGCCCTTCCGGACACGGAAAAACAAGTATGTTAAACGCCATTGCCGGATTGATAAAACCTGATTCCGGATTTATTTCGATTTCGGGCGATGTAGTTTTTGATTCAAAGCAGCGAATAAATGCTCCTGTCCAGAAAAGGAAGATCGGTTACGTTTTTCAGGATATCAGGTTGTTCCCGCATTTAACCGTTGTACAAAATCTCAAATACGGGATTAAAAGAAATGGCGCAAGCAAAATTGATTTTGAAGAATTGGTCGGGATTCTTGAAATAAAACATCTCTTGCATAAAAAGCCGGGTGAATGCTCCGGTGGCGAAAAACAACGTATTTCAATCGGGCGTGCTTTGTTAAGCGGTGCAAGAATATTACTGATGGACGAGCCATTTTCAGCCGTTGATGTTCAGCTTCGTAACACAATTATTCCTTTTCTGAATGAATTGAATCATCATTATAAAATACCCATGTTGGTAGTTAGCCACGATCTTCCCGATTTACTAAGCCTGACGGATCGGTTATTACTACTAAAAAATGGAGCAATCACAGCCTTGGGGCGATTTCAGGATTTGATTCAGGATGAAAAGAATATTGAGGTGATGAGGGATGCCGGGCTTTACAACGTTTTTAATCTTTGTGTTTTTGCTTCCCTTCCTGAGAAAAACATGGTTTTGCTCCGTTCACAGACCAACGATTTCCAGGTGCAGGTTCTCACCCAGTCCTTTCATCAAAAAATTGAAGTGAAGAAACAAATTAAAGTATTGATTCGGCCTGAAGATATTTCTATTTCGCTAAATCCTATCGATCAGATTTCTTTAAGAAATCAGATTCAGGGAACAATTTTGAAGATTTTTTCAAAAGATGGCTTGTCTTTTTGCCTGGTAGATACCGGTGAAAAGGTGTTGGTTGAAATTACAGAAGCTTCCAAACGAAATATGAATCTGGAAGTCGGTACAACTGTTTATTGCCTCTTCAAATCGGCAGCTTTAAAAATGTTTGAATAAATCTGAATAGGTATCTTGTTGAATTTCAGTCCACTGATTTTTTTATTTAAAATAGCTACTATTTTTTTGTTTGAAAAGTTTGGAAAGCTCCAAACCTTGACTACTTTTGTCGCCGCTTTTACAGCACCGCGTTCTTAGAGGGATTGATAAATTAGGACATGCAAATTAAAACTGATGGCAATTTTTAAGCCTCGTTTTTAGACAGTCAAAAAAAATAATTTCAAAAAAATCGAAAGAAAATTTGGATTATAAAAAATGATGTCTACCTTTGCAGCCGCTTTTGAGAAAAAGCGATGTTCTAACAGCGACTGAAAATACATGGAGTGCTAGTAAGAATGGGCAATACAGAACATTTTACTTCACAAAATGGGAAAAAGGAAAAACGAAAATAATTTTCAAAATATTTTTGCAAATTAGAAAAGATGTTTACCTTTGTCGCCCCGAAGAAAATGAACGGGGGGATGGCCGGGAAGGAATTGAAGGAGGAGAGAGGTCATCATGAAATAAAAAGCATCGTGAATGCCGGCAACAATGAACTGGAATCAGGAAAAGGATTGCTGGTTTTTTTACGGGAAAAA
>Ga0116152_10001060_pt1 | contig 22520 bp, 18 predicted proteins | sample AD_UKC119_MetaG_FD_89894 | JGI IMG/M metagenome (GOLD analysis project Ga0116152, IMG submission 89894) | Active sludge microbial communities of municipal wastewater-treating anaerobic digesters from Hong Kong - AD_UKC119_MetaG | ecosystem: Engineered > Bioreactor > Anaerobic > Digestate...
CCCGATCTGCCGGGCTTCGGCCAGACCGAACAGCCGTCGCGGGACAAGTTCGACTACACCTTCCAGAATCTCACCAAGGTTATCGCCAGCTTCACCGAGGTAATCGGTCTCGACAAATTCGCCCTGTACGTCTTCGACTACGGCGCGCCGGTGGGCCTCCGTCTTGCCGTCGCGCATCCCGAGCGCGTCACTGCGATCGTCACGCAGAACGGAAACACCTATCTCGAGGGTGTGTCGGAGGCGTTCGCCCCGGTGCAGGCTTACTGGAACGAGCCCTCTCAGGCCAATCGCGATGCGTTGCGGGGGTTTCTGGCTCCCGAGACGACGCTGTTCCAGTACACCCACGGCGTCGCCGACCCGAGCCTCGTGTCGCCGGACGGGCGCACTCTCGACGACTTCTACCTGTCCCGGCCGGGCAATGATGAAATCCAGCTCGATCTCCTGCTGGACTACCAGTCGAACGTGGCGCTGTACGACACTATCCAGGCCTACCTGCGCAAGCATCAGCCGCCTGTGCTGGCCATATGGGGCAAGAACGATCCGTTCTTCATCCCGCCGGGCGCCGAGGCCTTCAAGCGCGACGTTCCGTCGGCCGACGTGCGGTTCGTCGACAGCGGTCACTTCGCGCTGGAAACCCACGCAGCCGAGATAGCCGCCTCGATGCGCGAATTCCTCACCAAGCACGTCGGCTGAGGCCGTCACTTTGCCCTGGGCGTCGTTTCGGCGACGCCCAGCGCTCAAAGGCCCGCGGTGTACGAGGCTGTACTCGGATATGACGGTACTTTTCTCTGTTTGGGGGTGTGACTGGCGGTGCTGTCAGACAGGTGCGAACCCGCCTCCCTTCGTCGCGGACGATCATGAGTCAGGCTGCAGTCAATTACCGCAACTTGCGAAGCGCGTTGCCTCAGGCTTGGTTCGCTTCAGCATTCCCCGCCATTCGCTCACGGCGATTCAGCCAGCGAGTGATGACCGCATGCCTCCGACGGGTGATGGGGAAGAAAAGCAGGAGCGCGCCGGCGATCAAAAAGAACAGTCCGGGGACCAAGGTGAAAGTCAGCAGCATCCCCATGGACGCGGAATCCGAATTCTCCAGGGATCTTGGATCATATCCAACGATGGCGAGCATATAAAATCCAACGGCATTGCCGATCGCGAAGGACGCCTTGTAGGTCAGCAATCTCAGGGAATAGAGCATCCCGTTGCGATGGGCTCCGGTCCGGAATGTGTCATAGTCTGCCGCATCGTTCACCATGGGCGCCGGGAACATCATCTGCGCCGTGCCGAACGCGCTCAGCACGGCAACAAAAATGGCCATGGGGACAAACTGCTCCGGCGTGTCCTCCTTGAACAGCAAGACACCGGGCGTAAGCAAAGCAGACAGAATCGAGGACCAGCCCCAGAGCAGATGCCGGTCCACCCGGCGGGAAATCAGTGAAATGATCGGAACGCACCCAATCTGGGCGAGCGTCGCCCCGACCAGGATCAATGCAGCCGTTTCAGCAAGCCCGAAATAGGTCTCGAATGCGATGAATATGAGCGCATAGGTCACGCCCCACGCGATCTGCGTGGCGACTTCGGCGCCAAGCAAAATCTGGAACGGGCGATTGGTCCGCATGGCACGGAACATGTCGAACACGCCCGCCCGCACCGGGGCACCACGCGCCTTCCCGGCCGGCAAGAACCAGACAGCGAGCATAATCCCCAGAGGCAGAACGATCATGCCACAGGCGCCATAGATCGACATGATGCGCGCATCGATCCGGCTCGTCGGAACGACGCCGATCGAGTTCAGCAATTCCGGCAGCAACAGGAAGACCATGCTTCCGACGAGGACCGTGAATGTCAGCCAGGCGGCAAAGCGCGAACGCTCAGCATATTCATTGGTCAGCTCACCGATCCAGGAACGCAGTGGAATGTCGGTGATGCCGAGCGTGAGGTAATACGCTGCCATGCCGAATGCAAAGTAGAGCACGCCGGATGTTTCCGGCGGATTGAACAGGAGCCCGCAGGCCGGAATGGCCAGAAAGGCACCGGCGGCGATCCATGGCTTTCGCCTGCCAAAGGGCGAACGCGTCATGTCGGAGGCATAACCAATCCCGACATCGATAAAGGCATCACTGACCCGGACCAACAAGAGCACGGTGGCAATGGCAGCAGTGGTGACTGCGGTATGTGTTGCGTAGAAGGCCGCAATGATCGCCGGAAATGGAGCATAGAACAACGACAATCCAATGCCGGGTGCCGCAAAGGCGGCCATACGCAGATTGCCAAGCCGTCCGCTCACGAGCTCACCTTCTGACCAGACGTTGCCTGACGCACCATTGCGTCCTCAAGTTCGCCAAGCGCAGCAATGGCCTTTGTCGGGCGAAGGAACACTGTCAATTCGGTTGCCCGCCCGTCTGCTCCCACAGTGAAAATGTCGAGCCCGTGAACGAGAATTTCGGTGTCCCGCACATGTCCTTTGAATTCCATGGCGATCGACCCATCCGTCTCCCAGGCCCGATCATAACGAATGTCAGGCACGAGATAGAGAATACCCTTGAGAATCGCGAGACAATGGCCGCGGTCCGTCACTGGCCGCAGGAAGCGCGGCGTATGCAGCACGAAAGGATCCGTAATTAGATCCTCGAGCCCGACCGGGTTCCCTGTCCGGACGATCTCGTGAAGACGTGACTGGAAGACCTGTACAGCATTCATGCGCGCGCCTCCGGGCGGGCATGGTCCAACGCCTCGTGGTGCCAGTTGGCCGGGCCATGCGATTGATTTATTGTTCCTGTAACGATCCGTCCACTGCCGGCTTCCTGGTGCATTCGCACGCCCCAGTGACCAGCATGACCGACCAGTTCCCGACCATGTGAGCGGGTTTGGAAAAGGCCTAGCCCGACCCCGGTGCGGGGCGCCTCAAGACCGGGAGGCGCTTGCCACGCAGTCATCCTCTGGAGCGTCTCGGGTGCGCTGAACAGCTTCCCGGCCAGGAGCGCACGCAAAAAGGTTGCGAGGTCCCCGGCGTTGCACACGATGCCTCCGCCTGCCCAGTCGAATGACAGACTGAAGCCCGCCGCAAGCGCTGGCGTGTCACCCATCCAGACCTCGCATTCCGGATTTCTGAACCGGTCGACGCCAGGCGGATCGTCCCGATAGGCAAGATAGGCGCTCGTCATGCCGAGCGGCTCGAAGATCCGTTCACGATACAAGGAAGCGAGCGGCTTGCCGGTGACTCTTTCGAGCGTCAGACCAAGGAGTACATAGCCTGTATCGGAGTAGTGGAATCCCTCGCCCGGTGCGAACAGGGGCGCGGCAGACATCCCCGAATTGATGAAATAATTCAGGACACCAGCGCCGATATCATACGGCCGTTCCGGATCCCATGGGCTCCAGAACTGCGAAGGATCGCCTCCTTCGCGCAAGATATATCCTATCAGCGAACCCGGCCCCGCGGTACCAATCTCAGTAACACTGTCCACGACAGCATCGCGCAATCCGGACATGTGCGACAAGAGATGGCGGAGCGTGATGCGCCCGGCTTCCGCCGGATCGTGAAGTCTCGCCAGTATTCCGGGATCGAATACGTCATGAGCCTTCAGGGGCGCGTCGATATCAAGCTCACCCCTTTCATGGCTTTGCAGGACCAAAGTGGCCGTGAACGTCTTCGCCACGCTTGCAATGTGGAACACACTGTCCATCTGCACGCTCGCCCCGCCCACGCGGGCAATGCCAGCCGTCGAGGAGAGACAGGCCTGTCCATTTGCGTCCTCAACAAGCGTGATCGCGCTATGTACATTGCCTGCAATCAGGCGCTCGGCCCAAGGATCGCCAGTCATTGCGCTTTTTCTCCCAATTCAGCCATCCATTCGAGCGTTTCTCCGGTCAGGCCTTGCGGCATGTATTCAGCCCCATAGGATCCCGAATAACCTGCAGCTTCAAACGCCTTGAGGACATGGGAAAATCCGATTTCGCCGCGCCCAGGCTCAGCCCGGCCCGGAAAGTCGGCAATCTGGATATGCGCAACAATGTCCTTGTACCGCTCGAAGGCCTGTACCGGATCCTGTCCATCCGCGGCGCAATGAAACGTATCGAACAGCATGCGCAGATTTTCCGACGCGATCTCTCGAATGAAACCCGCAATCCTCTCCCAATCGGCCTGAACGCTGAGAGGCACGTCCGCACGGTTTAAAGGTTCCAGGAGCAGGATAATTTCTGCTCCCCTCGCCTCATTGACCGCCCAGCGAACATTGTCTGCATAGGTACGAAACGCGTCATCGTCGCTGATCTCATCCATGACCCTCGACGGACCAATATGAAGATACTTCGCTTCCAGTGCCGCTGCTGCCTCAAGTGCTGCGCGGAATTTCTCCCGGAACAGGTCTTCTCGACCCGGCACGCCCGACAGGCCCGGTCCGCCGGTGATGAAGTCGCCAAGGCCGCAATTAATGAGTCGCACCGGAATACCGCTCGTTCGCTTTGCGGCGACCAGGACGTCCAGCGGCGCTTCTTCCAGAAACTGGATTTCGACACCGGAAAACCCGGCTTCGCGCGCAGCCGCAAATCGTTCGGCAACTGGCAGGTTGCGGAACATGAAGGTGACTGAGGCAGAAAAATCGCGGCGCATCGGGAAATCAGCAGAAATGGGGTTTGAGGCCGGGTCTTGGCCAACGCATACGGACCAGCCGTCCGGTCGACGACAAGGTGACAAGCGCATCCTGCATGTCCGGACCGCCAAAGCAGATATTGGTCGCATAGAAATCGTCAAACGGCAGGAAGGTGCAGTCGGTGCCGTCGGGAGAAATGTCCCATATGCCGCAATCGTCGAACGAGGCGACCGCGATATGGCCCGCGCTGTCCACCGCCAGGCTGTCAAGGTATGCAGCCCCGGGAAGGCCGGCGATCAGCCGCCCGCCACTCGGCGAAGGCCAGGGCTGGCGTCCCGCGAGTTCGCCGGGACTGGCAAGGTCAAAAGCCCATAGGCGTCGTGGCACTGTCTCGGCGACGTATAGAGTCGTTCCGTCCGGCGACAATCCAATCCCGTTTGGCGTGACGAGCGTTGTTATGACACGATGGATCCTGCTGCCATCCGGCAGGGCGTAATAGACTGCGCCTAACCTGAATGTGTCCGGCGAGCGCAGTCCATGGTCGGTAAAATAAAAGCCGCCGGAGGCATCGAACACGAGGTCGTTCGGAGCAAAAAACGGCGTGCCATCGCAGCCATCATAGAGGCGCTCAACTTTTCCGTCCGACAGTCGTACCCGTTCGATCCAGCCATTGAGACCGGATTGCCCTGTCGGCCGGACCCAGCCATTGGCCTCTTGCGTGTAAACCCAGCCGCCCGAATTGCAGACATATATCCATCCATCCGGTCCGGCAGCCGCCCCATTGGGACCACCCTCCAGGAGGGCAAGCGGGCGACAGGTACCGTCGGGAAGAATCTCGGTCAGCGCCTTGCCGCGAATCTCGACAGCGAGCATGCGTCCGTCGCTCAGCCAGACGGGTCCTTCGGGAAACCGAAGTTTATCTGTGACCTGACTATTCGCGACCTCGTCGCATCTGGGCTTTTTCAAGGATCTCATGGGAGCAAAATATGACTTGCTGGTCATATTGGCAAGCACAAAGCGCCAATCCCAAACTCTTTCCGGAGCCATGAGCGATAATCACGCACTCAGGATCCGGACTTATCCAATTTTGGGCGTGATTCAGCTGCGCCGCTTGGGGGTCATCTGCATTTTCTGCAGGATGTCTTTAGCTTCGGGATGAACCGGATCGGACCCAAGCACCGCACGGTACATCAGGATCGCATGGAAGAGGATCAGAAATTCTGAATCTTCATGATCCTCCAGACCCGTACTGGTCTGCACGCGGTAACGATTGAAGAGGCTCTGGTCCAGCATGCCGCCTGCCGAGCGTACCGCGAGCCGCAACATGGACGAATTGCCAGACGCCGGCTCTACTCGCTGGAGCAGGTCAGACACGATCCTTGTTGTCACGCGCTCATTACGGTCATGCCAGAGGTCCTGCATAAATTCATCGGTTTCACCCATCCGAACAATGCAGCGTATCATACCCGAATTCGCAGCAAATGTGCGCTCATACCAGGCGACCCAGCGGCAGGCGTCGAGGAATACATCCTCTCCCGCGTTCATGGTCGGAAAGGTCTGTTGCTCGAAGGCCGCATAGCGGCTCGCCAATTGCCGAAGGAAAATATCCTTGCTCTCGAAATGGATGTAGAAAGTGCCCTTCGCCATGCCGGCGTCTGCTGAAACCTGCTCGATCTGCAGGTCCTGGAATGTGTGATTTTCAAGAAGCCGGGCCCCGGACGCGAGAAGCCGGAGCTGAGTCTTCTCACCCGAGCGCACCTTCTTGATCGCTGAGGCAGCCGCTTCCTGATAAGCGTAAAAATGGATTGCTTCCAGGCTCCAGGGACGCTGAAGGGTCGCAGACTTCGCCATTTTGCTCTTCTTTGCTTCTCGCCTATTGGACTCTAAGGTCACCTTATAGGCAACAAACCGGCAAGCCAATGTAAAGTGTTTCGGACGAATTGCGTATTTTGTTCAGCGCCTTCCGCGTTGAAACCCATGGGCCGCCCGTCGCTATGCAATTGAGCGGTCAACATTCCTGCTTCCGCATATATGGCGATACGGCCGCGACCATAAGGGCGCGTCGCCGCAATCGACCATCCGTCCACCGGATAGCTCGGCGTGGTCTCGTCCAGCTGCCAGGCGACGGCGGGCTCAAGCGACTCGAATCCGCCATCCAAGACAATAATAGGATCGGCGTCAGCAGGCAGCCGAAACGCCGATCCGATAAATGTCATCACGGTATCGACCCGCTCTGTGTCATTGCGCCCTTCAAGTATGGGATGCTTCCGAAGGCGCGATCCTGAATGGCTGTCGGGCGCGCCTCTCCGCTCCGGAATAAGGACATAGCCATTGGTGAATTCGAACCCAAGCTGTTCCGCGAGCCTGGACGCAGCGCCGTCAAAAGGCATGTGGTCGGCGATCAGCAGCAGCGAACCGCCACATTTTACCCATTCCAGCAGTGCTTCGATCTCCTGATCGGTGAATGCGGAAGGATTTGGGAGAACCCAATTGTTCTCGTCCGTGTTCGTCTCGCTCACTGCATTTGCGATAACGAGTATATCGATGCTCGCAAGAGACTCCCTGCTGAAGGTTCCCTCAAAGCCTTCCACCCTGAACCCATCATTTCTGGCTACCGCAGCGAAGGGCGCAAATCTCCCGTCAAGGCGATGGAAGTTATGATGCCCATGGTCGAGATAGATGAGCGGCCCTTCTCCAACAGGAAAAGCCGGGGTCTCCACGCTGGCATCATAGGCTTCTGCAGGCCGCTGCTGCGCATGAGCGGTCAGGGATACGGTCAAGGCCGCCAGCAGGCACAATAGCGCCCGGCGAAGACAGCCGCGTATCACTCTGCTTCCCCCAGGATTTCGCGCCGACGCTTGTATCCAAGATCTGGCCCAACCAGCAAAAGGACCAAAGCTGCGCAGGACAACCACAGGACCGGCGCATCGAAATTGAACCCGACCCGCGCGTTGCCCTCAATCCTGACGCTCATCGCGGTGTAGACATAATTGAAGAGGCCATGCCACATGATTGCCGGCAGGACGCTCCCACCCGAGATATTGACAAAATAAGTGATCACAATCGAAAGGCCCACACAGGCGCCCATGAATTGCAGTTGTCCGAGCAGGAGACTTGGTATGGATTGCTGTCCGCTGATCAGGCTCGGGATTTCGCGGGGGAAGTGCCAGAAGGTCCAGCAAACACCGACGATCAGGGTTGCGATAAGAGGCGTATAGCGTCGAAGCAGATAGGGCAGCGCAAACCCTCGCCACCCCAATTCCTCCAGCAGCCCACCTTGGTTCAGGAACAGCGCCAAGAGCGCGCCCATGGCGAAATTGCGCCAATCAAACAACCCGAAGGTCTGGTACATATTGTCCGTGAGCTTCGTATTGCCCGTCAGGGAAGACCAGACGAACAGCACCCCACTCAACGCCAGCATGCAGATCATGACGAGCGCATAGATCCGCAGGCCATCGCGCGCCGTCAGCGTTCCGCGCACAGGCCGATAATGCGACAAGAGCTTTCGCACAGAGGCAAAACCACCCCGCAACCAGGAGACAAAGAGCGCCGATACGGTTGGCGCAAGCGGAAAGAAGAGAAACGGCGCGCCGAGCGGGATAGCCATATAGCCCGCGAGGTAGAGAAGGATTGTATCGCGATGCTGAAACAGGATCGGGTGATCCTCAATCAGGCGCCCCTGATGGGCATAGAAAGTTCCAAGAAATGAAAAGTCCGGCCCGTTCAGGTTCTGAAACAGGATTTCCAGCCCGAGCAGGTAGGAAAAGAGAATGGTCGGAAAGGCAACGGCGATCACATAATAGAGCGTGAAAGGCCGCTTCGTCGCGATCTGCCTGAACATGATAGCACCGCCTGCCTTCAGCTTGAATGGATCTCGGAAAGCGCATCCTTCATCGCGGCGAGCGTGAAGTCGATATGGTCCGCTGTCATTGGCGTTGACCCGATGAAGCCACCCCGCAATGTCAGCACGCCGCGCGCAAGCAGCTTGGACTGGATAGCGAGAATGCCTTCCCCGAGCCCACCCCGCATCGCCTGGAACAGATCGCGGTAATTCCGGATCGGCTCCCCCCAAGGCAGGAAGACCGAGAACGAAGCCTCCCCGAGAACCTGGCCCGGTATGCCGAGATCGGCCTGTATCTTCCGGAAGCCCTCCCGAAGCTGCTCTCCGCGGGCATCCAACCCGGCAAATGCAGCCTCATCGAGGAGGGACATGGACGTGTAGCCGGCCGCCATGGACATGGGGTTGCCTGTGAAGGTCCCGGAGTGCTTTACCTTCGGGCTCGCCTCGACCCCGAGCGTGGACATGATGTCCTCGCGTCCGCCAAGTCCGCCCACCGGGAGGCCGCCGCCTATGATCTTGCCCATCGTGGTCAGGTCCGGCACGATGCCGCGCTTGCCCTGCGTGCCGCTCCTGGAAATACGCAAGCTCAGCACTTCGTCGAAAATCAGGAGGATACCGAGCCTTTCCGTCTCTTCCCGGAGCATTTCAAGGAACGCGGGATCCGGTTGTACCAGTCCGAGTTGCAGGCGGAACGGGTCAATGAAGACGGCGGCAATTTCATTCGCGCGAGCGCGCAGGATATCCCGCGTCGCGCCAAGATTATTCAGGGGCAGGAGCACGAGTTCGTCGAGCAGGCTCTGCGGAGTGCCAGGATTGTTGGCGACCGTTGTAGGCGTTTCCACCGGGCCCCACTTGTCAGGCGTCGGCTGGTAGCTGCCCTCAAGCAGGTCATACTGGCCGTGATAACCACCTTCCATCTTCGCAATCTTGGTCTTTCCGGTGAAGCAACGCGCGACCTTCGTCGCGACGATATTGGCTTCGGTTCCGGAATTCATGAAGCGCACCTGCTCCACCGAGGGAATGCGCTCGCGCAACAGTTCGGCAAGTTTCACTTCCCAATCGCTAGGCATGATCGTGCTGGTGATGCGATAGGCTTGTTTCGCGATCACATCCGCAACGGCCGGGTGGGCATGGCCGTGGATCTGGGAGGCAAAGTTGTTCACGAAGTCTATGATCCGGTTGCCATCCACGTCCGTGATCCAGCACCCTTCCCCATGATCCGCATAGCGCGGGAAAGGTTTCACCGCCGCAAGATCTCGCGTGTAGCCTGACGGCAGCACACGTTTGGCCCGCTCAAAAAGGCCTTCCGACTGCGCACTCGGTCGCGTATCGACTTCGCTCTTCACCTGACTCATTTGTACGCGCTCCGCTTTTCTAGAAATTGACATTGGCGGCACCCTTGGTGCCAAGAATCCTGCGCGCATCGTCGGGCGTCGCGATATCAAGCGACAGCGTCTCCAGCACGGTACGGATCATCTTCACTTGCTCGGCACTGGACTTCGCAGGACGACCCTTGCCAGCCCAGAGACTGTCTTCCATCCCAACCCGGACCATGCTGCCCATGGCCGCGCCAACAGTCGTCAACCTGATCTGGTCGCGGCCAGATGCCAGGACAGACCAGATATAGTCGTCACCGAACAGCCGATCGGCGGTCTGGCGCATATGAACCAGGTGATCGACTTCCGGTCCAAGCCCGCCCATGAAGCCGAATATCGATTGCACGAAGAAAGGAGGCTTGACCCATCCGCGATCGGCGATGAAGGCGAGCGTATAGAGGTGGCCGATATCAAAGCACTCGAACTCGAACCGGACTCCCCGCTCCTCTCCAAGCTCCTTCGCGATCCGCTCCATGAAGGCATAGGAATTCTGCATGGTGACGCCCTTGGACGCCTCCATGAACATCTCTTCCCACGGGTACTTCGTTTCACCCCGATACCTTTCGAGCAGGGCCCAGGGCGCCGGGTTCATTGGCCCCATATTGAAGGACGTCACTTCCGGTGCAAACTTGAGCGGCGCAGCGAGCCGGGCTTCCAGAACCTCTTCCGGAGTGCCCATATGCGGCTGACCTGTCGTCAGGTTGAGGATGGCATTGGTTTGTTGCTTTAGCCGCTTCAGGTAGATCTCATAGACGTCCGGATTTGTCGTCGGCATACCCGTTTCCGGATCGCGCGCATGCAAATGAATGATCGAGGCACCCGCTTCTGCAGCCGCCAGCGAATCTGCAATCACCTGCTCTGGCGTACACGGCAGATAAGGCGACATGCAGGGCATGTGCATCGCCCCGGTCGTTGCCGATGTAATGATGACTTTGTCTGTCTTGCGCATGAAGTGCCTCCCGTGTCTGACCTTGGGCCGCATCGTTTGATGCGACCGTTTATTGTCGGCCATGCAAACCGCCTTGCTAACATGACCCTTAGGTCATATTTAGGGTATTGCCAAGCAGTGAGGCATCGCTTTTTCTACATACCGGCTAGAAATTGCGCACTTTTCGAGCAACGACATTTCTATACGGTGGGGTCATGTCATGATGGATCGATTGTATGTTTCGGGCGATGGCCGCGCGCGCGGACATCAGCACGGCGAAGCCCGCCGCCCGCTCGTCAAGGAACACCTCACGCGCTGGAAGGAAGCACTCTCGAAAGATCTCGGGTGCGATGCGGACGGCTACATGAAGCGCTTTCTGGAAGAAACCGATTTTCTGCCCGTGGCCCGCAAAATGGTGCCCGACCTTGTGGCAGAGCTGGAAGGTATATCCGAGGGTGCAGCCGTACCTTTTCATGAGGTTCTGGTCCGCATGCTGTCGGACGAAGAACCCTGGTATCGCCGGGAACGAAAGATTGATGCGCTCCGAGGCGGCGGATGCACTTCGATAGGACAATCCGCGGGTTCCGGCCGCCCGGCGCTTGTCGCCCAGAACATGGACGTTCCGGCTTGGTGGAACGGCCATCAGATGGTGCTGCAGGCGGAAGACCCGAATACCGGAATTTCTTGCATGGTCGTCACGGTCGCTGGCAAGATTTCCCTTGCCGGCATCAATTCGGCCGGAATGGCGATCGCCTGCAACACGCTCGCCCAATTGGACTATTCGCGGACCGGCCTGGCAGAAGACCTGGTCGTCCGGGGCTTCCTTGCCCACTCGGATTTCAATGCGGGTCTCGCCTTTCTGCAATCCCTACCGCATGCGTCGGGACAGAACTACACAATCGCTGGTCCCGGAAGCCGGGCAATCAACCTCGAATGCTCTGCCCGCTCGGTTCACGAATTCCGCCTGCCCGGCAACAAAGACTTTGTCTTTCATACCAATCACCCCCTCGCAAATCCTGACACTGGAATGTTCGAACGGCTAACAGCCGGTCTTGACCCGGACGATATGCGCCGCCTTTTTACCGGAACGTCCCACGCGCGCTTTCAAGCCATGAGTGAGGCGTTCGCGAAGCTCGAAAGGCCGCTTGAGATCGAGGATTGCAAGGCCATCCTCTCAATCCACCAAGGCCCGGTCTGCCGGCACGGTGAAATTGAAGGACGTACCGACGGATACACCCTGGCGAGCCTCGTCATGGAATGCAGCACATCTCCAAAGCTTCACATTACCCGCGGCCCGCCTTGCGAGGCGACCTGGCAGACTTTTGAATTCTGATATCTGAACCCACACCCTGAGAGGGCCCCCATGAAACTCCATCCTGAAGCAGAAGCGCTCTCACCATGGATGCAGGCAATCCGCCACGACCTCCACAAACACCCCGAACTCGGCTTCCAGGAAACACGGACTTCTGAGCGCGTTGCAAACGAGCTTCGGAACATGGGCCTGGAAGTGCATACCGGCCTTGCCGGCACCGGCGTCGTTGCAACCCTGAAACGCGGCACATCCAACCGGGCCATTGGCCTCAGGGCCGATCTCGACGCCTTGCCCATGCAGGAAAAGTCGGGCGTCAGCTATGCCTCGGTCAATGAGGGCGTATTCCATGGCTGCGGGCATGACGGTCATACCGCCATGCTCCTCGGCGCCGCGCGGGCCCTCAGTACGTCCGGCGAGTTTGACGGTATCGTTCACTTCATTTTCCAGCCGGCCGAGGAAGGACTCGGCGGCGCCGTCGAAATGATGAAAGATGGCCTGTTCGAGAAATTTCCCTGCTCGCACGTCTTTGGACTGCACAATTGGCCAGACCACAAGCTCGGCGAGTTTGGCGTGCGTCCCGGCGCCATGATGGCGGCCTTCTCCACGTTTGACATTACCATTACCGGCACTGGTGGGCACGGTGCCCTACCCCACACGACCATTGATCCGGTCGTCATTGCAGCCTCACTCGTCCAGTCGCTCCAGTCCATCGTAAGTCGCGTCATCGACCCGGTGAATGCCGCCGTCGTTTCCGTGACACAAATCCATGGCGGATCGGCCTACAATGTCATCCCCGACACGGTCGTGCTTTCCGGTTGCTGCCGCTATTTTTCCGACGAGGACAGACAGAAAATTTCCGAGGAAATCGAACGACGGGCTCACTTCGTCGCCCAGTCAGCCGGCGCAAGCGCCCGGGTGGACATGAAAGAAATCTATACAATCCTGATGAACGACCCGGAGCAGACCGACGTCTGTGCGCGCGTTGCGGAGGCGATCGTCGGGAACGAGCAGGTTCACCGGAATCGGGCGCCTATCATGGCATCGGAAGATTTCGCCTTCATGCTTCAGGAAGTGCCTGGCTGCTATATCCTGATGGGGACTGGCGGCGACGGCCACGGGTGCATGGTCCACAATCCGGGCTACAATTTCAATGATGACGCCCTGGCGATCGGCACGAGCTACTGGGTTGAACTCGTCAGGCAGCAACTTCCGATCGCAGGTTAGACCATAAATTCGGCGGCCTGCCCGCCACCGACAGTCTCGCCCATAAAAAAAGCCGGCCCCGGAAACTCGGGGGCCGGCTTCTTTTTGCCTTTTAGCGGGTCAGAAATCCAGGGCGAGATTGACGCCAATTGTACGCGGCCGCCCCCAGGTGTAGCGCGGCTCGCCGTCTGCCAGATTGTCCGTGATTTCGCGCGACAGCAGCACGTCCTCGTTGAACACATTGTTGGCGAAGATCGACGCCGACCAACCATCGCGCTTGATGCCAAGCTTCAGGTCCACCAGATTGTAGGCAGGCACTGTCTGGTTGCGCACGATATAGTTCGTGGACCCACCGACATAAGACCAGCTGGCGCGCGCAAAGCCATCGAGGCTATCGGTGACAGAGAAGTCATAGTCCAGGGCCGCCGAAAAAGATGACTCCGCCACGTTCGGAATGCGCGTGCCGGAAGCAACCGTCACGGCACCGCCACCCGACGGATCCGGGACCTGGACCGCTTCGTCAGTCGTCGCATCGATCAACGCACCGGCCAGCATCAGCCGCAGGCTGTCGGTCAGTTGCGCGGCAAGCTCGAACTCGACACCCTGAGAGGAAGCCGCCCCGATATTGCCAACCACTTCACCGATCCCGCCAGGACCTTCCGCGATCACGGACTGGAGATCCTCCCATTCCATGTAGAAGGCCGCTGCGTTGAGGCGCACCGAGCCACCGGCAAGCGTGGATTTGAAACCGACCTCGTAGTTGGTCAGCTGTTCGGGTTCATATTCCGTCGGAGATCCCGGCACGAAGACAGAAAGATCATTCTGCCCGCCCGAGCGGAAGCCGCGGGACGCTGTGACATAGCCGAGGACGTCCTCATTCCAATGATAGGTCAGGGCAATCTTCGGATTGAAGATTTCATCTTCTGCATCAGACGAGAAGGTCCCGGGAAGCGGGCCACCCAGCAGAACAGGGAACACGCCGGAAAATGAGGAAGTCGAGTCGCGCTTCTCTTTGAAGAGACGCCCGCCGACAAGGACGTCGAATTTTTCGTTGAAGGCGTAGGTCGCCTCGCCGAATATGGCAATCTGTTCGGTCTCGGTGGACGTATCGGTCGAAAATCCATCCGGGATCGTGACTGCCCCGCCGGTGAGGTATTGAGATAAGCCGACCCAAACGGACGAAGGAATACCCGGCTCGCCATCGGAGACAAATCCAAGCCGGGAGTCATGCGTCTTGTAGAAGGCGCCTACCGTCCAATCCAAAGGACCGTCCCCAGTGGACACCAGGCGGATTTCTTCCGCAAACGCATCTGTTTCGAGCCATTGGTCGATGTAAACACCGTCAACGGTCATCGGCACACCGAAAAGCCCGAACACGAAGTTTACCTGCGGTACGAGACCGCCCTGGTCGACAATGCCGTTGGCCTCGCGGTCGAAATAGGACGAGGAAGAAATCAGATCCGCAAATCCAAGGTCAAACTTTGCTGTGAGGTTGTAGGCGGACAGGTCATCCTCAGTCGCGCTGGCGACCGATTGGGCAACGACCTGATCCTTCTTGGCGACGCTCGGAGCGCCGCGATCGGCGGAACTTATGAAGACGGACGCCGTGACGTCAATCCGGTCTGTCGGCGTCCAGAGCAACGATGCGCGCCCGCCGGTCGTATCGTTGTAGTTTGCGTTCTTTGAGGACGGGTTCCCGCTCGCATCTGTGGTTTCAATGAAGCCGCCCACGGACTGGTCAAAGCCAACAACCCGCAGGGCCAGCTTATCTTGAACAAGCGGGATATTGACCATGCCGTTGAAAGCGTGATTCCCATCACCGCCTTTCGTTGACGAGGCGGTGAGGTCGAGACCGGCCGCGAACTCGTTCTGGTCAGGTGCGTTGGAGATGAGTCGGATGGTCCCGGAGAGCGAGCCTTCTCCATAAAGCGTGCCTTGCGGGCCCTTCAGGACCTCCACGCGCTGGATGTCGAAGGATTTGATATCCGGAAGATAGCCGGCCATCGCAAGCGGCATTTCATCCAGGTAGAACCCCACTGAGGACCCCGTACCACCCGCCAGGTTCGCCGTATTCAGTTCGGAAACACCGCGGATCGAAATCGCGCCCTTACCGGCCTGGGTATTGCGAAGCTCAACACCCGGGGTCAGATTTACAAGGTCGGCAAAGTCCTGGGCACCGATGAGCTTCAGCTGCTCTTCAGACACGACGGTCAGGGATTGTGAGATATCCTGAGCGTTCTCGGCGCGCTTTGTCGCCGTCACGGTGACGGTCTCCAGTCGGCGGCCAACATCCGTCTCCTGCGCATTTGCCGGCGCAGAAAGGGCCGTCAACGCAATCGCTGATGCAGAGGCAAGAATGCAATACTTCATGAACAACCCTCTCTTTTATGACTGTGAAGTCATATTGGTGCGACCGCGCCGCCCCGGTCAAGAAGGATAATTAAAGAAAGTTCAAATTTCCGGACTTTTGCCGGTCATGGTGAAGGTTTTTGCACTGTTTGTGACCCTATGGTCATTTTTTGATCATCGGCACATCACCAATTAAATATGCCCATATATAACGTTTTGGTTGTTTTCTTCGAAATCGCGCCGTCGCAAAGACCACCATTTAAGTGACCAAAGTGTCACCCCAAGGAACAGCGTTTCCGCTGCATCACGCATCTCTCTTAAAACCGCCTGAGCGAACGGTTGACGAAAATCAGAACACTACATATGACTTCCCGGTCACTTCGTGGGGATATCCAGTGTCAGACAGAACCGATCAGGCCATGAACACGTTGCTCGCAGAACTCCGTAGGCTGCAGGTCCTTTATGCGAAAGCACGTCCTGCCAGTGCCCAAGCCTATGAAGCCGCCTGCACGGTACAGCCAGGAGGCACGACCCGGTCGAACCTGCACCTCTTCCCCTTCCCGGTGACCATCGACCATGCAGACGGTAGCATTCTCACTGACCTGGATGGCCATACATACATCGACCTTCTCAGCGACTTCGCCGTCGCCATGGCCGGCCACTCCAATGATGTCATTCGCAACGCGATCCAGAAGCAGCTGACCCAAGGCATCAGCTTCGGGGGACGCAGTGAGGCAGAAACCGAACTCGCTGAGATTATTGTGGCGCGATTTGCCTCGATCGAGAGGGTCCGCTTCACCAATTCCGGAACGGAAGCCAATCTCTACGCCTTCCTCCTGGCCCGCGCGATCACCCAGCGCCCGGGCATCCTGATGTTCGAAGGCGGCTACCTTGGGGGGGCGATGTCCTTTGCCACATCCGATCCTCGCCTTCGCGCGCCCTTCGACTTCATCACTGTCCCATACAATGACATTGAGGCTTTTGACGCAGCAATCTCGGCGCATGGAAGCCGCCTCGCCTGCGTAGCGACCGAACTCATGCTGAATTCCGGTGGCTGCATTCAGGCAGATGGCGCCTTTATTCGCCATGTGGAAAATGTCTGCCGCAATCGGGGCATCCTCTTCCTCGTCGACGAAGTCATGACTTCGCGTCTTCACGTCGCAGGCCTCCAGGCCCTTTATGGCGTTCGGCCTGATATCACGACGCTCGGGAAGATTATTGGCGGAGGACTGTCGATCGGGGCCATCGGCGGACGCTCCGATATTCTCAAAAAATTCGATCTTCGCTCGGAAGACCCGCTTTTCCACAACGGCTCCTTCAACAACAATGTCCTCTCCATGCGCGCCGGTGCAGCCTCGCTCCGCCACGTGCTGACCGAGAGCGGACTGTCCCACACAAACAGCCTGGGCGAATCGCTTCGGATCGGCATGAACGCAGACCTTGCGAGCGCCGCCCTTCCCCTCTCCTGGACAGGCATGGGATCAGTCATGGCCTTGCATATTGGTCGCGAGGCTCCAACCCGCTTCATGCCACACCCCGCAGAAAAGCCGCTCAGAGCACTCCTCCATATGGACGCGCTCCTGAAAGGCTACTGGATCGCCCCACGCGGAATGCTCGCCCTCTCTGTTGAAAACACACCGTCGCAGCTTGAGGACTTCCGCTCCCTGTTCCGGACATTTACCGGCAAATATGAAGATCTCATCCGGGCACTCGTTCCGACCACGATAGGTGCCGCATGAACCAGCGCCGGAAAATCGAAACGGTCGAGGCACGCATTGCCGGTCACTGGCTGTTCGCAGTCGTGACGACTGACGATGGGCTGAAAGGGATCGGCGAGGCGACCTATTTCGCCCACCCGGTCGCCGTGCAGCACATCATCGGGGAACTCGCAGAGGCCTATATCGGCGAAGACCCCTTTCGCGCGGAGTACCTCCAGAACCGCGCCATGAAGCATCATTGCCTTCGTGACATGGCGCTGACCGGCGCCCTGAGCGCCCTTGATCAGGCCCTCTGGGACATCAAAGGCAAGGCTCTGGACGTCCCGGTCTGGGAACTGATGGGAGGACGCGTACGCGATCGCGTTCGGGCGATCCTCCTGATCGAAGCGAAAACACCGGAAGAGATATTCACGAACGCACGCCGGGCCGCAGCGGAGGGATTTACCGCAATCAAGCTGAAACCCTTCGTAGGCGATTGGGCGCTGAAAAACCGGGCTACGCTCCTGCAGAGCACTGCGGAAATCGTGCGATCGGTCAGGGATGATCTCGGCTGGGAAATTGATATCGCGATCGAAATTCACCGGAACCTGCGCCCGGCCGATGCGATCGAATTCGCCCACATGGTCCGCGATATAATTCCTTATTTCATCGAAGACCCGATCCTGCCGTTCAGTGTAGATTCCAATCGCCATGTCGCGTCGGCCATGCCCGCGCCAGTCGCGCTCGCCGAGCGCAATCTCAATATCTGGGAGTTCCGCGAATATTCGGATGCCCACGGGGTCTCGATTCTGCGACCGGATATCGGCTCCTGCGGCGGCTTTACCCAAATGAAAAAGATCGCCGCAATCGCAGAGTCCCGCCACCAGACAATCGTCCCGCACAATTTTACCAGTCCGGTCGTCACAGCCTGCCACATCCAGATGGCAGCCTGCACCTCCAACTGGGATGTACAAGGGTATGTGCGGGAGGATCGCTCCCCCTGGCAGGATGTTGTGCACTCCGTGAACGTCCTGAAAGACGGTTACCTGCACATTCCCGAATCTCCCGGCATCGGCATCGAACTGAACGAAGCCTATCTCCAGACGTCCACATATCGCCCCTTCGGTACGGCATTCGGCCATGGCGCGCCGCTCGGACCGGACGGCGCCGTCAAGCATCAATGAGACCTTGAACATGCCCGGTTCACCAAACCCCGGTTCCGCCCTCAATGCCCTTGCCGAGGGCTTTCAGGATACCATTGTCGTCGTCGTTGGGGGGCGCGGAAGTATTGGATCTGAAGTTGTCAGCCAGGTGCGCGCGCTTGGGGGGCGCGTCATCATCGGCTCGTCCTCACCCGACTTCCCCGGTTTCGAGCCGGACGCATGGAGTTCCTCCGGCGTGGCGGTGCTCCCTTGCAACCTCAAGGACCCGGCCTCGATTGCCGCCTTTGCGGCAAGCATCGGCGAGATCGCGGGACGCATCGATATTCTCGTTACAACGGCGGGTTCTTCAGTCCAATTGCCGCTGAAAAAACTGGAGCTTCTCTCAGACGAACTGATCGACGACGTCTTCCAGACCAATGCGATAGGTCTCCTTCGCCTCATCCGGGAATGCACCCCCCTGCTGAAGGCCGGCCAGGACCCCGTCATTGTCAATGTCGGGTCAGTCGCCGCCATGACCGGGCTAGGCAGCAACCTGGCCTATGTCGGAGCAAAGGCCAGCGTCGATGCCATGTTCAAGGGGCTTGCGAAGGCCCTCGCGCCGACGGTGCGCCTTGTCACCATCGCCCCGAGCGCGCTCGAGACCGATTTCGTCAAGGGACGCGGAGCTGATTTCATCGAAAAGACCATCGCGGCCACACCGCTTGGGCGGCTTGCCAGCGTTCAGGAAGTGGCGAGCGCCGTGCTCTGCGCGGCTCGCGTACTCACCTCAACAACAGGAAGCGTCATCACCGTTGATGGCGGCCGCCACCTCTGATCCGGAATATATCCATGCAGAAGACTATCCTGACCTGCGCCATCACGGGCAATATCACCACACCCGACCAGACGCCCTATCTGCCGATCACCCCGGAAGACATCGCCAATGCCTGCCTGGAGTCCGCGGAAGCAGGAGCGGCCATCGTGCACATCCATGTCCGCCACCCGGAAGATGGGCGCCCTTCCATGGAGGTCGCGCACTACCAGGAAGTTGTCGAGAGGATTAAGGCCCGGAATGAAGACCTGATCCTGAACCTGACGACCGGACCCGGACAGCGCTACGTTCCGGATCCGGACGATCCGCGCATTGCAGGGCCCGGGACAAGTCTCCTGCCGCCCGCCCAGCGTGTCCCGCACGTGGAAGCCCTCCGCCCGGAGATCTGCACGCTCGACCTGAACACAATGGCATCCGGCAACCAGGTCGTCATCAATACTCCGCACACCGCTGCCATCATGGCCCGCAAGATGGTTGCAGCCGGCGTCAAGCCGGAGCTGGAATTGTTCAGTTCCGGCGATGCCATCATGGCGCTCGACCTGATGAAGGAAATCGATTTCGGATCGCCGCTCATGGTCTCTTTCGTGATGGGCGTGAAGTATGGCTGGCCTGCGAGTATCGAAGCCCTCCAGCTCGCACTCAGTCTCATGCCGGCTGGAACCGTCTGGACGGCTTTCGGGGTCGGCCGCTCATCGTTTCCGATGGTCGCTCAGTCCGTCCTGTTAGGCGGGAACGTCCGGGTTGGTCTTGAAGACAACATCTACATCGAGAAGGGCGTCCTCGCCGAAGGCAATGGCGCGCTCTGCAGGAAGGCGGCCCGGATCGTCGGTGATCTCGGAGGCAGGTTGGCGACGCCAATGGAAGCCCGCCGCATGCTCGGTCTCGCCTGATGGGCCCACTTCCCGTTCTTTTCGTTGGCACCGGTATCATGGGCGCCCCCATGGCGATCAACCTTGCAAGGAACGGGCTGTCAGTCTCGGCTTGGAACCGTTCTCCCGAAAAGGTTATCGCCCTCGGTCAGCACGGGATCGGCCTTGAGACTGACCTGGCAAGCCTCGAACCTTCGCGGCGTGTCGTTATCTTGATGCTTTCCACCGGACCGGTTTGCGACGAGGTTCTGTTCGGGAAGACCGGACAGGCAGGACTTGTGAAGGCGCTCCTGCCGGGTTCGATCTTGGTCGTAATGAGTTCCATTCCCGTCGAGACCGCGAAGGAACAAGCCCGGCGCCTTGCCGGACACGGGATTGACTATGTCGATGCGCCCGTTTCCGGGGGCGAACAAGGCGCGAAGAACGCCACTCTGTCCATCATGGCCGGCGGAGACGAGGATGTCATTGCAAGGATCCGTCCGGTCCTCGAACACCTCGGCAAGCTGACCCATGTGGGGCCGCCCGGAAGCGGGCAGCTGGTCAAACTGGCCAACCAGACCATTGTCGGCATCACAATCGGCGCTGTATCCGAAGCCCTGATCCTTGCTGAAGCGGGCGGTGCCGACATTGCGGCAGCGCGGGACGCACTTCTGGGCGGCTTTGCGGATTCGACGATCCTGCGCCAGCATGGCCGACGCATCATAGATCTTAACTTCACGCCCGGCGCCCATGCCCATGTTCAGCTCAAGGACGTTCGCACTGCCGAGGCGTTGGCGAAGAATCTTGGCCTCTGCCTCCCTCTCCTTGCAAAGACCCGCAGTCTCTATGAAGGCATGTGCGACACTGACCTGAAGCAGGCGGATCACAGCGCGCTCTACCTCTATCTCAAGGATTTTCCGGTCTGCGACTGACACAACAGCCGCATGAATTCTCTCCTTTTCCAATCAGGTGTATTCTTCCCATGTCCGATCTCCAGCACCTCAAAACCCTTGAGCAGCGGCTTTTGTGGCTGTCTGCGTGGATGGTTCACAATGCGAACCACCTTCGGCCGAAGGGCGAGGGCGATGTGAAGGTCGGGGGCCACCAGGCGTCCTGCGCGTCGATGGTCTCGATCATGACGGCGCTCTATTTCCACACGCTGCGCCCGGAAGACCGGGTGGCGGTGAAGCCCCACGCCTCGCCCGTCTTCCATGCCGCACAATACCTGATGGGCAACCAGACACTGGAGAAGCTGAAGAACTTCCGCGGCTATGGCGGCGCGCAATCCTATCCGAGCCGCACCAAGGACATCGACGATGTGGATTTCTCCACCGGTTCGGTCGGCCTTGGCGTCGCCGAGACGGCCTTCGCCTCGATCGTCCAGGATTATCTCGACGCCAGGGACTGGTCGGCAGACCGGCCGCTCGGCCGCATGGTGGCGCTCGTCGGCGATGCGGAACTCGACGAAGGCAATGTCTATGAATGCCTGCAGGAAGGCTGGAAGCACGACCTGCGTAATACGTGGTGGATCATCGACTATAACCGCCAGAGCCTCGACGGCGTCGTGCATGAAGGCCTTTGGGAGAAGATCGAGTCGATCTTCAAGGCCTTCGGCTGGCGCACGGTCGTCCTGCGCCACGGCGCCCTGCAACGGGCGGCCTTTGCAGAACCGGGCGGCGAAGCCCTGAAGGCCTGGATCCAGGCCTGTCCGAACGCGGATTACTCGGCGCTGACCTACCAGGGCGGCGCGGCCTGGCGCAAGCGCCTGATGGACGACCTGGGCGACCAGAGCGATGTCACAGCCCTCCTCTCGAAGCGCAGCGACGAGGAACTGAACGCCCTGATGAACAATCTCGGCGGCCAGTGCCTCGAAACCCTGACCGAGGCCTTCGACAGCATTGCCGACGACCGGCCGACCGTCTTCCTCGCCTATACGATCAAGGGCTGGGGCACGCCGCTGGCGGGCCACAAGGACAATCATGCCGGCCTGATGAACCCGGCCCAGATGTCAGATTTCCAGGCCCGCATGGGTGTGCCGGACGGCGAGGAATGGGACCCGATGGCCACGGTGGACGACGCCGCGGGCCTCAGGAAGTTCCTCGGCAAGGTCCCCTTCTTTGCCGCCGGCCCGCGCCGCTTCACCGCGCCGAAAATAGAAGCCCCCGGCCCGGTCTTCCTCGACGACCGCGTCCTGTCCACGCAGGCCGGCTTCGGCAAGATCCTCGATGCGCTGGCCAAGAGCGACAGCCCCATCGCCGACCGGATCCTGACGACCTCTCCCGATGTGACCGTCTCGACCAATCTCGGGCCCTGGGTGAACCGGCGGTCCCTCTTTGCCCGGACGGAAAAGGGCGACACGTTCCGCGAGCAGCAGATCCCCTCGACCCAGAAATGGCAGTTCTC
>Ga0116152_10001061_pt1 | contig 22508 bp, 18 predicted proteins | sample AD_UKC119_MetaG_FD_89894 | JGI IMG/M metagenome (GOLD analysis project Ga0116152, IMG submission 89894) | Active sludge microbial communities of municipal wastewater-treating anaerobic digesters from Hong Kong - AD_UKC119_MetaG | ecosystem: Engineered > Bioreactor > Anaerobic > Digestate...
ATTTACAAAATTAAACCAGAATTAGTTCAAAACATTGACTACACCGCGCCGCTGGTTAATATTTCTGAACAAACAATATTATTGAAGCCTTCCAAAATAATAGTGAAGGCGAATACATAAGGAGGTAATTTATGTCAGTTAATCAAGTTGAAGTATTAATTGCTGATGAACAAAGTGGAACAAATATTCATTTGCCAATAGCCAGCACTGAAACCGCTGGTATTGCTAGTTTTGACGCAGTAGACTTCGTAATTTCAGACAAAGGAAAAGTAACTTCATTGCAAAAAGTAGGTCCGCAGGGTCCCATTGGTCCGACAGGTTTGCGAGGTCCGCAAGGTGAACAAGGCATTAGAGGCGACATTGGTCCGCAAGGTCCCATTGGTCCGCAAGGTATCCAAGGCATAAAAGGTGAACAAGGCATTAGAGGCGACATTGGTCCGCAAGGTCCCATTGGTCCGCAAGGTATCCAAGGCATAAAAGGTGATACTGGCGTTCAGGGTGTGAAAGGAGATACCGGTGCGCAGGGGGCAACAGGCGCTCAAGGACCACAAGGCATTCAAGGCATTCAAGGCCGGAAAGGAGACACTGGAGCAGACGGTAAAGCATACGAAATTACTGATACCGTTGCTACTGTTGGAGATTTGCCTGCATCACCTGAGTTAGGCACCGCATATTTTGTAGGAACGACACCTCCGAGAGATGTATATACGTACGGGGTAGATGGTTGGACAAATCAAGGTCAATTGCAAGGCCCTCAAGGCGAACAAGGTCCGCAAGGCGTGCAAGGTGAAACCGGTCCGCAAGGTATTCAAGGTATTCAAGGTATTCAGGGTGAGCAAGGTATTCAAGGTGAGCAAGGTATTCAAGGTATTCAAGGAATTCAGGGAGAACCTAGCGAAAATTTAAAATTCATAAACACCGAAATTGCAGTTAATGGTTTTGTGGCCGATACGACATACACAGAATATCCGTTCCGTGCTAGCGTGACATTATCGGGCGTAACAGCGAGTATGTTTCCAATTGTAGTATTCAGTCCTGATGATAGTTACAGTGGTAAATTTATGAACAGAGGCGAAACATACGATGGTGGTCTGTATTTGTACAGCACCGAAACAAACGCGGCAACTGTAACTGTGCCGATGATTTTAATGTTAATATAAAGGAGGTATAAAATGTTAGGAATAACTAATGCGCAAATAGTAAGCGGGGAACAACCCTTTGTACCGCCAGATGATAAAACATATATTTTTGTAACAATTCCAAAAAGCTATTTTGTGTCAATGTCGTTATATATATTAAAATCAAATACGGCGACACTATCTATTGATTGGGGAGATGGTGGGACAGTTGAAACTAATTCGAATAGTGGAAGCATAAATTTATCACATTCATACGCAGCGATAGGGGATTATGTTATAAAAATGTGGATTTCGAGTGGCACGGGTACATATACACTGGGGCATAATACAACAACAGATTCATTGTTTGGTGGCAGTGGTGCAGCAACTCGGCGATTCGCAACAAAAATATATATAGGTGCTAATACAGTAATAGCCCAATATGCATTACAAGATAGCAGGTCATTAGAAATAATATCTGTATATTCTGGTATAACTAGCATTGGAGAACGTGCATTTTATAATTGCTATAATATCGACGAAATAATATTGCCATCAACTATAACATCTATTGGCGATTATGCATTTAACACGGGCGATTATGCCCCGTTTACATTAAAAATTTATGCTACTACTCCACCACCCATAGCTAGCAATGTATTTAATTCAACAGCAAAAAATTATCTCACAAAAATTTATGTTCCAGCAGCATCATTAGATGCGTACAAAACAGCAACAAATTGGAGCGTTTATGCAAATTATATGGAGGCGATTGAAGAATGATAAAGATTGAAATAGTCGAAATTGACGGAATGACATTTACAAAAACATATAGCGATAATGGTTTAAAAATTAGAAAAATAGGCACGAATGAAATTTACACTGAAACCTATGATGTATTGAATTTTGAATACGAAGAAACAGACGAACTTGTATCTGCTGAATAATTGCGTAGGAGGTAATCAAATGAATAAAGAACAATACGATACGTTGCATTTGGCAATGCGACAATCACTTGATTTAATTAAAAAATTTACCACGGATATTCCTTTAATACTTGACAAACTATCTAAGACCGCGGATAAATTAGAAAAAATGGCAAATTCAATAAGTGAACTTTCAGAACTTAAAAACGAGATATCTGCTTTAAGAATTGAAATAAATAGCATACGAGACGAAAAGGAGGCGTAAATAATGTTTGAAGAAATAACAAACCAAATGACTACAATACTTACGTTAAGTATAGGCGGAATAAGTTTAGGTTCTATAATTGCACTAGCAATAGCACTGATAAAGATGGCTATAAAAAATAAGAAAACTAGTGCGACGACGACACAACAAATTGAGGCCGCATTTAGAAATGTTGTATTACCAAAGAATATTAAATTGGACATATCTAACAAAATAGAGGTTCCTATAAAAAATGGTTTCAATCAAATTGCTGCAGTGGTTGACGAACGATTTAACAAGTTGGAAGAGGGCCAACGTTTAACTATGGCTATACTATCGCAATTCACACATGTTCAAAAATTGCCGCCTGAAACACAAGCAGAAATTATGGAATACACAAACAAAGACATAACAGAAACCATAGATTTGTAAGGAGGTATTTATGAAACGTAAAAAGATACCTAAGTTAAAATTGAAGTTGTGGCAAGAATTGATATACTTTTTATTTGTAGGAATTGTTCCATCAACGGTTTGCGCATTGGAAGTATTTCAATCTCACAGTTCATTATTTAAGATTACGTTTGCTTCTTTGGGTGCAATTTTGTTAACAATTGTAGTTTTTCGTAAGTTTGTATTTAAAAATTACATACACAAACTTGAAGAAAAATGCATTTTGTTAGAACACGATTACAGCATAGAAGTAGGTAATGTAGTAAATATCGAGGCACAATGGGGCAAATTTAAAGCTATAATATACTCATATAATGCATTAACAACGATTATTTCAGTTGCGTTATTTGTATTATTTATTACAGCATTAACTAATGAACTAATCGCGTTTCAAGGCGCATCTATAGCAATTCTGACATCAGTATTAATTGGAATTGTTTGGAAAATAATATTATTCATAAGGAGGATGTTAACAAGTGACAAACAAGATAAGCAGATTTAATTCTGCTAACATAATGTCGTCAGTAATTAAATATGGTACACATATTCTATTTGTGATGGCAGTAATAGTTTTGTCGTATTTATCATTTGTACAAAATTTAAGTTTAGACCCGTCGATACGAAATATAACTACTATAGCGTTAGTTGCATTAGTTTTAAACTATTTAATTTGGGACTCATATTATAAGTTATATTACAATAATACAATGGCTAACGACATAGCAAACGAAAAGTATTGTATTCACAGACGTTTTTATTATGCCAGAAAAGGCTGGGGCTATATTCAATTACAAAACGAAATACGAAAATACAATCAAAATTTTAGACAGAACTGGTTAGACGAGGTAGAGGACGCCACAGGATACAAAATTAATGATGTCGTTGACCCTAACACTGGATTTGTTGTAGAGTTAGGTTTAGTAAATGGTCCATATAAACATAGACATTGTAAACTTTTAATTTGGCGAGTTAAACATAGAAAATATCCTGCATCAGGAATTTCGTCACCACGACAACTGTTAAACGTTTTACGGGTAGGAAAAACTTCTGGAACTACAATGAAAATTAATGCGGCAGAAATATATCACGGAGTATCAAGGATAAAGAAAATACTCACGGCCGCCGCCAGTACATTTCTTGCAGCGGCGTTAGCATACGATTTTATAAGTCCTGATGGTGTACGTTCTGCATTGTTAAAATTGATATTACTTTTGCTAACATTATTTATGTCTTTCTTTTTCGGTTCAGTAAGCGGTACGAAAGGTGCTCAAATTAAACTTGGAGTTGCTGAAGAAGTATCTGAACTTTTTGAAATTTGGAAAAACGAAAGCGCTAATGAAGAGCCTTATCCGATACTTGATTATTACAAAAATGACAGTAAAATTAATAAAGTTGTAAAAAATGATACTGAACCAATCAAGGAAAATAATAATGAACAAATTTCGGTAGAAATTACTTAGCGGGAATAAAATTAAATTTTTATAATAGAATAATAACGTAAATAAGTGCTGCAAATCGGGTTGGTGTCCGAAACTCGCACAAAACAACACCATGAGGTATTATATGAGTATACAATTGGGTGCTAATGACATCAGTTTGGAAGAACTTCAAGAGTTGTTTAAAGAAACTGATGAGTCTGCAAATCCCCAAGCAGACGAACAAAATGGCGAAAATCAAAATCCTGAAGCCGACAACAAAGAACAAACGCCTTCGGAAGACGTTAAGAAAGCAAGAACAAAAGCTGTTAGCGACAGAATTAATGAAGTTCGCAAAGACGAACAAAACAGAATAGCAAAACAAATGGGTTACGAGTCTTATGAAGCGTTACTGAAATCGAAAGAAGAAAAGGTAATAACAGATAAAGGATTTGACCCAAAAGAGGTAGTACCTTTGGTTGAAGAGCTGGTCGGTAAAAGATTTGAGAACGACCCCAGAATGAAAGATTTGGAACGGCTTAGAAAAATGGAAGTTGAAGAATACGCTAAAAAAGAATTAGCTGATATTACAACTTTAACAGACGGTGAAATAACATCGTTAAATCAGTTGCCAAAAGATGTGGTAGATGCTTGGGTAAAAACAGGTTCATTAAAAGCCGCATTCTTGCAAATAGAAGGCGAAAAATATATTCGTAAAGCTAAGAGTGGTGTAAAAGGTGTAACAGACCACTTGAAAAATCCTGCAGGCTCGCCTCCTGGCACTGATAAACAAAGACCGTTAACCGCCGAAGAAAAAGCTGCGTGGCGACTTTTTAAACCGACTATAACCGAAGACGAACTAAACAAGAAAACTGTGCCAACGAGCTAAAGGAGGATTACAATGGCAGGATTTAAAACAGGTTATTTACAACGAGAACTCGTATACGACCTCGCTGTAAAAGGTACCGTGAACGTTGCAGATGCTGTGACATCAGCAGAAGCAAAAGCAATGTTAATTCGCAAAACTAACGCTGCATCATTAGCCGCTATTTTAGTGGGCGATTTGGTGAAGTTGACTCCGGAAAGTACTGTAATAAGTTACTCGTACGAAGAAATGACATACGATGACGCTTTAACTTACACTGAGTCTGAAACTTTACCTACCGCAAGTGCTGCGTCCGCGGATTACGCTAAAGTCGGAACTGACCCGTATACTTATTATGAGAAAGTAACTACGGAAACTGACTACCCGGCTTACATTGAAAGAGTACTTTCTCTTTCTAACGCAACTCATTTAGTTGCACAATCTGATATGACACTTGATTACGGACATGTTCCTATTGAAAAGCGCGATTACAGATATTTCCCCGTAGTAAACGGAACTTTCGCAAGTTCTATTGCAAGCACATCACCTGTGAAACGAGTCGCATTATTTTCAATACTTGATAAGGGTGATATTACTATTGACGCCGCACAAGGCGAAACAGCATAAGGAGGTATAACATGGCGTTAATTATTAATATAGACCAAGCGTTAAAAAATCCAAGTGAGTATAACGTTTTGAGAGAACCTATGAACGATATGCTTATGAATATTCAAGAGGCTTGGGAAAAGAAAAACCCGGTAGACTTCTTTTTCGCAAGAGGTAGTATCAATACCTTTCAAGAAACGTATTCAAGCTCTATAGGTTTTGAACATGCGTTCAGCGAAACAAGTGACTACGGCATTGGACCTATCTTCAATACGGAAGAAGGTTTCAGCGCTACCTACCGTTCCAGAACATTCCAAGGTGGATTTACAATCACTCAACAGACATTGGAAGACCGTTTGTTAGGCAAAGCTAAAGGCGATGCTACTGCGTTTATCAAAAGATGGCACGCAGATATCGTTGAATATTGTATAACTGCAATTCAAGGCGGCTTTGGTCAAGTTGTAAACTGGGGCAGCGATAAAGATGGCGGAGTTATTACCAGATTAAAACTTGACTCCGCTGATACAACCGACGGCGATGTTCTTACCGCTACAAAAAATCCGCTTTTCACAAATGCGCATACCATAGTAAAAAGAGCTAAAATGACTGCCGCAGAAATTACCGCAAATCTGCAATCCAATGCATTTTATGCAGACCTTGACTTAACCGGAAGTGACCCTGCTAAAATTGCTAAATTGGCAGATATTATTAACCAAGTTGTAACAACAATGGAAAACTATAAGGACGATAACAACAAACGTGCCGGCGTTCTTGGTACCAAACGAATTGTTTGCGCCAACGACCCTCATTTGAAAGCGGCATTAAATACCGCGTTGTCTTTGGAAATGTTCGGCGAACAAGGTTTGAACCCTGGTTACAAACGTTGCGCAGGCGTCGACGATACTCCTTATTTGCTTGACATTGCCGCTACGAAACAAATCACTAAAGTTACCGGTTCTAAAGTCGGTCAAGGTTTCTTCATCGTAGACTCTGCGTATAATGCTGAAAACCATGGACTTGAACTGACTGAACGTGTTCCGTTTACATTGAACGTAAAGAAAGCCGACGAAGCACCTTACGGTATTAAATACCAAGGTCGTCAAAGATGGGACGTTAACTGTGCATCTTGGAGAGGCATTACCTACGTATATCTCGGAAACATTCTTACCGATAACCCGACTTGGTGCGATAAAACTAAGTTCACTAAGGTTGTTTCTAACGCTACAATTGTTAAACCTGTATCTATCGACGGTACGGTAACAACTTCGTCAGCAACCTAATTTAATTAAAATAAAGCCGGTTTAATTACCGGCTTTATTACTATTACAATAAAAATGTAGGTTAAACCTACGATGGAGTAAAATATGAATTATACTTGGGGTTATGTAAAAGAAGCTTCGTTAATAAAAATGGATTTGACTGTAGATAACGCCATAAGCCAAGGGTTAATAAACAAGTTTTCATTTTTTGCAAACGAGGCAATCACTATGATATGTAGTGCTATAAAGCCAAAATATAGTTTTGCTCAATTTAAAGTGAGATACAAAGACGACATACTTGCAGAATTAGTTCAGACATATGACGTAACTACTATCGTAAATGACGAAGAAGTTTTTGCTATAAGAGGTGCTGACGGACAAATTGATTTGTCATTTTTGGAAGTACAATCATATAACGAAGAAGACCTAAACGATATTCAAACTGCATTTTTATCAGATTACAGACAATATACTTTTGTTAATGAACCGGCTAAAATGCCAAGTGATTTCATATCGTTTGGTTCTGATAGATGCACCGTCGTTAGAGCCACTGGAAAAACGGAAGAAGTTCATTCCGATGATTGTGATTATTATGGTTACAATCAACTCGCCTTTTTAAGCGAAGGTGAATTTAATATGTCATACAATGCTAGATGGTATACATTTTTGCCAACTACTACTGACAGTACTGAATTAGATATTCCTGCGGACATTGTTGATTGTTTACCATCTTACATTGCAAGTCAATGTTTAAAAATAGACGATGAACAAAAAGCTACAATATACAGAAACGAATGGGAATTGATGCTGTCAAGAATTGACGACACTCGATTTTTCAAAAACAAAACATTTAAAATTGCGGGAGGCTGGTAATGACTAAAACTGTAAACAGAGCTCCTAAATATTTTGACCCGAGCGATATTAAAATTAATGAAAAGTATTTTAATTTCAGTAAATTCAGCGGATTATGTGATAACAAAAATTATTTAGGAATTGACCAAACTACATTTGAAGATGCTAACAATATGTATGTTGACCAAGATGACCAACTATCAAGTAGACCTCCTGTGAAAATGATAAATGTTATGTTTGCAAATGAAGTAATATGTAAAGTTTATAAGATAAACGATTTACTTATATACCATACTAAACATAGCACGTTAGATTTATACTATATTCATTTTATGTTCAACAACAAATGGTACACAAAAAGTGTAACGCGCTTAATAAATTGCGTTTGGTGGAATACTCGTTTTGTAATATTTACAGAAAGCGCCATCCACGGATTTTTGTATAATCGTGTTGCTGATGACGTAGAATGGTACGATGCTGACGCTATGATTTACATACCAATTACTGAAATCGTACAAAGCGGAATACGAACATCTTATGAAGACGCAAATGAACTTACTACTAAAAAAATAATAAGGTATGTTATAGAATACGGCGTTCCTCAATTGACTACTGATTTAATTGGAAAAGAAGTTGGAATACAGATAGACGACGAACAATTCGTACTTGAATTTGTAGCAAACAATGAAAAAGTTTTTACAAAAGCAATAGGTCAGATTTCAGTAGATTATATTCAAACGTCTGAACTAGGAAACTATATCGCATCTTCAAGTTCAAATCCAACGTTAATTTATTACAGTTTAGATGGAGTGTTATTTTATCCTATTGTAATAGATAGCGGCATGGAAGTTTGCATGTCAGACGATGGCCTTGCATTGTATGGTTATTCAGAAACAGTTGCTGGAGGTGTATATTCTGGTTATATAAACTACATGTCGTTAGTCATATCAAGCCCGGCAGATATTGAAAATTTACAATGGGTAAAATATTCGTTACCATACAACAAGATTGGCGCGTTAAATCATTGGGTGCCTGACAATTTGTATGTACCTGAAGATATTGAACTTATCGAAAGAATTATGTCAAGTGTTAAGTTTGTAAATGTTAGACATGACGCTTCAGAACAACTTTTCAAACCGTTTGTTCATTCTTCTGCTGATAATAGAGCCGTATTTGTATTTTCAGCGCAAACAAATTTTACACTTATAAACAGCTTGGGTAATACGTTCAGCATATCCGGAACAAGTCAGTATACAATAACTAAGCAATGCCTTCAAATAGTTGTAATTGAAGATGGTGTGACTTCAATATACCCGTATTTTGTAGACGACTTGCCGATACAAAACACAGGTCGTTCTATACACAAAGTAAGATTAACGTCTATAAATGGCGGCATTCAATCGTTGCATTTATCGTACTTTATAAATAATACTACTTTGCAAAACGATATCATTTTGTTAAATGAAAGTTTAATTCCGTATTCTAAAATATATTACGAAAGTTGTACATCACCGGAAGACGAAACTTTTTATATCGTTTATAAAGATTTAAAAGCGTATGGCGTAGCGTTAAATGCTACTAATCAATACGACTTTTGCGGAATAGATATACTGGCAGAATACTTTTTAGATGTAAGTCGGTATCAGTACAAATTGTCGTTCAATTATAACGGAAGCGATACACTTTTTACTTTCAAATTTTATACAAATTTTATAGCTAATTACGATGCTGACGATTATGATAATCTGTATGTTTATCCTGAACTTCCTGACGGGGCGACATCGCCGGATGGGCAACGAACGGTGTTTCCAGTAAATGTTAACATAGTTACAAATAACAGTACAGTTATTGCCTCTGAACAAACCGGAATTCGTAGATTTAAAATCGGTGCTACAGGAAATATTTTAACGAATACGTATTTCAGGTACATAGATAACAACATAAACTTATTGTCAAGAAGTTTAATGAATAACATTCCGATTAGTCTTGACAATGGCATCATATATTACGACACGGTTTCAGAACTAATTTATTCAAGTGCCGCTATAGGAAAAATATACATTGACGATATTCAAACTGGTTTTAATAAACCTTTTTGGCCATACGCAATTGGCACATTTACTACAATAGTATTATCGTATTATAACAAAGCCTATGTATCATTAAAGCGCAACGGACAAATATATTTGCCTACGAAAAACGTTTTAGAATTTCCAAACAGTATAAACAATTTTGTTTCGTTCAGTCAAACGTCGTTAGGTATATTTTTAGAAAATGAAGTATACGAATTAACTTCCGATACCAGTGGCGATTATGGAACTGAAATATACGTACTTAGTAAAACAAAATTACAATTGGGTTGTAAAGTTGATAGTGACGTATTATTAAACTACGATGGTAAGACGGCATTTTTAACAACTATTAAAGGACTGAATTCGTTAACATACCAAGATTTCGTACAATCAACGGAACAAGTATACGATTATTTGACGGAGAATATAATTAGTAGTTATGACAAATTTAACGTATCAGCTATTAAACTATGCCAATTTAAAAATTGGATTTTTATGTATCGTCAAGACGTTAACTATTTTTATTTGTTTGATTTGCGAAGTGCATCTTGGTGGAAATGGACTAACATTAAAAATGTTACACAATTACTTTGTATAGACAATGATTTAATTATATTAATGGACGGTGTGTTGTATAAATACGATATGTCAGACGACGCGGTTTATAGTGATGATGTTGGTAACAGAATTGATTGGTCATTTAAAAGTCAAAAATTACATTTTAATGCACCAAATAATTACAAACAAATCAACGGACTGTCTATAACATCGTCTAATAGTTCACAGTCAGTCATACGGTATAAACTTGAATTAAAGAATTACAGGAACCTATCAAATCTATCAGAAACTGATGTAACTGAACAAGACATTGACCAGCTTACAATGGTAATTAGAAAAGTTAATTTTATTAAAACTAACGCATTTCAATTTGCCATAAGTAACGACGTTAGAAATCCGAACCCATCAAAATTTTTAACACCTAACGTTTCTATAAAATACAGAATAACGGAGAGAATAAGATAATGGCAGAATATGGAACCATATATGACGTCAATTCTATTAAACGTCAATTAGCAGAAAGTAATAAAGATTATAACAACAGACAAGTTTGGAAAGGACTGGTAGGCTCTGTTAATAATTATGCTGCGAAATCCAATTTATTTTTGCAACAGAATTATTCTGAAGCCGTAAATCAAGCCTATGCTCAATATCTTGCTAACCAACAGGCTATTGAAAACAGCGGCATAATAGGAACAGGAAAACAGAGTTTGTTAGCATCAAATGAAAAGTCAGTTAACGATGCGTATAATACGTATATGCAAAGTTTTTATTCCGGTCAATCTTCAATAGAGGAGGAGCGAGAAGCCGGATTAACTGAAATAGATAACGCGTTAACTACTCAAGCTACAAATATTAAAAAATATGCAGATGCTCACTTTAATTATTTAGACTCTTTGTATTACAATTACGAACAAGGTGAAAATCAAATATTTGATAGCGAACAATGGAAGAAATACCTGGTGACTGACGCAGATGGAACGACTCGCCTTGCAACTCGTGAAGAACTTTTAAATCAGTTATACGACAGTAATGGAAATCTAACGCTTAAGGGACTTGATTTCTTTGACCAGATGGAAAATCAAAATCTGACTGACAGTACGTTTGGAGAATATCTTATTAACGAAGACGAAGACTTGTATAATTGGTCACAAGAATACAATCCTTACAACTATACTTTTGACGGAACACAAAAAGGTAGTTTCAAAACTATGGTTGGAATGGCATCTGACGATTACTCATACTCTTTTGCAGAACGTTTCGGCGGCTTAAACGAAGAAGAAATCACATCTATGTATAGTAAGTTTAATGATACTCTTACACGAGTTAGCGCATTAAATGTAGAAACACAATCTGACGAAATCCTTAACGAATTAAAAACATCTACAACTGAAATATTTACACTTGCTAAAGATTTAGGTTTGGAAGAAGAATTTAAAAACCAAGGGTTTAATGAAGAGTCAATGAACTACATTTTAGACGAAGCTATCAATGCGGTTAAATCAGGCAAAGAAATGAACGACGAATGGTGGACTACTACATTAACTACGGCCGGCGTTGGAGCTTGCGCTGGCGCCGCAACAGGTGCTAAGTTAACTGCTTCTGCTACGTTACCCTTAGCCGCAACTGGCGCAGGAACACTTATTACAGTAGGAGGAACTACGCTAGGCACATTAATAGGTGCCATAGTTGGGTTTGTTACTGCAGGTATTGCAGGTGGTACTGTTGCTACAATTAATAAGAACTACCAGAAAGAAGTTAATACAAACGCGGCTACCAGACAAAAAGAGGCATACACAAATATGTTAAATCAAATGGTCAACTATAGTTTGCAAACTCGTAGACAAGCGGAGATAGAGTTCAATAAACATAAATAGAAGATTTTAATATATAAAAATTATATATTGAGGTTTTATATTAGGAACGAATAAAAATCATTCTATTATATATTAAAATTCATTAAAGTAATTGATATGATAATATATAATAAAGATATTCAAAATATGCGAAGAGCATAAAAGGGGTATGACTATGTCAAATTTATTACAAGTAACTAAAAACTACAACAATCCTTACGAAGCTGCTTATAACGCTTTAAAAAGAAACCCGTGGTTTAATCAATCAGATTGGGACGTCCATGCTAAGCGTGGGCGTCTTGACGACTACATTACTTTAATTGAAGAAGCCAATGATAAGTTAGACTACGACAAATTTAGCGGTCAGTATCTTTTTGATAGACTTAATACTGACGAACGTTTTTCTATCACTGCCAATGAATTATTATCCGACCGAATAACTAACAAAACTCGTACTGAAAACTTTTTTAATGAAGAAACTGGCAAAGAAGACAGCCGTACATTTGAAATGACAGACTATGATTATACTAAATATTTGATAAACAGTCGTTTGAAAGAAGAGTACGAGAAAATAAACAGAGAACGAGAACAAGAACGAAAAGACTCAATGAACGGATTTTTAAAAGCATTAGCTAATTCGGCGTCTGTTGTTTTGGAACCTGTTAAAGGCGTAATGGATTTTACAAATGATATGATTTCCATAGTGGAAGGCGTAACAGACGGATTTACATCAGTTGCAAAAGGAAACAAATTTTCAGACGGATTTAGAGAGGCATTCAATACAAACAAATGGGGCGGTGCAGACTGGAGAATATTTGATAACGCAGGTTTGACAGACGGTATAGTTGAATTTGAAAAGAAATACAGCGATTTCAGAGACCTTGATGGAAATTATACGAACTTAGGCAAATACCTAGGTGGAGTTGGTTATTCATTAGGTAAGGCAATTCCGTCAATGGCATTGAACTTAGTTACAGTCGGTGTTGCTGGTGCAGGTAGTAAGACCGCGTCGACTACGGCTAAAGTTGCAACGGCGTTATATTATACTGGAATGGGTGCTGATACGTTCAGAGAACTAGCTAGCGACCCATCTCTTGCAAGCGTTCCTACATATAAACTCATGCTTAACGCGTCTGTTAAAACCGTCGTAGAATTTGCAATTCAAAAAGGTGTGTCTATTGCATTCGGACCTACGCAATTGGATGCACTAATATTTGGCGAAACATCTAAATCAATAGGCAAAATTTCAACATTAAACGCTGTTAAAAAATTCGCAATGGATGCACTTTCAGAGGGCACCGAAGAATTTATTCAGCAATTCAGTAACTATGTCGTTGATAGATATATGATGGCTAAACAACATGAATTTGCTAATGTAACAGTATGGACTGGTCAAACCGCTGTTGATGCTTTTATTTTAGGTTCGTTATCAGTCGTAGGTACAAATTTACTTTCTATTACAAAAAGCGGTGTAAAAGATACAATCATACAACGTAAACTTGACCAAATCGCTAAAGGCAAAGAATTTACTGCCGAACAATTAAGTAAGATTAAATCTCAGTACAATCCGTTTATAGAGAAGAAAAATGTTCTTGCTAGTTGGCAGTTTAAAAATAATGTGTCAGATTTAATGAGTGAATATAACAGGCTTATTAAAGATACAACATTGTCAAATGAACAGAAAAATAATGCGGTAGGCCAAATGTATGCAATAGCAAGAACTATGGCATCGGTGTACAGCGAAATTGGCGATACTCGTTTTAAAAATGCAATGGACTTAATTGAAGGTATGAAGAGTCTTGACAACAAGTTTAACGTGACTGACGATTACGCATTAAAAATGGCTGAAAACATAGTTCATAATGCAGACACGGTCATGTCAGATGCATTTGTAAAGAAAATTAAAGACGCCGGAATGACCGAAATAAGTGCGATAATCGAGCGTGGCATGGACGATGCAGTTATTCCTGACGATATTAAAGGTCAAGCATTAGAAACAGTTAAACAAATTTTAAAGGACGACGATGACGTTGCTAAAGTTGTATTTACAAAAGACGGCACCACGATTGTGTCTACGCCTACGGCAAAATTTATTCCGATTAAATATGCAAAAGTTGCAAGTAAAGATGCAATTTCTCAACATATTGCAGAAGCAGATTTGATAAACAATGTACAAAATTCTTCTCTTATGAAACCTATGTTGACTGAAATTAAAAAGACGTTTGAATTCGTATCCGGAAGAAAAGATGTATCAACGGAAGAAGTCATAAGTAATTTGTTTTTTAATAAAACGTTCCAAGAAATTCTTTTATATACTGCGAACTCAGACATGCTAAATTTAATATCAAATTTAAAGGAAATAGAAAAGGCAGCAACTAGCAAAAGTGTTAAAGATGCTACCTATAAAAATAAGATAAACGCAATAATTAAAATACTTAACTTTAAAGTATTTGAATATTGTATTTATCAACAAAATATCGACTTAGCATTGGTAAAAAATATTTTGTCAGACAGCCAAATAAATAAGGTACGTGAATTACGATATAGTAGAGATTTAAAAAATAGAGCTATTAAAGGTGAAAAACTATTAGACAACGAGAAAAGAATGCTTGAAAATAGAGTGAATGCAATTGCTACAACGCAAGATATTAAGGAAGACATTGTAGCAAATCTTTTTTCCGATAATCGTGCCGCAAGAACGTCTGCATTTTCAGTAATGGAAAGATATTACAAAGACATTTTTAATTCACCGTATAACGGAAAAACATACTTGGAAAGTAATACAATTCCAAATGTATTATTTAATCAGATGTTAAAAGACTATGAATTGACTGTAGATACTTTGCTTAAGCCGGTGTCGGACAAAGATTTATATAATAGTATTTTTGAAAAATATGGAATTGTAAATGCTGAAAATACGTTAAAATTTTATCAAGACAAATTCCAAGAATACACAGGTAAACATTACAGTTTCTCGTATAAAAACGGTAAAGTTAAAATATATGAACACATTGCTGTAGAAACAGGATACGATGTTTACAACGCTGCTAGACCGGAGATATTGACTGGCAAAGATATTGAACATAGAACTTTTACAACAGTGCGAACTGATAAAACAAAATTATTTTCTAACATTGTATCTAAAACCTTAGACCCTGTTTCCAAGAAATTAGTTAGTATAAAAGATGCTGTTTATGACCCAAGATTGTTGAACAACACAATTAAACAGGCGATAATAGAACGTTATGGTGCATTGTCTCCTACTAATACATTTTTGTATTTGAGACAATACTTTATCGAGAAGACTGGAACCACAACGATTGTTGTTATGAATGATGGGTCATTTCAATTCGCAGATGTAAGACCAATGTTGAATGTATTAATGAATACTGATATTGACAATTCATTAGTAACTGAAAATTGTAAAGTTGGCAAATTTGTAAAATCGGAATATTTGGTAGGTCGTTTAAAAGATACGTCTGTTAAATTAGGAACAGAAACGAAGTATAACTCTGTCAGCAATACAATAACTATTGACAGAAACTTTTCAAAAATTCCTGCTAATTTTAGATTTGCTTTATTGCACGAGTTTCAACATGCAGTACAAATTGAAAATGGTATGAACGGAGGATTACGACAAGATTTTATGTCTGCATTGTCTCCAAACAAGCAGTTAGACCTTGTCAAAGAAGTCAAATCTCATAAGCCAGAACTCTTTGAAAATGTAAAAGTTACAAGTAGAGATGCGTTGCGTATAACTGAACAATTTATATACGACACAACCGGCGAGTCAATGGCGTACGGCGTAGATACGAACAACGTTGTGGTAGATTTTTATCCTACCGTCGTATCTAATTTTAATGACAAGACGGAGATTATAACTCCGTGGGGAACAAAATATAAATTAAACGAAAATATAAAAACTCAATCGTTAATTATAACTGATGACAACAAAAATGAATTTTCAAAAGTTAGTAAATTGGCAATGAACGAACTTATGCCATACGACCCTAACCATATACGTAAAGGATTTATACTTCCGGATGGTAATGTAGGATTTATGAATAACGGCGAAATTCATTCGTCAATAATAGACGATGTTATCATACAATCGGACGATTATTTTGTAGCTGCTGCATATATGAATGACGCAATCCAAATAACTACAGACGAAACTAGCATATACGAAGGCAAACGAATTGCAAAATTTGGAAATTCAACTTACACGGTAAGAATGATTTCTTATGCCAATTATTTGCAAAAACAATCTCTTGAGTATTTTATAGACAGGGCATTAAGTGATGGGCATACTGTTTTGTTGGCCGATGCGTTCGGATTTGCATTAACATCGTCCGATAACTTAAATTTAGGTTGGGAAATTACTGCACAAGATTTAATTAAACAGTACGGAAAAGATTTTGCTTTAAACAGAGCATATAAACAAACCATAGACAGCGTAAATTATACACAAAATTTTTATGGTGACCATTACTTTTGGTACAAAAAAGAATTTATTAAATACTACAATAATGATAGCTACGATAGCAACCAATGTTATGGTATTATATTTTTAGATGGCACAGTAAAATTTAGTTCTAACATTAAAAATAATAAATATTATGTTAGGAATAGTGTTAAAGAAAGTTTAAAACAACGCGGAGTTAACGTAAAGTCAGACTCCATTGGATTTGCTGAAGCAATATCCATGTCGTCAGCAACAATTACTACCTCAAAAAATTTAGTCACAATAACGTTGCCTGACTATACGACCGTCGGCCAACGAAAAAGTTTATTTAAACTATTTAAGTCTATTTTGGATAACGGAAAATCTATATCTGTTAACTTTTTAAATAATACAAAACAATTTAATAGTAACGATTTTGATAGTATTTTTGAATTTTCTGCAAATGTTTTAGCATCAATAAACTCTCAATATTTTACAGATATTCCAAGTTATATAAATGAAGAAATGTCAATGGCGCAGCCAGGTGACAGGCGATTTGTAGCTCAAAAAGATGCAGCAAATACCAATTTGCAATATTTTGTTAAAAAGAATAGACAAATACAATTAGACAAGAGTCTTCAAAAATTTATTGTTGATGCAGATGCATCACAATTAGATGAAGATTTGTGGAATATGATAGGTGGAGAAGAAAAAGGTACTTTGACAAAACGAAAACTAAATGAGTATATTCGTACGTCAGAAAATATTGGTGATTATACATTTGACTTAATTAAAAAGTGTTTTTTCCCAGATTGTCCGATTAAGTCGTTTGAACAACTTCAATATATGGTCAATAAAAATGCAGCAGAATATTACGCATTATATGCCATTATGAGAGAGTTGAATGCAACAAATGATGTATTAAATAAAAAAATAAGTTATAAAAGTTTCAATGAGATTTTAACTAGACTTAAAAATATGCCTGACCTTGCAAACAAATTTGAAAAGCTAGTTCTTAGATTTGAAACATACAAAGATAGTCAAGTTGATATAGACTATGACAACTTGAAATTTGTATTTTTAAAATATTTTGACGGTTCAGTTTCTTCAGCTGCACATGCTGCATCCATTGCAAAAATGTTAGCTAGAACTGGTTGGAAAACTCCAGGTAAAGTTGCAACAGAAAGCCTTGATAGAGAAGTAAAAGGAGACTTGACGTATTCAGAAATATTGGCTGATGACAACATTCAAGATGCATTAGAGCAAATACTTTCAAACAGCGGAAGAACTGAAAAAGAAGACGCAGTACTTCAATATCGCTTTTCAAAATTGTATGATGAAATTCAGTCTGGTAACAAAAAATATACAAAACAAGAGCTCAATAGCATTATGTTAAAATATCGCCAAAAAGTGGAAGATTTGTCTGATGATGACTTAAATCAACAATTCATAAAAATAAATAGTGCAGAAGACATGGGCGTTAGTTTGTCTGACGAGATATTAACTAGTAAGAAACAAGTGGTTAGACCAAGAGTAAATATAGCTGCTCAAATAAAAAGATTTGCCTCTACAATAAGAAATAATTTAACTAAAAATGATAAAAAACGATTTTTAGAAACGCATAATGATATTTTTGACGATGAATTAAAAGTTAAAACAGAATTATATGAAGGAAAAAGTCGTGAACATTTGTTGGAATTAGAAGATGAACTTCGTGAAATTTCAAAAGACGTTAGAGCAGGTATTTATCGTTCCAAAGAAATGGTAAACATTAAAAAACAACTTGAAAAAACTCGTAAAAAACTCGAAAATGAAAAATTGAAAAAAGCGAAGTCATTAGCAGGCGAACAAATCGGTAAACCTGTCATTATTGCTGAACGAGAATTTTACATAGAAAGTACTACTAACATACCTCCTGAGTTAAAAACAATATTGTCTACAACATTTAAAAAATTTGTAGATACAGATGTTTCGTATTTGACTAAGGAAGGTGAAAAGCACATGCAAATGAACCTCAAAAAATTCATTGAAGATAACGCGTTATCATTATCATCTTTGTCAAAAGAGTCAGTAATAGATATAATAAACTTTTATAAAAATTCCTTTTTGACAGGTAGCATTACTGATGCCTCTTACAAAAAGTATAATGCATTTAAATTATATGTTTTAGGTTATATTTATGACCAAGCTAGAAGCGGTAATTGGCAATTGTCTGCTGAACATTTTAAAACAATGGAAGATGTAATGAGTACCACTGCCAGTAATGCAGGTACTGAGTTGTCTGTATTTAAGTCTATATTACCTATAATAAATCCTAACAAGTTAATCATTCAATCTTTTGCAAAAACGACAGGCATAGAGTTTCTTGAAACGGATATTGATGAGCTGTCATCTGCTATCCAAACAGGTAATGTAAAAACTATTGAAAAGTCAATGAATAACTTGTATGACCGAGGTATTAAATTACAAAAAAATGGCAAGGCGTCATTCTTAGAAAAACTTTGGAGATTTCAACGTTTGTGCATGTTATCTAGTCCAGGAACATCCATTAGAAATGCTGTATCTAACGCGCTTGTTACAGTTGGTAATAATACTTCTTCTGCAATTGGAAATTTATTTTTAAAAAATACAAGACGAAAAAATCAATATGTTATTTCCGGAACAAAGGTCAGTTCGGATACTGCTAAGTTTATAAAAGAAAACTTTGTAGATAATGGACTATTGCAACTTATTAGTGATGGACTTAGTAAATATGACGTTAGACAAGCTGAAGGAAAATTTATAACGTCTGACAAAATGATGGTTAGCTTAGTTGTTGAGTCTATAAAGAACAAAATCTTTATGCATAAAAATGAATTTGACAGTAAATTGCTAAATGGATTTGATAAAATAGTATTTAAAATGTTATCCGACGACCCGTTTATAAGTAGACGAGCATTAAGTTATTTTGGAAAAATGTTAACAGAAGATAATACAAACTTAAAAATGTCAACGAGCCTTAAAATGTCTACGAAAATTCTTGAAACATTTGCAGAGGCATATACGTTGGCTGCGTGGGATTACATGCGTAAACCAAACTTCTTTAACAGCATTGAGCAAGGAATAAAACGACGTGGCGGAGATGCAGCATGGTTTGCATATAAACAATTGTTGCCTTTTGCGAGTGCATCTTGGAACTGGTTTGTTGAAGGTTTAAATTATACTCCGGTAGGTTTAATAAAAGGAATAATAAACTTTACTAAATTAGAAAACACAATAGACAAAATGGAAAGAGACAGACAGTTAGGTGAACAAACTCCGTCTGCTAGATTTGCAGAATATCTTGCAAGACGAAACATTGGAAAAGGAATACTTGGTTCTATAGGTTTAGGCATAGGTTTATTGTTGGGTGGAACTGGTGTTGCTGGAATAGACGAAGAAGATAAAAAAGTAAAACTTAGAATTGGAGATATTAAAGTAGATATAAGTGGATTGTTTGGAACACATTCAATACTGATAGGTATTGCTATGACAAATCCTGAAAAAGGTGATTGGCAAAATTATATGTATAATGTTATGGAAACATTGTTTAATGACAGCACATTACAAGATATGTTTAACTCATTTCGGTATAGTGATACTTTCGGCGAATGGTTAATTAATGAACCTTCTCAAATGTTAAGTATGTATGTTCCTAATTTTATTAAAGCATTTAATAGACTTCTTTACAATCACAAAGTCAAATACAGTCAGGGAATACTAGGAGGATTTGAAGCATTTGCTGTTCAGTCAATTCCAGGTTTTGCATATGCTATGCCTAAACGAATTGACCCGTACACTGGAGAAGTCCAATCTAAGTACTCTATACCATTCTTATTCCAATTCATAAACGGAATATCACCAGTAGATTTCGCAGCTTACAAAGTATCCGATTTGGAAAAACAAGCTATTGCAATAGGTTTAAAGAAATCGGAATTAACTGGTAAATATGAAGACATAGGCGAATTAAGTAACGAAGATAAACAAAAATTAAATGAATTGTACGGAAAATTAAATAACAAAACTTTAACTGAATTTTTTAACAATGAAGCTGAGTATAAAGTTCAAACAGAAAACGGAACATATAAAACATTGACATACAGTGAAATGACGATGGAACAGCAAGCCACCGTTGCAAATCGTATAATGTCTAATAATGCAAAATATGCGAAAATATCAGTATACGTTTCCAACGGTGGTAAATATTATGCAACTAACGAAGAGTTTAAAACTTTGACGTCGCTTGGAATTGTTGATAATGTCTTTAAAGAAACTAACAAACTGAAAGGTTTTAATTAAATCTGTACCATTGCCGGAGTATCAATTCATTGTGCAACCAGTTCAAATCGTCGGCTGACCCGGTAATCTCTAAATAATCTCCCGATATTGGGCACCTCACTTCTAGGTGCTCATTATCTATGTCGATTAATCTTAGTGACTTTTTAATTTTGTTACAACGTTCAATTACATAATTAAAAGCGTCTTGTCGGTCTTTGAATTCGTATGGAATATAAGTTTCAGTAAATATAGTCATCATCGCGGTGTATTAACCAACATAGCAAAAATTAGGTATATTGCGATTGTTAATAATACTACATATTGCGTCATTGATTATTCCTCCTTTATTCTATTTGCTGACAGCTTCAATGTATAACCTGTCGTAAAGCTCTTTGTTCTTTGCATATTTTCTATGGTCTATTTTTAATGTGTTGCATTTTTCAGTTATTGTAATACTTCTAAAATCTCTGTCAAAATTAGGACAGTATATTATATAGTTTTCGTCGTCTAATTTTACACCTTTTGGAAGTTTTCCATACATAAACTTGCTACACATATTTTTTCCACAGGCTCTGGTACATTTCCAACATAATTGTTCCATTTTAAATTATCCTTATTTGTCTAATATTTCTATGCCCCAATATAACAGCGTTCCTGCTGCAATAGATACTAACGGTGAAATAATGTAATCGGTAATCAAAATTGGTTTCGCTTGTTCCCACGTCATAATATTTGCGCCAGTTGAATTACTTAAATTAGTTCGCAGTGTATCGTTACAAACTACTATTGTAGTTGTTAATAACAACAATAAACATACTATAAATGCGATTAACCAGCAATGCCACATTTTCATTTTGTTTCCTCTCTTTTTTCAATATCATTGATTATTATATTTGATTTCGCGAAACATTCACGACAAAGCCATATTGTTGGAAATTTTGTTGGCTTGCCATTCTTGACCTTTGTAATAGGCAAAGTGTAATATTCTTTCCCATAAACATCTTTGCCGCATCTATCACATAAAATTCTAACTTCTCTTCCCATTTACTTTTCCTCCAAAAAATTTTATTTGTTCATTGCTCGGCTTCCAAAATATGTATAGGCAAATATTTCTAACCACACAACAATTTGGTCTATACTTTCGTAATGTCTTATATGGCTTATATCAATTTCGTAACCGTCTATAATATTTATCTCTACAAAATGTTTTTGTGATATTTTATAATAAGCGAATCCTATTTGTATCTCAATTTCTTTTTTCTTGTTTTTAGCACTCAATATCTCGCCATAAATATAATCTTGTTTTTTCTTAAACCTAAATTCCGTTCGTTTCTCTAATTCTGTTTTGAGTTCGTCTAGTGTCATATTTTTAAACATTATTTTTCTCCTTTAAAATATCCAACCGCTTTCTCGCACTTTCTGCGGGTCAAACATTCCTATTTGTTCAGCGTGCATACTTCTTCCTTAAGTTTTTTTATTATTTCTTTCAATGCATATCTTGCGTTATTTGTTAGCCGTTCAGTGACAGATTTATTGGTAATTGTTTC
>Ga0116152_10001062_pt1 | contig 22507 bp, 18 predicted proteins | sample AD_UKC119_MetaG_FD_89894 | JGI IMG/M metagenome (GOLD analysis project Ga0116152, IMG submission 89894) | Active sludge microbial communities of municipal wastewater-treating anaerobic digesters from Hong Kong - AD_UKC119_MetaG | ecosystem: Engineered > Bioreactor > Anaerobic > Digestate...
AAACAGGCTTCGATCCGATGGTTCGATTCCCCACAGTGGCGGCCGGCCTTCGTTCGATCTCGCCATCGTTTCGGATGATCTATGACCCGCACACCAAGACGCGGGAGCAGCCGGAATTCATGGCGATCCACCTGTACAGCGAGTTCGGCGGGGTACTCCTGCATGAGACGAGCTGTCAGTGGTACATGGATCGGAGATGGCCTCACGGCATTCCGTGCCATCCGTCACAGGCTTGGGAAGGGAAGGGCATCGTCGCCTGGACGAAGGCGCACGACAAGAGCCGCCTTGCGGGCGACCCAGAGCAGATCCAACGCGACATCAACGCACAGCGAGCGGCGGCGAACGACGCCAAGCGGGCGAAGTTCGACGCCGAGGCCGCAGAGATGGACGCGTACGTCAAGAAGGAAATGGACAAGATCGTAAACACCGTATCAGTGGGTTTTTAGATATGAGCAGCAACGCGACCAAGACGACGACACTGAGCGGCGACATCGTCGCCATCTATCCGAAGGGATGCGCCGCATCGTTCTTCGGACTCATCCTGTTCTGCCTGCGGGCGCTGAAGGGCGCCAAGTTCTCGATCGTCGAACGCGAGTCTACGGACGCGCCGCTCGACTTCTCGAAAGTCAAACGTCTGCTCGTCTTCGGGCCCTGCGTGTCGGATGACATCCAGAAGCAGATCAACGACGCCCGTAACGACACGGACGAAACGAAGCGTCTTGCGGGCCTGAACATGTTCATGCCGTCCAAAGACGGATTCAGGCACATCCCGTCGTCTGTGTGGACGTGGCTCGAAGTGCGAGGGTACACGAGCAAGAACGAGATCAAGCCGGCGGCGCTTCAGTATCTCGAGGACTCGGTCTGCGGATACGAGACACAGCCCGACGCGCCGCTCATCTGCCGCATGCTCAACGGCATCGATCACACGCCGAATGTGTGGAAGGGGATCCTCGACGCCGGCCCGCAGGACCTGTTCAAGATGGCCAAGTCGTTCGCCTCCGAGCAGGGCGCCAAGAAGAAGGCTGCGGAATCTGCGAAGGATGCGGGCCCGGACTCTGATCCGAAGAAGCCGGACGCCGCAACACCGGAGGCGACAGACGAGCCGAAGCCATCGGCGACGCCGGCGGCGGACGCGAAGCCAGCCAACAAGCCCAGGAACGCCAAGTAACCGTCATGAACAAAGGGGCTCACTGTGAACGTCGGGGACATGAAATCGGAACTGCGGGACCGGGTTGGGGATCTCAACACGGTGGCGTGGTCCGATGCACAGCTCTACACGAAGCTGTACCTCGCCGCCCAGCAGATCGCCAATCAACTGTCGGCGAATAACGGCGTCCCGTTCGGACGATCGACGTACAGCGTCGTGGCGACCGGAACGACGAGCCTCATCCCACTTCTCGGCGTTACCGACTACCTGTCTCCTCGAGAGATGCTCGACACGAGCGCGAATTCGTACAAGACGCGATGGATTGATCCCCGCGAATTCGACGGATACCGCGTCAAGTACCCTGACGGATGCGACGACAGGGATCGAATCCTCTACACGACGCGCTACAAGTCCGACGACACGTACCGTGTGACATGTACGTCGGGCGGGACCTTCACCCTCACATTCAACAGCCAGACGACAGGGTCTATCGCCGACAGCGCATCGGCGTCCACCATTCAGACGGCGCTTGAGGGACTGAGCTCGATCACAGCCGGCGAAGTTGAGGTCACGGCCGTCGCGTCCGGCGGGTGGGACATCCGCTTCATCAGCACGAAGGGCGCCAGGCGACTTGAGCAAGCGTTGACGCAGACGGGGGACGCAACCGTCTCGAAGTACGAGTACGAGGTCGAGTTCATCGTCAGCCCCGGCAGGACGTTCACGCACGTTTTCAACCAGCGAGTCACGAAACTCACCGGAGACGCCGAGTCTTACTCGATCATCCCTTCGGAGTATCACGAGCGGATCATCGCGCTCGCGGCGGAGATGTGTCTTGGTCCGATGCGGTCTACGGCTACAGATTTCACGATCGGATACGAGCGGATGCTGCGGAAGGATTCCGAGGAAGAGATCAACCACAGGCCGAGTCCGGGGATGGTGACGTAATGCCGCTGGCGCTGACGCCATCCTACTTTGGCGGTCCGTTCCGTGGCATGAACGACCTTGTATCCGCTCGGCACATTGGGCCGGGCGATCTTGTTGATGGGCTGAATATCGTCAACGAGGCGGGATCGATTCGGCCGCGACCAGGGTACGAGCTGGCGCGCACGCAGCCCCTGAAGTTCTCACCGTCTCCGATTCACTCGCTGTCGTCAGGCCAGATCGCGGACATCGCCTGCGACGCCGACTACGTGTACTACATCGAGGCGGCAGGCGCGAAGGTCTGGAAGGTCCCCATCGCTGGCGGGGCGGCCTCTACGGTCGCGACACTGACGACACCGCACGGAATCGCCATCGACCGAACCAACGACATCGGGTACGTCACGGCGGGATCGAACGAAGTCATCAAGATCACCGACGTTTCCGACTCTCCATCTACGTCTGTCCTGCTGACGGGGAGTGTCGCCGACTTCGGCGGTGTCGCGATCGATGTCGCCAACGACAAGATCTACCTCGTAAAGCCGACGGCCTCGCCATCCATCTGGTGGGCAACGCTTTCGACAGGGGCCGGACTTCAGCAGATCGCCGGAACGGCGTCCGGGACGTGGTCGTCGATCGCTGTCGATCCGACCGGCGGAAAGGTCTATTGGGGCGATCGATCCGGCACGGGCTCTATCTGGCGGATGGATCTCGACGGAACGAACGAAGAGCAGTGGATCACAGGCGTCGGAGACTGCTGGGGTCTCACAGTCGATACGGCCAACGGAGTCATCTACTACATCGACAGCACCACAGGCTCCGTAAAGTCGGTCAATATCAGCGGGAGCAACGGCCAGACGATCCACTCGAGGACATACTCCGGCGGGCTCGCAAAGATCACATACGAGTCGAGTTCAAAGCAGTTGTTTTTTGCGACATCGTCGGGTCCGACCATCTACCGGATGTCGAGCCACGCGACCGTCGCCCGCATCCTGTCGATGTTCAGCCTGGAGCGCGGTTTGATCGGCGTGACGGGCGGCGCCTTCGCCGATGACTGGGTACTCGGGCAGATGGCCAATGAATCGACCGGAGAGACGGATTTCGTCTCGTGGTTTCCGGCGGACGACGCGTCATTCGTTATCCCGCTTGGGTACGCCGCAGAAGACGGATCCACGCCTGAATTGATCGTCACGAACGATCGAGACGCCGACCCGACGACGGCCGCAGGATTCCAGACGGGATACGGCGTTGCCGACTTCGCGTACACGGGGCTGGCGCTCAATACGGCCAAGGGAGGCGTCATCATCGCCAACGGCGAAGGAAACGGATTCTTCGCCAACTACGTGATGGGAAACACGACGGCTCGCCTGAACTTCACTGCCGCCGGGAACGCCTACGTCCTCGTCAATGGATCGCAGTCGGCGCTCATCACGAACGCGAGCTCGGCCGAGGCGGTTCGCCAGATCCTCATCGGGATCACCGACGTCAATCAGGTCATCGTCACTAAGACGAGTGGAACGCCGTCCGAAGGCGATCCAACCTATTTCGACGTCGAGTTCATCGGAGGCCTCAGCGGACAGCTCGTGACTGTCGGTCAGACGTCGGGGACGACGGTCGCCACCTTCACCGTCACCCAGGCGGGCGGGACCGAGACGGGACACAAGATGTACCTGCTTCCGTGCGGGCTTCCGCGGCCGAGTGCAGGCAGCGCATCGACTTTCGACATCCAGTTCGTCCAGACGGCTACCGGCGCCAGCGGCTCGACGCTCGACGGCGTGTACGAATACTGCTGTTCGTACTACAGCAGCATCCTCGGCCTTGAGTCGCCGCGAAGCGCCATCGTCGGGTACTTTGACCCACATGTCAGCGGCGGGCCCGAGCGAATGAAGTGGGTGGTCCAGAGCCTTCCAGACACGCTCTACTTCGAGGGGTCGACGAGCGGTATTCCGTTCCTTCTCTGCGATCGACTTCGCGTCTATCGCCGACGGCTTGGCAACACGCTCGTCAGTGGCGAGCCGGACGGCGCCGGCGATGTCGACTACGACTATTTCTTCGTGGGCGAGTACGACATCAAGACGGCTACAGTCGCCGGACTGCCGTACGACGCGATCGGCGAGGACAAGGGGCTCACGGCGACAACGACACGGGCGCCGTCCTACGGATACCCGCCCGCCAACGCGCAATACGTCGCCATCCACAAGGGACGGGCCCACTGGGCGCCGCAGACGCCTGGGCTCCAATCGCTCTACTACAGCGAGTTGTCGAACATCGTTACGGGCGAGCCTGGATACCAATATGTCAGAGCGGGATCGGTCGTCGTCATTGAGAACACCCGCCCGAGCGACCATGCAATCACGAGCCTTCGGACGTACGCCGAGTTCCTGCTTGCCCACACCAATCACGACGTGTTCGTCGTGTCGGCGGAACTGCTGGACATCGGTTCGTATCAGGTGCGGCGACTCCCCGGCGGTGGCGGATGCGCCGGAAAGCACCTGATCGTCGAGACGGATGCGATGCCGGAGCTCGGAGGACGCCTGCTCTGGCCGAACGATCGCGGCGACATCTACTCGTTCGACGGGGCGTCGGTGCGCCTCGAATCGCAGTCCATCCGAAACCTCGTACGCACGCTCGTTCGGAAGACGTGGCAGGACACCACGCAGGAGGAGACTGGCGCTGACACGATGTACTTCGGCAGCGCGATCCTCGACCCGGAATACGCCCGGATCATCTTCTCGATGTTCGTTGACTCTGGTGCGGCGTCAAATTCTCCCATCCAGCTCGTGTTCGATCTCGACACGCAGTCGTGGACTCGCTGGAACATCCCCGCATGGGGATGGCACGTCATCAGGAAACTCACGGGATCGACGGGCAAGGGGAGGGCGCTCCCTGTGTTCAGTGACGCGTCGGCCAACCTGTTCACGCTGCAATTCGGAAAGGGCGACAACGGCGCGTCATTCTCATGGCACGCAGAATTTGGTGACAGCTCCTTCGGTTCCGGCAGGATGAAGCAGATCCCGCTCGTTCGATTCGGATTCGAGACAGTGAGCTACGGAGGGACGGCGGCGACTGTTCGCCTCGACTCAACCATCGTCAACGAGCTGCGGACAGTGACGGTGACGCGAGACGAGGCGGCGTTGAACAATGCAGGATTCCTCGTGAAGCGAATCGACGCTGCGTCATTCCATCACATTCGACACAAGCTCAGCGGGACGATCGTTGATGACCAGGACCACCCGAAGCTCGTCGAACGCGAGTTCGAACTTGATTTTGTGGGGCAGATTTGATGCCGCAGTTCAGCGCCAATTCAGAGATCACCGTCGATCGGCGTGATATCGGCGTGTTCGGGCTTGCGCCTGCGAGCGCCATGCCGTCGGGGCTGTTCGGCGTCATCTGGCGCAGGTTCATCGAGGTCCTGTCTCCGATCCTCAACACGATCAGGAACAACCAGATCCTTCTGCGTCTGTTCTGGGGTCCAGGGGATGTCAAGGTGTCGCTGCGGAAGATTCGCCCGGACCTTCGGCCCGAAGACCAGATGCCGGGATTCGTCCCTTGGATATCCGGCCTGCGACTTGCGAAGGCGGACTTTCCGGGCCTGTACGCCGCGATCGGGAACGCCGATGCGACGGACGATGGATCGGCCGAGACGTTCATGTTGCCGGCGCACGACAACGGATACCTGCGAATCGCAGGCGACAGTGAGACGCCCGGGAACGTGGTGACGGAAATCGACACGGGTAGCGCTGTTTCCGGCGTGCTCGTGGCGCTGTGGATAAAGACGTAGGGGTAACGACGATGCCGGCCTTCAACATTCTTCCGTATCTCTTCAGTCGTGGCGCTCAGGGCCGCTCGACCGGCTATGGCATGTACGACAGCGCGTTGAATCGCGACCAGCGCGGCCGCCAGTTCCGACGTCAGATCGCCGAGAACCGCCGTGCGCAGGATCGCCAGATCGAGGCGCAGAAGGAAGCCGAGGACAGGGCGTTCACGCGGCAGCTTGGAATGATGGGCGTCCAGACGGCGGCCAGCGCCGGGGCGGGGGCGATCGCAGGGTCTGCGATGGCGCCGGCGACACAGGTCGCCAGCGACGCGACGGCCAGGACGATTTCAGGGGCCACAACGCCAATCGTCGCTAATGCGCCGGTCAGCGCCGGCCCCGACTTCATGCCGGACCTTCCGCCTGTCGACTACTCTCCCATGAGCACGAACATCCCCGCGGCGAACACCAATCCGGGGATGACAGGAATCGACAAGACGATGGCGACGCGTCCGACAGCGGCGCCGACGCCCGTGAATGTCTCGCGCGTTCCAAGTGGCGGTCAGATCAACCCAACCATGGACGCGCGGATCCCAGATTACGCGCGATCGGCGCCGTACACGCCGCCATCGCGAGGATCGGCCGCCGCCAGGGGCGCGGCGCTCGGAGCGCTCGGGGCGCTGAGCGGCCAGAACTACGTCGCGCCGTATCTCAACTTCATCAGCGGCATCCCCGCCAAGAACGCGGAATACGGCCTCGAATTGGCGAGGACCGGGAGCAGGATCGGCGTCGACGCGGCGAACATCGCGGCGGCCAACGCAAACGCCCGCGCCAGCGACGCAAGCGCCTACGACAGATACCAGAGCGGGCGCCAGCGAGAGGCGCTGACACAGCCAAAGGTCGCCGTCCAGAACTCGATCGTAGGCGCCAACGACGCGCGGGCCGGCGCTTCGAACGCCGCTGCGAGACTGTCTGACACGCGGTCAGGACGCATCGACACACTTCTCCCCTACGAGACGGAGAACTTTGACGCGCGGACTGGGGCGGCCAACGCGTTGCGAGATAGACGCGTGATGCAGAACGCGAACGACGCCGCCATGCAGCCGCTTCGCCTCGAAAAGCTCGGATATGACACGTCGATCTCGCGCGACAGCGCGGGGCGATCCGCTCCGATGACCGACGACGAGACGGCCGGCAGTGTCGCACAACTGGAAAGCAGCCTGTCTGCGGCCAACCCGGCCGAATCGAGCGCACTGATTGACCAGTGGATCAGCCGAAACAAGGGGCGGATCGACGAAGGGATGATGAGCTACCTGATTGCCAAGTGGGGGCGTGACTACAGTTACGCGCCGCGCGGCGTGGGCGGTTCTGACGTACTGAATTTCATGGCGCGATAATCATATGCCAGATCGATTCTCACAGTTCGAAGAGAGGCTGAAGCAGGCGCGGTCGGCGACGACAGCGCCTGCGGCCGCGACGTCTGCGCCGTCACTTGGCGAGGATGCGCCATCAACGCCGACGCCGAACGATCGATTTGCTCGTTTCGAGTCAATTCTCGGAACTGAACGAGATCGGATCGGAGCCGCCATTCCGCCGGCGCCGGCGATCGACGTCATCGAACCGCCATCGACGCCAGTCGGCCCCAGCTTCATGAGCAGCGTCGGTGATGTCGTCGATTCTGTCGGATCGTTCACTCGCGACGCCATCACCAATCGAGTGCCGGCCTCAAACGTCATGGATCCGGCTGCGTTCCCCGAGCCGAGCGTCGCGCCGCCGCAGCGGATGTCGATGGAGGAAGAGGTCGGGCGACTGCGGGCGATCGATCCGAATCGCCGGTCACGCGACTACGGACGCTACACGAACGACGTCGAACGCGACGCGTCCGGACAGCCTGTCAGGCCGCCAGCGCCGCTGCGGCCACTCAGCGAACTCATCCAAGACGACTACGTCGCGCCACTCACGGACATGGGCGTCGGCGAGAACTCAGTCCCGATTCCCAAGCCAGACGTCAAGCCCATCTGGATGAGTGGGGAGCAGATCCAGCCATCAGACGGCGAAATGGCGTACCTGCAGCAACGGGCCATCGATCTCGTCAATCAGGCCCCGACGCAATACGAGGGCGTCTCGATCAGCGATATCAAGCCCGAGCATCGCGCCGCGTTCATCGACCAGGTGTACCGAGCGGCGCGCTCGCGTGGAAACCGCGGCGGCCAGAACCGAACCACCAAATTCCTGCGAGAGGCCGGACGATCTATCATCAACGCCAAGGAGGGCGTGTCTCGCACCGCGGAGGCGGTCGGCGACTATCTGACCGGAGCTCCGCCGCGAACGACGCCCGAGCAGGCGGCGTTCGAGCGCGACGTCTTCGGGACGCTGGAAGCTGGTAACAACCCGACGCTGGGCGAGCCGACGCCGGTGCGTTGGGCGCTTCAGGCCGTCCCTAGCGCCACGACAATGGCGCTTGGATTCGGGGCCGCCGCGCCGCTCGCAGGTGCTGGAGCCGCCAGCCAGATACCGCTTGCCGCATCGCAAACAGCGTGGTGGACGACACAAATTGCCCCCGGCGAGATCGAGAAGATCTACGCGACCGGAAAGACCGATCGCGATACGGCGACGATCGCTGGTCTCATCAGCGCCGGCGTGCAGGGCGCCATCGAACAGACGAAGATCAACCCGTTCAAGGGAACGCCTGGAATCAGCGGTCTCCGCGCCCGCGTGCTGGATGTGCTGAAGACGTACGGCGAGGAGATCCTTGTCGAAGAGGGTCTTCAGGCGGCCGTCAGCGAGATCGTCCAGGGAAGCGTGACGGACGGCGTTGATCCGCAAAAGGTCGTCGACGAGACGATCAAAGGCGTCAAGGAGGCGATGGGTCCGGGAGTATTCCTCGTCGGATCAGGCGGGGCGGTCAACATCGCACAGGGTGTCGGAGAGGCGTTCCAAGATTACCAGGGGCGGCAGGTCGCCAACCAGCTCGACGAACGCACGCAGAGCTTAGAGGCGCTGGATGCAACGCGGCCGGCGGCGAGACGCGGAGTCGATCCCGCCGCGAACGAAACGGATTTCACGCCGCCGGACGCGCCGGCGCCGACGGGCCCGGGCCTCGATCGAAACGCCCAGCCACCGAGCCGAGCTCGCCGCGCCGATGAGTCGTTCCAGCCGAAACCGCCAACGAACCTAACACGCACTCAGCAGGGAATTTACAACCGACTGCAATCGCAACCGCCCGAAGGCGGTTTTCGCACGATGCGGATGTCGGAGAAGGACGCTCGCGCCGTCGGCCGCGAGCTCATCAACGCCGGCTACGAGGTCACGGCGGAGGCGGGCGCTCCGGGCCGCGTGGCGCTACGCGTGTCGGCTGAACCGAGTTCCCAAGGGCAGGTCTTGCTCGAAGAGGAACGGCAGCAGCAGCAGAAGCCGCTGAAGAAGGAAGAGCGACAGCAGCTTGAGACGCGGCTTCAGGCGTTGACGCAAACGCTGAAGGTGGGCGGGCTTCGGCCGCGCGAAGTCAACCAGATCCAGGCGGACATCTACGAGATCGAGCAGCGGCTCAATCGCGGCGGGAAGCCCCAGCCGTCAAGACCGAAGCGCGTGGTCCCGGCAGGCCAGGAGACTCCGACGACTGTTGACAAACAACAGGTGAATGTTGGTCAACAATCGGGAGTAGTTGGTCAACAATCAAGAGTACTTCAACACCAACCCGCCGAAGTAAAGAAAACCCCTGAGAGCTTCACTACGCCGGCCGCGAGTGAAATCACTGCACCGGAGGCCACCAATGTCGAAGCACAGCCACTCGAAGCGGACAGGGCACGTCAACCTGAGCAGGGCGGGCGTCCTGAACCTGCGCAAGGAGGACGTGAGCTTCCTGCTGAGCGAGTCGAGCCCGTTGAGCCCGCAGGAAAAATCGAGGCTCAAAAGGGAGGTCAAGGACGAGCTGTATCGCCTACGAGGCAGGAAGTAGCGATCCCAAAGCCAAAGAAGGCGCCGCGACCGTCGAAGCCGAAGGCCCGCAGCCGCGCAGCCGACTCCGCGCGACGCCAGTTGGCTCGCGAGTACGACGACATGGCGAGCCGCGGCGACATCGCTGACATCGGCGCCATCGACGCACAGATCAACGACGAGAGCACCAACATCGAGACGCTGACACCTGCCGGAGTCACGTTCACGGCCGAACAGGCTGGCGAGGCGCGACAGCTTCGCGAGATGCTTGGCGGTGGGCCGTGGGCCAACAGCAAGGTCCGCATCCTGAAGGAGGGCGAGCGATTCCCGGGTACGACCGGCGACGAGATCCTCCACGAGCTTGCCCAGAAATCCAACGACCCGATGGGACTGCTCGCCGAGAGCATTCGCCGACAGTCGGGCGGTGACACGTCTTCGGCCCGCGCCAAGCAGGTGATGGACGCTGCACTCGGCAATCCCGAGTTGATGCGGCGGATGGACCCGCAGTCCGTCCACGCGATGCGCGTCCTCGAGGCGCTGGAGAGTGGCGACAAGGAATGGGCGTCCAAGGCCCGCAAGGTCGAGCCTGGCAAGGGTGACGTCCTGTTCCAGGAGCAACTGAAAGTCGGCGACGAGTTCGAAATCGCCGGCGACAAGTTCCGCGTCATCGAATCGGGCGAAGACGGAACACTCATCAAAGACGGCGTGACGCTGTCAATCGACCCGGGAGAACCGATCGCGGTTGATTCCGGGACGGCCATCCTTCAGCAGATCAGCGAGCCTCAGGACGTCGAGGAAGACGACACGTCATTCGATGTCGCAGAGCTCGAAGCACAGACGGCGGCGGAAGAGGCGCAGCAAGAAGGCCATTCCACGGAGCTTTTCGGGCAGGACATCATCGAAGACATGGGCGTCGGGAAGCAGGGGACACTGCTCGACGCCGAAGGAAATGACCTTGCGGCCGAGGCGGACAAGAAGCCGGAGCCGACGAATGACGTCGAGGGTCAGACGACGTTTGAAGATATTGGCAACCAAAAGACGTCGCAGGATTTCAAGAGCGAGCAGGCCAATCGGATCGTCGAGGCAACACGCAAGCGTATCCTGGACGGAGACGACGTCGCCGGCGCGATCAGCCAGAGCCGCATTACCAAACTGACGAAACCAGATCAGATTCGAGTCAGCAATTCCGGCAGCATCCAGATTATGGAAGGCAGGAAGTTGGTGGCAGTCGGCCTCAATGAGGAGATTCGGCTCGCAAATGAGGCCGGGATCGAATACGAGTACCCGCCCAGCGACAAGGTCGAAGAACCCAGCGACGACAGGACCACGGAAGAGCTATTGGCGGCGGCGGTATCGGTTGCCGCAGATGACGTGTCACAACTACGTGCCGGAGACATCGATCGTGTTATCGACGAGGCCCGTAATTTCAACATCGACGAGACGTCTGCGTTGGAGTGGCTTTCTCAGCAGGATCTTCAGGAAAGAGCAGCTACTCGAGTAAATGAGTATTTGGCCGACAAATCCGAAGGGCCGCAGGAGGTAGCGACCCGCAAGCAGGCCCCGACCATCCCGACGACCGACGACATCCTCTTCCAGACGGACAACGGGAAGGAGCCCAACCAGAACGCCCGCGTCGACGAGGAACTGCCGTTCACGCCGGAGAACATCAGCGCGGCCTTCCGCATCAACAAGGGCCAAGGCGCCGCCGTCCACGCCGTGGCCAACGCCATGGCGCTGGACACCGAGAACATCGTCCTGCGCAAGGGGCGTCGAACCGGCAAGCGACTCGTGTCGGGCGGGAAGTCCAAGGGCGCCGTCGACTTCACGCGCGAAGGCCAGGCGATCATCTGGGCGACCGGCGCCGCCGACGTCTCGACGGGCCTGCACGAGCTGGCGCACGTCGCCCGCCGAACGATCGTCAATACGGCCGTGGACCCCGCCAATCGTGCCGGCATCAGCGACGAGGATATTATCATCGCCGAGCAGTGGGCTGGGGCCGATGGCGGCGACTGGTCGCGAGCGGCCGAGGAGAAGTTCGCCCGCGGCTTCGAGCGGTACATGCGGGACGGGACGGCCCCCACGAAGCAGTTGAAGGGGCTGTTCGAGACGATCCGCAAGTGGCTCGGCGACATCTACCGCCGCATCAAGGGCAGCGCCATCGACGTGAACATCTCGCCAGAGATGCGAGGCGTCTACGACAAGCTCATCACGCGCGGCGATCCGGGCGTCACCATCGAGACGCCGGCGATGACGCGGGCGCGGCGGGCGGCACAGGAGGCCCAGCGCCTGCGAGACGACGCCAAGGCGAAGCGTGTCGCCGAGGCCGAGATCCGCGCGGAGGCCGTGCGTCAGGCACAGGAAGTCCTGCCGGTCGCGGAGCGCGGAAAGGTCATCACGCAGATCCGCGACGCGCGGACTCCCAAGACGCTTCAGAAGGCGACGGACAGGATCGCGGAGGTCGCGGCTGACGCCGAGAAGACGAAGGCGCTGAACGCGCTGGCCAAGGCGATGCTGGACGCCAAGAAGGCGAAGCTGCGGCCAGAATACCGATCGGTCGTTGACAATCTCACTGACGAATTGTCTCTGAAGAAAATCACGGAAAAGACGCGACGGGCGCTGCGGGCGACGGCCGATTACCTTGAGCGAAACTCCGAATCCATCATCCCGCCGAAGGTCATCGAACGCCTGCGCCTGCTGAACCAGACGGCGGCGGCCGAGATGAAGACGGAGGATATCGAGGCCGTCACAGACGCCATCAAGATGGCCGTCCACCTGTCGAAACTGAAGAATCAACTGATTGCCTCGAAGCGTGCGAAGACGCAGGACGAGGCGGCAGGCATCATCATCCGCCAGATGGATGAACGCGTCGGCGTCATGCGACAGAAGTCGCCGCGACTCACGCGGCGTCTCTTCAACAAGCTGCTCCACCGCCCGACGCTTCAGGAGTATTCGCGCCGATCGGTCGTGTCTCAATTGCTTCTGGAAGCTGGGACGCGCCCCGAGATCCTCATGGAACACCTGTCGCCCATGCTCCGCGACATGGTGTGGGAGGACATCGGCGTCCAGGCGTATCACGTTCAGGAGAAAACGAAGTGGGAGTTCCGAGACGCGCTTCGCCGGGCCGTGGATGCCGCCGCCCCGTCGAGGATGTTCACTAACAAATTCGAGCGATGGCGTCTTGAGTCGCTGGAAGTTGGTGTCGGGAAGGGCCAGAAGGTTGAGCTGACGCGCGACGAGATCATCTGGCTCTACACGACGATGCGCGACCCCACCAACCGCGAGATCATCATGCGGGAGGGCGTGACGCTCGATCGCCTCGACCAGAACGTGAAGATCACACCAGACGCCATCGAGGAGCACATCGGACCGGCCGAAAAGGCGATTTCCGATCACATGTTCCAGCAGTTCAACGGGAACCTGCGCCGCCGCCTGAATGACGAGTGGGTCAAGGTCTACGGGTTCGATATCGCCAACGTTGAAAACTACGTCCCGCGCCGCGTCGACATGTACCGGGCCGAGACAAAGGTCGATCCGCTTCAGACGCTCGCGCGAATGGTCGAATCGACGCTGACGTCATGGGGGAGCCTGAAGGCTCGCGTCGGGTCTGGCGCTCCGCTGAACATTCGTGGGGCAATGGACGTGTACATGGATCACGTCGATCACGTCTCGCGAATAGCCGCCTATCTGGCGCCGGTCACGAACGCTCATGCGATCCTCGGACGATCCGACATCAAGCAGGCGATCATCCAGCGCGGCGGAAAGCAGATGCTGGACCGGATCCTCAATTCGATACAGATGCAGACAGTGCGTCAGGGAGACGCCTCGAAGGCGCTACACACGATTCGGCAGCATTCCCGTCTCGTCGCGGCCGGCATCCTCGGACTGCGAATATCGCCCATGCTGAAGAACCCGAGCGGCCTGTTCATCGCCGCTTCGTACCAGGGCGGGGCGAACCTGCTGAAGTCCGCCGTAAGCGGCGTCAGCCCGGCCGAGTGGAAGCGGGTGTCGGCGCTCGCGCGCAAGCACTCCCCATACTGGCGAACGCGATACGACGACTTCACGCGGCAGGCGACGGCAGGCGTCGCGACAATCGACCGTGGATTCGGGCGCAAGTCCATCCCGGAATACGGCCTCGTGCCGCTGGAGAAGTCGGACGAGTTCGGCGGCGTCATCCGCTGGCGAATGGCCGAGCGGTACATCGAGCAGCAGGGAACGCCTAAGGACGCCCCGGACTACTACGACAAGGTCGCGCGTGAGTGGGAGCGCTCCATGTTCCGGTCGGAGAACACGTCTCACGGAATGGAGCTGTCGGGGGCGTTGGCGCTCGGGCGCCGATCGGCCGTCTTCACCCCTTGGGTCATGTTCTCGTCAAGTACCAGCAAGATCTACTCGGCCGCCATCAGGTCGGCCCTGGCGTTCCGACGCGGCGACTACGCCGAGGCCGGCAGAGCGGCGGTCGGCTTCCTCGGGTCGGTCGCCTGGGCGTCGCTCATCGGGACGACGCTTGCGTCGCTTCGCCGCGGAGGCGACGACGATGACGAGGGCAAGCAACTGAGCGACCTGATTGCCTCGAATGGCGAAGACATGGCTCGCCGTGCCGCTCGCGACGTCGCCAACATGGTCCCGGTCTTCGGGTCGCTGTTAATTGAGCCGGCGCTGCGAGTTGTCTTGAATGAGCGCCGCGGAGGGTTCACGGGAAATCTCTGGATCGACCAGGCGCAGTCGATAATGCAAGGCGTTCCAGACATCTACAAGGCGATTCAGGACTGGGCAAACGAGACGCCCCAAAAGAAGGGCGCCATGTCCAACGCAGATCGCCTCTCGCGCGGCGTCGATCGGCTGCTGGAGGCGACAACTCCTCTGGCCGGTGTCCCGTACGGCGGCGTCCGCGACCTCATGAAGATCTTTGACGGCCTTACCGGCGGAAAGAATCTCAGCGACGAGCAGATCGTCGACAAGCAGCGCCAGCGTCTCGAAAAGAAACTGAAGGCGGTCAAAGACGAGACCCAGCGACGCGTTACCGCGGCACGCAAGGCGGCCGGGCTGACGCGATCGATCACTGAGGCCCAGCTACGGGAAATCCAGAAGCAGGTATCCGCCGAGATCCCCGCGGACATGAAGCTGACGGACGACGAATTCAAGTGGCTGAAGTGGTTCCGCAGCGCCAAGTCGAGCATCGGCAAGAGGCGGAAGGCGGCCACGACCATAGGGACGGACGCGCTGGAGCAGTTCACCAAGGACGAAATGGAGTTTTATCGGCGCGCCGTGGAGACCATCCCCGACGAACGCCTCCGCAAAAAGGCGGGCTAGAAATGGCTGTTCAGCCCCGAATCACAACTTCTAGCATCGGGGCTGTCAACGGCGAAGGAGATCGCAGATGGCATTTTCAACAAGCAACGTGGCGCTGATCGAGAACGGGACGGGCGTCACGCTGAACATCAACGGGTGCGACGGCGAGATCATCGCCGGCGCCAATTTCCAGGTACAGAAGGCGGATGCGGCGACATCGACGGACAGGGTCAACGTCGTCAAGTACCTCGTCGAGTTCTGCGACTCGGACGGAGCTCCGCATCAGGCGTGGTTTGAGAAGACCGAGTTCGTCGAGAAGGGAACGTAATCGTGTGGCTCATCGGCCAACAGACGGCTGGGCTCATCGTGAATAGCGGCGCGTGGATAGGACCGCCACCGACCGGCGGTGTGGCGCCGCCTCCACGATTGCCAGTCCCAACGACACCGAAGCTGCCTGTGCCGTTTCCGCCACGGATTCCCGTGCCGAAGGAACACGTACCGCCTCCATTGTTTTGATAAATGGACGATGCACGTCGCAAACACGGACAACACCAGACTGCGGACGGACTACGTGACGACGATCGCGGTGACATACGTATGGCGGACGAATTTGTGCGAAGGGGCGAGATGGATCTAGCGCTCAGCAAACACGGCGAGAAGTTCATCTCGCGGGCGTTCGCAAAATGGGCGTTGGGAGCGATTGGAGGCGCGATCGTGTTCGTGTCGCCGGTCATCGCGAACTACTTCAGCAAGGACGTCGGCGCCGTCGAGGCCAAGGCCAACAAGAACTCCGAGCAGATTGCGACGCTGACGAAAGAGGCGTCTGAACTGGCGGCGCACATGAAGGTGTTCATCGCCCAATCGACAGACCAGCGGGACCAGGCGGCGAGAGTATCGCGCGACGTCGCGTCTCTTACGAATCAGGTGGCGGCGTTTGTCGGGGAGTCGAATCAGCGTTTTCGGTATCTGGAGAAGCAGATGGATTCGCTGAACGACGCCCAGAGAGGGCTTGCGGCATTCATCACCAAGCAGGCGAAAGAATGACGACACTCGCATCCATCCCGAGACTTCCGAAGCCGCACTACCCGTGGCCGATGCAATCGTGGCTGCGCGAGCGCCCGGCGGAGGCGGTTCACGCCTGCCGGATCATCGGGTCGGTCGGTGTCCGCGCGCACGGCGCCACGGAGACCACGGTTCGCGACGCCGTGGCATTGGCGCAGGCCGCGTCAGACGCCGGAGAGTCGCCCGTCTCCATCACGCTTGAGTATTCCCCATGGCACTACGTCTTCCGGCCAGGCGGAAAGGTCGCGCCGGATGCTGAGCCAGTCGAGGCGGAGGGCGTCGCCCACGTCCGCGAGCTTGCGATGATGCAGCGCACGTTCTGGTCCATCCGAGCGTGGCTGGCCGAGGCGTCCGCCGGCGCCGTTCAGGTCGAGGCGATCGTCCTCGACTGCGAGGTCCTCGACATCGTCGGCGACGCTACCAAGGACGCTGCGACCATTCGCAAATACAACGCCGCCTACGACATCGCCCATGAGGCGTTCCCTGATGCTCGTATCGTCTGGTACGGGTTCATGTCGCACGTCCCGGGCGACTGGGAGAAGACGGCGTACGCCGAGGTCAGGGACTTCACGGCCGACGTCCACAACAGCGGGGCGAGCTGCTCGCTGTACTACCCGGGCGAGCCGGACGTGAACCGCGAGCTCTTCCGCCGCACCGTGAAGCGGGCGGCCGACGCCAGCATCACATCCGTGGTCCCGTTCGTGTCGCTAGGCTGCGGCTACATGCCGGCGGCAAGCACAAGAGGCCGCATCGAGCGCCCGTGGTCTCACGCATACCCGTACCCGCTCGAATTCTCGTGGCTCGCAGGGCGCGAGATGAACCAGGCGGGCTTTGCAGGGCGCCCAGCGTTTGCGCCATGGGACGTCGCGGACGCGATCTGCTTCTACCCGAATTTCGACAACCCGGCGTACCAGACGGCGCTGCAGCACTTTGAGGCGTACTCGCGCGGGGCCGCCAATCTCGACGGTGTAACTGGATAGGAACTCATCGAAAGGAATCACATGAACCAGAAACGAACAGCCATCATCGCGGTCTTCGGAATCCTCGTGGCGCTATTCGCCGTCGCCGCCGGCGTTGGTTGCAACAACCCGATATTCCCCGAACAGGCGCAGATCAGCATCCGCTACAACCCGCTGACGGGATTCGCCTACAAGGACACGAAGGACAACAACATCGAGGCCGAAGGCGAGTACGACCCGGATACGAAGGCGTTCAAGTTCAAGACGAAGGTCATCAGCAACGCGTCTGACGTCAACGCCGGCATGGTCCCGTGGATGCAGGAATTCGCCGAGCAGATGAAGCAGCGCAACGAGCAGGACCGAATCACGGGCCAGAACATATCGTTGGCGATTCAGGGCCTCAATCACACGGTGGCGAACTTCGGGGCGATCGTGACGCAGCTCGGCCAGATCACGGCCGACGCGCTCAACATCAAGACGCGCGACTTCGAGGCCGGGAACAAGGCGGCGACGCCAATGACACCGGCTTCTGGCAACTAGCAGCCCACGTAGGGCATGGAGTTTTTCATGATTAAGCCAACTGTTGGACGGGTCGTGTGGTTCTATCCGAAGGGCGGAGAATCCAGCCAACCGCTAGCGGCGCTGGTCGCGCACGTCTGGAGCGATACGTGCGTCAATCTTGCGATCTTCGACGCGAACGGAAAGCCGATGATGGACCCTCCCACGAGCGTCCTTCTCGTACAGGACGGAAACGAGCGACCATCCGGCGGACCATTCTGCGAATGGATGCCTTACCAGAAGGGGCAGGCCGCGAAGACCGAGCAGCTTGAGAAGCAGGTCGCTTCGGCCGCGCCTCCGCAATCGTAACCCACCGTGGCGCCGCGGATCCGACCATTCCCGTTGAAGGAGAAACGAACGATGCAGTTCGACAAGAAGAAGATCATCACGGCCGTCATCGCCGTCCTCACGGCGGTTCTCGGCTACTTCGGCTACACGCTGACGGTGACGGAGAGTCCGACGTCGGCGCCGGCCGAGACAGAGATTCACGTTCCCGCCGAGTAAGCGGGGCGATTCACACTGGACAGGAGAACGAACATGACCAAGTACGTGCGATTTGAAGTGGACGGACAGGCCGTCACGAACGCGACACACGGCATCCCGCGGCTGAAGCTGAGCGACGGGAGCGAGGTCCTGCCGACGGACCACGACGCCGGCAACGCCGATGGCGCCGAGCTCGTGTACGCCTTTGCCGACACGCTGACGCCGGTCGAGATCGTCGGGAGCAACCCACAGGGGCTGACGCTCGACAACCTCGTCGACAAGCCGATCCCCGACGAAGACGACAAGGGGCAGCAGTTTTCCTAAGGACCCTCGATGACTTCGCTACTCATCATTCCGCGTCCTTTCCTTTCCAGTGCGGCGAGGCGGGCGGCCTTCGGGCTGCTCGTTCTCGCTTCGCTGGGCGGCTGCGGCGCGCCGTCCGCCGGCGTCAAGGACAACGCCGCCGGAGGCGACATCCAGAGTCTCATCGACCAGCGCGTGGCAGCCATCCAGGCGGACCTGACGGCCAAGTTCGAAGCACAGGTTGCACTGCTGAATGACCGGAGCAGCACGCAGATCGAGACATCGGGCGGCAACGCGGTTGTCGACAAGCGCCTCGCGACGGTTGACGTCGAGGCCCTCGTCAATGCTCGCGTCGACGCGGCGCTCGCCAAGTTTGGAACTGGCGACACGACCCAGAACGTGAAGGCGGATCAAAAGGCGTCGGCCCAGGGCGAAGGCGCAAGCGCCGACACTTCGACGGCAACTGCCGACAACGACCAGGTCGGCGCCGTCAACACGGCGATCACAGTAGCCGGCGGCGGGATTGGTGGCATTGTCGTACTCGGGCTGTGGCTTCGGTACACGCGATTGTCGAACGCCGCCACAGACGCCGAGGAGACGAAGCGTCACGAGCAGATCATCGACGGAATGAAGTGCGCCTTTCACGGACAGCACGACAACGACACGCCGGAAGACAACACGGCGTAGGGAGATAGATCATGGGTAGCACAGTAACACACCCGATTCATGGCCCGACCGATGGAAGCGACGGCGTCGATCGACCGTTCGAGGTCATTGTCGACCGAGCGACGGCTGCAAAGAATCGACCGATCCCGCTCATCGCGCCGCCAGACGACATCGACTTCCGCAACCGGCGGTTCTGGACGCGTAAGTTCGCGACGGCCCTGATGCGATCGGCAATGGTTCACACGGCATCCGGAGGAACGGCGAAGATCCGCTTCTACGCCTGGAGCGACATGTTCCAGTTCGGCCCGCCGGCATCACCAACCGAGTACCAGCATGAGGGCCTGTTCATCGCCGAGGCGACGATCACCTACGCCGGCGGAATCGTGTGGGGCCGATGCCCGATCATGAATCAGGCGATCGTGACGCCTCAGCAGGGGCAGAATGGAGACCCGTACGACAATTCGGCGCTGCGTTGGTACAAGGCGTCGAGCGTCTCCTGGGACTCGCAGTACAGCACGGCGGTCATCGAGACATTGCGGACGACAACGACGGTCGCGGCCGCCGAAGTCCAGACGATCGACCTCGACAGCGCCTCAGGCGGCACCTACACGCTGACGGTTACAGTCAATGGCGTTGAGGCCACGACGGCGGCGCTCGCCTACAACGCGAACGACGCGGCGGTCCAGGCGGCATTGCAGGCACTCTCGAACGTCGGCAGCGGTGGAATCACCGTCTCGTCGCTGGCCTGTACGTTCGCCGCGCACCTCGCCGCTCAGGAGCATCCGCTCATCACGCTCGACAAGACGTCGCTGACTGGCGGTGGTGGCGGGGCGACTGTCACGCGCACCACGGCCGGACTCAGTCCTGAGGCGTGGTTCCGCCTCGATCTCATCAAGAACGCGGTCATCGCCGTGGAGCCCATCACGATGTCGGGTTCTCGCGTGCTCGTAGCGCTCACCCCATGGCAGGGATAGTCACGAACAACAGGACTTCGGGGAAGGTGACGAGGCCAATGCGCATGCCGATCGAAGACGCCGCAAAACTTGCCGCCTATTGGGTGTTCTTCATGAAAGACGCTCCGGACGCCGAGAGCCTTCTTTCGTGTACGCATCGAATTAACGGCTTCGAGGTCACATGGACTCGCGCCACAGCGGGCGGGAACATCACACACCTGACGATCAGGTACAACGATCAGACGCTGGTTGACGAAGAACAGACGCCACCGCTTCCGGCGGCAGCCATCGGAGGACTGATCGCTTCGTCGGTCATGCAGGCGCTGAACGGATGAGCAAGCACATCAACCAATCAGGCAACACGACCTACTTCACGTTGAACGACGTGGCGACCAGCGTCCTTGCGGCGGCCCCGGGAATCTACACGCTGGCGGTCTGGTCGAACGGGCCCACGGCTATCGCCTCCAAGATCGTAGTGGCGTGCTCGACGACGGCGGCGCTAAATACCGCCCTGAGCGCCTACTACTACCCTGCGGGTGGGCAGCTCGTTTACCTGACGATCGCAAGCGGTACCGGCGCCCAGGACGTTGTATCGTGGACTACGAACGTCTGGCAACTCTACACGTTCGTCTTCACGACGACGGTCGGCATCGCCGGCTACGATCAGTTGAAGATCAGCGTGAACGGAGGAACCTTCAGCTCGAAGGTCATCAACGCGGCGACTTCGGTTGCGATCGACAACCTCACGCTGGGGGCTCGGGTCTACAACAGCGCCGCCGCGGCGCTTCACGCCAGCAACTGGAAGTTCGCCTATTTCGGTCTGTGGAGCGGGATCATGTCGCAGGCCAACGCCACGAAGCTGGCTACCTACGCACCGAGCCTCGTCAATACCGGAAACCTCATTTTCGCGACCGATGCGAACCTGAATTACGCCGCCGGATCCAGCAACACCGAATTCGTGACGGTCGGAAGCGACGTCGCGATCTCGGACGACAATCCGCTGCTCATCACGGGCGAGTCGATTCTGCGCCGAAAGCTGTCGCTCGGCGCGTACCGCGATGGAAATCGCGTCAGTGCAGCACGTCCGTTGCCGATTGGCGGCGGGAGGAGATAGATCATGCCAGAACCATTTGACCCGACGAAGTGGCGAGCGCCTTGGATGGACCTGTTCGAGCCGAACACGGCCCAGAATCTCCCGCTGAATCAGCCCATCACGCCGGAGGAGCTTGGCCCGCTGATCGACGAGCTGTTGTCACTCGGCGTCCCCATGAGCGAAATCGAGGCTCAGGTGATGGCCCTGTCTACCGACGGGGCGCCAGCGCCGGCGGTTCGCGCTGCCGTCAACTCGTTGCGATCCGCTTACCAGGGTCGCGCGTACGTCGACACGGCCAGCGACGCCGTCGACCAGACGTTCTCCGACATGATGGGCTACATCGACGAGCGCGACTCGATGCTCGCCGACGAAGAGGACCGCATCGGCGGCCTGCTGTCTGACCCCGGCAAGATCCGATCGGATGTCCAGCTCGGAAAGATCCTCGCGCGGCGCCGCGGCGAGGTCCAGGCGGCCGAAGACGAGGCGATGACTCAGATCGGGAACGCGATCCCCGGCTTTGGAGTGCGATCGAGTGGATCCGCGGCCGACGCCGCTCAGCGCGTCAAGCAGAGTTCGGCGACCGCCAAGAGCGGAATCTACGGTGACATTCTCGACATGCTGCAAGGCCAGTATCAGGGCGTCCAGGACCAGCGCCGACAGATCCCGCTGCTGAAGTCGGATGTCGAGGCCGGACGGATCCCGGCGACATTCTCGTTCCTCGATTCGCGGCTCGGCACGATACCGAACTTCGATCCGTATGAGGCGCCGGGATACGCGCTTGGGAACTACGATTACGATCGTGGCGAGTCGACGGAGCGATTCGGCGCCGTTACGGGCGGGGTTCAAAATGCGGCGGATGCTGGATTCGACATCATCAGCGAGATCATGGGCGGAAGGAATTAGCGACTCATCGAAAATGCCGTTACCAGGAACGCGTTAGGTTCCCGAACCCCATTGATCACTCTGTAGACTGATTGGATACCGTCGCAACGATTATCTCCGCTTAGCGTACCAACGTACGTGAAGTCAAACGGACCACCAGCACTCCGAAAACCGTACTCGAATGAAATTTCATCACCATCAATGTACACGTAATCGGCTAGCGTGTTGAACGCCTGATTCTGACACGGAGGTTCTCCTGACGCACTGTACATGATGCGAAATGGCCTGTTTTCAAGTATCTCCATGCAATGGAATCCACCGGCCTCGAAGTCAATGACCCAGTTCCCGTCGAATCGCTTGTCGAGTACATATCCTATTGAATTGCTTGGGCACTCGGTGCCAGCAGTAGCCATGATAACCAGAACAACGGCGGGTATTCGTTTCATCATTTCTGTGGCCCCAAATAGCTGGCAGCGGAAATTGAAAGGCCGCCTGCGGCGCACG
>Ga0116152_10001065_pt1 | contig 22503 bp, 21 predicted proteins | sample AD_UKC119_MetaG_FD_89894 | JGI IMG/M metagenome (GOLD analysis project Ga0116152, IMG submission 89894) | Active sludge microbial communities of municipal wastewater-treating anaerobic digesters from Hong Kong - AD_UKC119_MetaG | ecosystem: Engineered > Bioreactor > Anaerobic > Digestate...
CGTTGGCGCTTCCTTCTGATTTCAAGGAAGAAACCCTTCCGTCGGAAGCTCCTCCGATCCTGAGTTTCCGGTCCGCTGACGGAGGAAAATCGGCGCTTCTGCAGGTAACGGACAAAGAACAGACCCCGGCATCCCTGCGAACCCTTCATCGCCTGGCGCTGGAAAGCATGACCGCGGAACTGGGCGCCTCGATCGGGTCGGAATCCTTCTTCTTTGTCACAAGAGGAGGCAACGATGCTTTCAACACGCTCATGGAAGACGGCCGATACGACTACGGCATCGTGACGGCAACCTCGCCGGAACACTTCGTGACGCTGATCCTGTCAACGGAGCACATCCCGGAAGAGGACGACGCCCGGCAGAAATTATGGCACGATTTGACGACTGCGGTGGGATGTTCGATCTTTTTGGATTGACCCCACGGAAAGATTAGTTATGAAACTGGAAAAAGAGCAATCCATACTGTATCCCATCCAGCTGGATCCGTCGCTGCTGAATCCCCTGGGTGTGCTCAAACCTCAAGCCTATCAGGCGCTGTACTGCGAACTCGCCGAACGGCATCTGTCGGCTCATGACGCAGGAAGCGACAAAACGCTGGACTACGGGGTTGCCTGGGTACTCATATCGCTGTCCGTAGACGTATTCGATCCTCAGGTTCCGCCCGGCACGCTGCAAGCGATGACCTGGAAATCCGGCCGTAAAGGCCCTTATTTTATGAGGGATTTCACCTTCCGCACAAAGGAAGGCGACCTGTGTTTCCGCGGCACCTCCTACAGCGTTCTCCTCCACTTGGATACGAGAAAAATCTGCAGGGACAAGCGCATTCCTTACTTTTCGCTCACTGCAGACAAGGAGTCTCTCACCCGGGGGCATCCCACCTGGCGACAGGCCTACGGACAGGACGTCGATACAGTCGCAGCTGCTTTGCGGCCTCGGGCTCACCGGAACGTTGAAAACAGTTTTTTGGACCTTCTGGGACATGTGAACAACGTGCGCTATGCGGAATTCGTCTACGATGCCATGACGCAGGAAGAAATCCTGCGGTTGCAACGATTGTCGCGCATGGAAATCTATTTTGCCGCGGAGCTGCGGCAGGGCGACTCGTTCACCGTGTCGGCAGCCGAAGAGAAGGATCGCTTGTTCTACCGTGGAACCAACGACGGCAACGGGGACATTTCCTTCGATATGGTGCTCTGTACGAAATAAGAAAAACCTCCGGATCCGGAGGTTTTTCCTATTTTTGCTCTAGTATTTCAGTTGCCGGTAATAGCGCCGTATTTCCATGGGATGGCAATTGAGTTTTTCCAAATGCGCATCGATCCGGTTGGTTACGGCATGCATCACCAAATGAGACACACAACCTCGATAAGCCGAACTGATCCCGTTCAGAGGGTAATCCTTCGTATCGATGATCGTATGACGGGCGCAGATCCTCGGAAGGAACTTCGCAACACGTTCGCTTAGACTCCGCTGGGAATCCTCCCCGACAAAAACTGTCACAGCAGTGTCCCGGTCCACGATCTCCAGCATGCCGTGGAAGAATTCCGCAGAGTGGATCGACTTCGTTCTGATCCAATGCATTTCCTCCCAGTAGCACATTGCATAGGAATACGTGGCGCCGTATTGGTTTCCCGCGCCCACAAAATAATGGATCGGATCGTTTCTGTGCTCTTCGGCGAATTGTAGGCCGAATGCGTCGGCTTGCTTTTCCGTTTCTGCCAACGCTTCGGGAAGGTTCTTGTCAAACTCGGCATACATAGCCTCGTATTCGTCAAACTCCCCTGCGTTGTACATGAAGCGATCAGCAGCCATAAAAAACTTCAGCTGCTCATTGCTCGGATAAGCAATTTCCCAGTCCACCATCTTCGCCAGCTCTGTCGTTTCCACATCGATGAATCCCAGTACTTTCGCACCGGCTTTTTGAGCCTTGGCTACGCCTTCCAGCATTTCCGAAGTGCTTCCGGTCACGGAAGAAACCACCGCAACGGTCCCTTCCCCGACCCTTTTGTTTCCTGTCGTCAGATACTCGGCCGCATTTTCGACCAACACTTCCAAACCGGATCTTTCTTTCATGTGAACAGCCGTCTGCAGGCACGAGGCATAGGTTCCGCCGATTCCCATGAGAAGGATGTTTCGATAGCCTTCCTTGCAAATGGCGTCCACGATCTCCTCGATCTGTCCGCGAAGCGCCAACGCGCCTCTTACACTGTCGATCTGTTTTTTCTCATCAAATTTCAGCAAATTATTCTCCCACCTTTAGCTTTTGATAGTAATCGTTGTAGATTGTGATAGCTTCGCCCACATCTTCCTGGAAGAAAACATTCTGCTTGTACCCAAAATCTCTGGCGGGATCGTTTTTGTATGTGTCGGAAGCCACTGCCACCGCCGCGTCGTTGGGGCAGGAATACGGGAATTCTTCCAGATTGGCGGCCATGACTTCGGGCACACAGATGTAGTTCAGGAACTTTTCAGCCAGATCCACGTGTGCGGCTCCCTTGGGAATGACATACAGGTCGAAACCCAGTTGAACGGGATCGCTTTCGAAGGGCGCGATCACCAGATTGTTGTTTTCACCCAGTTCGGACATCGCCCAGGAAGCGTTTCCGTCATACGTAAAGATGACGCTCACGGTGCCGTTGGTGATATTCAGTTCCGTACCGCCGTATGCGACTACGTTATTGTTGTAATCCACCAGCCATTCATAGGCTTCCGCGATCTCCGACTCCTCTGTGGAGTTGGGATCGTAACCAAGAGCGACCAGCGCGATGGGGAACAGATTTCTTGCGCCGTCCACGGAACCGATCTCTCCTGCAAGAGCGGGATCGACCAGATCTTGGTAACCTGTGATCTCGATCGGGCATCTTTCCGTATCATAAACGACATAAATGTAATTCATCAGATAAGGAACGCAATATTCCTTCGCCGCCCAATATGCTTCATTGATATTGGCCGTTGCATTGGGGACGTTGTCAAAATTGATGGGCTGTACGTAGTCCCCTGCCACCAGGGATTCCATGTAGGCATCGCAGGTCATGATCAGATCGTATTCCTGGCCGCCGCCTGCCGTAAGCTTTGTGATCGCATCTGCGTTGTCGCTCATGTAAGACAGATTGACTTTGCAGTTGTTCTCCGCTTCGAAGTTTGCGATGAGCTCATCGGATATGTACTCGTTCCACATATAGATGTTGAGCTCCGTGCTGGCTGCCGGTTCCTCTTCCCCGCCACCGCCGCCGCAGGCTGCGAGCGATGCTACAAGCACCAACATGAGCAGTACCGCTGCCGCTTTTTTGAGATTCATAAATTTACCTCCTTTTTTCTGCGTTTTTTTAACGCACTCTTTACATAATTATTCAAAACCATCGCAATGACGATGATTAGAATCATAAGGGTTGTAAGAGCATTGGCATCGGGTGTGACGCCGCTGCGGCTCATGGACAAGATCAGGACCGGCAGCGTGGATTGCTTTGCCCCGGCCAGCATATTGCTCATGACGACGTCGTCGATGGACAGCGTAAACGACAGAAACGCCGCGCTCATGACGCCGGGCATGATACTGGGCAGCGTGACCCGGAAAAATGTCTGAAGCCGGTTTGCGCCAAGATCCATGGAGGCTTCCTCCATGCTGTTGTCATCTCCGCTGATCCGACCCTTGATCGTGACCACCGCATAAGGGATGCAGAAAGTGCAGTGGCCGATCAGAATACTACCCATGCCAAGCCGAACGCCGACGGTCATAAAAACCACGAGAATGGCTACAGCCAGAACGATTTCCGGTACAATGATCGGAATGTAGAGCATTTGGTTGATAAAACGCCTTCCCTTAAACTCAAATTTACGCAAGCCCAATGCGCCGATCGTTCCGATGGTGACGGAAATGAGTGTGGCCAGTACCGCAATGACCACCGAATACCACAGACTGTCAGTAAGGGCGTGATTGTTGAACAACTCTCCGTACCACTTTGTGGTAAAGCCTGCCCAATAATAGTTGTTGCGCTGATCGTTGAAGGAAAACACCATCATCACCACGACGGGGATGTAAAAGATCGCATAGATCAAAATGGCATAGAAATCGGCAAGAAGCTTAAGGGATTTTTTCTTTTTTGCACGCTGGGACATCGCCACCTACACCACCTCCATCTCTTCAATGCTCGTAAACCGGGTATAGAGGAATATGAGCAATCCGGTGATGGCGATGAGCAGACAGGACAACGCGGCGCCCAGAGGCCAATTTCGAATCATTCCAAACTGATTCTTTATGATATTGCCGATGTACAGCACTTTTCCTCCGCCCAACATGTCCGGAACCGTGTAGACTCCGAGTGAAGGAATGAAAACAAGAATGATCGCCGAGAAAATTCCCGGGAACGTGAGTGGCAGAGTTATTTTTTGGAAGGTCGTCTTTGCATCGGCACCCAGATCGGCGGATGCCTCCAGCAGAGACTTGTTGAGCTTTTCGATGGAGCTGTACATCGGCAATACGGCAAAGGGCAGCATACTCGTAACCATGCCGAGGGCTACGAGTTCGTCGGTGTAGACAAACCGGACGGGTGCATCCGTGATGCCCGAATTTTGAAGAAAATTGTTCACCGGACCGCTGGTCTGGAACAGAAGAAGCCAGCTGTTCAGACGCATCAGCGTATTGGTCCAGAAAGGGATCATAATGAGTGTAATGTATTTCGCCGCCTGATCCTTGGGGCGCTTGGCAATATAATAGGCAAACGGATAGCCCAGGCCCAGACAGGCCAGCGTGGTGAATGCGGCGACCTTCAACGACTTGGAGATCACGTTGAAGTACGTGCTGTCCAGCAACGTCAGATAGCTTTCCATGGACGGATCGTATACCACATCTCCGAAAATACCTCTGGACATAAAGCTGATAAAAATGATGAAGAACATAGGGATAGTGACAAATAGGATCATCCATACCGATACCGGTCCGGCCATAGCCAAGGCCGGGAGCCTATTTTTCTTCTTCATAACGCTCCTCCGCTTCCGTTCCCATTTTGATGGCAACAGCCCTTGAAGGCTTCCAGGACAGATACACGGTATCTCCGGGTTGAATGCTCTGATCCTGCTCAAACCTGGAATATTTGATCTCCTGGCCGTCTTTCAGATCCACGGCCGTTTTGACCACCGTGCCCATGTAGATAAAATCCTTGACGCGTCCTTGAATGTCAAATCCGTCTACAGGTTCTTTGGCGACTTCCACATATTCCGGCCGGATCGAAACGTGAAGCTGTTCTCCGAGGGCGAAGCCTTCGCCCTGTACCAGAAGGCTTCCCGCTTTGGTCCGAATTCTCATCAAGCCGTCAAGGAGTTCCTCCACGACGCCGTCAAAAAGATTGGACTCGCCGATAAAGCCTGCAACAAACCGCGTCCCGGGATAATCATAAATATCCGTAGGCGTTCCCAGTTGTTCAATGACCCCCTCCCGCATCACGGCGATTCGATCACTCATGGTCAGTGCTTCTTCCTGGTCGTGAGTCACGTAAACAAAAGTGATGCCAAGGCGCTTCTGCAATCGCTTCAATTCCACCTGCATCTGCTTGCGAAGTTTCAGGTCCAACGCGCCCAGCGGCTCGTCCAGCAACAGCACTTTCGGGTTGTTGATCAGCGCCCGGGCGATGGCGACCCGTTGCTTCTGTCCGCCGGACAGTTCATCGGGTTTTCGAGATTCGTATCCTTTCAGTTGAACAAGCTCGATCATGGCTCCCACACGGGAAGCGATCTCGTCCTTGGGCACTTTTCGGATCGTCAGTCCGTAGGCCACATTGTTGAACACCGTCATGTGGGGAAATAAGGCATAGTTCTGAAACACCGTGTTTACGTCTCGCTGATACGGCTCTTTGTTCTCCACGCTCTCCCCCTGGACCGTGATGCTGCCGGCGGAGGTCTCCTCAAATCCTGCAATCATACGAAGCGTGGTCGTTTTCCCGCATCCGGAGGGTCCCAGCAACGTCAGAAATTCTCCTTCCAGGATATCCAGGTTCATATCCCGCACCACCGTATTTTTCCCGAATTTTTTGTACACGCCCTGAAGCGACACGATCGAATCAGACATACTTCCTCCCGGATGACGTTCTTACGACAACAAATCGAGCAAACTCACTATACCAAACGTAGATCGGTTTTTCAATGCACGAAAACAGTATTTTCTTAAAAACCGTGATCTTCAAGGTTTTACGCTTTTGCGGTTTTCATGTGCGGCGAAATTTTCTGTTGTATTGCTCGGGACCAATTGACAGGTTTACTATACCAGATCCGACAATATTCTTTTGACGCGAAGCGGGAATTCGGCTATGATGGTATCGATCGATATTTCCGTAAATCGGAAGGAGGGCATGGAATCATGCGAAAGAGCCTGCTTACACTGAACATCGTTCTGGCCAAAGAATTGCATTACATGCTGCGGACGCAACGATATCTTCCGGGAGACAAGCTCCCTTCCGAACGCATATTGGCCGAAACTTTCGGGGTCCAGCGTGCAACCATTCGAGAGGCTCTCAACGAATTAATTCAGGAAGGCGTGATCGTTTCGGAAGAACGAAAAGGATATTTTATGGCGCGGCCCCGCATCGTCAAATCCGTCAATTTTTTTGCGGAGACGCCGACGATCGAAGATCCGCACGTCAAGTACAAGATTCAGGAAGCAAGCAGCGTCCTTGCCGACGAACGTCTGTCCGGCAAGATGCTGATCCCCCGGAATACGCCGCTGCACCGTATCGTTCGACTCTGCCTGGAAGAGAAGACTGTCATCGCCGTCGAAACGTATTATCTGCTGAAAGAAGTGCTTCCGGACCTAAAGACGTCGGATCTGAAAAGTCAAAACATTGCGGAATTTATCGTATCGGCAACAAATCACGGGATCGCCGGAAACAATCAAAAAATCACTCTGGTCTATGCCAACGATAACGAATCCAAGCTTCTGAGGCTGCCGGCCGGAAGCCCGCTGATGAAACACAAGGGAATGGTATACGACCACAAGGGCCAGCTCCTGGTCTTCTTTGAAAATATCCTCCGCATCGAACGTTTCGTTTTTCTGCGAAAGGAGGTGCTGTAAATGTCCGCAAACACGATTTCGGCAGGAATGCTGCAGGAGATGCTCATCACCCAGATCCAAAGCGGCGAATTGCTGCCCGGAGAAGTGATCCCCAGCGAGCGCAGCCTGTCCCTTCGATACGGCGTCAGCCGACAGACCGTGCGCAACGCCATCGATCAACTTGTGAAACAGCGATATCTGATCCGGATCCAAGGGCGGGGCACTTTTGTGAAGAAACCGGATTACAACAAAGTCGCCTTTGGGGTGCTCAACGAATCCGAAAACGCCAGTTTCACTGCTCTGGTCCGAAATTTCGGCATCGAAATTTCCAGTAAAGTGCTGGGCACCGGCATCCTGGAAGGACATAACTACTTTGCGGAGCGGCTTCACCTCTCTGTCAAAGACCCTATATTCGGCCTTCACCGGATTCGTTACGGAAACAAAGAACCTTTGGCAATCGAATATACCTACGTGCCGATGCGATATTTCCCGGAAATCCAGGACTACAATTTCGAACGGGTTTCCCTTTACGATTACATGGCTTCCCAGGATCATCTTCCCTGCAATTTCCGGGAGACGATGATGATGGTGGAAGCAGGGACGAAAATTGCGGGATATCTGCAGTTGGGAGAAGAACGCATCGTCAATCGAATCGAGATCCTCGGATTCGATGCGGAAGGAAGGATCGTGGAATATACGGAAAGCTACTCCAGGCCCGATAAGCTGGAAGTGCGGTTTGTCACGTAATGCGCGGAAACGATTCCGGAAAAACGAAACGGGTGCGGCCTGCAGGCCGCACCCGTTTCGTTCCTCCCTTTAGAGGTCGTAATACAATATCAGCGCCTTTCGGAAAAACTCCGCCCGTCCTTCGGCCAACGCTTCCATGTTTTCCGCAAAGCGGGCATCGCTGCAGTACATGTCCGCCAGGTTCAGATGGGTCACAGGCGTCAGGCCGCTCTTTCCCCAATAAAGCGCCAGCCATTCCCGGTGGATGCTGCAGGCTTCCCTGGCTTCCGCGCAAGCCGGATCCCCGCAGGCAGCGGCGCCCTTCAGCGCCTCGGTGAACGCTTCGGACAATTTTTCCGCTTTTTCGAACTCTTCCTGCGTCAGGGATGAAAATCGTTCGTTTGCCTTCTTCAGCTGCTTTTCTCCGTATTTTTCCATCAGTTCTTTCCCGTACTTTTCCTGGTTCTCTTCCAGGAGCTTTTCTTTCAATCCTTCAAATTTTTCCTGATCTGTCATCTGATATTCTCCTTTCATCTTGGCGATGGTCTTTTCCACATTGCCCAGGATCTCCTCCAATTGCTCCCGCTGCTCCCTCAGAGCCGCCCGGTGGGTCTCCAGCACCGACAGTGCATCATAGTCCGGATAATCCAGAATGCCCCGAATGACTTCGGGACTGATTCTCAAGACGCGGAAAAACAAGATCTGCTGCAGCCGATCCACATCTCTTTCCGTATAGATCCTGTATCCGTTGTCAGCGGTCTTTGAGGGGTTCAGCAGGTCAATTTGATCGTAGTACCGCAGGGTCCGGGTCGTCAGTCCCGCCAACTTCGCCAGTTTGCCGATGGTGTACTCCATGATTCGTCCCTCCTGCCCTAAGAATAAACCTTACCGTTGCGTAAAGGTCAAGCGGATTTTCTTTTTTTCTCTTCTGTGGTATCCTTACGACATGGATATTCGATACATACGAGCTGTTTATTATTCCGCCAACGGGACCACGCGAAAGGTGGTCCGTACTGTTGCCGCCGAAGTTGCCCGCTGCCTGGACCTCCCTTGGAATGAAACCGATTTTACGCTTCCGAAAGCCAGAAAAAAGCCTCTGGTGTTTCGACCGGAAGAATTCATCCTGTTCGGCACATGGGTATCGGCAGGCAGGATCCCGAATCTGCTGCTGCCGTACTTGGAAAAAACAAAGGGGAACGGGGCGAAAGCCGTTCCCTTGATACTATACGGAGGGCGCTGCTACGAGGACGCATTGATCGAGCTGAGAGATCTCCTGGTCCGCAGCGGCGCCCTGGCCGTGGCGGCTGCAGCCTTTGTGGGAGAGCATTCTTTCTCCTCCTGGATCGGCACGGGACGGCCCGACGAAAAAGACCTGGCTGCGGCCAAAGAATTCGGCCGGCGTGTTGCGGAGACGATCGCACGAAACGAACCTCTCCCGACGCCCGTGCAAGTGCCCGGGATACCCTATCCTCACGGCGGGTATTATCAACCGGTGAACGAACAGGGAGATCCGGTTCGCTTCTTGAAGGCAGTTCCGGTCACATCGACGGAATGCATCGACTGCAAGCGTTGTGCACAGATATGCCCCACGGGCGCCATCGACTGCGAAGATGTCTCCGCTGTAACCGGGAAATGCATCAAGTGCTGTGCCTGCATCAGGCAGTGTCCTGTCGGCGCGAAACAATTTACCGACTTGGGATTTCTGTCTCACGTCCGCATGCTGGAACGCACGCTGACGCACCGCAGCGAACCGGAATTGTTTTTCGCCGAGACGCAATCAAACCTCTCCCGCTTCTTCCCCACGTAAAGCCGTCAGATCCAAAGCGGAATAAATGCCGAGCAGATCCGCGATCTTCCCCGCAATGATTCCGCAACCGCCGGCTTGATTGCTTTCGATGTTCAATGGCATGAGGGGTTCGTGGAGGGATTTTCGAAGAAGAAACCATCCGTTTCCGTTTTGTTCATCGCAGGCGACCCGGATCCCTTCGTAGTTGGGTTCCACCAGTGTCATGCCGCAACGGCATCGACCGTTGCAAGGATTCTCCGGTGTGCATTCTCCGGAAGCGATCAATCCCTTCAATTCATGAAGAATCCCGTCCGCATATCCTGAAAAGCCTTCCGCCTGGACGGGGATCCTGAATGCCACAGCTTCGGCGGGTTCTCCCAGAGACGCAATCACCGAATCGATTCCCTTCCCTTCTTTTTTCAGACGGGCCGCCCGGATCACGATCTTTGCCGCCAGATAGGCGCCGTCATCCAGAAAGTAGTTTTCCCTGAATGCCGCATGACCGGAAGTTTCGATCGCCAGCGGACAGTCTTTTCCTTCCTTGTTCAGTTCCAGCGCTCGATTGATCACATTCCGATATCCCCTTTTATACCGGAACTGCTCAAACTGCAGTTCCTCTTCCAAAAACAGTTTCAGTTGATCGCTGGTGACACTGTCGGTCACCACGATACTACCCTTTTCGCGGGGCTGGATCAGTGCCGCAGCCAAAGCCACGATGCGATTCCCTGCGATTTTTCTGCCCCGGCCATCTACGGCGGCGGTCCGGTCCACGTCTGTATCGAAAAGAATTCCCAGATCTGCGCCCACCCGGCAGACCGCCGAAGAAACCGAATCCATCGCTGCCCGATCTTCCGGGTTGGGAGAATGATTGGGGAAATTCCCATCGGGTTCCAGAAATTGACTTCCGGAGATGTCCGCGCCCAAGGGCTGAAGGACGTGCGTCGCATAGAACCCTCCGGCACCGTTTCCGGCGTCGCAGACCACGTGCAACGCTTGCAGCGGACTGTCTTCCGGCCGGCTGTCCAGTCCGCGACAAATGATCTGTTTCAGATGTTCCACATAGTACGTCATCAGGCCGCAGGGGGCGCACGTTCCTTTCGGCCCTTCATTTCCCGCATCCGGGAGCGTGGATGCGGATTCGATAATGGATGAAATATCTTCCTGATCCAGTCCGCCTTCAGCCGAGAAATACTTAAATCCGTTTTTGTCCCGCGGGAGATGGCTGGCCGTGATCATCACGGCACCGTCCGCTGCGGTCTCCGGAAAGACCGTGGACAGGAACATCGCCGGTGTCGAAGCCATGGCACAATCCAGTACACGAACCCCGCATGCTTGGAGCGCATCGCAAACGATTCGAGACAGCATCGGGCCGGAAAGACGGGAATCTCTGCCGACGGCAATCGTGAGCGTTTCCATGGACCTGCCTGTCTTTTGCTCCAGCCAGGCAGCAAAGGCGCGGGTAAGGTCAGATGCCGCTTCCGCAGTAAGATGAACGGATTGATCCTGTTTTTCCGGGAGTGCGACGCCCCGAATGTCACTTCCGTTCTGCAATTTTTGATACTCTTTCATTTTTCACTCCTGGCTGCAAGAGGGCAGCCTTCGGCTGCCCTCTTGCTTTTACAATTCAAGTTTCAGATCGCCGGGGCGGATCCAACCGATCTTGCGGAGCGGATAGGCGATCAGCAGCGTCACGACGGCGGGCAAAACGATGCAGACCATCAGAATCGACAGCCAGCCCATGCTGCCTGCCCGGGAAAACCATTCGCTGGAATACACGCCGATCGGACCCACCAGCCCACAGGTCCCCATACCCGAAGCGACCGCCACACCGTTTTCCATTTGAAAGATGCAAGTTGCAACAGGTCCCGTTACAGCGCCGGCCAATGTGGGAGGGATCCAGATCCTCGGATTCTTGACGATGTTGCCCATCTGAAGCATGGATGTACCCAATCCCTGTGCCAGGATTCCTCCCCACCGGTTTTCCGGGAAACTCATCACGGCAAACCCGATCATCTGGGCACAGCAGCCTGCGGTTGCGGCCCCTCCGGCCAGTCCGACCAGTCCCAGTGTGGCGCAGATCGCAGCGGAGCTGATCGGCAGCGTCAGAGCGATCCCCACAAGAACCGCCACCAAAATGCCCATCCCGAAAGGCTGTAGGATCGTCGCCTGCATGATCATGCTGCCGAATCCCGTCATGATCGCCGATACACCGGGTCCGATGAGCACAGCCACCGCAATGCCGGAAACGATGGTGACAGTCGGTGTCAGCAGAATATCCACCTTCGTCTCTTTCGATATGAGTTTTCCAAGTTCTGCAGCCACGATCACGGAAAGCAGCGTACCCAAAGGACCGCCCAGCGCATTGGCGCCGATTCCTACCGCACAGAGCGAAAACAATACCAGCGAAGGCGCTTTGAGCGAGTACCCGATGGCTACTGCCATGGCTGCTCCGGTGGCGCCGGTGGCATACCCGGCTACCTCGCTCAGCCAAGGCCAGCCGATCTTTCCGGCCAGCGTGTTGAAGATCGTGCCGATCAAAAGCGATGCAAAGAGCCCGAAGGCCATAGATCCCATCGCATCCACAAAATAGACCTTTGCCGAGAGCGTAACACCTTTTCGCGCGACAAACGCCTTTATGCCCGTATTTGGTTCATCCATTCCTCGTACTGCCTCCTAAGCATGGTGCGGTTTTTTGTCTTTGAGAATGTCCAGGATCACAGGGTGGATTCCTTCGGCAAACTGGCGGCATCCTTCCGCGTCGTAATGACAAGCGTCCGGTTGCGTGTTTCGCGGGTCTACCCAGGCGGCGGCATCGGCAAAATGAATGTTTCTTTCCTCGGCCAATTCTCTGTACAATTCGGCCAATTCCTTGGTTTTTTGCACCGATGCAGCATCCAGTTCGCAATCCGGAGGCATGTTCTCTTGCAAGGGGACCGGGGCAACCAGTAGAATTTCCGCATCCGTCGACATCCATCGCATGACATCGTCGATCTTATGCAGTAACACTCTCATCGCCATTTGTATTTCACCGGCCGTAAGACGATATCTCGACTTTACATCGTTGGTGCCCAGCATCACGATGATCAAATCCAGGGGAAAGTGGGACATCAGACAGGGATAAATGTATTCCATGGCATTGCGCCCGGGCTTGATATCGTCGTCGATGGCACAGGTGCGTCCGATCATCCCCTCTTCGATGATCAGATATTCCGGCCCCAGCATGGCGGCCAGTCTGCCCGGCCAGCGCTGTCCGTAAGGGAGCCTGCCGTTCTCCAGCGGCACCATTCCGTAGGTGTTGGAATCTCCGAAACATAAGATGCTGTACATATTGTCTCTCCTCTTATCGTGCCAGGAGCGCTTCCACTTCGGCTCTTCCGGTCAGCCCGGATGCCCCCACATACCGAACCGAACAGGCCGCCACTGCATTGGCAAACCGCGCGCAGTCTTCCGGGGCTTTTCCTTCCATGAGACCGGCGATGTAGCCGGCGGCAAAATTGTCTCCCGCACCGGTTGTATCCTTCAGATCATCGACCTGAAATCCGGGGACATGGGTGTGTCGGCCGGTCTTGTCAAAGAGATGACATCCGTCCTTTCCGGTCTTGATTACCACATGGCCGGCGCCCATCTCCGTAAAAACCCGGGCCATTCGGGGCAGTTCCGTTTCACCGGTAAAACTACACCCTTCTTCGTAATTCGGAAACAGGTAGTCCGTGTACGGAAGGAAGGTCTCCATCGTATCTCTCGTCGCTTCTTCCGCCCCGCGGATCACATCCACACAGGTGATGACCTCTCGTTTTCTTGCTGTCTGCAGAAGTCCGGGCAATGCACGGGTAAGACCGGGACAGGAAAACGCACTGCCGACGGATATCGCGTCCGCATCCTCCAGGGCACTCCAATCGATACAGTCCCCGGACAGCGCATTGTCCGCGCCTCGGTTAATGATAAAACTTCTCTCTCCGTCGGGATGGATGCAGACCAACGACACGGTCGTAGGAAGTTCCGGATCCCGGGCCACGCCCGTCATATCCACGCCTGCTTTTTCTCCCTGCCGTAAAACGAAATCACCGAACAGATCCCTGCCTACCAGACTCATCAGACGCGCTCGATGGCCCAGTTTGACCAGCGTGATCGCCTCGTTGATGGCGTCTCCGCCGGTATTATAGGAAAACCGGGGAATCCGCGTCGTCTCTTTGTTGAAAGCATCCCGTGGAATCCCGGGTATGAGTACATCACAGACCGCCAATCCGTAGCAGACGGCGGTTCCTCGCTTGAACGCCATCGTCTACGCCTTTCCCTGACTTCCGAAGAGCCGGATTTTTTCTTCTGTCCGCGCCTGTACGGCGCTCACGTGATTTTCAAACATCGTGTAGTAATCCGCGCCGGCCGCCGCATCCTGCCGGAAGCTCTCCACGGCGGAGAGAAGCAGTTCGGTATGGATGTTGATTTTTGTAATGCCCAGCCCGCAGCAACGGCGTATATCTTCGTCGGGGATGCCGGATGCACCGTGAAGGACCAGAGGAACATCGACCGCTTTTCTGACTGCCGCCAATACGTCGTAGCGGATCTCCGGTTTTTTCCGGTACACACCGTGGGCATTGCCGATGGCTACCGCCAGGGCGTCGATCTCCGTTCTGCCCACGTACTCGGCAGCCAGGGCAGGGTCCGTGTAGCCGTAGTTTGAAAGATCGGTCATCCCTTCCTCTCCCACGTGCCCCAACTCTGCTTCTACCGGAATCCCCAGGGGGCGGCAATAGGCCACCACCTCTTTGGTTTTTTGAATGTTTTCCTCGAAAGACATGGCCGAAGCATCGATCATCACGGAATTGAATCCGGCAGTCACTGCCTGTCGCACCTGTTCCACCGTGTTTGCGTGATCCAGGTGGATCACCACGGGCAAATCGGTTTCTTCCGCATAGGACCGCATTAATTTTGTGAAATGCCGCATGGGGGAAAATCCTTCAAAGGGAGGCCCGTAGGCCAGTATGACCGGTGCACGGAGCGCCCGCTGGGCCTCCATGACCCCCCTCAGCAATTCCAGGTTGAACACATCGAAGTTGCCCACGCCGTAGCCTTCCCGGTCTGCCTTGCGCAACATTTCTTTCATGGATACCAATGCCATGGCTATGCTTTCCCTTCATTTTTAATTTGTATGTCCAACTGCGGGAAGGGAATGGTGACGCCTGCATCTTGGAGCGTGTCTTTGACGATGTTCAACGTATCCCATCTGACATCCCAGAATTCGGAGGTCTTGCACCAGGCCCGAAGGATCAAATTGACAGAGCTGTCTCCGTAGTCGTCCACCACGCAGTACGGCGGCGGATCGGGCAGGATGCGGCTGTCTTTTGCCAGCAGTTCCAACAGTGCTTTTCTCGCTGTCTCGATATCGGATTCGTAGGCGATGCCGATGTTCAATGTAAGGCGTCTGGTCTCCTGCCTGGAGTAGTTTGTGATGGTGCTGTTCGTCAATTGACCGTTGGGAACGGTCACCACCTGGTTGTCGATGGTCAAGATCGTCGTATACAAGAGATCGATGCTTTCGATCATGCCCGATACGCCGCAACACTCCACAAAATTTCCTTTGGTGAAAGGCTTGGTGAACATGATCAGAATACCGCCCGCGAAATTACTCAGGCTGTCTTTGAGCGCCAACGCCACAGCCGCACCGGCCGCAGCGAAGACAGTCAGAAACGTGGTCGCCTTGATTCCGATAAAATCCAGCAGCGTGATCAGCAGGATCGAGCCTAAGGCTACTCTGAGGATGTTGTTAAAAAACTTGTGAAGCATCGGATCGATGCGCGTCTTCCGCAAAAAGCCGGAAAATAACTTCATGGCAATCTTGATCACAACGAAGCCGATCAACAGGATCAGCAGAGCGATCAGCGCTTTGCCCGCAAATTCATTCAATGTGTTTTCGTTAAAAAGTGGCATGTGTTTCTCCTGTTACAGTTTCCATAGATAGTCAAACAATTCCCGGGTGACCGCCGGCACGACTTCGAAGAGGCTCTTCTTGTTCACTCGCTCCGTCCATTGATGATATTCCTTCCCGATCGGTCCGTAGATGACCGCCGGGATGCCGATCTCCTCGATCGCTTCGAAGTCAAGACTGTACAGGTCTCCCCACATAGGCGTGTTCGCGGAGAATTTCGTATAGTCGAAGGGATGGTCGATCCCGCAGTAGCTGGCATCGGAAATGCCCATGAAATAGTTTTCGTAGTCCATCTTCTGCCCGAAACCGTCTTCGGCTGATTTCTTGACGACCGCATAGGCATTGCTTCCCGTATCTTCTTTCCCTTCGATCAAGTCGCTGTGGATGGGCAGATAATACGGCGGCGCAAACCCCAACAATACGACCGGGTGCTTGATTTCGGCGTATTTCAGGACTGCCTCCATCATCTTAAGTGTGGCCTCCGGGAAATTCAACTCGCCCTGCTTGACCCGACGGCCGATCTCCTGATAGATCTCTGTATGATATGCATCAAAACTTTTCGCATCCTTTTCTCTGAGCTCGCTGACCAGCTCTTCGAAGGAATAAACAGCGGTCTTATATCGTATCCCTTCTTTTTGGGCAAACTTGTCCCTCTTCTTGTACTCCCGGTACACACCGTCCAACATTTTGACGTTGTTCGTCAACGCTTCCGCAGCGATTTTCTTGAGCTTGTCCATGATCTGCTGAGGCGTGGTATCAAAAGTAAGCACCGTAAAATACCCTGCGGCCCGGAAGGGGAGCGAAGCGTCGTAGAGTTCCTTCATATCCCGCAGATATTGCCACGAAGGGGGAATGGTGGCTTCATCCTTGTATCGATCGGAAAATTCCAGAGAACTGTTCGTCTTTTGATAGATCTCGGTCAGGATGCCCAGAGGCGTGATTCCGTCAAAGCTGTGCCCTATGTGGGCAGTTACACCCTGCACCATGACCACCGGCATGATTTTGCCCACGGATCCGATGGACATGATCTGAGCGCCGTTCCGTTCGTTGGTGGGTTCCGGATCCACGACCATTTTCAGATCCAGTCCGTATTGTTCCTTTAACCGGCGGATCAATCCCGCCGCAGCCCGCATGCCCGCCGAATAAGATTCTTCGTCGGGAACGACGGCCATGAGCAGATTGCCCGGCAATGCACCCTTTTGCGCAAGAGCGGCATATTCTTCGAATAAAGCCATGTGGAGAGCGACGCCTCCCTTCATGTCGGCGACGCCCCGTCCCCAGATCCACTCCCCGGAATCCAGTTCCGCCCGGGCTTCCGGCGAAAGATCCTGCCGGGCCAGGGCTTTCTCCAGTTCTTCTCCGATCTGGAAGGCCTGCTGAGCCAGTTCGCCGTAGCTCTCGGTACCCACAACGTCCATGTGCCCCATGGACACCACCGTATTGGGACTGTTCCCGAGGATCAACGCATAGGGTACGGTGCGGCCAAACGCATCGTTCGGGATCGGATGCACGCCGAACTGGTCCGGATGTTCTTGAAAATAAGGAATGTCGGCAAAGAATGACTGCACATACTCCGCCATGGCATTTTCTTTTGCCGAATAGCTGACACTGTCGATGGCGGCCATCTCTTTCAGCCGGGCGTAAATCCTGTCTTTCGTGTTTTGGTCCATGGAATTCCTCCTAAGTCGTACAACTTTTCGTGATATATCTTCTGATGTCCTTTCGACGATCGTTGTCCTGTTTAGAGTATCACAAATCGGTCTTTCTTCCAAGTCTCATCAACAAGACGGCACCCGCTGCAACAATGAGCATGATCAGGATGAAACTATGCTCAAAAAATGTTTCGGGCAGAATCAGGATCACCGGATCGGTACGATAGTCGAAGATCCAATACTCGTTGCGGAAGATCCACTCGTGGAACAGAACGAATGCGCGGTTGAAGTCCGCAGCCGCCCAAAGGCCCAGGAGCAACGGGACGGTAAGAACCGTTCGTCCCGCAATGCGAAATCTGGCTTTGTCTCCGCATCGAACGCCCCGGAACAAGAGGAGAAGCGAAGCAAGCCCTCCGAACAGCCCCAGGATCCAGACGATGCGAAATACCGATTTGACCTGTTCAAAGTGAAACATTGCATCGGCGGAAGACGGGAAAGTGGGAAGGGAAAAGGAGGTCCGCGTCCAGGGCATGCACCACCGAATCAGCGCATCGTAATTAAGAATGATCTCTTCTCTGGAAAAACCGGACGTCTCGGTAATATTCAAAAAGTCTATTTCAAAATAGTAAAACGGCCGGAAAAGCAATACGGTCGCAAGTCCCAGCGCAATGAAGAACAACAGGGCGCAAAGCCCTGCTGTAATGTTTCCGGCCATCGATAAAGGCTTCAGTTTCGCATCGGCGGCGCATCGCATCGTTCTCTCTCAGTCCAGGATCCCCAGCGCCTTTTTCAGCAGCGGATCCAGAATGTTCAGCGCTCTTGCCTTCAATCGGGCGGGAATCCCGAAAAACGGTTCCGCAATGCTTCCGGCAATGGCTGCTATGGTATCGCTGTCTCCGCCGATGGAGACCGCGTTTCGGATCACATCTTCAAAATCCGTCCCTTCAAGAAACGCCACGATCGCCTGGGGAACGCTACCCTGACACGTCTCGTCGAATTGGTAGTCTTCGCGGATCGCGTCCAGCGTAAACTCCAGATCGTAATACTGGCTCAGGTGTTTCTTGATCTGCTCTTTCGTGCAGTTCTGCCGCGCCATATAGATGGCCTCCGCCACAGCGACGGCGCCTTTAATTCCCTCGACGTGGTTGTGCGTAACTTCGGCCGTATAGACTGCCAGTTCCTTGGCCTCCGACATACTGTCGGCCAGCCATGCCGCAGCCGACACGCGCATAGCCGACCCGTTTCCGTAGCTGTTGTAGGGCTTGGGTTCTTCGGACATCAGCCATTGATTGAAACGGGTACCGTATCCGCAGAAGGGATATTCCCGTCCGATTTCTCGCATATAATTGATCAGGAGCGCATGAACGCTCTTCGTTTTGTCTTTTTTATATTCCCGAAGAGCGGCGCAGACTGCGCACGTCATTACGGTATCATCGGTGAAATGACTGCTTTTTTTCCACAGAGGAAAATCCTTTTTCTTGACATTGTTGAATTCATACACCGATCCGACGATATCGCCTATGATTGCTCCAAACATCGATTTCTCCTATCACTCTTGTACAATATAATCATCGATGATATTATACAAGTTTTTATGCAAAATGTCCAGCGCATCCGCCCGACCGGATCAGCAAACAGAAACCCGCCGAAAGGAGCGAACCTTTCGGCGGGCTTTGACACATCAGACAGAAGCGTTGCTACAGAAGCAATCCGCCTACGGCAATGAACAGCGGGGCAAACACGACGGCAACGATGGTCATCAGTTTGATGAGAATGTTGATCGAGGGCCCGGAGGTATCCTTGAACGGATCTCCCACGGTATCGCCGACGACTGCAGCTTTGTGGGTCTCGCTTCCCTTGCCGCCGTAAGCGCCGCCTTCGATGTATTTCTTGGCATTGTCCCAGGCGCCGCCTGCGTTGGCCATCATGATTGCCAGGAGAACTCCTGCGGATACTGCGCCGGCCAGCATGCCGCCCAGAGCGGCAGGCCCCATGATGATGCCCACAGCCAAAGGCGCAACGACAGCCATCAGCCCGGGGATGACCATTTCCTTCAATGCGGCAGTTGTGGAAATATCCACACACCTGGCATAATCCGGTTTGGATGTTCCGGCCATGATCCCGGAATCTTCCCGAAATTGCCTGCGGACTTCTTCGATCATCTGATTGGCCGCTTTCCCGACAGAGTTCATTGTCAGCGCCGAGAACATGAAAGGAAGCATCGCGCCGATGAACAATCCCGCTATGACGAAAGGATCCAGCAGATCGATGACCGACAGGCCGACCACCTGAGAGTAAGATGCAAACAGCGCCAGCGCCGTGAGAGCAGCCGAACCGATCGCAAAGCCTTTTCCGATGGCAGCAGTCGTGTTCCCCACGGAATCCAGCGTATCGGTGATCTTGCGGACTTCCGGAGGCAGTTCGGCCATCTCTGCGATTCCTCCGGCGTTATCCGATACCGGTCCGTACGCATCCACGGCGATCGTCATCCCCGCGGTGGAGAGCATCCCCACGGCGGCCAAAGCGATGCCGTACAAGCCGGCTGCCGCATTGGCGATCAGGATTCCGACCGCAATGATCAGGATGGGGTACACAGTGGACAGCATGCCTACACCCAGTCCGCTGATGATGGTCGTGGCGGCTCCGGTCTGGGATTGCTCGGCGATCTTCTTTACGTACTTATAGTCTGCGGAAGTGTAGATCTCGGTGATCTTTCCGATGGCCGTGCCCACGATGAGTCCGGCAATGATCGCGATCGCCGCGTTGAAGTTCCCGAAGAAAGAGTTGCTCAGCAGCAGCGAAACGCCGATCACCAGGACGGCCGAAAGATACGTCCCCATGTTGAGCGCCTTGGCAGGATTGGCATTTTCATCTCCTTTGACGAACATGATCCCGACCACAGAAGCCAGAATGCCCACCGCCGCAAGGATCAGCGGAAAGACAGAGCCGGTGAGCGGATCCAAAGCAAAGGGCTGTCCGAAAAGAGGGTGAATCGTGGGGATGACCACCGCCAGGGTAATGGCGGAAATGATGGACCCCACATAGGATTCAAACAGATCGGAACCCATGCCGGCCACGTCACCCACATTGTCACCTACGTTATCCGCAATGACCGCGGGATTTCTGGGATCGTCTTCCGGAATGCCTGCTTCGACTTTCCCGACCAAATCGGCGCCCACATCGGCCGCTTTCGTATAGATACCGCCGCCGACCCTTCCGAAAAGAGCCATGGAGGACGCCCCCAGTCCGAACCCGGTAATGCACTGGGCGGAGGTGGCTACGCCCATGACCGCAAACGCCGCACCGATGCCCAGCAGGCCGAGACCCACCACACACAGGCCCATGACCGCACCGCTGCGGAAGGCCACTTTCAGCGCTTTGTTCATGCCGCCCTCTCTGGCGGCGTTGGCCGTACGCACGTTCCCCTTCGTCGCAACCTGCATACCGAAAAACCCGGCCAGGACAGAGAATCCGGCGCCGATAACATAGAGCACTGCTGTGATCGGATCGATAAAGATCGCCAGAATGGCAGTCAGAACGATGACCACCAGGACCATCGTCTTGTATTCTCTTTGCAAAAAAGCCATCGCGCCTTCGTGAATAAACCCGGCAATCTCCTTCATCCTGTCGGTTCCCGGGTCTACTGCGCCAACCCATTTGGCAAGAAAATACGCCACAAGCAAGGCGAAGACCCCCACTGCAGGCGCCACGTATAAAAGCATGTCGTTCATTGATCCGCATCCTCCTTTGATTCGATAGACAGTAGGAACAACAATATCACAAAAGGTAAAGAGGTACTGCATTCCGGCAGACCTCTTCCATCTTCTCAAACGTATGGACGTTTATTGTCTGATCGTCGACAAGTGGTCTGACGAGGCTATTCCAGCGTCACCAAAAACAGCGTGCAGACAATAAATACAACTGCACCCGCCACGGTGATTTTACTTAAAATTGCTTCGTAGCCCTTACTTTTCTTCTTTCCGAACAATTGCTCCGCACCGCCTCCGATCGAACCGGACAGTCCTGCGCTGTTTCCGGATTGGAAGAGAATGCTGGCGATCAGTACCAGGCAAGCGATGCCCAGCAAAATCATCAGAAATGTTTTCATTCCTGTACCTCCTTGCTAAAATAACTATTATATTTTAGCACAGGCAAATAGTGATAGCAACACACTTTTACTCTATTTTATTCCAGTACAGCCCCCTTTGACGCATCGGTGACCAGCTTGGCATAGCGTGCGATATATCCGGTCTTGAGGGAAGGTTCCGGGCAGATCCAGCGCGAACGTCGCTCCTCCAGCGTTTTGTCATCGACGAGAAGATCGATCCTGCAGGAGGGAATATCGATGGAGATCCTGTCTCCATCACAGACCAGACCGATGGGCCCGCCCTGTGCGGCTTCGGGACATACGTGTCCGATGGATGCGCCCCGGGTCGCTCCGGAAAACCGCCCGTCGGTGATCAGGGCCACTTCTTTGTCCAGACCCATGCCGGCGATAGCGGAAGTGGGGTTGAGCATTTCGCGCATACCCGGACCGCCTTTCGGTCCTTCATACCGAATAACGATTACGTCTCCGGAGCGGATCTTCCGATCATAGATCGCTGCGATGGCGTCTTCTTCGCAGTCGAACACCCGGGCAGGCCCCTGATGAACCATCATGGCCGGATCCACTGCGGACTGCTTGACCACACAACCCATGGGGGCAAGCGTGCCTTTGAGCACGGCGATGCCTCCGTAAGGAGAAAAGGGATTCTCCACCGGGCGGATCACTTCCGGATCAAGATTCCGGACGCCTTCCAGATTTTCTTCCAGGGTTTTTCCGGTACAGGTCTTCAGGGAAGTATCCAGAAGATTTTTTCTCGTGAGTTCTTTCATGACGGCATGGACACCCCCCGCCCGGTGCAGATCTTCCATGTAGACCGGACCGGCCGGTGCCAGGTGGCACAAGTTGGGGGTTTTCGCCGAAATTTCGTTGGCCATGTCCAGGGAGAGTTCAATGCCGCATTCGTGGGCAATGGCCGGCAAATGGAGCATGGAGTTCGTGGAGCAGCCCAAGGCCATATCCACCGTCTCTGCGTTGTGGAACGCCGCCGCCGTCATGATGTCCAGAGGGCGAATATCTTTTTTGACCAGATCCATGATCTGCATGCCGGCCCTTTTGGCCAGGCGCAGCCGGGCCGAATAGACCCCCGGCAACGTCCCGTTGCCCGCCAGGCCCATGCCCAATGCTTCGGTAAGGCAGTTCATGGAATTTGCGGTGTACATGCCGGAGCAGGACCCACAAGTGGGACAGGCGCTTTCTTCGTATTCGGCCAGCCCGGCTTCATCCAGCTTCCCGGCTTTGTACGCACCGACCGCTTCAAACATATGAGAA
>Ga0116152_10001067_pt1 | contig 22496 bp, 14 predicted proteins | sample AD_UKC119_MetaG_FD_89894 | JGI IMG/M metagenome (GOLD analysis project Ga0116152, IMG submission 89894) | Active sludge microbial communities of municipal wastewater-treating anaerobic digesters from Hong Kong - AD_UKC119_MetaG | ecosystem: Engineered > Bioreactor > Anaerobic > Digestate...
CCCTGTTGGACCCGCTCAGCATCGCCAAGTTGGCCAGTACGTTCATGCTGCTGATGTTCGCGATCCTGTGTTTGGCCGTGATCGTGATGCGCGAGAGCCACTTGGACTCCTACGACCCCGGGTACCGGGTGCCGTGGTACCCAGCGCTGCCGATCTTTGGGCTGCTCTCGCCCTTTGCCCTGATTGCCCAAATGGGTACCGCCCCGACGCTCTTCGGGTTGGGTTTGGTGGGAGCCGGGATCGCTTGGTACCTGACCTACGCCAGCCCGCGAGTGGACCGCAAAGGGGCCCTCTACCACGTGTTTGCGCGCTTGGGCGAGCAGCGCAACGAAGGTCTGGACGTGGAGCTGCGCTCGATCCTGAAGGAAAAGGGCCTACGCGATCAGGACCCCATCAACGAACTGATCCTGGGGGCCTCGGTGCTCGATGTGGCCGGGCGCGAGACCTTCGAGGCCCTGGTCCAGCACGCCGCCAACCGGCTCGCCAAGGTCACGGGCCATCCGGCCGAAGTCTTCGTCCAGGGCTTTACCGAAGGCACTTTGATGGGCGCGACTCCGGTTGCCAAAGGCGTCGCCTTGCCGCACATGCGCCTGGAAGGACTCGAGCGACCCGAAATGGTTTTGGTGCGCTGCCGCCAGGCGCTGCACATTTTGGCGGGTAATGTCTTTGGCAAGACCAGCCTGACCGAAGGAGTGCACGCGATTTTCTTTCTGGTGAGCCCCGAAGAGGATCCTGGCCAACACCTACGCCTTTTGGCCCACTTGGCCACCTGCATCGACAAACCCAAATTCATGCCCACCTGGTTGGGCGCCAAAACCGAAGTCGAGCTGCGAGAGGTTTTCCTGCGCAACGAACGCTACATTTCGGTGGAATTGGATCCCGCATCGCCGGCGAGCTCCTGGATTGGGCAGCTCGTCCGCAACCTGGACCTGCCGGAAGGCTGCCTGATCGCTGCCGTGCAGCGCGGCAACCATACGATGGTGCCGCGCGGAGGGACCCAATTGGCCGAAGGCGACCGACTCTTGATCATTGGGGACCCCGAGCCCATCGCCAACCTCTACGCCATTCACGGAAACTAGTCGAACCCATGCTTCACCGATTGCTGCCGCTTGTTGTGGTTGTGCTTCTGCTCCTCTGGGCGCCGGTTGCGACGGCCAAGGATCTGCATGGTGTGGTGCAGGTCCAGCAGCCCGATGGTCTCGTACCTGCCACGGGCGATGGGTCGATCGTTTTCCGCGTCCGTCAGCCTGGCAAGGAAGTCATCAGCGTGGAAGGCAAGGTTGCGGCCGGGGCCTATCGGGTCGAGATTCCCGAGGATTGCACCTACCAAGTGCTCGCAACCCGCACGACCGAAGGAGCGGGCTACCCGATCGATGGCAGCCAATGGCTCAACCCCACCGCCGACGGCACGTACGATGTGATCGTCCGCATCCCACTCGACTTCACGCTGCAGGTGTACGGATCCGATGGCCGGACCCAATTGAGCGAGCTCACGGTGATCGCCAAGGAGCGCAAGTACGCGCGCCTCGAACAACCGGGTCCGCTTGATAGCAAGACCCAGCTCCTGTTCCGCAACACGACCTCGCCGATCGAGTTCCGGGTGACGGAGCCCGAGTACTACACCTACTACGTTCATGCCCCGGGGTACGCCTGGACGCAAATCTCGCCCGATCCCTTCCTCGGGGGCGTGCAGACCATGCAACTGACCGAAGGGGGCGACCTGCGCGTCCACCTCGTACAGGCGGGGCCCCGGCGCGGCCAGGTCTTCCGTATTCGGCGCCAAGACTCCAACCCCGATTTGCACCCCTTGGTGCACGAACTCAAGCAATACGACGATCCAATCGAGATCATCGGCTTGGCCGCAGGTCGCTACCACATCTCTTCCGAGGACCCGATTCGTCCGGCCAACATGCCCATCTATGGCGAGATGGACATCGAAATCCTGCCGAGGGAAGTCACCTCGGTGGAATTGGCCCTGGCTGCGGAACCCCAGTTCTCGCCGGTGCCGGCCGGAGGCACCATTGTGCTGCCCGCCGGTTGGGGCACTCCCGATGGCATGGTCTTCCGCATGCAGCGTTTGGATCCCTACGGAGATTGGGGTCGGTCCTACGAAATCTCGGGCAAGGAACTTCGGCCGGTTTCCGGACAGACCGACCTGTACTCTTGGTCGATCCCACTGGTGGCGCCTGGCGCTTACAGCCTGAGCTTCCAACATACGTCCTACTCGGTCTATCGCGAGGTGAACGGCGACGGGCAATTGCACCTGGACTTCGAACTGCCTGCACCGCGGACCGTGAAAATCACCACCCTGGACGATCGCACCCAAGAGCCCATCTTTCCCGAGTCCTTGACCTGGTCCGCCGTGGAGCCGGAAGCAATCCGGAAGAAGATTCAAGACACGGCCCCATTCCTGAGTGAACGACGCCGCCTGGTTCGCGAAAAGGGTACCAACGACTACGTGATTTATGGGCCGGATACCAAGCTCCGCGTGCGTCTCGACGATCCACGCTTCGATCCGGCCGAATGGATCGTGGACGAGAGCGGCGATGCGAGTCTGACTTGGAGCGTGCATCGGGCCACAGCCTTGCGCATCACCTTGGTGCATGGAGACGAAGCCATCCGCTGGACCGGGGACGCGCGCATCCTTTCGGAAAACTCGGATGCCAAGGTCAGCAGCGCGCGCGACTTAGGTCGAGCCACCCAGTTCAACGTGTCCGCTGCGGGTCGCTACACGATTCGCTTCCCCCGCATGCGGGGTTTTGAAGACATTCCCCCCCAGACCGTGGAAGTCGGCGACGGAGAAATCGTGGAGCTCGAAGTTCCCTTGACCTCCAAATAGGCCTTCCACCCAGGGCCACCCCCATGCAACCCAAACCCGACCAACTGGGGCGCTTTGCCGCGGCCCTGGAATGTACGTTCGACGCCATCGATTGGGTTGCCCTGGGGGATGCCTATTGCGAGGAAGGTGGAGAGAACTTTTTCAGCGAGGAAGCCATCGAAGCCCTGCGCGACGCGGGCCTCTTGATCGCCACCGATTTGGCCGCAAAACTCGAACGGCTGCAGCCGCCCGCGAGCCTATACGTCGGCGTTGGGGTGGCCGAATTGGTACCGATGCTGTTCGAGACCTTGATCCTCAACCGCGAAGTCACCGCCCTCACCCTTCCAGGATTCGAAGCCGATCAGATCCAGGCCGCCTTGGTGGCCGCCGAAGGCGAAGTGGGGGTGCCTATGCCCCACCTGCAAACCCGCACCCTTGCGCCCAAATCGCGCCCCCAGTGCTCGCATCTTTGGTTGGTCAGCGTAGTGAACGATCCCGAAGCATTCCCGGCGCTCCATGACGAACTGTATGGCCGCCGCGGAACGCGCGAAGCCACCGGGCGCGGCAACATCCACAAGGAGCGCAAGCAGGCGTTGGCCCTGTTTGAAGCAGGCTTGAGCTGGCTGCATCGTCCCGCCTGCATCACCACCAGCCAGGAAGAGCTCCCCATCCTCGACAAGGCCTTAGGCGACTCTGCGAAGAACCTGTTAATCCCGGTGAAAGCTCGCCTGAGCCCGATTGTCGGCGACCCCATCGTGCATTGTAATTGGTCCGCCTGAACGGCTCCCACCCTCGATGCAGCCTAGCGACCCCCCGCTCTATTCGTTCGACCCCGCCCCCGACGCGGATCGCTTCCTCAACCGCGAGCTATCGCTGCTGGAGTTCAACCACCGCGTATTGGCCCAGGCCCAGGCAAGCTCCACCCCCCTGCTCGAGCGGCTGTTCTTCCTAACCATCACCAGTACCAACCTGGATGAATTCTTCGAGGTGCGCGCCGCGTTCCACCGCGAACGAGCGCTGCACGCCCCGCACGTGCGCTCGATCGATGGCAAGACTTCGCCCGAAATCCTGGAAGCGATTTCCGAACGCGCCCATAGCCTGGTAGCCGATCAATATCGCGTACTCAACGACCAGTTGTTGCCGGCCCTCGAAGAGCAGGGTGTCCGCATCCTGCGCCGCCAACATTGGGGCCCCGCCCGGGATGCTTGGGTGCGCGAATTCTTCGAACAGCAAGTGCTGCCGGTATTGACCCCGATCGGGCTCGACCAAGCGCACCCCTTTCCGCGCATCCTCAACAAGAGCCTCAACTTCATCCTATCGCTCGAAGGCGAAGATGCCTTGGGACGCAACGTGGACTTGGCCGTGGTCCAGGTACCCCGGACGCTCCCCCGCGTCATCCCGTTGCCGCCCCTATCACCCGAATCGACATCGGACTTCGTGCTGCTCTCTTCGGTCATCCACGCCAACATCGAGCAGCTGTTCTTGAGCGTACAAGTGACCGGCTGCTACCAATTCCGCGTCACCCGCGACGGCGACCTTTGGGTGGACGAGGAGGAAGTGGAAGACCTACTGACAGCATTACAAGGCGAGCTTCCCGAACGGCGCTACGCGCGACCCGTCCGGCTCGAGGTTGCCGACGATTGCCCCGACGACATCGCCCAATACCTGCTGGACCAATTCGACCTGGAACCCCGAGACTTGTACCGGGTCGAAGGCCCGGTCAACTTGCACCGTTTGAGTGCCCTGCGCGAAAGCCTGGACCGACCCGATCTCAAGTACCCGCACTTCACCCCGCGTTACCCCGCGCGGTTGCGCAGCTCGGAGAACCTATTCGACGTAATCCGGCGCGCAGATGTGCTGCTGCACCATCCGTACGAGTCGTTCCAACCGGTTTTGGAGTTGCTCTTGACTGCGGGCCGCGATCCCAACGTGGTCGCCATCAAGCAGACGGTTTACCGCACGGGGAGCGAATCGTCGATCGCAGAGGCCCTCGTCCAGGCCGCCCAAAACGGAAAGCACGTCACCGCCGTGATCGAGCTGCGTGCGCGCTTCGACGAGGCCCAAAACATCGAGCTGGCCACCCGCTTGCAAGAAGCAGGCGCGAGCGTGACCTATGGCATCGTGGGGTACAAAACCCACGCCAAGGCGCTGATGATCATCCGCCGCGAAGGGGGCGTGCTGCAGCGCTATTGCCACCTGGGCACGGGCAACTACCACCCCGGGACAGCCAAAACGTACACCGACATCGGATACCTAACCGCGGACCCGGAGATCGGAGAAGACGTGCACCGCTTCTTCACCCAACTCACTGGTGTGGGAGAGGCGCCCAGCCTCAAGCATCTGATCCAAAGCCCGTTCCAGCTCATGCGCCAGGTGCTCGAACAAATCGCGTTCGAAGCCGAAGAAGCCCGGGCGGGGCGCACTTCGCGGATCGTGGTCAAGATCAATGCGCTCACCGAACCGCGTGTGATCCGGGCGCTCTACACGGCTTCACAGGCGGGCGTCCCCATCGATTTAATCGTGCGGGGGGCCTGCTGCCTTCGGCCAGGCTTGCCCGGGGTTTCGGAGAACATTCGCGTGCGTTCGGTCATCGGCCGATTCCTTGAACACAGCCGCCTGTTCTACTTCTACGCGGCCGGCAAGGAGACGCTGTTCGCCTCGAGCGCGGATTGGATGTCTCGCAACCTGATCCGGCGGGTCGAGCTTTGCTTCCCAATCCAAAACCCCGAGATCAAGGCTCGCGTGCTACGCGAGGACCTCTTGAATTACCTGGAGGAGGGCGTGCTGGCGTGGGATTCGGACGCGGATGGGCACTACCAACAGGTCCCCGCGGATCGCAGCCTGGCGAAGGATGCGCAGGAGCGGCTGATGGCCCGCTACCTAGACGAAACTCAGCTGTATCTCCCAGGCATTTAGGTGCTGGGCTTCCTGCTCGAGATCTTCCTGAACGAGTGAGCGCTGTTCGAGCCAGTCGGTCGGGAAGATCAAGTGCAAGCGCTTGCCCTTGGCCTGGGCCTGAACAGGAGGAGCTTCCGGAGCGTTGCGGATGCGATTGAGTCGGTGGGCGATGCGGATGAGCGAAGCCATCCGCTTGAGTTTGCGCGCTTCGGACTCTTCGTAGGCGGCAAAGTCGTCGGGCCGAATCCGGCGTCGGTGGCAGCGGACGACCTGGGCCAAGACCGCTTGGCGTTCGCTGGAAAACCCGGCCATGTCCGAGTTTTCGATCAGGTATCCGCCGTGGCGCTGATACCCCGAATAGGAAACGGCCATGCCGATTTCGGCCAGCATGATGCCCCAGACCAACAATCGCTGGTGGCGGCGTTTGAGGTTCCACTCTTCGCGCACCTGCTCAAAAAGGCTCTCCCCCGTATGCAGCACGTTTTCGGTGTGCTGGTGGTGCGTTCCAAAGCGGCGCGCTAGGGCGACCACCGACCGAAAACGCACGTCTTCGTGGTGCATGCGCCCCAACAGGTCGTACAAGAGTCCGTCACGCAGGGCGCCGGGCGCGGTGCGCATCTCTTGGATCGAGAACTCTTCGAACAGGGCTTTCACGATCGCCAAACCGCCGGCCAAAACCCCGCGACGATCGTCCGCGAGGCCTTCCAAATGCAAGTTCTTGACGTGGCCTGCATCGCACAAGAGGTCGATCAACTTGTCCAAGCCCGAAGGTGTGATCACCCCTTGCGCGTTGGCGTACACGTCCAGCAATGCCGATACGGCGAGGATCGTCCCCGAAGCTCCCACGCATTGCGTCCAGCGGTGCTCTTGGAATGCCTCCGTGATGGGTTCGATTTCCAGGCGAGCCCCCAAAACGGCCCGTTTGAACGCCTTGCGGGTGAGTTCGCCGTTGGCGAAGAAGCGCTTGGTGTGGTGGATGCAACCCAACGAAACGCTGGCTTCACCCAGCGATTCGAATTGGCGCCCTACGATGATCTCCGTGCTCCCGCCGCCGATATCGAACACCAAACGGCCGGCTTCGTCGTCACCCAAACTGTGCGCCACGCCCAGGTAGATGAGACGCGCCTCTTCCTTGCCCGGAAGGGTCTCGATTTCGTGACCGAGGTTGGCTTGTGCGCGGCGCAGGAAGCGCCTTCCATCACGGATGTCGCGGAAGGTGGCCGTTCCCACCGCACGCACGCGGTTGTCCGGTATGCCGCGCAGGCGCTCGCCAAAACGCTGCAAACAACCTAGCGCGCGTTCCGCGACGAACTCATCCAGTTGACCATCATCGGTCAGCCCTTCGGCCAAGCCGATGCGCTCGCGGATCCGGTCGAGCAGGACCAACTCCCCTTGTCGCTCTACCGCCACGACTAGGTGGAACGAGTTGGAACCCAAGTCCACCGCGGCCAACGCATTCTGGGAATCAGTCGGCAAGGTCATCGAGGATCATTCCTTCGAACACTCACGCAACCGCGCAAGGACCGCCGTTGCTGCACCGCTATCGAGTGCCTCCGTGGCTTGCGAGATCCCGTCCGCCAGGGTCATGGCGGTACGGTTGGCTTTCAGCATGAGCGCTGCCCCGAGGATCGAAGCGTTGCGTGCCGGAGTCCGTTCGCCCGCCAAAACAGCGGCCGCCGCCTGCCCCGCAGCATGGACCAGCGCTTCGTTGTCCGCAGCGCCCTTGCCCTCTTCGGGGGGGCCGTACATGGGCAATTCGGGTTCCTGATCGGACTGCAGCCCAAAATCCTGGGGCTCGACGGTTAGGCGGCAAAGGAAGCCTTCGCTCAACTCGATGCCCTTGGTCCGTTTGCGCAGCAGGGGAATCACTCCGCCCCCTTCGCCTTGCACCACGATGCCGCGCGGGTGGCCCAGTCCCTTGACCACCTCGATGGCCGCGCCCAAAACGGGGCCGTGCTGGGCACCCAGCAGGACCGAAGCCTGCGTGGGCGCCAACAGCTTTTCGATGGTGGAAAGGGGCGAGCGAACCAGCATCTCTCCGCGAACTCGGCGCAGGGGCACCAGGGCCGGAAGCACACCGGAAACCGAGAGCGCCGCAAAGCCCGTGCGGCCCAACCAAGTCTCCGCCTCGCGCGGATCCCAGGTGAGCGAGGCGCCCAACTGCGACAAGACGTGGGCAGCGGTCAGGCCACGACGCGGACCGATGCTCTGATCGGTCAAAAGCAGAATCTTTTGCCCCGCAGCGGCCGCGATCAGGCAGGCCACCGCATCCAGCGGCGGGACCATGTCGTGACCGTCCAGGGGCGAGCTGACGCAGATCAGGTCCGGGACGCCTTGGCAGGGTAGGAAGGCCTTGGCCCTAGCAGCCATGGCGAATCCCGAGAGCTCTTCGACCGTGACTCCCTTCCAGCGCAAGGTCGTCAAGAAGGTCGCCACCAAGATGTCACTCTCCGCTCCTTCTAGGATCGAAGTGAAGGCTCGGTAGGCCTCCTCCTGGCTCAGGTTGCGTGTGGTCCGCGGGCTGTGGCCCAGGGTACGCATGATGTGTCGCAGAACCATGAAAGTGCGTGGCGAGGGATCCCGAAGCGGCTTCGGGCACCGGGTATCATACGCCGAAACTCCACTCTCGGAATAGGTTGGTGCGGCCCTGAGGGGTTTTTGGGATATCCCAAGATTCCCGCTGCGGCACAAGTCCCCGCTATGCGAAAGGGCCCCGGATGCGAAAGGACCCCGGCCACCAAGGAATGGCGGCTGGGGTCCCTCATGGGCAAGGCTTGGAGCGGTTACTCGTCCTTCTTCTCGGGATCGGAGTCCCCCGAGCCTTCTTCGGGAGCCGGCGGGTTCGACCCGTCTTCCTTGGACTCGGCATCGGTTCCCTTTTCGCCTTCTAGCGGCCCCTCACCGGGATCCACCTTGGCTTCCGGGGCGAGGGCCACCTCGGGCCGGGGCCGAATGTGCGCGTAGTACATCTCGGCCTGCTTGTCGTAGACCATGCGTCCGTCGACCACGGCCCACTGCACAAACGTCGCGTAGTTCAGGATGTCGCCATCGGTGATGATGCAATCGGCGTCCTTGCCCACTTCGAGCGAGCCGATGCGGTGCGAAACTCCCGCGAGGCGGGCGGGGACGATCGTGATCGCTTCGAGGGCCGCCTGGGGAGACAATCCACCCCGGATCGCGAATTCCGCTTCTATGGGAAGGTGCAGGATGTCGCGTCCCGCGATACCGCTCATGGTGCTGTTGCCGGTACCGATCGAGCGGATGGCCACTTGGACCCCCTTCTGGTAGAGCAGCGCGGCGTTCTCGATGGTCGTGCCCCCTTCGCTCACGAGCCGCTCGTCCTTCGAGTTGCGGTTTCTGGGGGTCACGATGACGGTGGCGCCCGCCCGTCCCAACTCATCCGCGACGGTCCAAGCTTCTCCGCCACCACCGATCACCGGTCGGAAGCCAAAGCGTTGGGCCAAGCGAGCGATTTCTAGCAAGTCCGACCGCTGGTTCTCGTTGAAGTAGGCTTGGCGTTCCCCCGTGAGGATGGACACCAGGCCCATATCAATGCCCGTTTTCTTGGGCTCGGGGCCCTTGTCTTTGTTGCGATCCTGCTCCCAAGCCTTGTACTTGCGCAGGTACTTGGCCGCGGCTTCGAACTTCTCGCGAAGCTCTTGCTTGCCGGAGGGACTAGACGATCCGTACCGCAGGGTTTGGAAGAAGTTCTTGCCCACCACCACGTTCTCGATCGAGCCGCGATTGAGTTTGCCGATCTCGTCGCCTTGCACCGCGCTGGTGATCCCACTGGCGAGCCCCAGGAGCATCTCCTCGGACCAGGGATCGACCGAGTCCGCCAAGTCCGCGTTCGCGCCGAACAGACCCGTCGAAGCGATGGCCACCAGCCCCGGATAGACCCGGAAGCCTTCCGCGTTGATCACCTCGGCGGCTTCGGGGATGTACAGGTTGTAGCCGATTTCCGAGATCTTGCCGTTGTGCGAAAGCAGCGTCGCGCCTTTCAGCACGGCACCCGTTCCGGTGTAGACGTCGCCGCCTACGATGGCTTGCCAGCGTTCCTTGTCCGATTCCTCGGCATCCTCATCGGCGGCTTGGTCATCGCCTTCTTCGGCGCTGGGACCTTCGTCGTCTTGGACGGCCGCATGCAAAGTCGCCGATCCGTAGGACCCCAAGGAAAGGAGACACAAGGAAAAGAGCCAGCTGTGTGCGCGCATGGATTTCATAGCCCCACCTTTCCGTGGACAATTTCGCCGTCGACCATCACGGCTTGGACTTCGGAGTTCACCTCGAACGGATCACGGCTGAGCACCAACAAGTCGGCGGCCTTGCCTACTTCGAGGCTGCCATGGGTTTCGCCAAGGCCCAACAGGTTGGCCGGCTCAAGGGTCAGCGCCGAAAGCGCCACCTGCTCATCGAGGCCCGCGCGGATCAGCACCGCCACGTCCTGGCGCCAATCGGTGATCGAACCCCTGTTTTCCGAACGGGGTATCAACACCAGTTTGGCACCCGCCGCGACGTACTCACCAGGCAGGTTGCGCTGTTGCATGGTTCCGGGGTTGACGCTGATCGCTGGATCCATCACAACCCGCAGTTTTTTCTCGCCCACCTTTTCCTTGACGTAGCCGAAATCCGACTCAAGCGCGATCGGGATGCGTAGGGAGAATTCCATGGGTTTGTCCCCGAGCGCGTCGAGGAAATGCAGGTAGGTACCTGCCTGCTCCAGGGAAACGAGGGCCGGCAGACTCTTGTCCTGAACGGCCATGAAGGCCTTGACCTTGGGATCGGGTTGCAGGGGCTCGTAGTCGCCGAGTTTTTTCTTGGCTTCCTTCTGCTTGTCCTTGTCCTTTTCGTCGTCGATCTTTTCCTTGGCCTTGTCGTACTTCTCGCGGTTCTTGGTTTCCTTCTCTTGGAACTTCTCGATCTCCTCGTAGATCGATCGGATGCGGTCCTTCTCCGAGCGGGAGGAGCGCATCATGACCTTGAGGTAGGTCGAATCCTTGAGAACCTGGGCATCGCCATCGCGCAACGATGTTCGCAGCGCGGCGGCTTGGCCGGGGATGCCCCGCCCGGGGGGGTAGTAACCCACCGTGACCACGCCAGCCTCCAGGAAGTCCTTCATGTTCGAGTTGGGGTAGAACCCCTCGGCGGCCATGACCTGTGGGTTGGTGCCGTTGGGACCGTTGTCCGAACTCCCTAGGCGGGAGTAGGCATCGATCATGCCAGGCATCACGACTTGGTCTTCATCCAACTCCAGCACGGGGATGCCCGCTTCGATGGGCAGGTCCTCGCCGATGGTGATGATTTTGCCGTCTTCGATCAGGATCACCGCGTGCTCCAAGACTTCGCCGTTGCCGACGTAGACCTTGGTCGCCTTCAAAGCCATCAGGTCCCCGGCCCAAGCCGCAGAGCACAGCGTGATCTGGGTCAGGGTGAAGAGGGTGAGGGTACTTGCGATTAAGCGCATAGTTCGTTCGTCCTTGCGTGTGGGCCTACCAGCGGCGCCCTTCTTCCTGGGGGTTGTAGACCACTTCGCCGAGCTGCAGGACCAGTTCCACGTACTGGCTGGGATCGACGATGTTGCCCGTGGTCACCAGGATGTCCGCGTCTTTGCCGACTTCGAGGCTACCCACGCGATCACCGATGCCGCCCGCCATGGCCGGCACGATGGTCAGGCCGCGCAGGGCGACCATGTTCTTGTCATCGAGCCCATAGCGGATTCCGAGCGCGGCTTGGGTGCTCAGCTCCTCCTGGGGGATGACCGGCGAGTCGGTGTTGAAACCGATTCGGGTGAAACCGTTCTTCTGGTAACCCGCTGCGACGCCCTGCATGTGCTCTGGGGCGCTGCCAGCCCAACGAATCATGGTCTGGCTGGGCGGGTCCACGTTGCGGGGGCCCAGCACGCCGAAGATTTCGCGCTTCTCGGCTTCGCCCGCGAGGCGCCAAGTATCGAAGGTTCCGTGGTCGATGAAGAAGGGCAAGCCCAGCTCGTCGTGGACCAACGTGATGGTCTTGAGCACGACCTGATACATCTGGGTGTGGGTCGAAATGTGCACCTCGCGCTTGCGCAGGTGCCGGAAGATCTCCCACTGGGGGTTCAAACGGGGCTTGACCCCACCATCGCGCTCGTACGCCTCCCAAGTCTTGGCATACGCAATGCCGCGCCGGAAGGTGTTGCGCGTGTTGTAGTTCATCAGCGTCCGGCCCGGGCGCATCAACCAACGCTCGGGGTTTCCGGCCTGGGCCAGCTTGAGCGAGCCGGGGTTACGGATCTCACAGCGCTCGTAGGTGTCGAATCCCGTGCGCAGGAGCACCCCTTGTCCGCCCACGTTGGTTCCCGACCCAGGGATGTAGAGCACGCTGGTCACGCCACCGGCCAAACCCAGGCGGGTCATCGGATTGCCCGCTTCCACATCCGCGGAAGCGCGCAGGCCGGGGTTGGCTAGGTACACCATGTCGTTCAGGCCAAAGCGACCTGAGATATGGTTGTGCATCTCCACCAGTCCGGGGATCAGCCAGCGGTCGCCCACATCCATCACCTCATACTCGGCGGGGATGGTGACTTCGCCGCGGGCGCCGATCTTCTGGATCTTGCCGTCCTTGATGAGGATGACTCCGTTGTCTTGGACGGATTTGCCGCGGAACTCGGCCAGTACGATCTTCTTGGCAAGGATCGCCAGACCCACACCGCCTTGGGCTCCGGGCTCGACCCCGTTCACCTTCGCGGGAACCTCGAGGGGCCCAAAACGGTTGGATTGTGCTTGGGCCTGGGGTGCCCACGCACCGAACATCAACGCCAGGGCGGCCAACTGCATGGTAGGCTTCATAGGAAATCTCCGGTTCCGAATAGGAGTCGCGGACTGGGGGGTTGTTTGGGGCATAGCGTTCAACGCTGCACCTCCAAACCGTTGACCCAGACCTGTTGGATCTGGGTGCTGGGCAGCAGGGGCGGCCCGTCCAGCAGCAGGACATCGCCTCCACAACCGGCCTTCAGGCTGCCGACTTGGTCCTGCAAACTGAGCATCGCCGCCGCATCGACGGTCAATGCGCGCAGAGCACCTTGGGTGCTCCAGTCTTCGAGGGCCGCCAGGGTGGCCACATCGATCAGGCCCGCGGCGCCTTCTTCAGCAAAGCTCGCGAAGGCCACCGGGATGCCAGCCGACTGCAGCCGGGCGTAACGGTTGATCGCGACCAAGCCGCGGTTCGACGTGGTGACCGGGGAACCGGTCAAAATCACGCCGCGCACGCGTCCCGCGATGGAATCGATGACCTCGTGGGCTTCGCTAGCTGACACCAAGACCGGTTGGATACCCGCATCCGCGAAGGCATCCACGCAGGCGCGGATGTGGTCTTCGCGGTCGACGCGGACAAAGATGGCGGCCGAGCCCTGGTGGGCGCGACGCAAGAGGTCCAACTCAAAGTCGAGGCTGGGCGCCTTCGGCTTGCCCTTGGGCTCCTTGTCGTCTTGCTTGTCCTCATCCTCGTCCTTCTTGGGATCCGGTCGCTTGGCGACGGGATACTCGGTTGAGGTGCGCGGCAGGACGACCGTGTCTTCCAAACCGCGGAACAGACGGCGACCTTCCAAGAAGGGCAATTCCTCGTCGTTGTCGGTGAAGTTGAGCTCCAACGCCAAGGCCAAGCCACCTTCGACGGTCATCGCATCGAGACGGATCTTGTAGCCGTCGCGCTTGCCTTCCAGCAGAACGAGGTCGGGGAAATCCCCCATGCGCAGCGTCCCTTCGAGCGCGCCCGCTTCGCCTTCGAGCAGGCGCAGGCGGAACTTCTGATCCTCCTTACCGGCCAGCGTGACTTGTGCTTCGAAGGCACCGGTCACGGGCACAGCCTCGGGCTTGTCCTTGCTCTTCTTTTTCTTCTTCTTGCCGTCGTCGTCTTTCTTGTCACCCTCTTCCGAAGACTCCTCCTTCTTGGCTTCCTCGTCCTTCTTGTCCTTGTCCGAGGTTTTCTCGGGTTCCGGAGCGGGAGGATTCTTTTCCCACTCGGCCAAAGCCTTTTCGTAGGCGTCCCAATCTTCGTTGTACTTCGCCAGCTTGGCCAGGTTGGCGGCCGTGCTGCCATTGGGCCAGCTCATCAGCAAGGCGCCTTGATCGCGCACCACCATGGCATCCACATCCACACCGGCCGGTTTGTAGACCAGGGTCGCCGTCTCGAGCGGCTGCGAACGGGAGGTCAGGTTGACGGTGGTTGTGCCTGCCATGGCGACCTCGCGGTCGAGCCAGTCTCCGGGCTCGAGCATGCGCTTCATGTCGAAGGTCTTCGAGAAGCGCGGATCGGCCCCTTCCATGCCCAAGTGACCGAGTACGTCGACGACTCCGGGCATGGCGGCGAAACCTTGGACCACGACGGCACCCGCGGGACGCGACACGCGCGCGCCCACTTCCACGATGCGGCCATCGCGCATGAGCAATTCTCCGGGGCGTAGGACTTCGCCATCGCCAAGGTGCAGCTCTTGGACCGAGACCACCGTGGTTACGGGAACACGCTCGACCAGCGGGCCGACTTGGCCGGTGGTGCCGCTCGCTTGCTTGGCTTCAAACGCCTTGCGCTTCGCGTCGACCTCGCGGGCGTCGTAGACCACCTTCCCGTCGATCAACGTCGCCAGGACGCTGGCCCCCGCATCGAGCGGGCTGCCGTTGAACACGGCCAAGTCGCCATCGCGGCCGACCTGCAACGAGCCGACGCGGTTGGCCACTCCGAGGGCCTCGGCGGCCCGGTAGGTGATGCCGTCGAGCGCCGTTTGGCTGTCGAGGCCACCCCGCATGGCGAGACCAGCGGCAAAGCGCAGGCTCGTCGGGCTCCAGCCCTGGATGGCGAAGGCGACTCCGTTCTTCTTGAGGTTGGCGGCCACGTGGGTGGAGGGCCGCTCGGCATCGGGATCCTTGCCAAAGTCCTGGAGGCTCGGCTCGGTGACCTGGTAGATGACCGGGTAGTTGGCGCGGGCGAGCAAAGCGGCGCTGTCGGGAGCCCGCTCCAGGCCTTCGATCACCAGGGGCATTTTGCCCATGGCGAAGAGTTCGATCAGCGCAGCAACCTCTTCATCGGTTTCCGCTCGCAATCGCCACGGGGCGCCTTGTTGGATCAACTCGCCGAGCACTTCGCCGGCGGGCGTGCCGTATTCGTCAGCGAAGTTGCCATCCCCGCGGGCAAACGCGATCAGCTCCTTGAGAGCGACCACGGCCCCCATAACGGTCCGGGGGAATTGACGGTTTTCAAAACCCAGTCCGATGTCCGCCGTGGCGGGCAGGCGGGGCTCCCAGAAGCCCGGCGAAAACCGCGCATTCGAAGCCACCGAGCCGACTAGGCCGGTGGAACGGGTCAGGATGCGAGCATCGTTGTCATCGCCGGCCATTTTGACCACGGCACCCTGCCCCGCGATCAAGCGGTCGGTTTTGCCCGGTTCCAAAAAGACGGTCGTGACGCCTGCGCGCAAAGCCGAGTAGTAGGTGGCGTACGGGTTGTAATTGTCGATGGCCTGGACAAAGGGCGCCGCGGCCCGGGCGGAATCCACCCCACTGCCATACCCCGAGCGGGTCGAGACGAGGCCCGGGGCGATGACCGCTCCCATGCCATAATCCAATTCAGGCGTGCCCACCGGGGCAGGCACGTCCTTGCCGATGGCTTTGATCTTGCCACCTTGGATCCAAATCGCCGCGCCGTTGGTAAGGACGTCGCCCCCTCCGCAGGGGTAGATCGTGCCAGCCCGCACCACCAAATCCTGGGCGCTCGAAGCGCCCAGCATCAGGGCTGCGCAGGCCAATGAAAGCAGAGTCCGCATGGTGGCTATTCCTTATTCCTTGTCTTTCTTGTCGCCAGTTCCGTCGGACGACTCCACGTTGCTGCCCGCGTCTTGAGCGGGGGCCGTTCCGGGGGGACGCTGGCCCTCAAACAGGTGCTTGAGGCGCGGATCGTTGCTGCGGTCGTAGACCTTCTGACCGTCGATGAACACGTGTTGGACCTGGGAACGAACGCTCAGGGGATCGCCGTTGTAGAGCACGATGTTCGCATCGGCCCCGGGCTTGATCACTCCCACGCGGTTCTCGAGTCCCATCAGCTTGGCCGGAACGGTGGTCACCGCGGCGAGGGCATCCTCGCGCGACAGGCCCTGTCCCACAGCCATGGCCGCTTGGTACCAAAGCGACTCCATCCCCGAATCCCGCGAGGTCAAGGCGAAGGGAATGCCCTTGTCCTTGAAGACTTGCGCCTCAAACGTGCGCGTCTCTTCTTCGGTGATCGGATCGACTTCGACGAAGACCAAGTTCTCGTCCAAGATCACCGGCACTTTGGCGGCGGCAATCTGGTCGGCCGCTTTAAAACAACCCGAACCGAGCACCAGGATCATGTTTTCCAAGAAGCCGTTCTCCTTGGCGATGTCCAGGGCCGTGCGGACTTGGGCCGGCGCTCCGCAGTACATGTAGACGGTCAGGCGGCCTTCGACCACCTTGAGCAGCGGGGCCATCTTTTCGTCCACTTCCACGCGGGGCACCAGCTCCATGCCTTCCACGATCCAGCCTTTGCCGGTCATGGCGCGGCCCTTGGCATCCTCGCCCTCATAGTCACGGCCTTGGGCCAAGGCTTCGCGATGGGCGCGATCGTTGCCTTGGCGCTTTTCTTCGACGAGTTGCTCGAGGTGCGAGCGCAGGTCAGCGAAGGCTTGACGCAGGGTCGCGGCCTGGGTGGCGGCGGACTTACCGGCCTTGGGGCTGACGCTCATCTTGACACCCGACTGGGGCATCACGAGCTGGGCATCGACGGTCATGCCCCAGGGCTTGACCACGGCCCCCATGGCCGCGATGACGGTGTTGTTGCCCTGCTGGACGTTGATGGTGGTGATCCCGAAGCGCAGGCAGTCTTCGAAGTAGAAATCCACCGGGTTGATCGAGTCTTGGACATCGAAGAACGGCGTCACGTCGAGGGTCTCGTTGGCGCGATCGATGCCCGAGTTGGTGTGCGCTTCGACGAAGCCAGGCATCGCCACCATGTCCGGGGCGTCGGTGACTTCCGCGTCCCAGGGGATTTCGATTTGGTCGGCAGGCCCCACCGCGAGGACGCGGGTTCCGTCCATCAGGATGACCCCATTTTGGATGGGGGCTCCATCCATGGTGATGATCGTGCCAGCTTTGATGGCTTGCTTCTCCTGGGCGACGGCGGGCGCCGCAAAGGTCACCGCAAGGGTCACCGATCCGGCCAGGGCAGCCAGGGTCAAGGGCAGTTGGTTCGAAAGGAGTTTCATGGTTCTGGGATGCAGGTCGTGGTCGGGGGGTCTAGCGCGTTGCGGAGGAGGACTGGGTCACCGGAGTACCGGAGACCCAAACAGCCAAAACTCGAGAGGTCAATTCGAAGGGAGGGCCACTCCACAACACCAAATCGGCGTCCTTGCCCACCTCAACGCTACCGATGCGATCTTCCAAGCCCAGCACCCGGGCGGGTACGAGCGTGACCGCAGCCAATGCCTTGTCAAACGCCAGGCCGCCGTGCATCGCACGACCGGCTTGGTCGCCGAGCGTGCTACCCAGCGAGAACGACCCGTAGGCCGAAAGCGTGAACGGGATGCCCAACTCATCCATCTGCTTGGCAACATCCCAAGCCATGAACGAGTTTTCGCCCGAGTAGCCGTCTGCGGGGAACGGGGGCAAAACGACCCCGGAGTTCGAGCGCTTGAGCAGTTGCGGATCCTTCCAGGCTTCCGCGCCCGAATCGATCCACATCTGAATGTCCCCAAAACCCTCACGCTTCATCTCTTCCTTGAGGAACACCGCCGTGCGGATGTCGATCGAGGTGAAGGCTTGGACAAACAGGGTGACGTTGCCCGCCAACACGGCGCGGAAAACGTCCGCACCCGGGAATTCGAGCTCGGGGTAGTCCGGGGCCGAAGCCGCATCGATGAAGGCTTTGCGCCACTCCCACTCAACCCCCATGCGCGTCGTCGGGCGACGGTTGTAGATCGAATTCGGGGCGCCCCAGGCGGGACGGTTGCCGCTCGAAGGGGCATCGCCCATGGCGCCCCGCAGGAACGAGCGGCCGGTCAACTGGCGCTCGGCGATGTCCGTGGGGCCCTGGGTCTTGAGGATCGCGGACAAGCCGCCTACCACGTTGCGGTCCGGGGGCGAGGCCAAGACGGTCGTTACGCCGGTGGCGGCCAAGCGGGCCCAGTTGGGATCGAACAGGTCGAGCGCGCCGGCCACCGAAAGGCTGGCTTCGACCTCGTTGGTCTGTTCGACCGAGGCCTCGCTGCGCGCCACGCGAGCGCTCAAATCCACCATGCCCGCAGTCAACGCGGCCCCATGGGGAACCTGGTCGTCGACCTTGGCACCGGGCGTGATCGTGGTGATGCGCCCGTCCTGGAAGGTGACCAGAACGTTTTCGAAGGTCTTGCCGGTCGAAGTGTAGAGCACGTCCGCGTAGACGCTGCCGCTTGCACCCGAGGACTTGGCTTCCGTTTGGGCGCTGGCTCGATCGCTGGCACCCGCGAGCAGTGCCGCCAGGGCCAGGGTTTTCATCGGACGCATCATTGCTTGCCTCCCTGGCTGGTTTGCGTGTTCTGGACTACTTGCTTGCCATCCACCCAGACGCGTTCGATGCGGCTGGTCAGTTCGTTCGGATCGCCATCCCACAGGACAAAGTCCGCGTCCTTGCCGGGGGCGATGGTTCCAATCTCCCCGTCGAGCCCGACGGCCTGGGCCGCACCGAAGGTCAGAGCCTTCCAAGCGTTCGAAGCGCTCAAGCCTGCCCGGCGGCACAGGGCCGCAGAAAGGCGCAGCGTGGCCGCATTGCGGTCACGGGCCTCCAGACAGAAGCCGAAGGGCACACCCGCTTTGGCGAGTTCCACCGCCGAGCGGGTGGCATGGATCGGGTTGGTTTCGCGGAAGACCGTCAGGGCTACGCCCAAGCCAGAAGCTTGGATCTGGGTGGCCAGTTCGCCCACGCGGGCGCCGGCCTCGATCGTTCCTTGAACCTTGTGCCGCATGGCAAACGCGAGCGCCCGGGACGTTTCCGCCCGACTGTCGCTCCGCAGCCAAGCGCGGATCCCGCCCCCGACCAACTGCGACATCTGGCTCCCCTTGGTTTGCACCGCGTCTTCGAGCAGGCGGGCGGCGCCCGGGTAACTCGATTTGTACCCGTTGGGGGTCACCGAACCGTTCGGACCGAAGAATTGGAAGAAGCCGCCACCGCTCATGCCACCGGGAGTCGGATCGGGGGTGTCTTCAAACATGCCCGCGTCAAAGGCGACGTGCATGGCTTGGCCCTTGGCCAGCATGCGTCCGCTTCCCGTCTTGGCCACCAAGCCGCGCCCCGCAACCAAAGCGTCCGACGGCGGGGTCAGGACCACCGTGGTGATTCCTTGTTCGCAAAGCCGCCTCAACGCGGGCGTGTGCGGATCGAAACCAAATCGCGATTCGGCCTCGGGCAGCACGAAGCGTGTGGCATCGGCACCCTCTTGACCCAGGATGGTGGTGTCTCCGAGAGCGATCATGCCAGCCGAAAGGTGACCGTGCAGCTCAAGGATCGGAACGTCCTTGGCGGAAACGGCATCTCCAACTTCGGCGATCACGCCGTCGCGGACTAGGACTTTGCCCGGGGAAAGCACCGGTCCATTGCCGGTGTGCAGGTGGTCCACCTGCAGGATGTACGCGCCCTGGTTCGAAGCCTGGGCCGGGGCCCAGCTCGCGGCCAAGGTGAGGGTGAGTGCAGTGATGAACATGGCTTACTCCTTGGGCTCCACGACGACTTCCCCGCCGGAAACGACAAACTGAACTTGGGTGCCGACCGAAAGCGGGTCGCCATCCATCACCAAGAGCTCGGCGCGGCGGCCGCGGCGGACTTGACCCACTTCGCTCTGGGCGTCGAAGGCTTGGGCGACACGGGTCGTGATGGCCGCCAAGGCGTGGTCTTCGGGCATCCCGTAACCCACCGCCAACGCAGCGTAGAGCGGCAGGGCATCGGACGAACCGCCTTCTCCCGAACCGATCAGCACAGAAACCCCAGCGCGGGCCAGGTCTCCGGCAAGACTTAAGGTTCCGCTGGTTTCCACCGGGGCTTCGCCATCGGCGAGCGGATCCGCCGGCCACACCATGACCGGGATGTTGCGGGCCACCAAGAGCGGCGCGACGTGCATGGCTTGGTCGCCGCCAGCGATGATCAGCCGCAGGGCCGGAAAGTCGCTCGTGGCCTCGATCAAGTTGCGCAGCACCGCCGCCCGCGTCGCCATGACCACCAAGGGCATTTCCCCGCGAGCCACGTGGCCCAGGGCTTCCTTGTCGGCGTCAAAGCGCGGCTTGCGGGGCGGCTTGGGTTCTTTGTAGCGCTTCTCCTTGAACTCCTTGCCGTCCTTGTCTGCCTTTTCCTTGTCCTTCTCGCGATCCTTCTGGGCCTTCTTGAAGTCCTTCTCGAGCTTCTCTTGGAGCTCGGTGATTTCCTTCTGCCACTCGGTGTACTTGGTTTCGTACGAGCTCCAAGACTGGAGGTAGTCTTCGCCCGACTTCAGTTTGCCAACCAAGTTGTCGACCTCTTCGATGCGCGAGATCACGTCGCCGGCCCGCTCCAAGCGCGCCCACATGGCGGTGCGCTTGAGCACCACGGCTTGTTCGGGGTCGTGCAAGTCGGGGTTGGTGCTGAGCATGACGCCCGTACCGCTGAACCCGCTGTTGATCGCCACGTGGGACTCGACCAGCGTCACTCCCGCGCGTAGGGCGCGCTCGCGACGCCAAGACGGCTCGTAGAGGTCGATCGCGTCCATCGGTTGGAGCGAGGCATCGCCCGAACCGTCGCGGAGCGACTGGACATCGACCCCTAGGGTAGACCAAGGGTCGAGGAAGGCGGCGCAGATCACTTTGCCTTCGATGACCCGAGCCCCTTCCGGAGCGACGAGGTCCGTACCCACGTTTTGGATACGCCCACCGCGCACCAGGACTTGGGCGTTCTCGAGCACCTTGCCCGGGCGGACGATGACGCGTTCCCCTTTCAGGAACAGCACCGGACCGGGAAGCTCGGTGAGCACGAGCGGTTCGAGCGGCTCCTCTTCTTTGTCCTTCTTGTCGTTGTCCTTCTTGTCGTTGTCCTTCTTGGACTTGTCCTTGGCTTCCTTGTCGTCTTTGTCTTTCGCCTCTTTGTCTTTGGCTTCTTTGTCGCCGTCCTTGCCCTCGCCGTCCTTCGCGTCTTGCTTGGGCTTGTCTTCACCTTGGCCGTCTTGGGCATCGGGCTTCTTCTCTTCGCCCTCTTGCGCGCTGGCCGTCGGGACCGAACCCAAGACAACTGGATCGAGCGCTTCCCGGTTCTGGGAAGCATCGGCAGTCTGGGACCAAGCAGAAGTCGGAGGGCTTGCCAATCCCAACGCTAGGAGGACGGACAACCGCAGGAGGGAGAATCGCATAAGCCGCTCGTTGGCACGGTTCGGAGCCGGGCTCCAGATGTGGGAAGAGTTTCCAGACACGGCGGCTCCGGGAGGTCGCTGGAGGTGCGGTTCCCGAGGCCTGGAGAGCGCCTGATGGGCCCCAATATAAGGGCGGCAGCTCAGAAGCGGCTAAGTGGAAATCCCCTAATCACATATCTGAAACCCAGTTACGGTCCTCTTACGGAGGCCTGGGACGGCCCCGCCAGCGTCCCAAATCGATCCCCTGGAAGCGGCTGATTTTTGGAGGAACCAAGTACGGCGTTCGGATCGGAAGCAGTTCTGGCTCCCCCAGGGATCCACGCCATGTCCCGTTCCGTCCACCCCCTCCTTCTCGAGCCCTCTTATTGGAATCAACGCCTCTCCGAACTGGAGGAAGGGGCGGGATCCATGTTTTCTTCGCCCCGCGAAGACCTTTCCGGCTCGGGGCGTGAGGTAGAGGAGTTCCGGCTGAAGACCCATGATGGGCAGCTCTTGTGGGGCTTGATCGCCTATCCGACCTTCTTCCAGGGGTCTCGACCGTGTTGTATCAAGGCCGCTGGCCCGGCGGAGCCCATCGTGCTCGATCCTTCCGCCCCCGAGACCGGTACGGTCGAAATCCTGTACCAAGTCCCTGCAGGTCGCCGACTCGAAGACCGGGTTGTCGACCTTCTTCGTATCTACGCCCAGGCCCGACGACAGCCCCGGATTGAGCCCACAGCCCTGCGCCTGTCCGAAACCTCGCGGGTCCAGCGCGACGAATTCTGGATCGCGAGCGAACTGCTCCGTCGCATGCCCCCCAAACGCGGGGTCGGCCAGGTCTGAGCCCGGCTAGTAGCCCTTGGTGGCGGCAGCCTTGCCCCCCACGATGGCCACCGAGGCCGATGCCCCGATGCGCGTGGCCCCAGCCCGGATCATGGCGGCGGCCGTTTCGGTATCCCGAACACCGCCCGAGGCCTTGACCCCCATCACCGGCCCCACGGTTTGACGCATCAGGGCCACATCCTGGGCGGTGGCCCCGCCCCCGCCAAACCCCGTCGAGGTCTTGACGAAGTCGGCTCCGGCGGCCCGGGCCAGGCCACTGGCCCGCACGATCTCCTGTGGGGTCAAGAGCGAGGTTTCGAGGATGACTTTGAGCCGTGCCCCTAGCGCGTGGGTGGTTTCGGCCACCGTCTGGATGTCCTGCTGGACAAAGCGGTCGTCCCCCGACTTCAGGGCCCCCACGTTTTGGACCATGTCCACCTCGCAGGCGCCGTCTTCGATCGCCCGGCGGGCTTCGTAGGCCTTCACCTCGGGGACCGAGGCCCCCAGTGGGAAACCTACCACCGTGCAGACCAAGACCCCGGACCCCGACAAGATCTCCGCCGCACGGCGCACCCAGGTGGGGTTGATGCAGACCGA
>Ga0116152_10001068_pt1 | contig 22491 bp, 18 predicted proteins | sample AD_UKC119_MetaG_FD_89894 | JGI IMG/M metagenome (GOLD analysis project Ga0116152, IMG submission 89894) | Active sludge microbial communities of municipal wastewater-treating anaerobic digesters from Hong Kong - AD_UKC119_MetaG | ecosystem: Engineered > Bioreactor > Anaerobic > Digestate...
CCAGGCGGTGATGTCGCGTTCTTCGTCTGCCCATGAAATAGGGTAGGGGACGTGGATGGGAGCAATGGTTTGCAGCTCTTTTCCCAGTTCGGCAGGTGTGGAAAATTTAAACTTTTTGGTTTTTAAAATTTTAGCGGGGAGTGCTGCCATAAAATCAAATATTCCTGTTTCTCTCCACTGGTGTTCACCGAAAGTTTCATAGTCCATGAAAAGATTGATAACATCTTCATTTTTATCCAGACTTGAAAGCCAGTCAGTAAATTTTTCTGCAGTAAGCGGCCATTCCGACCAGCCATGATTAGAAAATCTGAAGGCGATATCGTCGCTGAGGGTATGGTTTTTCAGTAGAATTTTAAGTTTTGGTTCGCGGGCATTGCAATACATGAAATTGGGACTTTTCCAGCCAAGAACGTGTTTGGCACCTTCGGTTAGCATAAGTGAATAACCCATTTCATGAATCAGTGATCCGATTTCATCGGAATAGATCAATTCGGTGTTTCTGAATGTTGTGGGTCGGACGCCAAAAAGTGATTCGATTTTATTGCTGTGTAATTCAACCTGTTTAAAAAACTCGTCTTTGCTGCGTAACGAGGCTAATGAGTGGGCGTATGTTTCAGCCAGAAATTCAACATTTCCGGTATCAGCTAATTTTTTGAAACTTTGAATAACCTCTGGTGCATATAGCTCTAATTGTTCTATGGCATGCCCGGTAAGGGAAAAGGCAACTTTAAAATCTTTTCCGTGTTTTTTGAAAAGTTTCAGCAACAGATCATTCATTGGTAAATACGACTTTTGCGCAACGCGGCTCATAATGTGGCTATTTTCAAAGTCGTTGTAATAGTAATGATCGTGACCCATGTTGAAAAACCGATAGGTTTTGAGTCTGAATGGTTGATGTACCTGAAAATAAAAACAAATTGATTTCATATTTTGACTTGATTGTTAGCTTATTGATTGGTTATGATTGAAATAATGACTGATAAACCTGCACAATTTTGTAGGCTGCGTTGTCCCATTTTAGGCTGTTCACTTCGTCTTTTCCGTATTTTCTGAACATTTTACCGAGTGATTCGTAATGTAGTAATCCGTAGATAGCATCAGCCATTCCATGGACATCCCAGAAATCTACTTTCAGGGCATGTTTAAGAATTTCAGCTACGCCTGATTGTTTACTGATGACTACGGGAACATTGGATCGCATTGCTTCAAGAGGGACAATTCCAAAAGGTTCTGAAACTGATGGCATTACGAAAACGTCGCTCAGCATGAACATCTTATCCACATCGGTACCCCTGAGGAAGCCGGTAAAGTGAAATTTCGTTCCGATTTTCAGTTGAGCTACCCGCTTAACCATCTTGTTCATTAAATCGCCCGATCCTGCCATTACAAAGCGTACATCAGGGTCATGCTTGAGCACGATACTGGCAGCTTCGATAAAATATTCCGGACCTTTTTGCTGGGTTAGTCTTCCAAGAAAGGTTACCACTTTTTCTTTAACATAACGTTTTACTTCATCTACTTCTTTTTCAGTAGGTTCAACAGCGTTATACACCGTAAAAACTTTATCGGGGTTTATTCCGTATTTTTCGATGACAATATTTCTGGTAAAGTTGCTTACGGTGATTACTCTGTCAGCTTCTTCCATTCCTTTACGTTCAATATCGTAAATATTCTGGTTTATGTTTATTCCCGAGCGGTCAAACTCAGTAGCATGCATATGAACGACAAGTGGTTTTCCGGAAATTTTTTTTGCGGCTATTCCGGCTGAATAGGTCAACCAGTCGTGAGCGTGTATCAGATCATAATCCAGATTTTTGGCGATACCTGCTGCAACAAGGGCATAGCGGGAAACTTCAGCCATCAGGTCGGAACCGTATTTTCCGGAAAAATTGAATTTGGTGCTGGTTACTTTTTTGGTCAATCCGGTGCTTTCAAGATTGTTTTTTTCAACCAGGCGGGCAAATTCCTGTGGTCCGACGTATGGGATGAGGTTAGAACCGATTTCCATGTAGGTTATTTTTTTCCAGAATTCTTTGTAGGCTTCATCGGTCGAATCTACAATTATGTCGCTTGCATTTACAAGTCTGACGGCTGATTGGTCTTCATCGCCAAAAGCTTTGGGAACAACAAAAATTGTTTCAACATTCTGATTGGCCAGGCCTTTGGTCATCCCGTAACATGCTGTGCCTAAGCCTCCCGAAATGTGGGGAGGAAACTCCCATCCAAACATTAATACTTTCATGAGCAAATCCTGTTTCTTCTAAAATATGTTGAATGTGATTATTTAAATTCGTTGATCATCTCGTTCATTCGTAAAAGTTCAGCAACTGAGGTTGCCATCGAAATGGCTCCGGAAGGATTATGAGGCGGGTCGCCGTCAAAAATTTCGGATATTGTGGTAACACCATAAGTTTGCATTTCTGCTTCCAGCTCATTAAACAGATTTTTAACTACTTGCAAACCTCCTTTTTTATAAACTTTCAGGTAGGCTTCTGAATAATGTCCGCTTAACCATGCAACTACTGAGCCTTGATGGTAAGCTTCGTCACGCTCGCCGGCATTTCCACGGTAAACTCCCTTGTATTTTATGCTTTTTGGAGTGAGTGTCCGAAGGCCTTTCGGGGTTAATAATTCGCGTTCTATAATGTCAATTATTCGTTTTTGCTGAATGTTAGTCAGCGGTGAATATGGCATTGAAATGGCCAGCAATTGATTGGGACGAACCGACCAGTCTTTGAAATTTCCGTTGGTATAATCGGCCAGGTATCCTTTATTCTCATCCCAAAATTCTGTAATAAATGATTGTCGGATCAATTCCGGTAATTCTTTCCACTGGCCGGTGAATGTTGTATCTTTTGCTGCTTTTGCCAAATCGAGGCTGAAGTTGATAGCGTTGTACCACATTGCATTTATTTCCACAGGTAATCCAATGCGGGGTGTTACAGGCTTTCCGGCTACATAAGCATTCATCCAGGTAACTGCATTACCTGATTCTCCGGCAAACAATAAGCCGTTTTCCTGCATTTTGATATTGTAGGAGGTTCCTTCGCGATAAGAATTCAGGATCAGTTTCATCACTTTTCCATAATCACGCCAGATTTTTGACGGTTCCTTAGTTTTTTCAACAAGTTTTTGTAAAGCCCAGAAAAACCACAACTGGGTATCTGCAGCGTTATATTCTGTTTGCTGATTAAGCACTGCATTATGGAAAAAAGGTCCCTTCATGTTGGCTATCATCGAATCAACAACCTCTCTGAAAGTTTTGAAGTCATTTTGTGTCAGCAGTAATCCTGGTAATGACATAAAGGTATCACGACCGATGCTTCCATACCAGGGATAACCTGCTATTATTTCAGTTTTGGTTTTGGAGTGGACAATAAACTGTTGGGCGGCATTGATCAAACAGTTTTGAAAAGAATTTCGCGGTAGTCTTTTTTTCCCTTCATTATCAAAACGTTTTTTCATATCGGCCGGATTGATTTCTTCTGTTCCGGCTGTAAGTATTATGGATTCTCCTTTTGCAATCGGAAGTTCAAAAAAGCCGGGGACGTACAGATCTTCAACAGCTTCGTAACCTCTGATACTTTCCTGGGTGTACTCAATATTGTAGTACCAGTCGGGTACATGGGTATATTCGGGCTTTTTCGAAAACTGAATATAGAGTGGTGAATAGCCTTCGTACATCACTATTTTAATGCCGTTTTTTACATTTTCGTAACGTTTATTGGCGTTGATGTTGGCTTTTGAAAGCTGGTGTATATTACGGAATGCAAGAAAAGGTCTGAACCTCAGTTTTGTTTCAGAATGGGCATCAACAAGTGTGTATTTGAAAAGAATCTGGTTTTCGTGGAAAGAAAAATAGAGCTCTTTTTCAAGGACTACTCCTCCAACACGATAGGTAATTTTGGGGATGGGATCAAGTTCAAAATCACGAATATATTTATGCCCCTTCGGAGCATACACACCATTTTGATATTTGTGAATACCAAGGTTGAAATCAGCATCATGCTGTATTACAGTTTCGTCAATTGTCGAAAGCAATACATGTGGATCATTGCCAAACTGAGGCTGGGGCACTATGAGCAGTCCATGATACTTCCTTGTGTTGCAATTGATGATGGTAGTGGAAGCAAAAGCTCCTGCACGGTTTGAACGGAGCAGTTCCCGACGTAGGGAGTATTCGAGATTAATTAATTGGTTTTTATCAAACTTAATGTAGGCCATTCTATTTAAAATCTTGAAAATTAAATTGATATAATTTTATTCGCAGTTTCTTTTCAGAACGGCAAAATTAGTAATTTTCAACTGATTTAATCGGGAAATTAAAACTAATTAACAATAAGTTAACCAGATAACCCCCGCCTGATAGGGCACTTTGAAATAGAAATTTGATGATAAATTACAGGAAAGATGTATTTTAGCAACTTAATCTGCTAACATAGAGCCTAAAACAGAATCCATGGTATCAAAGCAACAGCCCGAAAATCATCCCGACGTTTTGAAAACAGAACTTATGCTTGTCAGGGAATCGCTCAAAGCAAAACAATTGCAAATATCAGAATTTGAGCAGATTTATGAAAATGCACCACTGGCGATCATAAGATTCCTTCCCGATGGAGTTATTCAATATATTAACCCATTTGCCCGAAAACTCTTCAAGTCGTTTGACTCTGCTGAGGCTGTTAAAGAATTGTATGCTGTGGTTTTACCCGTATTTGACCGGGAGAAAGGTTCATTTGCAGATTTACTTAATGAAACACGATCAAAAGCACTTACTTTTTACAGACACGAAAAACGAATAGTGACTCCGGATAATCAAGTATTTTGGATTTCGTGGACTAATCAGTTGCTGTTTGATTCGGTTGGAAATGTAACCGGATTGGTAGCTTTGGGTAGTGACATCACTAATCTGAAATTAACCGAACTTGCCCTGCGACAGAGTGAATTTAATCTGAAAAAAGCGCATGAAGTGGCCAAAACAGGAAGCTGGATATGGAATATAGATACTGACAGCATCCAATGTTCTGAATTGTTTTTTAATATCTTTGGAATTCATCAAACCAACAGTTATCGGGAGCTTGTCGATCAGCTCAGACTTGTAATTTTTCCCGAATATCAACAGTTTATTCAGACAAAAATCAACAGGGCTCTTCGTAAGGGAACTACCGAATCATATTTTTATCGCATCCGACACAGTGACGGAAGTATCCGGTGGATCAGAGAAGAGGTGTGCCCGCTTGACGACACCGAAAGGACAGAACAATTGCTTGTCGGTATTATCCGCGATGTAACTGAACAAAAAGCAACTGAAGACAAATTGAGAGAATACTTGCTTATTGTTTCTTCTTCCAGTGAGCTGATGTCACTTATCTCTCCTGAATACCGCTACATTAACGTTAATCAGGCATACCTCGAAGCTTACAACAAACCGATGCAGGATATTGAAGGTCATACTGTAGCCGAAATGTTTGGTGAAAATGTATTTCAGGAGCTTATAAAACCCAATATTGACAGATGTTTGCTCGGTGAGACAATAAGCGATCAATACTGGAATATTTTTCCGGATGGCCGACGAAGGTACATGGATGTAAAATACAATCCTGTGCGGGAATTTGACGGAACAATTTCAGGAGTTACCGTGAGTACAAGGGATATTACCGAATTGAAAAATATCGAAGAACAACTGAAAATTTTCCGGATGTTCGCCGAAGAGTCAGGTGTTGGATTTGGCATGGCTGACCTTGAAGGCAGAATTACTTACATCAATACCCGGTTATGCCTGATGATTGGCTCAGGTAACCCTCAACAGGTGATTGGAAATATGATCCAGGAAACCTATCTGAAGAATCATCTGGAGTTGCTCAAAACGAAAATCATTCCTGAAGTCCATCATCACAATCACTGGACCGGCGAAATGGACCTTGTGAGACCAGATGGCAAAACGGTTCATACCATTCAGAATTTTTTTCTCATTCGTAATGATGACGGAAAATCAGTCTCTTACGCACTGAGTGTAACGGATATTACCGACAGAAAACTCGCAGAAAAGGCATTGCAACGTAGCGAAAATAATTTCCGGTCAATTTTTTCGAATGCTGCAATTGGAATTGATGTAGTGGATGAAAAAGGCAGGTTCTTACAGGTTAATAAAGCAATGGCCGAAATGATGGGATACACACAGGAAGAGTTTACCAGACTCAGTATTTCCGACATTACCTGTGACGAGGATAAAGCCATCAGCATTCAGGTATTAACTGATCTTTTCGAAGGTAAAAATGATAGCTACCGTCTCGAAAAAAGATACCTTCGAAAAAATGGAAATCCTTTCTGGGCTGACGTTTCGGTTACTATTTATTATGATGTGGATAGCCAGAAGCAATTTGCAATTGAAACGATAATTGATATCACTCAGTCAAAAATTCTTCAACAACAACTCGAACATTCACGTGAAGAAGCAGTTCAGGCTAACATGGCAAAATCGGAGTTTCTGGCAAATATGAGTCATGAGATTCGCACACCGCTCAATGCAGTAATTGGTTTTACAGAACTGCTCGAAACGATGGTTTCGGATAAACGGCAAGTAAGTTATCTGGATTCTATTAAATCAGGAGGCAGAAATCTTTTACTGCTGATCAATGACATTCTCGATCTCTCGAAAATTGAAGCCGGAAAAATGAGTTTCCGCTACGAGCCTGTTAATCCCTTTCACCTGATCAATGAAATGAAACAAATCTTCTCATTAAAAATCAGGGAGAAAAATCTGGATTTTAAAATTGACGTGGACGAAAAAATTCCCGCTAGTCTGATTCTCGATGAAGTCCGGCTTCGACAGGTCATTTTCAATTTGATCGGCAATGCCATTAAGTTTACCGATAAAGGTTATGTGAGATTTGCAGTGGAAAAAATTGACAATGATGACGACAACAGCCGGATTGATCTCCGAGTGACAGTTGAAGATACAGGGATTGGCATTCCGGTTGACCAGCAAAAGATCATTTTCGATGCATTTCAGCAACAAACCGGTCATAATACCCGTAAATACGGTGGTACAGGTCTCGGACTATCCATTAGCAAGCGACTTGTAGAAATGATGGGTGGAGCAATTGAGTTAGAAAGCAACGTCGGGGTTGGATCAAAATTTACCTTTATCCTGCATAATGTGCCTATTGGAGCATCCATCGAATTGCCAGATGATGAGGAAGTGCTCAACATCGAAGAGTTGGAATTTGATCAGGTTGTATTAATGATAGTGGATGACGTTGTTTCAAACCGAAAGCTGATTAAAGAAAATTTTACAACTCATAATTTTGTGGTGATTGAGGCAGAAGATGGAAGCCAGGCAGTTGAAATGGCATTGCTTAACCGACCAAAGGTTATTTTTATGGATATTCGAATGCCGGTTATGGATGGCTTTGAAGCCTCCAAAATTATTAAAACCAATCCCGAAACCAAAGACATTCCGATAATTGCACTTACTGCATCTGTTCGAAGTGAATCCCAGGAAGAAAATTATTCAAAGTACTTTGATGGCTATTTACACAAGCCTGTTACCAGGACTGAATTATTCAAGGAGTTGATGCGTTTTGTGAATTACAGGCAGACTTCAATTGATGAAAAACCTTCTGCTAAGTCCTGTTTCAGCTCATTTTCCGGATTGCCTCAACTCCAGAATAACCAGCGGATTGAACTGATAAAAATCCTTGATACTGAATTAATGCCGGCATGGGAGAGTGCTTATCGTTTCCAACTTACTGACGAAATGAGTTCGTTTGCTGAAAAGATCATTGGTGTTGGAAAAAAATTTCAATTGCCAGATTTTGAAAGTTTTGGAGATCAGTTTCTGGATGCTCTTGAAAGTTTTGAACTGGAAACAATGGAAAGTTGCCTGAAAAATTTCCCGAAATTTATCAATGAACTCAGGAATCAATTAACAAAACGGTAAGCATTAATTGTCTTTTTCCGAAAATTCATATTTTTGAAAATTTCTCTTATTTGGTAAGGATAGAAATTGAAAGCGAACCCAAAAATATTGCTCGTTGATGATAACCCGATAAACATCAGGGTTGCAGCAAATATACTGAGTACCGTGCATTACAATCTTTCCTTTGCTCACACGGGTGAAGCAGCTTTAAAGAAGGTTAACCTGGTTCATTTTGATTTAATCCTTCTCGACATTATGATGCCCGGCATTGACGGATTTGAAGTATGTTCAATAGTAAAGTCCAATCCGGAGACCCGCGATATTCCGATAATTTTTCTGACAGCCCGAACCGAATCTGAAAATGTGGTGAAAGGTTTTGATCTGGGTGGTGCTGATTATGTTATGAAACCATTCAATGGTAAAGAGTTGCTTGCAAGGGTAGAAACGCAGATTAAACTCAAGAGAAACCTGGACGAAATGAATGCGTTAAATGCAAAACTTCTCGAAGCCAATGAAACAAAAGACAAAATGTTTTCGATTATCAGTCATGATTTGATAGGGCCTTTCGGAAGTATCCGCGAATCACTTGAGTTGATAGCCAACGGGGAAGTTATAATGGACTACAAAGTTTTGCTTGAATATGTAAAAACAATCTGGCATACAACCAGTAAAGCCTATGATCTGCTCGAAAACCTGCTCTATTGGGCCAGAAATCAGCAGGGTCGTATGGTGTATTTACCCAAAATGGTAAATTTAAATCAATTAATCCAAGAAACTTATCACCTTTTGGAGGGCATGGCAAAGAATAAAAATATTACTCTGCAAACCTATCTTAATGACGAATTTGGTGTTTTTGCCGACAAAAATGCGGTAAAAACCATTTTGCGAAATTTAGTTGCCAATGCCATCAAATTTACCAATCCGGGAGGGAGCATTGAAACCAAAGTGGAAAATCCAGGTGGAGGATTCCTTCAAATTTCTGTCAGGGATACCGGAATAGGTATGGATGAAGATACAGCAGGTAAAATTTTTAGTAAATTTAAAAACGATCCCCGTTGGGGAACTAAAGGTGAAAAAGGAGTTGGTCTCGGGTTGGTGATAGCCAGAGAATTTGTTGAAAAACATAATGGGAAAATATGGGTGGAAAGCACAATAGGGCAGGGAAGCACATTTTATTTTACGTTACCGGTTACAAAATCCTAAAATATGCAAACAGAGAAATTTGAAAAACGTTACACAATTTTAATTGTTGATGATGTTCCAAAGAATATCGAGCTGGCTGCTAATATTTTGCAGGCAAAGAACTATAACATCACTTTCGCCACAAGTGGTGAAGCGGCACTCGAAAAAGTAAAATCCATTGATTTTGACCTGATTTTGCTTGATGTAATGATGCCGGGTATGGATGGATTCGAAGTATGCAGGTTGTTGAAAGAAAATTCTAACACAAAAGATATCCCGATAATTTTCCTGACTGCCAAATCGGAAACTGAAAATGTTGTCAAAGGTTTTGAGCTCGGTGCCGTTGACTATGTCACCAAGCCATTCAGTACCGAGGAGTTATTGGCAAGGGTCAAAACCCATATTGATATCAGGCGGAAATATGAAGAAAAAACAAGGCTGGAACAACAGTTATTCAAACAGACAGCATCAGAACAATCGGCTTTCCGTTCAGCCATCGAGCAAGAGCTGGAACAAAAAAAGAAAGAACTTGGAAGTATTACTCTTTTTTACGACTTGCGCAGCCAGCTTGATAAATTAATTCAGGATAAAAGCCCTGTTGCACGAATGGAGATCAGGCATATCAAAGAAATGATATCCAATCTTTTTATTGATAAAAGCAACCAGGACTTCCATAAGGCCCTTAAAAAAGAATTTCCCAAGCTCACTTTTGACGATCTTCGACTGTGTTCTTATCTGAAACAGCGCTTTCTGAATGTAGAAATTGCTGAATTTCTTGAAACATCACCTGAGGCAGTTTATACCCGTAAATCACGTCTTCGCCAAAAACTAAACCTTGAGCAGGACACGGACATTAATGAATTTCTGTCCAATTACAAATTCTAATTTGTTAAAGTAGCCCTGCTCATTTTAGTTTCTGAAAATACAGTTCAGGAAAAAATCAATCTGTTGATTGGAGAGCTGGGTGTATTCCAGGTAAGAAACGGGTGTCTGACGGTTCAGGTAAAACAAAAGTATTCCTGTTACAACCAGCTTAATTTGCTCTTTAGCCGGCAATATTTCAGGTTCTTTTATCAAATTGTTTTGCAGGTGATAATTCCATGACGACTCACAGATTTCGTTCAGTGAGTTGCAAATCAGATAAAGAGTTGATTTTTTAGCATCAAAATCTCTAATTCGCTCCAAAAAGAACAACTCAAAAATGCCCGGATATTCAACAAAATAATCCATGTAAGCCAGAATTGTTGCCTTTAATTTTTCTGTTCCTTCAGGAAGATGGCCGGTTTTGTCGTTCACAAATGATCTGATTTCTTCCTGAAAATCACTGACGCATAAAAAAACAAGATCATTTACATCCCTGAAATAGTTGTAGAGTGTTGCATAGGAATATCCTGCCTGATCAGCAATATTCCTAACACTGAGACTTTTAAGCCCTTCAGCTTTCAAAATTGATTTAGTGGCTTCGATGAAATAGGATTTCATCCGTTGCTCCTGAAGTTCTTTGTTTGACATGGTGCTAATATTTTAACATTGTAAATATAATAAACATAATTTTATTAAATGAACATGGTTAATGATTTAAACAAATAAATCCGAAAAAACAACAAATTGCGAAATCAGGAATGGATTTATTGCCTTAATGGAGGGAGCTGTGAAACATTGTTGCATCTGTCGGGCAGGCTGATGGTCCGGAACTTACTGCAGATTTTTAATCTCTTATTATTTCAAAATCACCGTTGCTTTTTGCTTTGATGATTCTCGAGGGTTTCATTTTCCGTATTTCGTGTTGATGAAGATTAACCACATAATCCACACTTTTTTTAATTTCGGGAGAAATCTGCTGAAACCATAATGCAGCGGGAGAACCAGAGATATTGGCTGAAGTGGATACGATTGCTTTGCCAAATTGCCGGATCAGTTCACGGCAGAATTCATCCTGAACAATCCTTATCCCGATGGTATTGTCCTGGGCTGCAACACCCTTTGCCACGTTTTTTGCATTTTCATAAATGACAGTTAAAGGTTTGTCGTAGTTGCTTACCAGATCAAAAATTAAGGGGTTGACTTTTTCGACATATTGTAAGATTCGTTCACGACTATCCACTAAAACCAGCAGACTTTTATCTTCAATCCGTCGCTTGATTTGATATATTCTGTCAACAGCTTTCTGATTGGTTGCATCACAGCCAATTCCCCAGATGGTATCGGTGGGATAAAGGATTGTTCCGCCAGCACGAAGGGCTTTCAGCGTCTTTTCTATTTCTTCCTGCATAATATCCATTTTAGATATTTTAAAGTCATCTCATTCAGGGTATTCTTGCCAATAATTTATCTGTTGAAATACTGTATGCACATTTAAAATGTTTTTCAGGACAAGCATTGTAGCCATGCAGGCCACATGGCCGACATGGAAGATCTTCATCTGTTTCAACCACTGATGAATTTTCGCTAAGGGGACCAAAACCAAACGCTGGCACAGTGCTGCAAAAAACTGATGTTACCGGAGCGTTCATCGCACTGGCAAAATGCAAGGGAGCTGAATCGTTTACAAAATTCATCAGGGCATCTTTCATCAAAGCAGCAGATTCAAGAAAAGTCAGCTTACCGCATAAATTCATCGAAAGCGGGTGTGCACTTTCCTGAATAATTTTCTCCACAATTTTTTTATCATTTTTTGATCCCAGGTAGTAGATCATCAGATTTTTGTCAGTTTTTTTCACAAATTCGATCCATTTTTCTGCCGGAAACTGTTTGGTGAACCACAGTGATGTTGGAGCAATGGTTATGAATTGCCTGGTTTTAAACTGTGAAACTTTTGCAAAATCAGCATTTGACGGATAGAGCTTCACCGTGTGATTTCGGCTTGTATCGGTTATCAGGTCAATTACCCTGAGATTACGGTGAACTTCATGCTCACTGTTTGCGGGGTTTGATGATATTTGATGTGGAACAGCTTTGGTAAAAAACGGAGAAAATGGATTTTTTTTAAATCCCAGCCTGATTGGTGCACCAGAAAGCATTGTGATTAGGCCTGTTGAAGCAAAACGCTGAAGGTTTATCACTGCATCATATTTTTCCTCTCTTAATAGTTTTATTAAATCATAAAGCCTGCGGTATTTTTTTGATGATTTGTCCCAAACAAGTAGTTTGTTGATTTTGGGATGACCGGCAAGCAATGGTTCTATGCCTTTTTTTACGAGAAAATGTATGTTTGCTTCAGGGAAAAAGAAATGCATTTTCTCAATAACCGGAGTAGCCAGAACAACATCCCCGATAGAGGCTGTCTGAATGATGAGAATCTTATTTAAGTTATGATTTTTCAATGGTTTTGACCGGGTATTTAAACCTGTACATCATAATCACGAAGGGCTTTATTGAGTGAAGTTTTCAGGTCGGTAGAGGAATTTCGTCTGCCGATTATCAATGCGCAGGATACCTGATAATTTCCTGCAGGGAAATTTTTTGTATAGGATCCCGGAATGACAACAGCACCGGCAGGCACAATGCCTTTTGTTTCGACGGGTGATTTGCCCGTTACATCTATGATACGTGTAGAGCGGGTGATAACTACATTTGCTCCAAGAACGGCTTCGTGTTCAATGATAGCACCTTCTACAACAATGCAACGAGATCCGATGAAACAATTGTCCTCGATGATTACCGGAGTAGCCTGAACAGGTTCGAGTACACCGCCAATTCCAACGCCACCACTCAAATGGACATTTTTACCTATCTGGGCGCACGAACCTACTGTAGCCCATGTATCGATCATGGTTCCTGAATCAACGTAAGCACCAATGTTGACGTACGAAGGCATCATCACAACACCTTTGGCCAGAAAAGCGCCATAGCGTGCGATCGCATGAGGAACAACTCTGACGCCTAATTCCTTGTAATTCCGTTTTAAAAGCATTTTGTCATGAAACTCAAAAATACCTACTTCACTCGTTTCCATATTTCGCAATGGAAAATAAAGAATAACGGCTTTTTTGACCCATTCATTAACTTTCCAGCCTGCATTGGTTTTTTCAGCGCAACGCAATTCTCCACGATCGAGCAGATTGATGACAGTTTCTATAGCCTGACGGATGCGATTGTCGTTTAACATCTCGCGATTTTCCCATGCTTCCTCGATAAAAGACTTTAGTTGATTCATCTGATGATTTTCGCAGGCCTCAAAATTATTCAAAATAATTTTCTTTGTAACTTTGCAGCGTCTTTTTTTCGATATAATTGATGCATTTTGGGACGAATTCTTGCCATAGATTACGGACAAAAAAGAGTAGGTCTGGCTGTTACCGATGAATTACAACTCATCGCAACCGGCCTGGATACGGTGCATGTGAAAGATATTTTCGATTACCTCAAATCTTATGTTAACCACGAAAATGTCGAAAAGTTTGTTGTTGGTGAACCCCGTAATCTTGATAACTCTCCGTCGGATGCCCGGCGCTTTATCGAGCCTTTTGTGAAGCAGTTGAGAAAACATTTTCCGCTTATTCCTGTTTTTAGAGTTGATGAGCGGTTTACCTCCAAAATGGCCAGGGAGGTTATCTTACAATCGGGGATAGGTAAAAAAGCCAGGCAAAATAAAGCCCTTGTTGACAAAATCAGTGCAACAATTATGTTGCAGTCCTTTATGCTTCAAATGAAAACAACTGTTTAAAAAAATAATAAAATGATCTTACCAATTGTTGCTTATGGTCACCCTACTTTAAAAAAGGTGGCTGCAGAAATTGAAGCTGACTACCCTGGTCTAAATGATTTGATAGCCAATATGTTTGAAACAATGTATTTTTCCAGTGGAGTAGGGTTGGCAGCTCCCCAGGTGAATTATTCCATCCGGCTTTTTATCGTTGACGGAACTGTGATGGTAGATGACTTTCCTGAACTGGCAGAATTTAAAAAAGTTTTCATCAACCCAACCATTCTTGAGGACAGGGGTGAGGATAAAAAAGCCGAAGAAGGCTGTCTGAGCATTCCCCATATCAGAGAAGTTGTTGAACGTCCCGACATTGTGCGTATTGAATATTACGACGAAAAGTGGCAGTATCATGATGAAGTTTTCGAAGGAATGGCTGCACGGATCATCCAGCACGAATATGACCATCTGGAAGGAATCCTTTTTGTGGAAAAAATTAGTCCATTGCGCAAAACTATCATCAGCAGGAAATTACGTGAAATTTCCGCAGGTAATGTTGATGTAGCGTACCGGATGATTTTCCCTTCAAAGAAAAACTTAAAATAATACTGATAACAATAAATTATTCAATGCAATGAAACACAAATCACTGATTCTTTTTTCTTTTGCCCTGGTTTTTCTGTTCATGGCAGGATGTCGCAACCCCCGACGCGAAAATATAACAGAGATTGAAAATATCGAAAAATCACTCTTTGATCAGGAAAGTGCGATAGATCGTACTAAAGTTGGTGAGCTTATCGATTTGTATGTCCGGTTTGCTGATACTTATCCTGATGATTCACTATCACCTGCCTATTTGTTTAAAGCTGGCGACATGGCCATGAACACCAACAGATCACAACAGGCCATTGAGTTTTACAAAAGAATAATCGACAATTATCCTGATTATCCAAAAGTACCTGAAGCACTTTTTTTACAGGGTTACATTTACGAAAACAATCTTGGCCGGCTTGACGAAGCAAAAAGAATCTACGAGCAATTTCTTGAATTATATCCTGAAAATGATTTTGCCGATGATGCACGTGTATCCTTGCAGTTTTTGGGAAAAACACCGGAAGAATTAATCGAAATCTTTCAGCAACAGTCAGCTCCTGACGCGGAATAATAATTTCTTTTCCGGTTCTGTTTCTATCTGATAGTTAACTTCTTTCTCAAGAAATTTTTTTAACTCTGACGGGGTCACATTCAACCTGATCTCACCCTGTTTTGAAAAAGAAATATGGCCATTTTCTTCTGAAACAATTACTGCCAGCGCATCAGTTCTTTCGGTAATCCCCACCGCAGCTCTGTGTCGCAGGCCAAGGCTTCCCGGCAACTGCTGGTTTCCTGATACCGGTAAAATGGCACGTGCTGCTTTAATTCTATTGTCAAGTATGATTACTGCACCATCGTGCAATGGACTGTTTTTGAAAAAAATACTAAGTAGCAATTCATCGGTGATTTTTGCATCAATAGGTTGACCGGTTTCAGTATATTGATGTAGCTCATTTAGCCGTGCAATGATAATCAGCGCACCAGTTTTCGAAATAGACATTTTTCGGCAGGCTGACACGATTGGATCAACATCAAGCAATTCCTGTTTGTTGTTGACGAATTTGAAAATGCCAAACCTTTTTCTCATTCTCTCAAAAAAACGCGGAGTTCCGATCAATAGAAGAAATTGTCGTATTTCAGGTTGAAAAACTACAATAAGTGCAATAAATCCGACCGAAATAAAAGCACCAAGAATCTGGCTTAGCATTTCCATTTCGAGTAAAAGAACAAGCCGCCACATGATGAAAATAGCCACAATACCAAAAAAAATATTTATCGCTGCCGTGCCCTTCAGAAAATGATAAAGTACGTACATCAAAGTAGCAACCATCAAAATGTCAATGACATCCGTGATTTTTAACTGAATAAAGGTGGTAAGAAACAGTTCAGCCATCAGAAAATATTTTCTTGCCAAAATTAAATAAAACCCAGAATATTGAAACTACAAATGGGATTGTCAAACATTTTGTTAGTTTGTGTGTTTATTTACCGTTCAGAATTTTGAAATGCCAATGACTGATTTTCTCGATAATTTTCCATTGTTTCCTATCGGAGTCATCGTTCTTCCCGGCGAGATTCAACCTCTTCATATTTTTGAGCCGCGCTACAAACAATTAATCCGCGATATGGAAGCTTCAAAAGGCGTTTTTGGGATTCCTTATGTGGTTGATGGTAAAATTTGCAAGTACGGTTCTGCTGTTGTTTTACACAAAATATTGGCCGTTTCACCTACAGGCGAAATGGATATCCTCGTGAAAGGAGTAAACATTTTTAGATTAGAATCAATGAATGAGCAAATGACCGAAAAACTTTACGGGGGTGGTTCGGTTAAAATCCTTAGTCAGATAAATACTAAACCTTCTGACGAATTGCGACAAAAATTTGAAGAATACCAACATCAGCTTGCACGCATCAACAAATTGGATGCAAAACAGGATTTAATTCCTCAAAATATTCATATTCTGAATATTGCAGGTCAATTACCCCTGGAACTGAATGAAAAATACAGTTTCCTTAAGCTTGAAAATCAGGAGCAACGAGAGGATTTTTTGCTAAATAAGCTGAATTTTTTACTGGTGATTAATCAGAAACTTGAAGAGGTCGGGTACAGGTTTTATCTGAACTAACTCTTTCCAATATGAAGTTTGGTGCTGAAAACCCTTCTTTATTATAGGGCATGTTGGAGATTTCTTTACCACAATTTTTATTAACCTGCTCAATCAGTGTAATTTTTGCTAAATTTGAACTATTACCCTGGTTCATCTTTCTGATGCGATGATTCAGGATTTAACGTATTGGAACGATATCAGTCAGAAAGGTTTGCTAATTGTGATTTTGTTACCTCCCAAACATTTTTATTTTTGGTCCATCACAACCGGCCTGTATCAATTCTGAACCTTTCCGGTTGATGAAACGGGAACAGGTTCAGATTGTGGTTTTAGAAACAGATTTTAAGGTTAGGGGTAGCCCGGGGAATTTGTTTTTTTACCTGAAGCATCAAGAAATATAGCAGGTACATAAATGCGCGATGTGCTGGCGATAAATGATTTTTTAACCCGATAGTAAAGCCGATTTTCAATAATGACGCTGGCTTTTTCCTTTATCTTTCTGAATTTTAGCGTCAATTTTTCTGAAAAAGGATTTATTTTAGTCAAACAATAAAACATTCTTTCAGGGAATAAATTTAGCGACATGATTTCAGCCAGATTTTCCGGGTGGAAAACTATGTGTTTTGATTGTTTAAAAGATTGTGGAACTGGCATCATCTGGTCACTGTTTACAACTTCGAATATTACCACTTCCTGAAGCGATTTTTCTCTGTAAGGATTCAGTAATGACTCCGTGAATAATAATAATTTTTCCCATTTGTTTAAAAGTGCTTTCTTTTTTATAAATATTTGTTCCTGAAGGTTTTGCACTATTTCTGTAAATTTCATTTGTTTAGAATTTGCCATTGCAGTTTCTGATGAAGTACCAGGGAGCCTGTTTTTGTGTTCTGAAGTTTCTTCGTCGAGAAGAATCAATGTATCCATTTGATTGTAAAACAGATCAGTCAGAGCAACGAATTTTGTTTTCACCTTTGTTAACCATGGGTGAATAATTGAATACCCGCGGTCTGTCAATGTTTTTAGATGCTTCCCTGTTTTTTTGAGAACAGTACAGGCAGTTTTAGCAAATTTGTTCGTGAATTTGACTATACCGGAGCGCGAGTCATAGTGTGTCCTTGTATTTTCAAAAAGAGGAGTATTTTTTAAGTAAACCATTGTTTGTTTTGACTTTTGCACAGTTATGGATTCTCTGCTTGTGGATTTAAATTTGTTCGCTTGAAGAGGTTTTTTTTGAGGATACATGGCGATTCATTTTTTAGATTTGGAAATTATGACTTAAATTGAGTAATCAAAAATTAAGTTTAAAAATCACTTTAATATTTATGATTTAAATCAAAAATTAAAGTTTGACAAAGCAAAATTACTGCTTTAAACGCCCATAAATCAATACTTTGTTTAATTTTTTTATTTAATTTTTACCTTAAGTAACTTACTTAAGTTAACTTAAGTTATTAACTAAATACTTAAATTTACTTAAATTTTAACCTTAAATTCGGCCTTAAATATTTAATAATTGTATCTTTACCCATTGAAAAATGAAGCAAGAAGAGAAAGCTGGTGAGTCTTTTATGACCATGAAATTTATATTGAGAAAATAGCCTATCCAATGCCTGGTAAATTTTCATTTTTGGCCAATGATTTTGCTCAGTTTCTGAAGTATGCACATCTGCTTATTCCGGGAGCACGCAGGATTGATGCTATTTTTCGAAATTCGGAGGATGATGAATTTGAGGCATTGACTGTGGACTTGCTCGAAGCAGATCCAGAGGTAAAAGAAATGAATATTTCCGGTAATATTAACGAATTGGACCGGCTCAGGAAAGTAAAGGCTCAGAGTAGTTGGTATTCAGAGGATGAATTACCATTTAGCCAGGTACAAAGTTCCTACAGAATACCTGATGTTTTCAGCGAAATCGAAAAGGTTGTGCTGGCATTGCGGATTCCTGACCAAATTGGAGGTAAAAACGATATGATTTTTGTTTACTTTAGGAGCAACATGAGCACCTTTGGTATTAATTCATCACAAGCTAAACTTACGCCGGAAGCAAAAAACATCATTGCTCGTATGGTTTCCAACAGTTTTTACGCTCTGCGAAAGATTGCCTCTGACGATCGCAGTATATGGTTTTCGGTGGTGGATATGATGAGAGAAAACCGTCAGAAAACTGAAATGCTGAATCGCAAAATTGAGTACCTGCAGGAACGTTATGAGGAGCGATTGGTTGATTCTTGCAAATATTTTTTATCTGGTATTTCAGCAACAGAAGGCAGAAGATTTGTATTCACCGATGATGCAATCAATTTGATCAAATCATCCTCATTAGAATATCATCGTATCGAAAATGCCATTCAGGTGGCTGTTCAACTTGCAAAAAATTTTGAATTTGACAGAAAACAGGGTATCGTTGAAATCACGGCAGATTATCTGAACTTCAATGCACCACTCAGTGAAAAGGAAGGGGAAAGCCTGGCAGATACTGTTCTTGAGAAGCCTTTTAACTACCTTAATATGCTCGAAGAAGCAGCCGTAAAGGTTCAATCAGCCAAAAAACCTGTCACGGCTAAAAATCTTGTCAATGAATTTGAAAGACCTGTAAATCCTTCTGCTATTACCTGGATGGTAAATAATAACATAAAGACATTTAAAAAGTTGTTTGCATTGTACCCCGATCACTGGCAAATTATCAGGACGCAGTTCCGGCCTATACTCAGAATTTTAAATCCTGATGATGGTAAACAAAAAAGCAGCCAACGTCAGTAGAATTATTCTTTTGAGAATATCAAATAAGTCATTCACCTGACGTTTTAATCTGAAATTCAATTTTATGACTGAATATCGGGGAGATTACATTCTTAAAAATAACGATCTGCTGAATAGTAAATCTGTTAATTTTGATTGGCTTAAGAGTCAACCCTCTGTTTATGAAGTTATTCGTTTGATAAATGGCGTTCCTTTGTTTATTGAAAAACATGCTGAGAGAATGAGAAAATCAGCAATGCTGATAAATCTATCCTTAAATCCTGAAATTGCTTCATTCGAAAACAATATCAGAAAACTGGCTCAAGCAAACAACATTCAAGAGGGAAATTTAAAAATAGTTTTTCCGTTGAGTCCGGAAAATACCTGCGGGGATGTTTTTTACTATTTTATTCCACACCAATATCCCACAGCTTCGATGTATGCTGAAGGAGTATTAGTTTCGACTTTAAAAGCCGAACGCAGCAATCCCAATGCTAAAATATCGGGCTTGACCGTTCGGACACTTGCAGATCAAATGATTGCCAGCAAAAAGGTCTATGAAGTCTTACTTGTCAACGACAGAGGGATGGTTACCGAGGGAAGTCGCTCCAACTTTTTCTTTGTGAAGGATAATGAATTATTTACATCCCCCGAAAATACCGTATTACAGGGAATTACGAGGAATATGGTCATCAGCCTGTGTAAAGACAATAATATTCCCATTCATGAGAGAGAAATCCCTTTAAGTGATTTACATAGTTTTTCTGCAACGTTTATAACAGGAACTTCTCCAAAAATTTTGCCTGTAAAAGCGGTGGATGATTTGGGATTTAACCCTTCAAATCCGCTAATTCTCAAAATCATGAAATTTTATGATGAACTGATTAATAACTACATCACTGATAAATCCAGATTTTGAAGAATTCGATTGAGGATTTCCATCAAATAGTATTTCTTTAATTCTTTGAAAAACAAAATGATCCGGCAGCCAAAGGGAACCGGATCATTTTGTTTACTTTTACAGGTGAGTAATTATTTACCAGGGCAAACTTTAACAACACTTTCCCTGATATTTTTGTGACCATAGTTTTCATCAAAGGCATCGCTGAATTGTTTGGCAAGATTTTTTGCATACAAATCGTATGCTTCTTTGTTTTGCCATGTATTTTTTGGCCAAAGCATTTCTGATGGCACACCAGGACAGGTTTTGGGTACATCGAGGTGGAAGTGTTGATCACGTTGATACTCCACATTATTAAGTTCGCCTGACAAAGCTGCGTTAACCATTTTGCGGGTCAGCGTAAGGTCAATTCGCTGGCCTGTTCCGTAAGCTCCGCCACTCCAGCCTGTATTAATAAGATAAACTTTTGTTTTGAATTTTTTCATTTTATCTCCCAGCATAGTAGCATAAACATCAGGATTTCCAGGCATAAATGGTTGTCCGAAGAACCGGGAAAATGTGGCCTGTGGTTCAGTGACACCGGTTTCTGTTCCGGCAAGTTTGCTGGTATATCCCATCAGGAACCAAAGCATTGCTTCATCTTCATTCAACCTTGATACAGGAGGCAGTACTCCATAGGCATCGGCAGTAAGAAATAAAATTGTTGTGGGATGCCCTGATACAGAAGATTTTTTGATATTTTTAAGGTAGTTTAGCAAGTAGGATGCTCTTGAATTTTGTGTTATGCGATCGTCATTGAAGTCGAACCTTCCATCTGGATAAATCATAGCATTTTCAACAATTGATCCATGGTTAAGGTAATCATCCTTATGCATGATGGCATCGTAGATATCTGGTTCTTTTGCTGGGTTGATACCGATCATTTTTGCGTAGCAGCCGTATTCAAAATTTGCTATTCCATCGTTGCTCCAGCCATGTTCGTCATCACCAAGAAGAGCTCTTGTTGGATCGGCTGAAAGGGTCGTTTTGCCGGTTCCCGAGAGACCTAACAGCAAAGCAGAATCCCCATTTACACCTTCATTCGCTGAGCAGTGAAGTGGCAGCACACCTTCAAAAGGTAAAAGATAATTCATCACGGTGAATATCATTTTCTTTACACTGCCCATGTAGGCTGATCCGATAATTACACCCATACGCCGATCATAATCCATGGCAACAACCATATCAGATGTTTTCCCGTTGGGCAATTTTCTTAATCTTCCTTCATATTTTGAAGCATCCAGCTTATGATACGGCAGAGATATAAATTCGTATCCATTGCCGTAAAAAACACTTTCTTCGATATTTTCAGGAACAGGACGAAACATGTTGTCTGTAAACAAGCTTGTAAGGGCATGATTGGTTACAGTTTTCACCGGAAGTGCATATTTGGTGTCAGCACCTACAACACGATCGGTAACATGAACCTGTGGTACCTCTTTTAAGAAATTCAATGCATCGTCGAAGAGCATATCGAAAGTTTCTTCATCTATGGGAATGTTATTGGGTGAAGTCCAGTCGATGGTATGCTCTGAGATTTTACGGCGAACTGCAACTGTATCTTTTGGCGAGCGTCCTGTTGATTCTATCGGTGTCCATGTTGCCAGAGCTCCTGACACTGAAATAATGGCCTCTTTGTTATCTACTGCCATTTTGATCATTTCTCTTCGTGGGATGTTACTGTAAACATTGTCATGAGCCTTTAAGGCACTGCGAAGCTTTTCCTTCAAATTATTGTTCATAATCTGTGCAAGTTTGAATAAAATGATAAATAAAATTATGTTTATAAAGGTATGGTTTTATTTCGCCTGCAAATGTCTTATTTTTAATTCATTTGTTGGTTATGATTTAAAAAAATTAGAACCCGACAGGAAAACAACAAGAATATTTTATTGAAATCTGATCAATTCTTTAAGCATCTTAGTTGTTTGAGTTGGTTTTCGAAAGGTTTTTATACCGGAAGTGTAGTTTATGATCAGGAATGGTTTTGTTGCGAGAAAATTGTTATCAATCCATTATTTACAAACCTTTTCCATGACAGTTTTTATATTTTTTTCCGCTTCCACAGGGACATAGTTCATTACGGCCAATCTTTTTTTCAACCTTTACGGGCTGAGGTTTTTGGCGTTGCTGTGTATTGCTGTGTGCCTGCGACAGAAGGTCATCGCGTCCTTCCTGTAATTTTCGCCGGTCAACCCGCTGACTAACATGTGCTTCTCTGACGTTTCCGGGAGCCTGAGTAGGTAAATCTCCTTTGATGAGGAATGATGTGATCTCGCGGTTAATTTTCTGAAGCATCCGTTTAAACAGTTCAAAAGCTTCGAATTTATAGATCAGCAAGGGGTCTTTTTGCTCGTAAGTAGC
>Ga0116152_10001070_pt1 | contig 22474 bp, 26 predicted proteins | sample AD_UKC119_MetaG_FD_89894 | JGI IMG/M metagenome (GOLD analysis project Ga0116152, IMG submission 89894) | Active sludge microbial communities of municipal wastewater-treating anaerobic digesters from Hong Kong - AD_UKC119_MetaG | ecosystem: Engineered > Bioreactor > Anaerobic > Digestate...
AAATCATCCAGCGTATGAAGCCCGCCCAGCGACCTTAAAATGCCAACAATATCTTCTGCGACCTCACCCTTATAAAAACCGTCACGTCCATTTTCTGCAATTATTTCAAGGGTATTTGCAAGTTTCTCTTGTCTGTGCCTATCTCCTGCTTTGGGCATTGTGCCACCCGGCATAAAGACATTTGCTGCATACTCGTTCTTTTTCAGATAATCGGCATTGCGGGCAAAATCAAACCCGACCCGGTCCAGTATTTTATAGCCGTTTCTGGCATAATTAATCGCTGGTTGCAAAAGCTCAGAAAGATAAAAGTTACCATAATCACTGATAAGTCGGTCCCAGGCATCCACCGCCCCGGGAATGGTCACCGCATGGGGGCTGTTTTCGGCAATTTCGCTGATCCCCTGCGCCCGATACCAGGCACCGTTTGCCCCCGCCGGGGCCCGCCCCGAACCGTTATAGGCCACATATTCGGTTGAGCCTTCCGGTGAATAAAGGCAGAAACAATCGCCGCCAATCCCGGTTGACTGTGGCTCCACCACGCATTGCACGGCGCAGGCCGCCACCGCCGCATCCATGGCATTACCGCCAGCTTTTAATATTTCCAGTGCCGTTTCGGTCGCAAGCGGGTGGGACGTTGCCGCCATCGCGGTTTTTTCCATGACCGGCCCCCGCCCTGTTTTCCCAAAATACGTTCTCATTGAAATGATCTGTCCCTCCAATTTAAGGCTTTCACACTTTTTGTCAGAAATCGACCGGGTTCGCAATGGCTGAAACGCACTAAATGTTCATTATCGGACATCATAACTGTGCGGAAATGAACAGCAAAAAACTAAACCTCTGAAAAATAACAATTATTTTTCTGGCATAGTCCTTGCAGTAATTTAAAATGGGAAATTAACTGTAAAAATGACGCGGGGCTTGGGAAAGTCCGGCAAAGGGGGTCTATATGTTACTGGCAAATTATGTCACATCCGCATGGCGCAATATTTTGCGGCACAAGCTTTTTTCCATCATCAATATCATGGGCCTCGCCATCGGCCTTGCCGCCGTGATGCTGATCGCGCTTTATGTGCGCTACGAAACCAGCTACGACAGCTTCTGGAAAAATGCTGATAATATATATCGAATGCAAATGACAATTTCTATGCCTGGTCGGGACCCGGTTGATGCTCTTTTCGCACCTCTTATGGCGGCTCCTTCTTTAAAACAGGATTTTTCAGAAATTATTCATGTAGCACGCGCTTTCCCGCATTCTGCATCATTCATTCAGAAAAATAACCGAAGTAGGGAAAGTGTTAAATTCGTTGATCCGGAAATTCTTGAAATATTTCAATTTGATGTTCTGGCAGGAGATATTAAAGCCTCATTGAACGATAATAGAAGCTTAGTATTAAATGAGACATTATCTAAAAAATATTTTGGTGATCTTGCCCCAATTGGCAAGACAATTACACTTGATCTTGGCACATTTAAAAAAGATTATAAAGTCGGCGCAGTCATAAAAAATAAAAGGGAGAATAGCCATGTCGAGTTCTCTGCAATGCTCGGACTTTTTGAAAGTGATTGGGCAAACGACCCTATTATGTTTAAAAGCTGGTTAAGACCTTATGCTCACACTTTTTTTACAGTAAAATCTGGCACTAATATTGATATTTTTAATGAACAAATGGGGGATTTTATTGACCGGCATTACCCAGCACCCATGTCAGGAGATACCAACAAAAAACCTTCTGAAGAGGTATCTTTTTCTGCTTTAAACATTCAGGATGTGCACTTAAATGCGTCTGGTTTTGGTGATGATACTCCTAGTGGAGATTATACCACTATATTAGTTTTCTCTCTTGTCGCAGCACTCATACTATTGATAGCCATTTTTAATTTCATGAACTTAACAACAGCACGAGCAACTCAGCGGGCTAAAGAAATATCATTGCGAAAAGTAATGGGTGCTGCGCGAAAGCACTTAATCGTACAATTCATAAGCGAATCTATTTTACTTACGTTTTTAGCTTTGTTGATAAGTTTAGTTTTTGTTGAAACGTCCTTGCCTTTATTAAACGAGATGATTGGCAAATCATTAATACTTGATTATCTGGGCCTGGATGCTGTGATGATATTTATTCTAACCGCTTTAGTTGGTATTTTTGCTGGTTTCTATCCAGCTTTTATCCTTTCCTCATTTCGACCTACAGAAAATTTAAAATCAAATAAATCCTCCGAAACCAGAGGGTCTGTTTCTATAAGAAACTCACTGGTAATAATACAGTTTACTGTATCTGTTTTTCTTTTTGTCACAACAGCCATCATTTATTTCCAAATACGGTTTACTGAAAACTTTGACTATGGTTTTGATAAAGAAAATACGCTGACAATCAGAAATATAAGAACTGATGGGGTAAAAGGTAATTTGGATGCTCTACTGGCTGAACTCGAGAAACTTCCCAATGTTACAAATTTTTCTACTTCAACAGTCTCTCCAGGTGTCACAATAGTAACTCCGGCAAACATCCGCACAGAGGATATGACAGCGGGGTCCTCAATTTCGATTGCTTCTCGAACAGTTGGTTATAATTTCTTCAAAACTTATAACATCAAAATTCTGACTGGTAGAGAATTTGCTTCTGGCAGAAATGATTTTACAGAAATGAACAAACAAACATCAGAAAATAATGTGCCAGTCAACTCTGTAATTATCAACGAACTGGCTGCCCGCCAGTTAGGTTTTAGCACGCCTGATGAAGCCATTGGTAAAAGACTTATTGGCACCGAAGCACTTGATGGCCGACAATCAAAAAATTACCAAGTAATAGGTGTAACTTCTAATTTCCACTTCAGTGATCTAAAAGAAAGGGTCATGTCGGCAATGTATATTCTGGATCCGGGCAACCCTTCTGTTATTGCCCTGCGCTTCACCGGGAACTCACAATCTCTTATAATGAATTTAAGCGCTATTTGGCAAAAATTATATCCCGATACGCCATTTAATTATTCTTTTTCAAAAGATGCCCTTGCTGAAAAATATAACGCTGAGAAAGGTCAAATGTCCATGTTCGCGGCCTTTTCCGGTCTTGCTATTTTCATTGCCTGTCTCGGGCTGTTTGGACTGGCGTCTTTCACCGCGGAGCGGCGGACCAAGGAAATCGGTATCCGCAAAGTGTTTGGTGCCGAAGTCTGGCAGATCGTGAAATTACTGGTCTGGCAGTTTTCAAAGCCCGTGCTGATTGCCAATGTGATTGCCTGGCCGATTGCTTATCTGGCGATGTCAAGGTGGCTTGAGAGTTTTGTGTACCGCATTGATGACATGGTGATTATTGCGCTCTGTCTTCTGGCGGGGCTTACCGCCCTGCTCATCGCCTGGGCCACTGTGGCCGGCAACAGTTACGCCGTCGCAAGACAGAACCCAATCAAGGCGCTCAGATACGAATGATTCATCATTGAAAGTGTATATGTTCATGATACACTGACCAAAATTCAAAAAAAATGGAGGATCAGTATGACGAAACAGGCACTTGTCACCGGTGGAAACAGGGGGTTAGGACTTGAAGTCTGTAAAGCCCTGGCCGCACAGGGCATAAAAATATTGCTGGGATGTCGGGATATTATGAAGGGGCGCGAAATCGCCGCCAGCATCGCCGGTGATGTTGAAGCGGTCTATATTGATCTTGCACATTCCGGCAAGCTGCGAGCACAGGCAAAAGCCGTGCTTCGGGACCATGGGCCGATTGATATTCTGGTTAATAATGGTGCGATCCTCAAAAACGGAACTATACTGGAAACCAAAGGTAAAGATTTTTATGACAGTGTACAGGTGAACCTGATCGCCGCATTTGATCTTATCCAGATCATTGTGCCTGGCATGGTTGATCGGGGATATGGCCGCATTGTCAATGTGACATCGGACTGGGGGTCCTTTGCTGACGGGCTGACCGGGCCCGTTTCCTATTCGGTGACCAAAGCGGCCCTAAATGCGCTGACCATGAATATGGCCCATTCAATGCCCGATAATGTCAAGGTCAATTCGGTCCATCCCGGCTGGCTGAAAACTGAAATGGGCGGGGCGGCCGCGCCGCTCACTGCCGCTGATGGGGCGGAAACCGTTGTCTGGCTGGCGACGTTGCCGGATGCTGGGCCGAATGGCGGCTTTTTTCATTTAAAAACCAATAAAGCCTGGTAAAACAAGCCATGATCAGCACCAGACTTGTGAATGATGATGATCTTACCCACACCACCATTAAACGGATCACTGACCTGATCAATCAGGTCTATGCCGTTGCAGAGGCGGATCTTTGGAAAGCGGGCTTGGCAACCCGAACAAACAGGGAAGAAATTGAAAATTTTATCCGGGATAAGGCGCTTATTATCGCGGAAAAAGACGGGTATATTGTCGGCGTCTGCAAAGTCAGTATTGAGAGCAACGAAACTGGCGAGTTTGGCATGCTGGCGGCGGACCCTGCCCGGCGTGGCATCGGCATTGGCCGCGAGCTGGTCAATGCGGCGGAAAACTGGGCCCGCCACTTAGGCTTTAAAACAATGAGATTAGAGCTGCTGACCCCGCGTCATTGGAAAAATGACAGCAAAGAATTCCTGAAAATCTGGTATGACCGGCTTGGCTATAAGCCATCTTATACTTTACCGTTTGAGGAATTATTCGCGCACCGGATCAATGATTTTGCTACCGACTGTGACTTTACCGTCTGGCTTAAAGAATTATAGTAATTTTTTCACTAATTCTCTTACGAATTAAAATGTCTAAAAATTCGTCCTAAAATTAACCTAGTTATAAGGATTTTCAATTAATCTGAGGTCCTGATAATTAGATGCATTAGGCACCGAATGAACGATATAGTATTTTTAAAAAAATCCATATTTAAGCTGTTTTTCGTACAGTTAATGATGACTTTGCTTGTCCAGTTTTATGCGCCGCCTGTTTATTCACAGTCTGCTTCCTCACCTCTAAAATTAACGGCAGAAGAAAGAGACTGGATTAAAGCCCACCCAACAATCAGGGCTGCCAACATTTCTCAATATGTGCCTTTTAACTTTGCCCGTGATGGTGAAGCCAGGGGCTTTTCAGTCGATGTACTAAAACTGGTAGTTGAAAAGGTCGGTTTAGAAATATCCTTTGCGGAGCCAATGGCCTGGCCAGAAGCTCTTGAAAAAATAAAAAATAATGAAATTGACGTTTTTCACAGTATTTCAAAAGATACCACCCGCGATCAATTTTTGAATTTCACAATTCCCTATATTGTCAGCTATGCAACAATTTACGGGCATGTGGGGATGGCGCAAATCCAGAGCGCCGATGATCTAGCGGATAAGAAGATTGGCGTGGTAAGAGGCTCCATCTATTCAAATTATTATAGGAAACATTACCCCGATCTCACCCTTCATGAGTATCCGGATTCGATAAGTGTTGTAATGGCCCTTGCCAATAATGACGTTGATTTGATCACGGCATCTTCCGTCACTGTTGAATATTATATTGCCCAGAATTTTATTGCCGGATTAAAAGACCTCAGCACAGAAAAATTTATCAGTGAATTTGATAATGAACAGCTTCGCCTCGCCAGTCGTAAAGATATGCCTATTTTAAGAGATATTCTCGATAAAGGAATAAAAGCAATCAGCAATGAAGAAATGGAGGATATCGCCAGCAAATGGCAAATCCCGCTCTCCAGCAAACAATCCATTCATTTATCACCACAGGAAAGAGCTTGGTTAGATGCCAACCCGGTCATAAATGTTTCAACTGATCCCCAGCTTGCACCAATTGAATTTATTAACAATAATGGCTATATAGATGGCGTTGCCGGTGATTTTCTGAACTTAATAGCCCAAAAGCTGAACGTCAGCTTTAAATGGTCCGGCAATAAAAGTTTCAGCGAAGGAATTGAGCGGACATTATCCGGAGAAGCTCATATAATTTCTGCTATTGCTCCGACCCCTGAACGGGAAAAAGGATTTTTCCTGACCAATAACTATCTATCAGCCAATCATATGATTTTTGCCCGTGATGATGCCGCAATTTTTGGCAATATTGAAGGGCTGGCCGGAAAAACTTTGGTGCAGGTCAAAGGCTATACGGTCAATCAATGGGTTAATAACGATTATTCTGAAATTAAGAAAATTGAGGTCGACACAATAGAAGAAGCCCTGAAAATGATTTCTGCCGGTAAGGCAGATGCCTTCATTTCTGATATTCTGACCACATCATATTATATTTCGCGAAATGGGTTTGCCAATATCATCGTTGTCGGGCAGACCGAATTCAAAGGTGACACAGTTATAGGCATTAGCAGAAAATATCCCCTGCTTGCCAGTGCCATGAAAAAGGCGATGGAGTCAATAACGCCAATGGAAAGAAATCAGATTTCCCAGAAATGGCAGTCCCTTAAATTGGAAAACAACACGGATTTCACTCTGGTCCGAAATATTTTAATTTTTTCCTCTATTATTCTATTGGCAATATTGATCTGGAATAATCGCCTGCGCAAGGAAATCAGCCGCCGTCGCACAGTTGAGAAAAAACTGCGTCAGGCACAGATCATTGCCGAAAATGCCAGCGCCGCAAAATCCGCCTTTCTGGCCAATATGAGCCACGAAATCAGAACGCCCCTGAATGCCATCATCGGATTTTCAGAAGCAATGATCGCGGGTATAGGAGGTCCACTGACATCAGCAAAGCATCGTGAATATTTAAACGATATTAAATCGAGCGGCGAACATCTGGCCGTTGTCATTAAAGACATTCTTGACTTATCCAAAATAGAAGCCGGGAAATGGGTCCTTAATGAAAAAATATTCTCTCTTGATGAATGCATTCGAAAATCGATCAAAATGCTAAAACAAAATTCCAAAGCCAAAAATATTTCTATTAAATATGTTCCGGGAGACCAATTCGATATAATCGGTGATCAGACTGCGATAATCCGGGTTATCATTAATCTGCTTTCTAATGCTGTCAAATTTGTTGATAAAGGCGGGCTCGTGGAAATTATCACGACCAGAAACAATAACGGCTCTGTCACTATTGAAATTAGGGATAACGGAATTGGCATTCCCAAAGATCGGCTGGAAATGGTTTTAAATCCTTTTGAGCAGATCGAAAGCAACCCCGAACTTCAGATAGAGGGAACCGGGCTTGGCTTACCTATTGTGCAAAAATTAATTGAACTTCATGGTGGATTGTTTGAGCTGCATAGTGAATTAAACGTCGGTACCTCGGCAATAATCACTTTCCCCGCACCCAGAATTTGCGCCAATGCGGCTTAAATTCTTTCCTGCATTTTCCCATTTGTCATAAATAGAATTTGAGCACTTGGCATTAAGGGATACACTCTATAAACTCACCGGAAAAAATAATCGTCCAAGCCGGAGATTTCAATGAGCCAGCCAATCGTCATCGATCATCCGCTGATACAGCACAAACTAACCATCATGCGAAAAAAGGAAACACCGCCGTCGCTGTTTCGTGAACTGCTTCGGGAAATAAGTTTTCTGCTCGGTTATGAAGTCACCCGCCATCTGCGGCTTCATAATATTGATATTGAAACGCCGGTGGCAAAAACATCAAAACCGACACTGGCCGGACGCAGAATGTGTATTCATTCAATCTTGCGGGCTGGTGACGGGCTGATGAAAGGGCTTCTTGATCTGAACCCGACGGCAAAAGTCGGCCATATCGGTCTTTACCGAAGCCATGAAGATCTGCACGCGGTCGAATATTATTTTAAGGTTCCCCCTCACCTTGATGAACGGTTTAATCTGGTGGTGGACCCGATGCTGGCAACCGGCAATTCGGCCATTGCCGCCCTTGACCGGATCAAACAGGCCGGGGCCAAGGATATTACGTTCCTCTGCCTGCTCTGTGCGCCGGAAGGGGTCAAAGCGCTAAACAATGCCCATCCCGATGTGCCGATCTACACGGCATCAATTGATGAGCGGTTAAATGAAAAAAGCTATATTGTTCCGGGCCTTGGTGATGCGGGCGACAGGATTTTCGGCACGCTTTAGGCTTGATTAGGTTGATTGTCTGAATTTTGCCATCAGATAGTCCCCGGCGGAAACGGAGGCGTATTTACTTTGCTCGCTTTTTTTCAAACAGGTTGGGATGGTTTTAATGATGCCGTCATAATTGGGGTTCATGAAATAGGCGATTGACTGTCGCCGTTTCGGCACCTCGCCTTTTTTGTGGTTCGGTTCCACCACCCGGTGCAGGGTTGAAACCCAGCGGTCATTGGTCCAGCGGGCCAGCAGATCACCAATATTGATGATAAAACCGTCACTGACCACCGGGGCCTTGATCCAGCCGCCATGGGGGGATTTGACCTCAAGCCCGTCGACAAACGGATCGGGTCTTAAAATCGTAACACTGCCATAATCCGAATGGGCGCCAGCACGAAGCTGCCCTGGCAGAATTTTACGTGATAAGGACGGGTAATTCTGCGTGCGCAACGCGCTGATATGATGGGTGTGATAAGGCACAAAAAAATCAGGATCCAGTTTTAAAGCCACGGCCAAAACCTCCATAATCCGGGCCCCAAGCTGGTCCATAGCCAGATAATATCTGATCCAGTGTTTTTGAAAATCTGCGGGCTCCTCCGGCCAGATATTATCCCCATAAAAGAAATTAAAGCCTTGTTTCTCGCCATGATGACCGACAGGCGGGCTTAGCGGGCCGCTACTGAATGTTTCCTTGCGGTCAGGCGGCAATTCATCACCAATGGTTTTGGCGAGATTTTCCCCCTCCACAGGTACATATCCCCGTGGGGAGCCTTCCTCCGCTGATTTTGCTTTTAATTTTTGCTCATCTGATAACGCAAAAAACTGTTCGGCGGCTTTCCACGCGTTATCAATGATATTTTGATCTATTCCGTGATTTTCAATAATTAAATAGCCAATTTCCCGGCATATATCATCCACATGTCTGGCAATTTTCTCTCGCTCAGTATCAGTCCCGTTTAGAAACGCCCCGATATCTACCCGCGCCAGCGTTTCAATATTTTCATTTCCGCCCATCAGATTGCCTTTATTTGTTTTCAAGGCGGCTATAATCCGCCGCAACTTCCGCAGCAAGGCGGGCATTATTAAGGACAAGTTTTATATTGGTTTCAAGGCTTTCGCCGCCGGTCTGCTCGGCAATTCGCGCCAGCAGAAATGGTGTCGTCTCTTTTCCTGTAATGCCGCGTCTGTCCATTTCCTTTATCGCTTCGTTAATGGTCGCTTCTATTTTTTCCGGGGCTTGCGCAAATTCTTCCGGTACCGGGTTGGTGATCAGCACCCCGCCTTCTAGCCCAAGATCATATTTTGCTTTCATCGCCCGGGCAATGTCGCCCGGGCTATCAAGGCGGTAATCAACCTTAAACCCGCTGCTTCTGGCATAAAATGCTGGGACATAATCGGTTTTATAGCCGACAACGGGCACCCCGACCGTTTCCAGATATTCAAGGGTGCGTCCGATATCCAGAATTGATTTAATCCCGGCGCAGACAACACTGACATTGGTTTTTGACAGTTCCTGAAGATCAGCGGAAATATCCATGGAAAGCTCACCGCCCCGATGAACGCCGCCGATGCCCCCGGTGGCAAAGATATTAATCCCGGCCAACGCCGAAATAATCATGGTTGCGGCGACCGTCGTCGCGCCGTCGCCTTTGTTTGCTACGATGAAGGGGATATCGCGTCGGCTGGCCTTGATCACATCCAGTCCGCTTTTTCCCAGATATTCAAGCTCCCCGTCATTAAGGCCGACTTTAAGCCGACCGCCAAGAATGGCAATGGTCGCTGGGATAGCCCCATGGTCACGAACCATTTGTTCAACCTCTTTCGCGGTTTCAACATTTTTCGGGTACGGCATACCGTGGGAAATAATCGTCGATTCCAGGGCCACGACCGGGCGCCCAGCGTCAATGGACTCTGCTATTTCCGGAAGCACATCAAGATATTGTTTCATATTTTTATTGACCATTCTTAACTATCCATATTTTTTTGTAGCAGTGCCACTGACATGGCTGGGTTGATTGTCCCCTCATGTGCCATAGCCAGATTTGCTGCTGCCGTCGAAAATTTAATTGTTTTTGCCATATCTGAGTTCTGCAGATAAGAAAAGACCAAACCGGCCAAAAATGCGTCCCCCGCACCGGTTGTATTGACCGGTCTTGCGGTTCCGCTATCCGGTTTATTAACACCATGCTCAGGTCCGTTACTATAATAGACCCCTTCCGCGCCAAGGGTGATAATGACGCATTTAACCCCCTTGTCATGAAGCCAGGTCGCCATTTTATCCAGATCGGCGATCCGTCCGCAGATTGCTTCCGCTTCTTCCCTGTTGGCTTTAAGTGTATGTATACTTCCAAGATGGGGCAATATTTTTGGCGCTTTTATGGCAGAAACCACATCAATAAAAAGCGGTTTTTCTGCCCCAAACTCCGCTAATTTTGCAAGTGTTGCTTCCGATAGATTGGCGTCCGCAACGATTACGGCCGCTTTCTTTATATTTTCATGATGAATATCAATATAGTCAGGGGTAATTTCACCCACTATCTCCATATCATTGATAGCAACCGCCATATCACCCTGCTCGTCCAGCACCGCAAGATAAGTTGAGGTGCGCATGCCCGCTATTCTTAAAACCCCGCTCATATCAATGCCGCTTTTTTCCCCTTCTTTGATCAACTGATCACCGAAAATGTCATCACCGACCGCTGAGAAAAATTGGCAGGAAACCCCAAGAAGGCTGAGATTTTCAGCAATATTGCGGCCAACCCCGCCGGGGCTGATGGTCACTTTGCCAGGGTTAGAATCATGCATGGAAAGCGCCGCCATTGACGCGCCGCAAATATCCATATTGGCACCGCCGATTACAGCAATATAGGGATCATTATAATCTGGTTTTCTTTTCGTCATTTGAAAGTGAAGCTACGGTGAAGCCTGCTCCGGGTCAACAACTTATTAACCCTGTCTTAAGATACATTATGATTTAATCACTCCATGAACTTTTATCGCACCATAGGGCTTATTATGCTCACCATGATTTTGACCGCCTGCGCCAGCACGCCGGATGTGGCGGTAATGCGGGCGCCAAGCCCGGAATACCCTAACGTCACGGCGTCAAAACCGACCCCGCCGGCGGCCTCAAACCCGTCTGGCAGCTGTATTGCTGATGCTGGTAAAGTCGGCCGCCCCTATACGGTGCGTGGTGTCCGCTATGTTCCTAACCGCGACCCGGACTATAACAAAACCGGACTTGCTTCCTATTACGGGAAAAATCATCATGGTAACCAGACCGCCCAGCGGCGAAACATTCAACATGAATGCGATGTCCGCCGCCCACACCACTTTGCCGCTGCCCAGTTGCGTTCTTGTCACTAATCTCGAAAACGGTAAATCAGTCATTCTGCGTGTCAATGACCGTGGCCCTTTCGTTAAAGGACGGATCATTGATGTTTCCTACGCCGCGGCAAAAGAGCTTGATTTTATCGGTGCTGGCCTTGCCCGCGTGCGGGTTGAGGTTGTTGATTAAAGCTATTGATCAGGATTGCTCAGATATTTCTGTTCAATGAAGAAAAACTGCACCGTTGTGTCCCCGACATTTAAAAGCTCATGCCATTTAATCCCCTTGCTATTGCCGGAACGCCCCGTCACACTTGTGCTTTCACGGGTGCCGTTTTCTGTCGTCACCCGCAGCGTTCCCCCCGAAATGACATAGGTAAAATAGGGCCCGTGGGTATGGCGATCCTGCCCCACGCCCGGCGGATATGTGCAGGTGCCGGTGCGGATTTCATCATCCTCATAAAGCACGACACAGACCGGTTTTCCCTTCCATCCGGCTTCAATGGTATCCGGCAGTCTTTCCTGCGCATAGGCGCTGAACGGCAAAAGCAATAAAGCAAGCACTATTTTTTTCATAGTCCACCCTTTTTTTAGAAATCTAATAGATTAATTCATAGTTATATTTTCATTCATTTTCAAATAACGCTCTGCCTTAGCAGGAACAGGCTTAACACCCAATCCTTTTTGATAAATCTCAGCGAGTAAAATTTGGGCACCAACATGACCAAGTCTGACAATACCCGTTTTTTCTGATAATATTATCGTACTGTTATTAAATTCATTCTTAGTAATAATCGGTGCAGAAGCATAACGCACTATCGCCGCTCGATCGAGCCATTTAATTGCTTCCTTTGTGTTACCTGAATTATACTCTTTTAAACCCAACTGGTATTGTGCTTCCTGATCCCCCGCTCGTGCAGCACATGGTAAGTATGCATCCGAATCCTTTAGTCGAGCGCAGGTCTTCATAGACACGGGTGTTTCGCAGCTGGAAAAAATTAACATCATACTGACGAGGATAAATAAATTAATATAATAACTCATTTCCTTCCTTATCTTTACTGACACAGAAAAATATTTTTACTACCATCGTCATTTTAATTTTCCTTCATCATCTCTTGTTTTGGATATAGCGGTAGTGGTACAGTTTTAAAAAACTTTACTATTTTTTCTCTTGTTGAATGAGGAATTTTAAATTTTACAAAATCCTCAGGATGCAGATTTACTATTTTTGAGTAATCCCGACCGGACTTTTTCTTTATCCAAATGCTAAATTCATCCTTTAATTGCATTTCCTTTGCTAAGATTGAGCACCCTACTTGAAAATTAAAATAATCAAGATCTGGATAATAATTTGGATTATATTCGAGCATACTAACTGACATTAAACGTCCCTTAACTTTACCCGTATCAGCATTAATATTAACTCCAGACATAGCTGCATTCCTTAAGAGATACTTTTCATTGGATCGTGATTCTGCACCTGTATATGTCCACCTAATCCTATTTTCTTTTATTTCCTCAGTTTCTTTCCATCCCTCTTCTCTTTTTGGCTTGACAATTCCTACATTCTCATCCGCAGGCAATTTCATCCGAGAAACAAAAACTTCATTTGGAAGATTAAGGCCAATATTCTTGTCAATTAGCATATTCAAATAGCATTTGGTTTCCATACCAATAGTCTTCATTCGATACTCTATTAGATGGACATGTTCGGGCATTTCAATTACGTGACTTTCTGGATACCCATATTTATTTGCATAATAATTGGAATAATTAGTATATGCCAAATCGTATATTGGGAGTTGAATTGGAAATGCCAAAATCACATCTTGAAGCTGATAATTACTTGGTCCTATGTTGGTCCAAATCACAGATTGAGCTTCAGTTTCTGGTGTTGGAACATTAAATTCCCCACTTTTCTCAACCAAGAGCATTTCTTTTGGAATTTTCTCCACTACTTGATCTTGAACACTATTTACGCCCAAAAAGTAGCCTATAACTGCTACAATGACGAATGCGCCTGTTAGAAAAATCGGGTTTTTAAACATTCTCATATCCCCCTATCCTGATAATTATCAAATCCTAAGCGCAATTCCCACTTGAAGGCAACTGATATCATTTATTCATTGCCAATTATTTGCCCATCGCTAAACTTGATGAAAAAAAGGGAGTGGGAAAATGATGAAATCTTTCAGAATATTGCTGGCTGTTATAATTGCCCCATTTTTATTTGGCTGCTCATCGCCGCTGGATAAGGCAGAGGAAAAGGCGGAGCAGATGTTTAATGAGGTCGCGGCCCTTCCCTATATCCCCGGAATCAATGTTGCGGTTGCGGATAGTAATGGCGTAATCTGGGCCGAAGGGTTCGGCTATGCCAATCTTGAAGATAATACCCCGATGTCGCCCGTCACAAAAATGCGGATCGGTTCCGTCGCCAAGGTGATCACCACCGCCGCCCTGATGCAGGAGGTGGAGCGCGGGGAAATTGATCTTGACGCCGACATCCGGACCTATGTCCCCGAGTGGCCGGAGACCCACGCGAAAATAACCATCCGTGAGCTCGCCAATCATACCGCCGGGGTCCGCCATTATCAGGGCGATGAGTTTGCGTCCAACATTCAGTATGACAGCCCCCTTGCCGCGCTTCAGATATTCAAAAATGACCCGCTTAAATTTACGCCCGGTAGCCAGTATAGCTATTCCACCTATGGCTGGACCCTGATCAGTGCCGCGATGGAGGCGGCAGAAGGCCGGGACTTTAAATCAATCATCTGGGATGAGGTCCTCACCCCCCTTAATATGACCGACACAACATTTGATGATGCGGTCCCGATTATCACCAATCGGCAGGGATCCTATGATTTTGTGGATGGTGATCTGGTCAATTCCCCCGCCGTCAACAGCAGTTATAAATATGCCGGTGGCGGCTTCCTCGCGACCCCCACCGATATTGTTAAATTCGCCATGGCCCATGCGACACCGGGATTTTTGAGGGCGGAAAGCTTAAGTGAAATGTTCACCCGTGGTGATGTTTCACCGCACGGGATTGGCTGGGTCGTCGGTTTCGACCGCTACCGTGCCGCGTTCACCGCCAACCCGGAACAGGCGGCAGAAACCCTTGCCATGATGGATCGTCACCCCCATACTGTGATGCATTCGGGCGGCAGTACCGGAGGACTGACCATGATGATCCTCTGCCTTGATCATAACCGGGCGGTGGCGCTTACCAAAAATGTCGGCAATGCTCCACCCGCAGATCAGGACCAGGCCAATCATTTTTTACTGGCCCTAAAAACGCTGGATATATTTCATAATGAAATGGATGCTAAAAACTAATTCGTTTATTTATTATCAACTTCGGTCAGGATCATCTGAAACACCAGTTTCATATTATCATAAATTTCTTCGTTGATAATGCCGCCAAAGGCCGGCGCAAGAAGACTATCATCACAGACATGATAAAATGATTTTTCATCGGTGAGCAGCACACTGTCCGCTTCTGAATAAAAATTACTGTTTTGCAGGATATGATATTCCATCAGGTAATTGCGTCTGTCCTGAATATAAAAAGTCATATCCGCTTTGCCCGCATTGCTTGAAAAAGACGCTGTGATTTTTTTCAGCTTATCCCCATCGAAATAGGCGTAAGCATCGGCACCGCCCATCGCCTTGGCAAAAGCGGCTTCGAGTTTTTCTTTTCTAAACCCGGAAACATCCACATTCATAAGCGCCGAAAGACCGGGGCCGGTGCATTTCTGATCCTGCGCGTTTGCATTTTGGGAAAGGAAAAGGGCGATCATCACCGCCCCGATAATTTTTGCCTGATTATACACGTAACATCCTATTTAAATAAACCTGTTGCCTCTGTTTTAATAATCTTCCCCTTCAAAGGCAACAACTTCGCAGAAAGAAATCAGCAAAAGCGCCTGGCGGCATTCGCCTTGAGCGTCTTCTCTATTATCAAATTTACCAACGATCAGACGATTATAATTCTGACCCTTCACTGTGGCTTTGGCAATTTTTATGGGCTTTCCCTCAATAAGGACCGGAATTTTTGCTTCCAGATTTTTAAGCCCGGGTTCAATGCTTTCCGTATGAAGATAAGACGCAAGATGAAGACCATATCCGCCATTCGGGGCCTTTGGCCTTGGGGTATTTGATCTGGCAACCTCCGAAGCCGCAGCAATCTGGCTTTCATTAGCCTGCTCAAGCATGGCTTTTGTTTCATCGGCTTCGGCTTTTATAGCGTTAAGCTCCGCTTTCAGTGTGCTGTTTTCTTCCTGTATCATCTGAAGCTCGCGTTCGGTGGCCGCAATCCTCATGCCCTGATTAACCAGCGCCTTGTCTTTTTCCGCCAGTTGTTCTTCCACTGTCGGCATAGCCGGTTCAGTCGGCTCTGCCGCTGCCATTTGTCCACTTTCCTTTTCTGCTTTTGCGGCGGCGACATTATCCGGGTCATTTTGTCCGCCTCCCAGAAAACCGTCAATCGTGCTGCAACCGCTGAGTATTGCAGCCAGAAAAAGTGGCATATATATTTTTGTGATAATTTGTTTTAAACGCGGCATTAAAATTACTCTCAACTGTTATCCCTAAAAAATTAACCATAATGGTTAACCATAACAACAATCAAGGTAAATTATCAGCATATAAATCTAAAATAATATATTTATGCGGAAAAATATGCTTATCAGACGGTATTAATTGTGGCCTAGTGATAATGCGCCGGGCCACAATTTTACAGATATTCATCAGCCAATATTAACAAATTTGCTGTTTTCAACCTTTGCCATACCGCCCGCCATCAGCTTGAGCAACCTGCCGTCCTGAATGGTCAGGTTTACGATAATTTCGCTTTTTGAAGGCTTTTTCATGAAAAACCCCTGCTCCACCACGATCTTATCACATTTAAAATCCATCTCATTAAACAGATAGGCACTTAAATTTCCGGCCGCCATGCCAGTTGCGCTTTCTTCCGGAATGCCATAGCGCGGTGCAAACATGCGTGTGGTGACCGTGTGCGCCTTATCAACAGGATCAGTGGTGAAAGCATAGAACCCAATCAGGTCATATTTTTCACTAATCATTTCAATCACTTTTAAATCCGGTTCGATTGCACCCAATTCCCTGTTGCTTTCCAGGGGAATAATCAGAAAAGAAACGCCGGTGTTTGAAATTTTTGGCAGATAGCCTTTTTTAAGATCATCCTGCTTTAGGGATAAAGATTTGAGGACAAGATCAATATCACTTTCTTCAATATCCCGAATAAATTGTGGTATCTGTTCCATATAGGCATAGCCGTCTTCAAGAATAATATCGCGGTTGCCATCGATTGTTTCTTTTACAACAAATTTTTTGTCAATCCTGCCCAGCTGGCTTAGATAGGAAAATGCGGCAATGGTTGCATGACCGCAATGGGCGATCTGTTTATTCGGTGTAAAGAACTCAAGCTTAAAATCCGCCACATCAGATTTTGATACAAAGGCCGTTTCCGGAAAACCCGCTTCACGGGCAATTGCCTGTTTCTGCTCACGACTGTATTTATCCGCATCAAGCACCACACCGGCCGGGTTACCGCCCTGCCCCTGATAGATAAATGAATTTACTTTATAAACTTCAATATTTGGTGCGCGGTCAATGTGTGACATTATTTTCGTTCTCAAACTCGACATATTCATCATTGTCATATCCTTTCAATTTATATTTGAACTTGACTGAAAACTACAAATATTATTAAATCGAGTAAAACGAATATATTGGTTTAAAATAATCGAATAATTCGATTAATGGAATTTATCATGGATACAAAACAACTTAATACCTTTCGTCATTTAGCAAAAAGTCTCAATTTTTCCAAAACTGCGGCAGAACTTAACTTCGCTCAGTCAACGGTTTCAGCACAAATCCGCTCCCTTGAAAATGAATTGAGGCTGACTTTATTTGACCGCCTGGGCAAAAAAGTGGTGCTGACGGACGAAGGAAGAAACGTCCTGGAATATGCCAACCGGTTCATGAGGATTGAAGATGAATTTATCACCAGCCTTAAAGGAGACGGAGAAATATCCGGTGATCTGAACATCCATGCCCCAAATACCATATGTGTTCATCATCTGCCAAAATTGCTCACCAATTTTAAAGCTGAAAACCCACGCGTGAATTTTAGGCTCCGCGCTCATTACAGCACGGGACGCGCGTTTAAGGAACTGCGCAGCGGGGCCATAGACCTGATGATCGTGCTTGAAGAGGAATTTGATCAGAATGATTTTAATGTCGAGGTTTTAAGGCCCGAAGAAATTATCGTTGTTTGTAACAACAGCCATCCGCTTGCGGATGGGCAGCCCGTCAGTCTTGATGACTTAAAGGATGAGAATTTTATCCTGACAGAACCCACCTGCGGATATCGGGAAATTTTCACCAGAGAAATGTTAAAACATGGCCATAAAATTATGCCCAATATGTGGTTTGAAAATACTGAAGCTATTAAACAGTGTGTCATCAGCAATATGGGGCTTTCCTTTTTACCAAAGATCGCCTGCCAGGCGGATATTGCCTGCGGGGCCCTAAGCCGGGTTAATCTGGATCAGAAATTTGATAATCAGATAAAACTACAGATCATTACCCATAAGGATAAATGGATAAGTCCTGCGTTAAAGGCGTTTATTTCAACATTAAAGGATGCTTATTGTTAAATTAATTCTCACCGTCTTTAAGGTGGCGGCTAAGAACCCAGCAAAATCCGTCCGGGTCAAGGATGTAACATTCCCGTAATCCATGGGGTTTGTTTTTGCTTTCAAAAAGCACTTTATAGCCTAACTCGCGCGCATTTGCTTCGGCGATATCCGGGTCCTGATCATAAATCCGCAGCTCAACGCCCCGGCCACGACCTTCCTGACCCTCGACCAGTGCAAGCATCGGATTGCTGTGATAGGTCCCATCCGCATGAAGCATCCAGACATTGCCCCCATGTCGCATAATCGCGAAACCATCATCGGCATAAACCGCATCCGCCTGCAGGATTTTTTTGGCAAATTCAACACCTGCCGGTACATCACTGACCAATAGGCTGAAACCGACACCGCTTAATGATTTACCGAAGGCGACTGCATCTGGTGCCTTGCCGTCTGTACCAGCCATTGTCATCTGCGCAGCTTGCGCCTTATCACTGTTATTTCCGCCGGTAATTGCCATTACTGTCCCTGCCCCTGCTACGGCCAGTCCCGTTTTATGAATAAATTTTCGTCTGGTAAATTCGTCTTTCACTTATAATCTCCCTCACTTATAAATTCACGCTAAATTTTCGCGTAATCTTATCATATAGTTTGGGAGACATGTGGTAACAATGATGTTACCACATGCACTTTATGAAGCCTTACGAAACTCCGGCTCATTATCATTTGCAGGATCATTAATGGCTACGTCATTAAAGCCTTTATCCTGAACCAGCTTGATGAAGTCATAATCATCTGTGGTTTCTTCGACAAAATCCATAAAAGTCTGCAAACCGTTTTCGATTTCATTTATGATGTTATTTTGCTCCTGAACGGCAGCTGGTACTTTTCCATAAAATTTCATTAAGTCCATAAAGCTGTATGGGATTGTCAAAGTCATCTTTTTTTCCTTTTCTTCCTAGTTAAATAAATTTGGTGGTTTAATAACCGCCATATGTTTCAGATAACCATTATACGGACAGCGGCAAGATAGCCCTGCGACCGTTTATCGCAGAAAAAATTCACTTCATCGCAATTTGGAAAATTCATGCATAAAATACGAAAAAAAATCTGATGAACGTCAGATGAATCTTCTATGCACTCATCAGGATCTACGCTGCTGGGACCGTTTGATATCAGAACTAGTTCCGGAATATTCGGGGTGCTACTCGGAGCGCGAACCGAACTGAATAATGGCCCCATCTATGAATTTGAATTGGATGGTAATTATTACAGCGACCGTCATATTCAACTTTTAAAAATATTGACAGCATAATAAATATTACATAACTATATGGTTATGGAACAACTTGGTTATATAGAAACGCCTCAAAATCTTGATGCTATATTTTCCGCACTAGCCGATCCGACAAGACGGTCAATTCTCAGTCGCCTAACCAACGGAGAGGCTTCAGTAAAGGAACTCGCTGAACCATTTAACATAAGCCAACCGGCAATTTCCAAACATTTAAGGGTACTTGAAAAAGCAGGACTGATAGAACGCGATATTGATAAACAAAGGCGTCCTGCCCGTCTCAATGCCAAAAACATGGCTGTAGCCGTTGATTTCCTAAATCAGTTTAAAACATTCTGGAACAAACGATTTGATCAACTTGATAAAGTGCTACTTGATTTAAATACGGAGGAAAAACATGACAAATACCCCTGAATACAAATTGGAACGTATTTTCAACGCACCACGTGAACAGGTAGGAAAACATGGACCGACCCAGAAATACTCCATCGCTGGTATGGACCGGGCGCAGACACGATTATCCATGAATTTAACCTGACCCCGGGTGGTATGTGGTTAAATGAGATGATATATGGTGAAAACTCTTATTATCAGAAAGTCATATTTCAGGAAGTAGATGCCCCTAACAAAATTATTTGGCACCATTATTCTTCAACAGATAAGAATTGGAATAATACGCCTAACCCAATGATGGCTAACTGGCCAGCTTTGCTATTGACCACAGTAATTTTTGAAGATCAGGGTGAGCAGACCAATGTTATTCTTACCCAGACCCCAATGGATGCTTCTGAGGCTGAACTTACATGCTTCGCACAAATGATGTCGAAAATGGATGGTGGCTGGGGATCAGGATATAATATTATCGATCAAATTCTCGATGAACTAAATCTGTAGAATTTCCAGTCTGTTCTCTTTATCAATTGTCAGTACAGAATTGGTTGGAAGTTTTTCCCAGTCCTGCCGCACTTTGGTCAGTGGCTCACTGGCAAAGACCACTGCTTCATTGATTTTTGAATAATAGAGGGTCGGTGCTTCCCGGTCCGCTGTCGCTGTTGCCCGGGTAAGGATGACATTTTCCCCGTCGGTCAAAGCAAAATTAAGCATCGACGGTCCGTTAATTTCGAGGTGAGAAAGAGCCGACCTTAATTTTTCGACCATCTCAATCATATTGGCGGCCAGGTCTTCGCCGGATAGTCCCTTCTGAAGACCAATCTGGTTCATAAAATAGGCAAAGCTGAATTCCGAATCCGTATTCCCCTCAATCAGATTAAAAGCTTCATCAGAAAGATCCCGCATCAGATAGCGCCTGATCAGTTTAAAACTGTCAATCATGCCGTTATGCATCCAAAGGTAATTTCCATAACGAAACGGATGACAGTTCAGCTCCGTAACCGGCATGCCAATTGTCGCGTCCCTGACATGGGCAAAAAAACAGTGGGAAACCAGTTTTTCAGAAAGTCTTCTTAAATTCCGGTTGCTCCATGCCGGTTCGATGCTGGTAAAAACACCCGGTTCCGGGTCATTATGCTCCGGATACCAGCCAAGTCCGAAGCCGTCCCCGTTGACCGGCTTAATACTTTCTTTTGCATCAATGGATTGAACGATTAGTGAATTGTCGGATTTAATCAGCAAATCCGCAATCCTCACAGGGTTTCCCTTATACCCAAAAAAACGGCACATTCATTTTGTCCTCTTAAAATAAGAGTGTCAGAATACGCTAAAAGCTTAAAGAATCTCTAAAGACGCCATTAAATACAGTTACTTCTATATTTTACTTATTTTTAACCCGATCTCTGTAAAAATATTCTCAGATCGGAGAAAAATATGAGAAATACGTTCGTCTTTGTTATCCCTGCCTTTCTTATCCTTGGCGGCTGTTCAAAAATGATGAATGAAAACCAATGTGTCGTCGCTGACTGGCGCACAATTGGCTATGAAGACGGCAATATGGGTCGAAGCGAACAATGGCTTTCCAAACGCCGGGAAATTTGTGCTGAATATGGGGTTTCTCCTGATCTGGACGCCTATTTATATGGCCGCAATGAAGGGCTTCAGACTTATTGTCAGCCAAGACGTGGATTTGATCTGGGTAATCGCGGGGTCCGTTATGAAAATGTCTGCCCGTCAAATCTTGAAGCGGCGTTTGTTAACGCTTATCAGGATGGTCTTGGCCTTCGCGATCGTCAAATCCATGTCAATGAAATTGACCGGGCCCTGAGCTCTGCCCAGGCACAGCTTAAATCGTTACAGGACCAGATTACGGCTGATACTCTCAGTCTGGCTACAACAGAGATGACCAATCAGGAGCGCATTGATGTCGCCCTTGCGATAAAGAAAAAAGCGGAAAAATCCGGTGAACTAAAAGAAAGAATTCCCCAGCTCACGGCTGAACTGGGTGCTGCACAATATGATCTTGATGCCTACCGCGAAAGTATAGCCCCCCGATATCAGGGGGCTATATAAGGTTCATATTTATAGCAATATTTTAGCCGATGACTTCTTCGTAAAGACGATACACATTAAGGCCCATTATTTTTTCAAGCTGACCTTCGCTTAAGCCGCGACGTTTTAGACCGTCCCAGATCACTTCCATGCGTCTTGGCCCGTTCAGGTCTTCAAAATAAAGCGGCCAATCACTGGCAACAAACTGGGCACCCTCTTCACGTTTGAGTTCCTCAATATATTCTTCGGTCATTATCAGACGGCGATAATCACGGTCAGAGCCGATACAGACATGGTCAATGCCGCAAACATCAACTGCATGCATGATATTATCATAATAAACTTCCGTATTCTGGTCATGGGTCATAAAAGTCCGCATCTGGGTAATCCCGGCAAGCCCGCCTTTTTCGGCAAGTCTGCGCAATATACTGTCCGGCATATTGCGTTCATGTTCGAAAAGATCCTTACAGCAGGTGTGCGAAATAATAATCGGCTTGCTTGAGGCCTCAATTGTATCCAGCGTTGTTGCCTCATTGGAATGGCTGGTATCAATCAGCATACCGACATCATTCATTTTTTCGACCAGTTCATGACCAAATGTGGTCAGTCCCGAACCATTGATTTCCTTACAGCCGGCCCCGGCCCAGTTCTGGTAATTATAGGTTATCTGACTGGACCTTAATCCCAGATTATAAAAAACATCCACATTATCCAGATTGCGTCTGAAATGGGTTGAATT
>Ga0116152_10001071_pt1 | contig 22450 bp, 15 predicted proteins | sample AD_UKC119_MetaG_FD_89894 | JGI IMG/M metagenome (GOLD analysis project Ga0116152, IMG submission 89894) | Active sludge microbial communities of municipal wastewater-treating anaerobic digesters from Hong Kong - AD_UKC119_MetaG | ecosystem: Engineered > Bioreactor > Anaerobic > Digestate...
CAGTGCTGCGTTGATGCCGTGTGACCTGGAGCTACGCCACCAGCCTTTGCTGGAGCGACCACAAGCCACCGCAGCCTTGATGGGCAGCCCCAGACGGATCAGGTTGCGTATTTTGGTACGCGGTCTGCCCCACTGTTTCCAGTAGCACATCCTGACCCCCGGATCAGCCGGTGGTGCTGCCGCTGTTTCCGGAGGCCATCACCCGTCAGGACGGGGTGGAGAAAAATGACTGCGAACATCATGCCAGTCAGCGTTTGACCAGCGGTGCACAAAGCGTTTCCGCCGTGAAAAAGAGTTGATTGGCCAGCAGTGGGCCAAAGCGTCAGGAAGACGGGCGGTGTTCGTCATGGCCACGATGAAACAGGGTGATCCGAAGGAAGTCAGGTCGCAAATCATGAGTGCTCTTGCGCATTAATCCGGCAGGCAGCCCTGATGCACAATAAAGCCGACAATATCCCGCAAACCCACCCCTTCCTTCAGGTTGGTGAACACAAACGGCTTGTCACCGCGCATGCGCCGGGTATCACTTTCCATCACCGCCAGCGAGGCCCCCACATACGGTGCCAGATCGATTTTGTTAATCACCAGCAGGTCGGAGCGGGTAATACCGGGTCCCCCCTTGCGCGGAATTTTTTCCCCTTCCGCCACATCAATCACGTAGATGGTCAGATCAGCCAGCTCGGGGCTGAAGGTGGCAGACAGGTTGTCACCACCGCTTTCAATGAACACGGCATCAAGATCGGGAAATTTCGCCTGCAGATCCTCCACCGCCGCCAGATTCATGGAGGCATCCTCACGGATCGCAGTATGCGGACAGCCACCGGTTTCCACCCCGACAATGCGCTCGGCAGGCAGGGCCTCACTGCGGGTCAGGAACCGGGCATCTTCCTGGGTATAGATATCATTGGTAACCACGGCAATGTCATAATCAGCGCGCATGGCCTTGCACAGCGCATCCAGCAGGGCAGTCTTGCCGGAGCCGACCGGACCGCCGACACCAATTCTTAACGGATTGGACATGTCAATTTCTCCTGTGCCCCCCGGTTGCCGCCTCGCCGGAGGCAGCCATACAAAGGGGAATTTATGATCGGAATAAACGGGTATACTGCGTCTCATGGCGTGAACTGGCGATGGCCAGCGCGGGTGATGATGCGCCGATGGCTTCATCGCTGACCCTCAGTCCGGCAGTAACGATGCCCGGTAACTGCGGTGCCATGCGATGCAGAATCTTCTGCCCCTGCGTCTGTCCCAGCGGGATGATTTTTACCGCCGCCAGCACCAGATTTTCCAGCCAGCTCCACACATAACCATAAGCCGCCTGTGGCAGCGGAATGTGCCAGTGTACGGCCGCCACTGCGAATGCCGCTGCCTGATTCCGTGCCAGCACCGGTTTCCAGCGCGCTGCCAGCGGTATCTCCAGCGCAATCAGCAGGTCGGTCAGTGCCCGCCCCCGGTTTTTCTCCTCCTGCCATAATTCACCGGTCTCGCGGCTGGCGTTCAGGTAATCAATCCAGTGCTGCAGCGCCGCCCTGTCCTCCTGCTCCACCGCCTGATACAGGCGCTGCAGGATCGGCAGGTCCAGAAACATCATCCCGGTATGCAGCAGGTTGTCCAGCCAGCTCGCCAGATCGTCTGCACTTTGAATCCAGCCCGCTTCAACCGCCCACTCGATCCCCTGCGAGTAGGTGAAAGAGCCGATCGGCAGACTCGGGCTGACCAGATGCAACAGGCGCAGCAACGGCAGGTCAGCCACCAGTGCCGGGGTGTCAGTGGTGAGCGTGGCGGGCATGGTGAGGTCCATGGTCATGCGTCGGGTGGGCATCGTGATCCTGGCGGTGGGCATGAGCGTGGCCGCCACCGTAGGCACCCGGCTCCGGCTCGAAGGATGCCTGCTCCACCGTGACATGCAGCCCCAGCCCGTGCAGCATGTCATCCAGCACATGATCATGCTGATAGCGGATCATGCCGGCTGTAATCTGTAGGGGCACATGACGGTTGCCAAGGTGATAACAGGCCCGCGCCAGTGCCAACGGGTCATCACAGTACAGGCTGGACACACTTTCCCGGGCCGCCCTGACCACAATGATTTCACCGCTGTCCGCTTGCAGGTAATCCCCGTCATGCAGCACCGTGCCGCGTGGCAGGAACAGCCCGGCATCGGCCCCGTTATCCAGCGTGACACGCTGGCGGCTGATAATCCGGCGCTCATAGGGCAAGGTCAGCAGCAACCCGGCTCCCGTACCCGGATCAGGCAGCATTTCACTCAGTTTCAGCATGGCTTTGGATTCTCCCCGGCTTTTGCGCCTCAAAACAGAAAATAACGTTGTGCCAGCGGCAGTTCCCGCGCTGGCTCACACACCAGCAACTGACCATCTGCACGCACTTCATAGGTTTGTGCATCCACCTCAATCACCGGCTGGTAATCATTCAGCACCATACTGGCCTTACTGATGCTGCGGCAGTCTTTCACCACCCCGATCAGGCGCTGCAGGCCCAGCCGTTCATGTACCCCGGCCACCTGTGCAGTCCGGGACAGAAAAGTCATGGTGGTTGCATGGCGGGCCTTGCCGAGGGCTGCAAACATGGGGCGGTAATGGACCGGCTGCGGGGTGGGGATACTGGCGTTGGGGTCGCCCATCGGCGCGGCGACAATCAGGCCGCCCTTGATGATCAGGCCGGGCTTGGTGCCAAAAAAAGCCGGTTTCCACAGCACCAGATCGGCCAGCTTGCCGACTTCCACCGAGCCAACCTCATGTGCAATGCCGTGGGTAATGGCCGGGTTGATGGTGTATTTGGCCACATAGCGCCTGGCACGGAAGTTGTCGCAGGAAGCCGGATCAGGCGCCAGACTGCCACGCTGGACTTTCATCTTGTGCGCCGTCTGCCAGGTGCGGGTAATGACCTCCCCGACCCGCCCCATGGCCTGCGAATCGGAAGCGATCATCGAAAATGCCCCCAGATCATGCAGCATGTCTTCAGCCGCAATGGTTTCACGCCGAATCCGGCTTTCGGCAAAGGCCACATCTTCAGCAATCGCCGGGGACAGGTGGTGACAGACCATCAGCATGTCGAGGTGTTCATCCACGGTATTGACCGTATAGGGCCGGGTCGGGTTGGTGGATGATGGCAGGATATTGGCCTGTCCGGCTGCCTTGATAATATCGGGTGCATGCCCGCCCCCGGCCCCTTCGGTGTGATAGGTGTGAATGACACGGCCTTTCATGGCAGCCAGCGTGTCTTCCACAAAACCGGACTCATTGAGGGTGTCGGTATGGATCGCCACCTGCACATCGGTTTCATCCGCTACCGTCAGGCAATTATCGATACTGGCGGGGGTGGTGCCCCAGTCTTCATGCAGTTTCAGGCCGATGGCCCCGGCGGCAATCTGTTCATGCAGCGGCCCTGGCAGACTGGCATTGCCCTTACCGAGAAAACCGAGATTCACCGGCAATGCCTCGGCGGCTTCCAGCATGCGGTGGATATTCCACGGCCCCGGCGTGCAGGTGGTGGCATTGGTGCCGGTTGCCGGCCCGGTACCGCCACCGATCATGGTGGTTACCCCTGACATGAGTGCTTCCTCCACCTGTTGCGGGCAGATGAAATGAATGTGGGAGTCGATGCCACCGGCGGTAATGATCTGCCCTTCACCTGCAATCGCTTCGGTGCCGGGGCCGACCACAATATTCACCCCGGCCTGGGTATCGGGGTTGCCGGCCTTGCCGATGCCGCTGATGCGCCCGTGCCGGATACCGATGTCAGCCTTGACAATCCCCCAGTGATCCAGAATCAGGGCATTGGTAATCACCACATCGACAACCTCGGCACTGTCGCGCTGGCACTGCCCCATACCGTCGCGAATGACCTTGCCGCCGCCAAACTTGACCTCATCGCCGTAGACCGTGTGGTCCTTCTCCACTTCGATGATCAGTTCGGTATCCCCCAGACGCACGCGGTCGCCCGTGGTCGGGCCGTACATTTCGGCATACGCCTGCCTGCTTATTTTCGCCATGCCGTCCCTCCTTACAGTTTACCCATGACCTTGCCCTGGAATCCGTAGATTTCACGGCTGCCGGCATAGGCGACCAGCCCGACTTCACGGGTCTGACCGGGTTCAAAACGCACGGCCGTGCCCGCCGGAATATCGAGGCGAAAGCCCAGGGTCCGGTCACGGTCAAAATCCAGTGCATGATTGGTTTCAAAAAAATGATAATGGGAGCCGACCTGAATCGGGCGGTCACCGGTATTGGCGACCGTGACCGTCATGGTTTCACGACCGGCATTCAGTTCGATGTCACCGTCAGCGGGAAAAATCTCTCCGGGAATCATGCTGTATTGGCTCCTTCCTTTCCTTCTTCAGACAATCGGATCATGCACGGTCACCAGTTTGGTGCCATCGGGAAAGGTCGCTTCCACCTGCACTTCATGGATCAGGGCGGGGATGCCGTCCATCACATCCTCACGGGTCAGCAGGGTGCGGCCATAGTCCATCATTTCAGCAACCGACCGGCCATCGCGGGCACCTTCCATAATCGCGCAACTGATCAGGGCGACCGCTTCCGGGTAATTGAGTTTCAGACCACGCGCCCTGCGCCGTTCTGCCAGCAATCCGGCAGTGAACAACAGCAGCTTGTCTTTTTCGCGGGGGGTAAGTTCCATGAAAGGGAGTTCTCCTAAGTATTCCAGATGCGCGGGGTGACAGCGTGGCGGTCTGTAACCAGCGGACGCACGGCCTGCCAGACACGGTGCAGCAAACGCCGGGCTTCGGCGGTGCTGGCCCCCAGATAGCGCACGATCAGTACATCCTGCAGCAGGGTGATACCGGCCTGCCCCTGTGACAGCGGTTCGTCACAACAGGCACGTGCCTGCTCCAGCACTGCCGGGGTGGCAGGTGTTGCCAGCAGCGTGGCCATCACCGGCTGACCGCGCAACCCGGCACAGCCCTGCAGGTCCGGCTCGCCACACACACTGAGCCGGTCAATAAACAGGGGTTTCTGCTCGCGGTACAAACGGGTGGCAAACAACAGTGAGCCGGACAGAAAGCGTTCGCTGATCACCGGACGCCCGAGGCACTGGATTTCCCAGCCGATATAGCGGGCTTCACGGCTCAGGTGAATCCGGGTGATCAGCTGACCGTCCGCACCGGGAAAGAAAATCATTTCCTGCGGCAGCCACTCCAGTGTGCCATTAACGGTGAACTGTTGTTGCTGCCATGCCTGCCGCCCGCCGGAGCGGTAGAACTTGGTGGCACCGGGGGTGGTCAGCAGGGCACTGGCATCCGCATCGACAGTCAGCCGGATATCCAGCCGGTCCCCCCCTACCACACCACCGGGCGGGTGCAGTACATAAGCGTGACAGACCCCGCCTTCCGGGTAAAACGGGCGCTGTACCGCCAACGGGCCACGCTGGTGGCGTCCGGCCATCACCGTCCTGTCACCGCGCCGGGCAAATTCCAGCGCCAGTTCAGCCATCCAGCCGGTCGGTACCGGGGGTTCCTGTCGTGTCGCCTGAGCTTGAGCCTGCATACGCACGGGTGTCAGTGATCAGCAGGCTTGCGGGTGTGCTTCAGCCTCCGAATCAGCCGGCGTGACAGAAAAAACACGCCCAGCCCGATCAGCAAGGCCAGGCCGCTGTGGTAGAACAGGTGCAGGAGATTATCCCCGATGTGGGCATGACCACCGTGCGCCTGGGCACCACCGGCCCCCAGTAGCAGACTCAACACCAGGGGCAGTCGGGACAACAGCAATCGGACACTCATCAATCATCTCCTCAGAATAACAAAACGTGTTTATGTTTCAGCAACCAACTGCATCAACTGGCACACTCCCAAACAATGCAAACTCCATGCCAACCCCCGGATTTTCCCCGGTATCAGGCCGTTGTATCGGGGATGACCTGCCCACAACCGACAAAATTGCACCAAAAAAGTGCATCAAGGTGTGCAAAAACAAGTGAATGCGGTCCGAATACCCGCTGAACGGATTCGCGTATGACTTTTGCAACAATTTCTTTCTGTCCATGGTCTAAACTAAACTTGGATGAACACCAAATCCTGCGGGGGAGTTAACATCATGAAATTCAAGCCCTATCGGCACATGCCACAGCTGCTGATACTGATCCTGGCCGTGGGCCTCGCCAGTCTGACAGGCTGCAACAATGGCTCCGGCACGGAAGCCGGCTCCGGCAGTGCCGCCAGCCCGGCCACGACAACGACCACATCCCCGTCCGGGGAACAGAACGGTACCAACCCGGACAGCGCTGCCGGCACGGCAACCGCAGAACAGGCCCGGCAGGATCAGGCCCGGATGGCGGCCAGCATCCTGAGCCAGCGCCCGCCACCGCTTCAGGCGCGCAAAGACCCGATTACCATCAGTTTCCGCGAGCCGGTCATCAGCACCGACCAGATCGGCAGCAGTGCCGACAGTTACCTCAACATGGCCGGTGTCACCGGCAAGGCCCGCTTCGATACCGAACGCAGCATGGTCTTCGAGCCGGAGGCCCCGCTGGCTTTCGACTCCCGTCAGACCCTGACCCTGAGTCCCGAGGGCCTGCTCAACATTCCGGCAGGACTGGAGCCGATTACTTTTGACATCCGCACCGCAGCCCTGGAACTGGAACTGCAGCGTGGCGGGCTGGAGCCACTGTCCGGACAGCCAGAACAGATGCAGCTCGGTGGCACCCTGTTCAGCGCCGACTACCTGGAGCCGCAGGCAGCAGAGAAAATCCTGCAGGCCAGTTCACAGCAGAAGCCCCTGCCGATCAGCTGGGAACATAATGGCCCCGGTACCGAGCACCGCTTTGTTATCGGGCCGATTGCACGTGAAACCTTTGCCGCCGACCTGAAACTGGCCTGGGACGGCAAGAATCTGGGCGCACGGGGCAGTGGCAGCACCGGCAGCCATGACGTGGTGATCCCGAGCCGGGAAACCTTCAGCGTCACCCGCATCGAGGCCCTGGACGAGGCCGGTGAAGGCCGCCTGCAGGCCCGCGTGAGTTTTTCCGATGCCCTGGACCCGCAGCAGGACCTCAAGGGACTGGTGCAGCTGGGCGGCAAGGATGCCAGAACCCAGATCATCGGCAGCCAGCTGCTGGTGTATCCGGATGCCGAGCTGGAACCGGGTGAGCACACCCTGGTGCTGCAGGCCGGCATCCGTGCGCTTGACAGCCGTCTGGGCAAACTCGGCGAGCGCCAGCAGCAGACCTTAACACTGGAAGCTCCCAAACCGGCGGTGCGCTTTGCCGGTGTTGGTAATATCCTGCCGGAAAACGGCCTGATGAACATTGCTTTCGAGGCCCGCGGGGTCAAAGGGGTTGATCTGTCGGTGATGGAAATCCGCCCGGAAAATATCGCCCAGTTCCTGCAGGTCAACGGGCTTGATGGTGACAACCAGACCGGACGGGTTGGACGGTATGTGTGGCGCAGGACCATTCCGCTGTCGAGTGCCAACGCTGCACGCTGGAACCGTTTCAACCTCGATGCCCGCGAGCTGTTCAAGGCCCGCCCCGGCACCCTGTACCGGCTGGAGCTGGCAGTGAACCGCAACCATGTGACCCGGACCTGTACCGGCCTCAGCCCCGAGCCGCTGCCCACGCTGGAGAACAACGAGGATGAAGACAGCACGGCCGCCAGCGGCTGGGACGGGATCGAAAACTACGTGCTGGATACCGGTATCAGCAATAATGATCAGGACAGCCGTTATGAGTGGGACAAGCGTGAAGATCCCTGCAGCAGCGCCTATTACTTTTATAATGAAGAAAAAACCCGGGCCAGCCGTAACTTTATCGCCAGCAATATCGGCCTGATCGCCAAGCAGGAAGGCAACGGCAATGTGCATGTCATTGCCACCGACCTGCGCGATGCCAGCCCGGACAGCGGTGTGAAGCTGACCCTGCGCAACTTCCAGGGGCAGGAGCTGGCCAGTGCCGATACCGATGACAGGGGCTTCGCCACCCTGACAACGCAGGCTACCCCGTTCCTGCTGCTGGCACAGAAAGGCGATGATCGTGCCTACCTCAAACTCAATGCCAATACCGTACTGGAAACCAGCCAGTTCGAGGTATCGGGGCAGACCCTGCAGCAGGGCCTCAAGGGTTATCTGTATGGTGAGCGGGGTGTCTGGCGTCCGGGTGATGACATTCACCTGACCTTTGTGCTGCAGGATCGTGACCAGACCCTGCCAACCCGGCATCCGGTCACGCTGCAGCTGTTTGATCCTGCCGGCCGCCTGCGCCAGACCCTGACCGGCAATCAGCCCACCGGGCCGTTCTACCCTTTCACCCTGAAAACCCGTGAGACTGATCCGACCGGGGACTGGCTGGTCAAGGCGGTACTGGGGGGCAGCACCTTTGACAAGCGCCTGAAAATCGAGACCATCCGTCCCAATCGCCTCAAGGTCGAACTGGATTACGGTACCGACAGGCTCGAAGGCTGGCATGACCTGCCGACAGCGACCCTGTTCGCCCAGTGGCTGCATGGCGGTACCGCCGCCGATCTCAAGGCCGACGTGAGCGTGCGCCTGCGTGAAAAAACCACCCGCTTCGACCGCTATGCCGATTTCAGCTTCGATGACCCGGCCCGCAGTCTGGACAGTGCCGACCAGCAGTTGCTGGAAGGGCGGCTGGATGAGCAGGGCCACCTGAGTTTCAGCAAGAACTTCCAGCCCGAACAGCCGCCACCGGGCCTGCTCAGTGCCTGGTTCACCAGCCGCGTGTTCGAGGACGGTGGCGGCTTCAGCATCAGCAAACAGGAAATGGATTACTACCCGTTTGCCAACTATATCGGCCTGCGCCTGCCCAAAGGGGATGCCGAGCGCGGCATGCTGCTGACCGATACCGACCACACCGTGGAGCTGGCCAGCCTGACGGCCGCTGGTACCGATGTCTCCCTGCCCCGCGTGCAGGTCACACTCTATAAAATCGACTGGAAATGGTGGTGGGACAAGACCCCGGAATCCCTGGCCGAATACGCCGATGCCAGCAACAGCAGCAAGCTGGAGCAGACCATTGTCAACACCACCGCAGGCAAGGGTGAATGGAAGTTCCGCATCAACTACCCGGACTGGGGGCGCTATCTGGTGCGAGCCTGCGACCTTGAAGGCAAACACTGCAGCGGTAAGACCCTGTACGTGGACTGGCCGGGCTGGGCCGGACGGGCCCAGGAACAGGGGGGTGGTGCAGCGGCGCGCCTGAGTGTCAGCACGGACAAGGATCAATACCAGCCCGGTGACACGGCTCAGGTACAGTTGCCGGAAGCCGCCGCCGGGCGCGCACTGCTGACGGTGGAAAATGCCAACCGGATTCTGGCACAGCACTGGGTCGAGTTTGATGGCCAGCGCACGCAGGTTCCGGTGCCGATCACCGCCGCCATGGCCCCGAATGCCTATGTCAGCGTCACCCTGCTGCAGGGGCATCAGCAGCGCCAGAACGACCGCCCCATGCGCCTGTACGGCATTATTCCGCTCATGGTGGAGGACCCGTCCACCCGTCTTAAGCCGCTGATCCAGGCGGCGGATGAATGGAAACCGGAAAGCAGTCAGCTGTTTCAGGTCAGCGAAGCAAACGGCAAGCCCATGGACTACACCCTGGCGGTGGTGGACGAGGGCCTGCTGGGGCTGACCCGCTTTGAGACCCCGGACCTGCATCAGGCTTTCTACCGCAAGGAGGCGCTGGGAATCCGGACCTGGGACCTGTATGACCAGGTGGTCGGTGCCTACGGTGGTGAACTGGAGCGCATGCTGGCCATCGGTGGCGGGGATGAGGCCCAGATTGACGATGCCGCCAATAAACCCAAACGCTTCCCGCCGGTGGTAAAATTCCTCGGTGCTTTCCACCTTGAAGCCGGTCAGACCCGTGAGCATGCCGTGGCGCTCCCCGCCTACCTCGGTGCGATGCGCATCATGCTGGTGGCTGCCGACAGGACAGCCTATGGCAGGGCCGAGCAGTCAGTCTTTGTGCGCCAGCCGCTCATGCTGCTGTCCTCGCTGCCCCGCAGCCTCCGAACCGGTGAAAGCGTGGAAGTGCCACTGACCCTGTTTACCGCCGACCCGGCCATCAAGGCGGTGGAAGTCAGCATGCAGGGCGATACGGCCTTTACCTCGCTGGCGGCCCCGCGCAAGGTCGATATCACCGGTACCGGCGAGAAAACCCTGTCCCTGCCGCTCAAGGCCGGTAACAAACCGGGGCCGGGCACGCTGCAGTTCCGTGCAGTGGCGCTCAAGGCCGATGGCCAGCCCGATACCGCACAGGAAAGCCGTCATGAAGTCACCCTGAACATTCAGGCCCCGAGCCTGCCGGAAGTGCGCAACCTGAACCGGGCCCTCGACCCCGGTGCCGACTGGACAACCGTACTGCAGCCCTTCGGCCTGCCGGGAAGCAATCAGGCCAACCTGGTGCTGTCGGCAATTCCCAACCTGAATCTGGAACAGCACCTGGACTATCTGGTGCATTACCCGCATGGCTGCCTGGAGCAGGTCACTTCCACCGCCTTCCCGCAGCTCTATCTGTCCACCCTGCTGCAGCTGGATGCCGAACGCCGCCAACAGCTCGAAGGCTACGTCAAACGGGCCATTGCACGCATGAACAGCTTCCAGAGCGGCAGCGGCAACCTGATGTACTGGCCGGGCTCCACGGAAGCCAGTGAATGGGCCAGCCTGTACGCCGGCCACTTCCTGATTGAGGCCCGCAAACGCGGCTACAGCGTACCGCTCGGTCTGCTGAGCGGCTGGCAGTCCTATCAGGTCCGGCAGGCCCAGAACTGGACTCCCGGCAAGACAGCAGGCACCACCCCGGCAGCAAATGCTGCGAATAACGCCACGGATAGCCGCAATACCGCTGATACCAGTGCCACACAGGCTTACCGCCTGTATGTACTGGCCCTGGGGGAACAGCCACAGCTGGGGGCCATGAACCGGCTGCGCGAATCCGGAAAAGCCAGTGTTCAGGCACGCTGGCTGCTGGCTGCCGCCTACCAGCTGTCGGGGCAGCCCGAAGCCGCCCGCCGTACCACCGAAGGGCTGATTGCTACGAATCTGGATGTCACGCCATCCGATACCACCTTCAGCCAGCGTCTCGGCACCCTCGGGCTGCAGCTGGAAACCCTGATCACCCTGGGACGCCAGCAGGATGCCGCCCGGCTGGTCGAGCAGCTGGGCGAGGCGCTGGGCAGCGAGATACGGCCCAATACCCACGACCTGAGCTGGGCCTTGCTGTCAGCAGCACATTACCTCGACAGTGCACCGGCACCGGTCAAGGCCAGCCTGACCCTGAACCAGGGCAGCCCTGCCACGCTGGACAGCCCGCAGGCCCTGCTGAACCGGTTGCTGGGGGTAGAAGACAAGGCCTACCAGGTGGCCTTGCGCAATGACAGTTCGCTGCGCCTGTATGCCAGCCTGACCCGGCGCGGTATCGCCCCGGCAGGCAGCGAACAGGCTCAGGAGCAGGGACTGGCGCTGGCGGTGAAACTCAGTGACCGCAAGGGCCGGGAAATGCTGGCCTGGAACAGCCAGCCGGCAGCGACGCCAGCGGCGGCCTCCCCCGGACTGAAACTGCAGCAGGGCCAGGACTACGTGCTCACCGTCACGGTCACCAATACCGGTCCGCAGGACCTGAAACGGCTGGCCCTGGCCACGCTGCTGCCTTCGGGGGCGGAAATCGGCACCAGTCCCACCACGGGTGAAAACAGCACCCCCTCCGGCCTGAGCCATCAGGATGTGCGGGATGACCGGGTATTCAGTTACTTCGACCTCAAGGCCGGTGCCACACGCACGGTCACGGTGCGTATCAATGCCGCCTATCTGGGGCAGTTCCGCTTCCCGCCCGTGAGTGTGGAAGCCATGTACCAGCCCGGCATCCGGGCACAGACCGGCAGTCTGGGACTGGATATCCTCAAGGTGCTGCCAGTGCCGGGAGCCGTGATGTCAATGGCGGACTGAACAGCACCGGATGGGAAACCGGATAAAGCGGATGATGAGCGGCAGACCCGGTAAAAAACGCCGGCTGTTGTTCAAGGCCCCGGCAGCCATCCCGGTACTGGTGCTGTTGAGTGCCGGGATGGTCTGGTGGCATGCCTTCAGCCTGCCGGAAGTGCTGTTCAGCACCGACCATTCACGCCTGCTGCTGGACCGGGACGGTCACCTGCTGAGTGCACACATTGCCACTGATGAACAATGGCGCTTTCCCGAATCGGCAACGGTACCGGACAAGTTCGCCACCGCCCTGATCCGCTTTGAGGACCGGCGTTTCCGGCGTCATCACGGCGTGGACATGCTGGCCCTGTTGCGGGCCGGTTTCGACAACCTGCGCCAGGGACGGGTGGTGAGCGGAGCCAGCACCCTGAGCATGCAGGTCATCCGCCTGGCACGGGGCAATCCGCCGCGTACCCTGAGTGAAAAGGGGCTGGAAATCCTGCGCGCCTGGCGATTGGAGATGCGGCTGGACAAGGAGGCCATTCTCGCCCTGTACGCCGCGCATGCCCCGTTTGGCGGCAATGTGGTGGGGCTGGAGGCCGCCGCCTGGCGTTATTTCGGGCGGGCACCCGGGCAACTGTCCTGGGCTGAAAGTGCCATGCTGGCCATCCTGCCCAATAATCCGGCCCTGATCCATCCGGGCCGCAATCGTGCACAACTGCTGGCCAAACGCAATCGCCTGCTGACCCTGCTGCATGCGCAGGGCACGCTGGAGACACTGGATTATGAGCTGGCACTGGCCGAGCCGCTGCCCGAGGCTCCCCATCCCCTGCCCCGGCTGGCTCCGCACCTGCTGGATACCCTGAGCCGCCAGTACCCGCAGCAGCAGCGTTTCCACAGCACCCTGGATGCGCCCCTGCAGCAGTCGCTCAACAATCTGGCCCGGCGCAGCGGCGAACAGCTGGCACTGGAAGGGATACAGAATCTGGCCATTTTGGTGCTGGACAACCGCAGCCTGGGTACCCTGGCCTATGTCGGCAACCGCCCGGACATGGACAGCCGGCAGGATCAGGGCCATGCCATCGACATGATCCAGCGCCCGCGCAGCACCGGCAGCACCCTCAAGCCGCTGCTGTTTGCCGATCTGATCGAGCAGGGCCTGATCCTGCCGGATTCACTGGTCGCCGATGTGCCGGTCAACTACAGCGGTTTCACCCCGCAGAACTACAACCGCCGCTATCACGGTGCGGTCAGTGCCCGGGAGGCGCTGGCGCGTTCGCTCAACATTCCCATGGTCAACCTGCTGAGCCTGCGCGGGGTCGAGCCGTTTCTGACCCAGTTGCGCCAGTTCGGCCTGTCCCACCTCAACCGCAGTGCATCCGACTATGGCCTGAGCCTGATTCTGGGCGGGGCGGAAGCCACCCCTTGGGAGCTGGGCGTGGCCTACGCCGGTCTGGCCAACCGTGCCCGTCAGACACAAGCGCAGCAACAGGCATTCTGGCCCCGGGGACGGCTGTTGCAGGAACAGGCCCGCCCCAGCCGGCGGCTTGCCACCCTGTCCAGTGCCTCGGTGTGGCTGACACTGGAAGCCCTGCTGGAAGTGGCACGCCCCGGTGATGAAGGCTACTGGGAAAAATTCAGCAGCAGCCGCAAGGTGGCCTGGAAAACCGGCACCAGTTATGGCCAGCGCGATGCCTGGGCCATCGGTGTCGATCCGGATTTCACCGTGGCGGTCTGGGTCGGCAATGCCAGCGGTGTCGGACGCGCCGGCCTGACCGGTACCCAAAGTGCTGCCCCCATTCTGTTCAATACCTTTAATCTGCTGCCGGCAGCCGGCAGCTGGTTCCAGCCGCCGCAATGGCAGCTCAACACCGTGGCGGTCTGCCGGGATGACGGTTATCTCAGCAATGGGGCCTGCAGAACCCGGCAGGTACCGGTTCCGGTCGGCAGCCATTTCGCCCGCCTCAGCCCGTATCACCCGCGCATCCACCTGGATGCCACCGGACAGTGGCGTGTCAACAGCGACTGTGAGTCCGTGGCGCACATGCAGACCCGCTCCTGGTTTGTGCTGCCCCCGGATCAGGCCAGTTTCTACCGCCAGTACCATGCCGATTACCAGCCGCTGCCGCCGTGGCGCCCCGACTGCCGGGACGGCGAGGTGGCAACCCCGAGTGCACTGGGGCTGCTGTATCCACAGGACGGCACCCGGATATACCTGCCGCGTGAGCTGGACGGCCAGCGCGGACAGGTAGTGTTCCGGGCCGTACCCCAGCGTCCGGATGCCCTGCTCTACTGGCATCTGGACAACCGTTTTGTCGGCACCACCCGTACCTTTCACCAGCAGGCCATGCAACCGGCAGTCGGCAGGCACCAGCTCACGGTGGTGGATGAGGAGGGCAACCGGGTGGAACGGTGGTTTGAAGTGCTGGCCGGGAGCTGAAACCGGCAGAAACCGTCAGCGCCTGCCGGTTCCGCGCCGCAGACTGCACACCAGCCCCCACAGCAGACCGCCCGCCACCAGCCAGGCCAGCAGTGCCGCCCCGCGGCTGATCAGAAAAATCAGGCGCTGGCGCTGACCGGTATAATCATCACGGTCATAAAGCACCTCATCCCCCACCCGCAGCACCAGAATCGTCAGCGTCACGGGGGACGCACTCATGGCACGCGCCCGTTCACGCGCCACCGTTTCCAGTGCCAGCCGGGTGCCGACCGCTACCCGTGCTGTCAGGCGCTGCTCCAGACCGGGTATGCGCTCCAGAAAATTCAGTCCGAAGCGGTCCGGATCATCCCGCAGCGTAATGCTCAGGGTCCGTCCACTCTTGCGTGTATCAGTCAGGTGCATGCCGGCCACCTGCCCTTCCGTTGTCACCCAGTCGGCACGCGGTGCCGGGTCATGATCGGCAATACCCCAGATCAGCCACCCCACCCCGGCAAACAGCAGTACCAGTCCCGATAATACGCCCCGCATTGCTTATCTCCCTGCACTAATCTCCCGACCCTATCAGGAAAACGGCTCCCGGAAAACGGCTGCTTGCACTTTGAAGCGCCGCTCCTATAATCCCGCAGCTTGAACGGCCAGTATGGCAGGCATGAACTGCCGGGAACCGAAACCATGACGACAATGACAACGCCTCCTGTTTCAAGCTGGTCACGCGAACTGGCTCAGGCAGTACGTGAACTGCCGGAATTGCTGCGCCTGCTGGAGCTGCCCCCGGAACAGGCCGCACCGGCGGCGGCACGCGATTTCCGGGTACTGGTACCGCACAGCTATCTGGCACGCATGCAGCCCGGCAGGGCGGATGATCCCCTGCTGCTGCAGGTCCTGCCCCAGGCACGCGAACTGTGGGAGTCGCCCGGTTTTCTGGCTGATCCGGTGGGTGACCGGGCTGCCGAAGTCCGCCCCGGTGTCCTGCACAAATATCAGGGCCGGGTGCTGCTGGTCACCAGCGGGGCCTGTGCGGTGCATTGCCGGTACTGCTTCCGGCGTCATTTCCCCTACAGCGAGGCCAGCCCGGTCCGGGACGAGTGGCGGACTGCACTGGATTACATCCGCAGCCAGAACGGGGTTCATGAAGTCATTCTCAGCGGCGGTGATCCACTCACCCTGTCAGAGCGCCGACTGGCACCGCTGCTGGACGGGCTGGCTGCCCTGCCCCATGTGCGCACCCTGCGTTTCCACAGCCGTCTGCCGGTGGTGCTGCCTGCCCGTATTGATGCTGCCTTTCTGGCACTGCTGCAACACTTCCCAGGGCGCAAGGTCATGGTAATCCATGCCAACCATGCCCGTGAGCTGCTGGCCGATGATGTGCAGCAGGCGCTGGCCGCACTGGATCAGGCCGGGGTCACACTGCTGAACCAGTCCGTGCTGCTGCGCGGGGTAAATGATCAGGTGGCCGTGCTGGCGGAACTGAGTGAGGCACTGTTTGCCAGTCGGGTCATGCCTTACTACCTGCACCTGCTGGACCGGGTGACGGGGGCGGCACATTTCGAGGTGGCGGAATCGCAGGCGCTGACACTGATGGCCGGATTGCGGCAGCAGCTGCCGGGCTATCTGGTACCCCGGCTGGTGCGCGAGGTGGCCGGCGAGCTGTCCAAGGTACCGGTGCCGCAGTGACAGGGACAGACCCGACCGGGCCGGGAGGGGAGAGGCAGCCGACAGGCAGCCTGAGTCATTCCGGCTGCCTGTCGGTCTTTTGCTGTCAGGCTTTTGACGTTTTCGGAGACTGCTCCGGATCGGCAAAAATCACTTCATCCGACGGATCATGCCGCCCCATCAGCTTCGGGCGTTCGATCAGGAAGTACAGCACCAGCCCGATCACCACCGCATAAACAGTCGATTTCGGGTCCGGCATCGCCAGTGTCACCGCAACAATCCCGGCCACACCGCGCTCCACCGAGTTCTTCAGCTGCTCCATACCGACCATGATGCAGATGTAGGCAGTCAGGATCAGGGTCAGCGACAGCGCAATCGGCAATACCGGCTTGAACAGCGTGACCAGCGGCAGGATGAACAGTGCAATCAGGCCGGTGAGCCAGAAAGTACCGCCGCCGCTGTAGATTGAATCCATGGCCTTGCGCCCCATGGCGTAACGCTCGGCAACCGTGGCATGCGCCGCTGTCCACAGAGGACCGGCAAGCCCCGGCCAAGGGGCAAAAAAGGCGTGCATGGCGTTGCGGATGGCAGTGACCAGATGCACACGGTCCACGTTATCCTCGATTTTCTCGTCACTGCGCAGATGGTCGATACGCCTGACCAGGGTGAAGCCGACAATAATGTCACCGAAAGCGATGACATAGGCAATGATTGCGGTCGGAATTGCCAGCAGGAAGGTATCCCAGCCGGGCAGACCGGTGCTGAACACCAGATAATCCCACATCAGCCCGACATCCGGATGCGTGATGCCCCACTGAATATCCGGCCACGGGTACTCACCCACGATCCAGCCAACCAACATGGCCAGAATCATGCCGGGCACCATGCCGAAATTGGCAATTTTCTTTGCCAGCCAGTTGTTTTCGATGATGCTTTTGAATGACAGCGAAAACAGGATATAGGCACACACCAGCGAACCGACGATCAGCGAAACCGGTGTAGCTTCCACCCGTCCGCCGACCTTCAGTTCTCCCATCATGGCGGCAATACCGGCTCCAATGATGATGCCGGATTTCAGCGAGTTGGGGATGACGTCAATCAGCCGCGACCCCAGACGCGTCACCCCCAGGATCAGGAAGATCAGCATGACCTCGATCTGCAGCGCGAACATGGCCTTGACCGCTTCCGGGCCGGGCTCGAAGCCCTGCAGGTACAGAATCACCACCGGAATCGCCGGCGTAATCCAGCCCGGTACCAGCGGCACACCCAGCAAGGCCGGCAGGATATAACCCAGCCCGGCGATAAAGGTAAAGGCCAGTGCGGCTTCATAGGGCATGCCCAGATACTTTTCCAGCAGCGGGATCATCGCCAGCCCCACCACAAACATGATGAGGCCCTGGATCATTTCCGGCAGCTCCCACCGGTAATGGATGAAAGGCAAACGGATTTTGAAAGGCCCGGCAAGCCAGTACGGCTGTTCCTGACCGTGCTCTCGCTGCAGCAATTGCATGGGTCGACTCCTCCCGAAGGTTGTGGTTAAGGGATAAACCAGCGGAGTTAACACCAGGACTTTTGCCAGAATATTGCCGAAAATTAACGAAATGTAACATTTGTCAGGTGAAGCTCAGACCCTGATCCTATTTGCGTTTGGGCGGGTACGGATTAAACTGACCGGCAAACCGCAGAAGCGTGGGGACACCATGGTCAGCAGACATGCGCCATGCCTGCCCCATGTCCTGCATCTGGTACAAGAGGTTGTATTACATGGAAAAAGTTAACGTGCTCTTTGTCTGCATGGGGAATATCTGCCGCTCGCCTACCGCACAGGGCGTTTTCACCCGGCTGGTCCGGACCCGTGTGCTGCAGACACGGATTCAGACCGACTCTGCAGGCACTCATGCCTACCACATCGGTGAACCGCCCGACAAACGTTCCCGGACCGCTGCCCTGGAGCGTGGCATCGACCTGTCCAGGCTGCGGGCACGGCAGGTGATGGCAACGGATTTTGATACCTTTCAGTATATTCTGGCCATGGATCGCAACAACCTGGCTCACCTGCTGGCGATGGCTCCACCCGAACGCCATGGACGCATCAGCCTGTTTATGGAGCATGCCAGCCGCTGGGATGTCGAAGAAGTCCCGGACCCCTACTACGGCGGAGTGCAGGGTTTTGCACGGGTACTGGACATGGTGGAGGATGCTGCGGAAGGGCTGCTGGCTCATATTCAGGCCCGCCACTTCTGATTCTGGCTCTGCTTCCGACACCTGCCGGAAACCAAAAGACCGGCCAGAAGCCGGTCTTGCGGGTTTGAAGTCAGTGTGTATGCATTTCTGCTGCACAGGCTTCGGGAAACGTCCTAAAACCTCATCGCAGGCCGCATTAAGCGCCTACTTGCTGTCAGCCACCGTTGTTTCCTCCTGCCGGGGATCAACATGCATCCAAGACGGTTTGCGGGCTGCCGGTTTGGCCGGGGCGGTTTCCTCCACAGCCGTCACTGCGGCTGCAGTTTCAGGCTCCGTGATTACAGGCACTTCCACCTCTGCCACAGTGACAGCCTCAGCTACGGCCTCTTCTCCGACAGCTTCTTCCGTATCGGTAGCGGATGCTGCCAGTGCCGGTGTTTCCAGCTCTGCCTCTGCCACCGTGACAACAGCCTCGGCAGCCGCTTTCCCTTTGACAGCTGTGTTTGTCTCTGCCGACGGCTCTTCCGGGACAGACCCGGTTGTGGCGCTGCCCGGCTGTGGTACTGCTTCAGCGACGGGCGTAACAGCCTGAGCCGTTTCCACCCCGTCACCCGCAACCGCCGCGGCCTCAGCGCTACTTATCCCGTCAGGATTATCGGTATTCGCGACATCTGCGGCTGTGTCAACAATAACCGGGGCTGGCACAACCACCTCTGTTACGGCTGCCACCCTGACGGATGCGACGTCTTCCGCATCGGCTTCAGCTTTAACTGCCACCACCGCTTCAGCACTGATCATCCGGTCGGCATCTGTAACATCCGCTGCTGCATCGGCAGCCACCGGGACCGGCACAGCCACTTCTGCCACAGCAGCGTCTTCCGCTGCCACCGCTTCAGCCATCACCACGGCGGTCCCTGTTCCATCAGCAACCGGCTGCTGCTCCTCAGTTTCCGTTTCTGTCTCTGCGTCTGCAGCAGTCTGCCTGTTGCGTCTGTCACTCCGTTCAGAACGGGAATACTCCCGCCGCCCCTGTCGCCGCGAGCGATGACGGGCACTGCGGCCACTCGCATTACCGGATGCCGCCTCCAGCATGGCTTCCGAAGGCGCTGCCTCGGTCTCTGCGGCCATTGCTGCCCCCTCAGCGACTTCCGCATCAACAACAGCTGTGCTGTTGTCATTATCCACTGCAGCATCAGCCTCATCGGCATTGGGTGCCATCGCTGCAGGGGCAGCCCCGGTCTGCTGTTCCGCAGTGGATGCGGTACCAGCAGCAGGCCCCTTCCGGTTGCCTGTCTGGCGTTGGGAGCGGCGTGGACCAATGTCGATGACAACCGGCTCCAGTTCAGCTTCAGGCGCACGAGGTTCACGCTGGCGAGAGCGGCGCGGCTCCCGGCCTGCCTCCGGCTGAGCCTCATCACCACCTGTTGCGGTTTCGGCATTGTCATCCCCGGATGCTGCCGGTGGATCATCGTGATAGCGGTTGCGATTGCGGTTACGGGCACTGCGGGTCCGGGTCCGGCCATTGTCCCGATGATTACGGCGGTTGTTCTGGCCCTGACTGTCCGGCGCAGGCCGGTCGATTTCCAGCGGCCCGACTTCAGCCTCGGTTTCGATATCTTCCGGGGCCGGGCTGTCAGCCAACCCTTCATCCGGGGCTGCCTCATCACGGTTGCGCCCGCGTCGCCGCCGACTGCGCCGATTGTCATTGTCCTGGGTGTTACTGCGCTGTCTGCGGCTGCGGCCTTCATTCACCGCTTCATCCGGGCCGGACTGTGCTGCCGGCTCAGCCGCCGTTTCCATGCTGGCGGTACCGGCTGCCTTTTCATCCACCCCATCAGTCGGCTCAGTCAGCAACGCCTCATCAGCCGGCTGGCGTTCGGAGCGTGGCTGACGCTGGCTGGCATTCCGGTCCCGGCGATTACGGTTGCTGCGTCCCTGCCGCCCTTGCGAATCGGCAGCAGTACCGGTCTCGGCGGCTTCTTCCTGCTCACTCTCGCTGTCATCACGAGTGTTGCGGGCGTTGTTACGTTCGGAGCGGCTGTTGCCGCGTCCGCTACGCTCATTGCGATTGTTGCGCTGGCTACGCTCGCGTGAACCGGAACGCCGCCTGCCGGCTCCGCTTTCTGCCTGCTGTTCAGCTTCGGCCTCGGCGGCCTTATGGGCTTCAACAGATTCGCGCACCGCATTCACCGGCTCATCCACGCGGGCATTGAGGCCGAACAGACTGTTGAGGATGCGCCGGATCAGACCGGGATTCTTTTCCATGTCCAGCGCTTCGGTATCCTGTACCGCGACGTCATCCTCATCAAGGTCTGCCGCGGCAGACTTGCGCGGGAGGTTGGGGGCCGGCTGGCTCGGAATCACATTGCCGACGATCGGAGCCACCGGCATGACATGGACTTTCTTTTCCTCCACCTGCTCCTGCTCGGCGGGCCGGGGCGCATCGGCAATGTGCTGATGGCTGGGACCATAGCCTTCCATCTCATCCGTGCGCACCCGGATAATCTCGAAATGCGGGGTATCCATGTGCGGATTGGGGATCACGGTAATCTGGATATTACGCCGGCGCTGGACATCGGCAAGCACATCCCGCTTTTCGTTCAGGAGGTAGGTCGCCACCGGTACCGGCAGCTGGGTGATCACCCGCCCGGTCATCTCTTTCATGGCCTCCTCTTCCATCAGGCGCAGAATCGACAGGGCCAGCGAGTCGGTATTGCGGATGGTTCCCTGCCCTTCACAGCGCGGGCACATGATCTGGCTGGATTCCCCCAGTGAGGGACGCAGGCGCTGGCGCGACATTTCCAACAGGCCGAAGCGTGAAATGCGTCCAACCTGGACCCTGGCCCGGTCAACCTTGAGGGCATCCTTGAGCCGGCGTTCAACCTCACGCTGGTGCTTGTTGGGCAGCATGTCAATAAAGTCGATCACGATCAGGCCGCCGAGATCGCGCAGACGCAACTGGCGGGCAATCTCGTCTGCCGCTTCCAGGTTGGTGTTGAGGGCGGTTTCCTCGATCCCCTGGCCTTTGGTGGAGCGGGCCGAGTTGATGTCGATCGAGATCATGGCCTCGGTATGGTCAATCACAATGGCCCCGCCCGAAGGCAGGGTCACGGTGCGCTGATAGGCGGTTTCAATCTGGTGTTCAACCTGATAACGACTGAACAGCGGGGTGCTGTCCTTATACTGCTTCAACCGCCGGATATTGTGCGGCATCACCGCCATCATGAAATCATGGGCCTGGTTGTAAACCCGGGGATCATCGATCACGATCTCGCCGATGTCACGGCGGAAATAGTCACGCAGGGCGCGGATAATGACATTGCTTTCCTGATACAGCAGTACCGGAGCCTTGTGCTGCCCGGAAGCCGACTGGATTGCATTCCACAGGGTCATGAGGTAATCCAGATCCCAGGACAGCTCCTCCAGTTCGCGGTCCACGCCCGCCGTGCGCACGATGGCTCCCATGCCGTCCGGGATGGCCAGATCCGACAGAATGCGCTTGATCTCCTGACGGTCTTCGCCCTCGATACGGCGTGAAACCCCGCCAGCCCGCGGGTTGTTGGGCATCAGCACCAGATAGCGCCCGGCCAGACTGATGTAGGTTGTCAGGGCTGCGCCCTTGTTGCCGCGCTCCTCCTTGTCGACCTGTACCAGAATTTCCTGGCCCTCGCGCACGACATCCTTGACGGTGGCACGGTTGCCGGAACCGGTTCTGGCATCCGGGTGATAGCATTCGCGGGCAATTTCACGAAAGGACAGAAAACCGTGCCGCTGTGCGCCATAATTGACAAACACGGCATCCAGACTGGGTTCTATGCGGGTAATGACGCCCTTGTAGATGTTTGCTTTTTTCTGGGCCCGAAATGGATGCTCGATATCCAGATCGTACAAACGCTGCCCGTCCACCATGGCGACGCGGATTTCCTCTGCCTGCGTCGCATTAATCAGTATTCTCTTCATGTACTACACCTAAAAAAGTGCAGCACCTACTTGATCCGTCTGTTTCAGGAAGTACACACAGGCCCACCTGACCCACTTTCAGGCCGGAATAAACTGCTCTGTCTGAAAAAACCGGGAACCGTTATTTTTCATCGCAAGTCTGACGAATATCCTAAAGGGCTGAAAATCAATCAGTGTCTGTAACTTCTTCGTCAGCAATTCCCGGTCATCTGAAAGTTATCTTATTGAAAAAAATAGGATTTTACCGTTCATCTGCACAGTTGACAAAAGTAAGTAATTGAAAACTCAGTGGTTTTCTTACTGATAGAATTAC
>Ga0116152_10001073_pt1 | contig 22432 bp, 15 predicted proteins | sample AD_UKC119_MetaG_FD_89894 | JGI IMG/M metagenome (GOLD analysis project Ga0116152, IMG submission 89894) | Active sludge microbial communities of municipal wastewater-treating anaerobic digesters from Hong Kong - AD_UKC119_MetaG | ecosystem: Engineered > Bioreactor > Anaerobic > Digestate...
CACCTATTCCTGGAACACCGCACCGGCCCAACAAGGCGCTCAAGCCAATGGACTGGCGGCCGGCCAGTACACCGTCCTGGTGACCGATGTGAACGGTTGCACGGCAACGAGCACCGCGACCATCAGCCAGCCGGCGGCTGAAGTGGATGCCTTCTTCGAAAGCATCACGCACGAGAGCTGCTTCGGCGCGCACAACGGCGCCGCGACGATCTCGGTCACCGGAGGCAGTGGATCCTACACGATCACCTGGGACACAGACCCCGCCGTGAGCGGCCCTACCGCCAGCGGCCTCGCCCCCGGACTGTACATGGTATCGGTGACCGACAACAACGGTTGCACCCATACGAAGCAATATCCTGTCACCATCATCGGCGCTACGGCACCCCTGGCCATGAACACCGACGCGACCGACATCAGCTGCCAGGGCTCGAACGATGGCAGCATCGATCTGAGCGTGAGCGGTGGGAACGCGCCATACGCTCACATCTGGACCGGCCCGGATGCCCAATCAACCGGCCTGGAGGACATCGACGGGCTCAGCCCCGGTGACTATTCGCTCCACTTGGTGGACTTCTACGGTTGTGTCAAGGACACGATCATCACCATCTCCGAACCTGCGGCATTGGCTGTGACCGGGGATGTGACCACCGCCGCCTGCCAGGGCAGCGCGACGGGTGCCGTGGACATCACGGTGACAGGAGGAAGCGCACCATACACGTACGCATGGTCAGGCCCTACCGGTTTTACGGCCGATACGGAGGACCTCAACTCCATTGGAGCAGGCGGCTATGTGCTCCAACTGACCGATGCGCACGGATGCTCGATCACGGAAGCGTTCAATGTGAGCCAGCCAGGTTCCCTTCAATTGAGCGCTATCAGCACCAGCCATCCAGGTGGCTGGGGTGTCAGCTGCGCGAACGCGAACAATGGTGCGATCGACCTGACCGTGACCGGTGGCACTGGTCCGTTCACCATCTCTTGGAGCGGTCCCGCAGGGTTCACCGCGAACACCGAGGACATCACCGGCCTTACAAGTGGCAGCTACCACGTGAGCGTGGACGATGCGAACGGCTGTACAGCGGTCCTGACCCGACTGATCACAGGCCCGGCCGTACTTGGCGCCACCCTTGTTCCGAGCGTTCACGGCGGAACCAACATCAGCTGCCATGGCGCTGACGACGGTGTGATCAACGCGACGATCACGGGCGGAACACCACCCTACTCCTACCTATGGAGCGGCCCGAACGGCTTCACCGCAGGCACGGAGGACATCGCAGGGCTGCAACCCGGCACCTACACCCTTGTCGTAACGGACCTGAACGGTTGCACCACCAATGTGGCCCGGACCTTGACCGGACCTGCCTCGATCGCTTCATCGTTCACCACATCGACCACACCGGCTGGCACCGCCATCGGATGCGCAGGGGCTTCATCAGGTTCCATCCAGTTGATGGCAACGGGGGGCAGCGCTCCGCTGTCGATCCAATGGACGGGGCCCAACGGCTTCAACGCATCGAGCGCGATGCTCAGCGGGCTCGCGGCCGGGACCTATTCAGCGCTCATCACGGACGCCAATGGGTGTATCGCCAGCACGCAAGTGGACCTTGATGAGCCCGCGCCGCTCGACATGGACGCCGCCGTGAGCGATCACCTCGGGACGGCGATCTCCTGCGCGAACGGGAACGACGGGAGCATTGACGTGACCATCACGGGAGGTGCGGGAAGTCCCACCTTCCAGTGGACAGCCAGCAACGGCTTCACCTCCTCAGACGAGGATGTGTCCGGCCTTGGAGCCGCAACCTATACCGTGGTAGTGACGGATGTTAACGGCTGCGTTTCCACCACGTCCTTCAACCTCGCCGCACCCATCGTACTGACCGGCTCCGCCCAACCGGAACCTCTCAGCTGCACTGGTGCCAACGATGGATCCATCGACCTCATCATACAGGGGGGAACGATGCCATACTCCATCGATTGGAGCGGTCCGAACGGCTTCACATCCACGGATGAGGACCCCTCAGGACTCGCGCCCGGCAGTTATTCCGCCAGCATCATTGACGCGAACGGATGCAGTGCGAACGCCGCGGCGAACGTGACCGCACCTGCACCGCTGCAGATCGCCCATACCACGAGCCTCTTCGCCAGCGGAGACCAGATCGCATGCGCAGGTGGCAGCGACGGAAGCATTGCGCTGACCATAGAGGGCGGCACCAGTAACTATTCCATCAGCTGGAGCAATGGGGCTGGATTCACGGCGGATACGACCGCGATCGATGGGCTTGACGCGGGAACCTACCAGGTGACCGTGATGGACCAGAACGGTTGTACCGCGCAGGCCACTATTGAGCTTGCGGCACCGCAACCGATGGACATCACGGCCACGCTGTCAGAGATCAATGGGAACAATGTCACCTGCGCCGGTGCGGCGGACGGTAGCATTGACCTGAGCATTGCTGGTGGTGCCGCTCCGTTCACCGTGGTGTGGAATGATGGCGTGATCAGCGAGGACAGAACAGGACTGGACCCCGGGACCTACTCGGCCGAGATCACGGATGCGAACGGATGTTCCGCCTCCGTATCCTACACGCTCACGGCTCCCGCCACGGTGGAAGTGAACGTGACAGCCACCACGCTGGCCGATGGGAAGAACATCACCTGCCACGGTGGAGCAGATGGCCAGCTCGAGGCCATGATCCAAGGAGGGACGGCACCATACACCATCGCCTGGACCGGTCCCGATCTGTTCAACGCATCAACCGCGATGATCAGCGGGCTTGCCGCCGGCACCTACGCCTTGACGGTGACGGATGCGAACGGGTGCTCCCATGTGAGCACGCACACCCTCACCCAACCCGAACCATTGGTGGTCGACCTCGCGTCGGTCACCTACAGCGGGGGCTTCAACATCCCGTGTGCCACGCTCGCGATCGGCGTGTTCAACGCCACGGTGACCGGTGGAACACCCACCTACACCTATGCGTGGACCGGACCGGACGGATTCACGAGCGATGCCGAGGACCTGATGAGCCTGGTGGCCGGCGTGTACGACCTGGCCGTCACCGATGCACTGGGTTGCACGGGATCCGCATCGGCCACCCTCACCGCTCCGGATGAGCTGGAAGTGGTGATCGCCATCACCGACTTCAACGGTGATCAGGTGAGCTGCGCAGGCAATGACGGCGGCATCGAGGTAAGCGTGACAGGTGGTGCCCCGGACTACCAGTTCGAGTGGATCGGACCGAACGGCTTCACCTCCCAGGATGAGGACCTTTCCGATCTGGGTCCCGGGACATACTCCTTGACCGTGACCGATCAGAACGGCTGCCGCAACGACAGTTTGATCACCCTTGACGCGCCCGAACCGTTAGCGGCCAGCTTCCAGCGGGTGTCCAATCCCTGTGCCAGCGGCCTCGACGGCAGCATCGATCTGAGCATCACCGGAGGTGGTTCGTCCTATGCGGTCCTTTGGAGCGGACCTGATGGCTTCACCTCCACCGACCAGGACCCCGCCGGCCTGGCCAATGGTGCCTATACCGTGCAGATCACCGATGATCTCGGATGCGCCGGCACGTTCACCACCCTGCTCGATGGGCCACTTCCGCTCGCGGCAGGACCTTATGTGTCCTTCTACGGATCCTACAACCTGCAGTGCCAGGGCGATAGCACCGGCGTGATCGAACTGGACCCCTCGGGCGGAACCGCACCCTACACCATCGGCATCTCAGGTCCCAACGGGTATCAATCCCAACAGGCTGGGAATTCCGGGCTCGTGGCGGGCGACTACGCCGTCCACATCACGGATGCATCGGGCTGTGCAACAGATACGTTGATCACCCTCTCCGAACCTGTGGACGGCGTTACCGCTGAGCTCACGCTCTCGGTCTATCCCTCCGGAACGAATGTGAGCTGCTTCGGCGCCAGCGATGGCTCGATCGACGCGACCATCACCGGCGGTTCAGGTCCTTACACCTTCAGCTGGCGTGGTCCGGACGAGATCGAGTTCAGCACCGAGGATGTCACCGGCCTGCCGGCTGGCGACTACAACTACGAACTCGTGGTGACCGATGCCAACAACTGCAGCTTCTTCACTGTGGTGACGCTGACCCAGCCGGACAGCGCCTTGTCCACCACCACAAGCCTCGTGAGCTACAACGGCTCCGGCACCAGCTGCCATGGCTCCAGCGATGGAGCCATCGATCTGACCATCACCGGCGGCAACGGTGGCTACACACAGAGCTGGAGCGGCCCCGATGGTTTCAGCTCGACGCTGGAGGACCTGAGCGGCCTCGCCGCCGGCACCTACACCGTGACCGCGACGGATATGAACGGATGCACTTCCGTGGAGGTCGTGGACATCATCGCCCCGGAACCGGTGCTTCCGACCCTGAACACTTCGAACTTCCCGGGCGGGTCCGCGATCTCCTGCGCCAACGCCAGTGACGGCTCCATCGAGACCATCGTGACCGGTGGCGCGCAGCCCTTCACCTATGCCTGGACCGGACCGAACGGGCTTACCTCGAACAACCCCATGATCACCGGGTTGGGGCCCGGCGCGTACTGCGTGGTGATCACGGACGCGAACGGTTGTGAGGCCCAGGACTGCAGCACTCTTGAAGCACCCGGCGCGCTCGAGGCCTCAACGGCCGCGACCTCCGCTGCTTGTGCTGGCGACAATGGCACCGTGGACCTGACCGTGGTCGGTGGAAGCGCCCCCTACCAGTACGAATGGGACAATGGAGCCACGACGGAGGACCTCATCGGCCTGGCACCAGGTGACCTGAACGTGGTGGTCACGGATGCGAACGGTTGCATCACCCTGGCGTCGGCCACGATCATCGGATCGCCGCAGCTTGAAGCCCAGGCGAACATCAGCGCAAGCCCCTGCCATGGCGAAGCAGCGGGATCCGTGGACCTCACCGTCCTCAGCGGGAGCGCACCCTTCAACTTCATCTGGAACCACGGGCCCACCACGGAGGACCTCAATGGTCTTCCCGCGGGCAGCTACACCGTGTCGATCACGGATGCGGCCGGCTGCACCTTCGAGGGGACCTACGCGGTGGTGCAACCCGATGCGATCACCTTCGACACCCTGCTGAGCAGCCACGCATCAGGACACAACATCAGTGTGTTCGGCGCTGCGGACGGCAGCATCGCCAACGCGGTGAGCGGAGGAAATGCGCCCTATCTATTCTCCTGGTCGAACGGTGCCACCACCGAGAGCATCTCAGGCCTGGCGGCCGGGACCTACACCCTGCTGGTGACCGATGCGAACGGCTGCACAGCGACCCTGACCGTGGAACTCGATGAGCCATCCGACCTCACCATGCCCACGGCCTTCAGCCCGAACGGCGATGGCGATAACGAACGGTTCGTGGTCCGCGGCATCGAGGTTTATCCCAAGAACCTCTTCACCGTGGTGAACCGTTGGGGCAATGTGGTCTACGAACGCCCGGATTACAGGAACGAATGGAGCGGCGAAAGCAACAAGGGCGGTCAACTGCCCAATGGAACCTACTTCGTCATCCTCAGTATAAATGACGGAACGCGCACCCTGCAGGGCTTCGTTGACCTGCGCCGGTGATGCCTGATCGAACGATGAGACCCCTTCGAACCATATATGCAGCGCTGCTCGCCCTGGCCTTTTCCCCGGCTGCGATGGCACAGCAGGAGGTGATGGTGAGCCAGTACATGTTCAACCAGCTCTTCCTTAACCCGGCTTATGCGGGTAGTCATCCGTACATGAGCGGCAGTCTCCTGCATCGGAGCCAATGGCTGCAGGTGGAGGGGGCGCCGCGCACGAGCATGATGGCCGTGGATGCTCCCCTTCTTAACGGGAAGATGGGAGCCGGACTGTCGGTGGTGCATGACCAGATCGGCGTGAGCCGAGATCTCGATATCGCCGGGCATTACGCCTATCACCTTCGCCTCAGTCCGGAAAGCAAGCTCGCGCTCGGTCTCCGGGCGGGTGTGTCCGTGTATTCAGCCCGACTGAGCCAGCTGAACTACTGGGATGCCAACGATCAGGTCTTCCAGGGCGACATCACCAACAAACCCGTGGGCAAGTTCGGATTCGGGGTGTACTGGTACGACCTCCATTCCTACGTCGGCCTCTCCGTACCCACCATCCACGCCACGGACAAGGGGCTGGTCCAGAACGTCAATGGAGCGGTCACGAACTACTTCACCCAACACTACTACCTGCACGCCGGTCATGTGTTCAACTTGAACGAATCCTTCGACCTCAAGCCTAGCACGATGGTGCGCTTCACCCCGGCGGCACCGGTCGAGGCCGATATCAACTGCAATGTGCTCTATCGTTCGCGCATCTGGCTGGGCCTCGGTTACCGCACCGGCGATGCCCTGGTCGGCATGCTCGAATACCAGGTGAACCCCATGCTACGCATCGGCTACGCCTATGACATGTCCACCTCCCGGCTTCGCACCTATACCAGTGGGAGCCATGAAGTGATGCTCGGTCTGGACTTCGGCAAGGAGCCCATCCGCATCCGATCACCACGTTACTTCTGATGATGAAGCTAGATAGGATCCGGTCCCTGTTCGCGGCCATTGTCGTGCTCTCCGGTTGCACCAGCACCCGCACCCAGCTGGCGGACCAGGCCTACGACCAGATGCAGTACACCCGGGCAGAACACCTTTACGAGAAGGTATTGCACCATGGCGAGGACCGTGCCGTAAGAGCCCGCCTGGCCGACGCCTATCGCAAGCACAATGCCTGGGAACAGGCCCTCGGCCACTACCGTATCCTGGAGGCCGCCCATCCCCTGAGCGGGGACACCGCCCTCCACTTCGGCGAGGTGTTGCGCAGCGCAGGTGAGCAGGCTGAAGCAGCGGACCAGTTCCTACGGGTGCTGCAACAGACACCCGAGAACCGCTACGCGCTCGACCTCTTCGGCTCCACGCAGGGTTATGGTTCGTTCTACGATGATTCGACCCGCTTCTTCGTCAACCGCATCACCATCCCCGGGGTCTCAACGGCCATCGGTGGCATCCCTTACAAGAACGGGCTGCTCTTCGCCGGCGAGGAACAGGTCGATCCCCGGAATGCCAATCCATGGAACGGCCATTCCTTCCTCGATCTGTACCACACCACCTCCAGGACGGAAGTGACCTGGCTCGAAGCCGAACCCATCCGGGGCAGCGTGAACGGCATGTACCATGAAGGGCCCGCCGCGTTGAGCGCGGATGGTCGCACCCTGTACTTCACGCGGAGCAACTACGCACAGCGCAAACTCCTCAAGGATGAGCGCAACACCAGCCACCTGATGTTGTTCCGTGCCCGAATGGACAGCACGGGAGCCTGGGGAGACCTGCACGCCTTCGCGTACAATGGTGAACGCTGGTCGACGGGACACCCCGCTCTGAGCGCGGACGGCCGCACCTTGTACTTCGCTTCGGACCGTCCCGGCGGCATGGGCGGATCGGATATCTGGCGGTGCAGGGACAACGGTGGGGGGTGGTCCGAGCCGGAGAACCTGGGTCCAACGATCAACACACCGGGCAACGAGGTGTTCCCCACCGTGAACGGGAACACCCTTCACTTCGCCAGTACGGGCCACTTGAACATGGGGGGGCTGGACATCTTCGAAACGCAGGAGCTCGATGGTTCATGGAGCGAACCGGTCAACTTGAAGGCACCGATCAACACACCGCATGACGACTTCTTCTTCATGATGGACAGTACCGGAAAGGCGGGTTTCCTCAGCAGTGATCGCGACGGATCGGACCAGATCTACGCGTTCACCCTGTACGAACCGATGTTCGACCTGGTGGGCTTCGCCCTGGATGATGAGGGGAACTTCCTGCCGGATGTGGCCGTCACCCTCACCCACCTCGGCACCGGTGAGGATGATTCCACCCTATCAGGTCCTGACGGTATGTTCAGCTTCAAGCTGAAGCCCAACAGCGACTACACCCTGCGCGGTGTGCATCAGGACATGCTCAGCACTTCCCGGAACTTGAGCACGAAGGGCCTGACCCGGCAGGACACACTGCATGCATCCCTGAACATGACCCGTGTGCGCCTGGGTGAAGCCATCACCATCAACAACATCTATTACGACTACGACAGCTGGGAGATCAGACTGGATGCGGCCCGCGAACTGGACAAGATCGCCAGCCTGTTCATGGACAATGCCGGCGTGTCCTTCGAACTCGGCTCACACACCGACAGTCGCGGCGGTGACCTGTACAACCTGGTGCTGTCGGATGCACGCGCGAACGCAGCGGTCAATTACCTCATCCAGCGCGGTGTGGATCCCGCACGCATCACGGCCAAAGGCCATGGCGAGGAGCGGTTGGTGAACGGTTGTGCGAATGGCGTACGATGCTCCGAGCAGGAGCACCAGGCCAACAGGCGCACGGAGTTCACCGTCACCGGCGTGGCCTCCATGGCGGATACCCACGGCCGCCCTTGACGCTCACTTCAACACCAACCGCCGGCGTACTACGTCGCTGAAGGGGACCCCTTCGATCCGGGAGACCACCCAGGAGATCACGTCGAAGTACTTCAGCACCAGGCTCTCGTTCGGGTCCGACAGCAGCACCTCGAACTTCTCGTGCATCGCGCGGAAGAGCTCCCGCTTGGCCACTGGATCGGGGGTGCGCGCCAGTTTCTTGATGTGCTCCATGAGAACGGCCTCCATGCCATCGGCACGCTGGCGCTTGTTCAGGAAGCGGTGGGTGGAGCGCACGATGTACTCCAGGAGATCGTAGTTCCCAAGCTCGTAGTGGATCACGAGGTTGAAGAGACGCGCATAGGAGAAGATGTCCTGCCGCAGCGTGGGCTCGTTGTCATTCAACACCTTGTTCAACCAGAACAAGGCCTTGTTCATTTCGCCACCGCCGAAGTGCACACAGGCCAGGGTGAAGTAGAACTCCAGTTCATGCTCCTTGTGCAGCCGATCGCCCAGTTGTTCCATCCCTTCGATCACGGTCGGGGTGAGGGCGATGGCCCGGGCGTGCTCCCCACTGCGGTCCAGAAGGCGCAGCTCACCAAGGAAGCTGGCCACGAAGACCTGGGTCTCGATGTTCTGTCCACCGAAGCCAGGCTGCCCGGGAAGCTCGCGCAGGTACTTGATGTTGGCCTTGGCGTTCTTCAGGTCCTTCAGTTCGATCTGCGCGTTGACGATGTAGTGCAGTGTGCGGATGTAGCGCTTGGGCAGATCGGACCGGATCTGCACATGGTCATCGAGGATCTGCCGCACCCGCTGGAACTTCTCCAGACTCGTGGACCAATCGCGTTTGGCCCACTGACAGAAGCCCTGCGTGTAATAGCAGATGGTGGCCGCGCGGCGTGAGAGCGCCGTGTTCTTGCCCACGATCAGCGGATGTTCGCTGATCTCCTCCACCATGGCGTGCTCCTCTTCGGTGCGCACATATCCACCGCTGCGGAACACATAGTTGATCTTGCTGTACAGGATGTGATAGGCCGCCAGGTTGCGCAGGCGTTCGACCACGTCCCGCTCCTCTTCGATCAGCGCGTCCAGGTCCTTGGTGAACTCCCCGCTCTCGTAAGCCTCCTCCAGCAACATCTTCTCCCAGCTCAGGAGCTCGAACCAGTAGTAGAACCGTTCGTTCTCACGGGCGATCCGCTTCGCCCGGTGGAGAAGCTTGTTGCACTCGGAATACAGCGCCTTCTGGTACAGGATCTCGATGTTCTTGATCTCCTGCTTCAGGATCCCGCTTACCGAGCTCTCCGCGTGGAAGGCACGCAGCGATTTCAGGATCAATTTGTACAAGTGGTTCTTCTCCGACGGCAGGTGCTTGATGAAGGTCTCCTTGGCGAACTGCTTCTTGATCGCGTCCTCGTCGTAGGTCTTCTGCTTGTCAATCGCGTCGAAGATCCGCAGGTAGTTCTTGTCCCCCGATTGCAACGAGGAATGCAGCTTGAAGAACCGCTTCTCCGATTTGGTCAGCGATCGGATCAGGTCATGCAGTTCGGTGCTTGGCTTCATGAGGTGGCGGATTCTGGTTAGGATCCCAACCAGCTGCACCAAAGTTAGGGATCCAGAGATCCCGCTCCGTGATGAATGTCGCCGCTACATTTGAACATGCGCCCGTTCCGCGGTACCTCTCTTCTCCTGGTCCTTCTCCTCCTCTGCTGCGGCGACCTGGCTGCGCAGACCACCTGCGCAGCGTCCAAACGCGGGGGGCATCCACGGACGCGGACCAAGAGCGGGAACGGCTCCCCGGCGCCCATCGACATCCTCCACCAGCGCATCACCCTAGACCTCACCTTGGGGAACCTGATCCGCGGTGCGTGCACCATCACGGCCGTTCCCCGCGCGAACGAGCTGGAGAGCTTCGACCTGAACCTGGAAGGACTGACCACGGATTCGGTGACCGGCGCGGGAGTGAACTGGAGCCACGCACAGAACGGCATCATGCTCACCCTGACACCGGATGTCGCCCTGAACACCACGGACACCGTGGAGTTCACCGTCTTCTATGGCGGTGACCCGGTGACCGACCCGAGCGGCTTCGGTGGCTTCTACACCAACCCCTCCCTCATCTATAACCTGGGGGTGGCCTTTGAAAGCGTGCCCCACTCCTACGGGCGGACCTGGTTCCCTTGCCTTGACGACTTCGTGGAACGCAGCACCTACGAGTTCCTCATCCGCACCGCAGGAGGCAGGAAGGCGTGGTGCAACGGGGCGCTCGTGGAACGGCTACCGTTGGGCGGGGACACGCTGATCAACCACTGGGCCTGCCAGGAGAGCATGCCCGCCTACCTGGTCTCCGTGGCCGCAGCGAACTATACCGTGGCCCGCGACACCCTGCCTACCATCCTGGGCGGCACCATGCCTGTGGAACTCATCGGCCCAGCTGCAGATACAGCGGACATGCGGGCCTCCTTCGCTCACCTTGCCGATGCCTTCGCGCACTTCGAGGACCGCTTCGGTCCTTATCGCTGGGAAAAGGTCGGGTACGTGCTCACGCCTGTAGGGGCCATGGAACACAGCACCAGCATCCATTATCCTTCCTCCATCGCTGATGGCTCACTGACCTATGAAACGACCATGGCGCACGAACTGGCGCACCACTGGTTCGGCAACCTGGTGACCTGCGATCGGGCCGAGGAGATGTACCTCAACGAAGGCTTCGCCGAGTACCTGAGCTATCTTTTCCTTGAACAGGTCTACGGGCGGTCACGGTACATGTCCGAAGTGCGCTCCAACCACCGGAGCATGGTGCAGCGTGCCCACCTCGTTGATGAAGGGTGGTGGGCACTGGGTGATATGCCACAGACCTGGACCTACGGCACCACCACCTACAACAAGGGCGCGGACGTGTTGCACAGCCTCCGCAGCTATATGGGCGACCAGGTGTTCTTTGAGGGATTGTCGAATTTCCTTGGCACTCATGCCTTCGAGCCGGTGAACACGGTGACGTTACGCGACCACCTGAGCATGACCAGCGGGATGGACCTCACTCCGTTCTTCACCGATTGGATCCTTCAGCCCGGGTGGGCCGCGTTCGAGATCGATGCCCAGACGGTGACGCCGGCCGGGGAGGATTGGATCGTTCAGCTCGACCTGGGCCAGAAGCTCTTCGGGCCCGCAGTGCCCTATACGGAAGTACCGATCACCGTGGCGGTGGTCGGGACCGATACCACCAACGTGCTGCGCGACACCATGCTGGTGGGAGGCTGGTCCACGGAGGTGAGCTTGAGCGTGCCCTTTGAGCCTGCCTTCATCTGGCTGAACGATGACGACCGCTTGTCGCTCGGCTTCACCGGCAGCACCCACATGGTCACGAACACCGTGGCCATCAATTCCACACCGGCAAACTTCGAATTGCGCCCACGGCCCGGACCGGCCACCCTCATGCGCATGGAACAATACTGGGTGGCGGCGGACGAAGGAAGCTTCGCCGAACCATTCGCGTACGTCATCTCTCCCGATCGGTACTGGCGATTCACGGGTGACTGGACCGACCCACAGCGGTTCGGCGGTCGCCTTTTCTACGATGGGCGCAACACCCTCAATACCCTTGACCCGGGCCTGCTCCGCGACACCCTGGGCGTTTCCTTCCACGAGGATAGTCTGGTCCTGTTGCACCGTTCCGGTGCCGATGCGCCGTGGGTGAAATGGAGTGATCAGGTCTTCACCCTGGGATCACCCACCGATGGGTATGGCCGAATGGACCTGGACAGTCTTGCCACGGGTGAGTACGTGCTGGCCTGGCGCACCAGTCCTGTTGGACTGCGTGAGCGGACGTCCACCGCGCAATGGTCCGTCGGGCCCAACCCCGCCACGACCTCGATCAACGTCCGTCGGGACATGGCGAACGGGGCTGGGACCATCCGCATACAGGATGGCCGTGGCCGTACCGTCCATGCAGCAGCGCTCCAGGGCCGGGAACTGACCATTTCCGCCGAAGGGCTCGCGGCGGGGAGGTACTCGCTCGTGTTCTCCGATGGCCTCGGCCCCGAGATCCACATCGGCCACGTTGTAATCGGCCGTTGAGCCACCCGGTGCGCTGGATCTGCTTACACGACCTTCGCGAGGCCGATGCGTCATCTGTTCATCTTCCTGATCAAGCTGGTCCTGCTCTGGGTCGGGCTCTTCCTGCTGCAACAGGCCTGCTTCATCTTCTTCGATGCCACGCGACTGGACGGGATCCCGCACGCAGCCTTGTGGATGGGCTTCCGGCGCGCCCTGCCGATGGACCTGGCCACCGCTTGCTACCTCGTCCTGCCGATCGGCCTGTTGGGGATCGTCCTTCTCTTCCGCGAGTTCAAGGGCGTCCGCCGCGTCATACGACCGATCTCCATCATTCTGGTGATCGTCGCCTGCTTCATCAACGTGTGCGATGTCGCCTTGTTCACCGCCTGGGGAACCAAGGTGAACCATAAGGCGCTGTCCTACCTCGCTTATCCCGAGGAAGCAATGCATGCGGTGGCCGGAGCCCCGGTGGCACAGCTTGCCGTCATCTTCCTTGCACAATGCGCCCTTACCCTGCTTGTGCTCTTCCGGATCGACCATGATCGCTCCTTCCTCGCGACGGGAAAGTGGCAGCGCTTCGCGGCGCCAGTATTGCTGCCCCTTTCCATGCTCATCGGCATGCGCGGTGGAACGCAACCCTTCCCCATCGACCGGAGCTGGTCCTATTACTGCGCCCACCCGGTGCTGAACCTGGGTGCGCTCAACGGCACCTGGAACGTGATCGTGCTGCTGGCCGAACCACCGGAGATAGCAGCGAACCCCTACGCCTTCATGCCCCCGGCCGAAGCCGAACAGCGTTTCCGTGCTATGCACCCGACCAGCAACGGACCGGCGCAACGCATATCGACTGCTCAACGGCCGAACATCATGCTCATCCTGCTCGAAAGCTGGACAGCGGATGTGGTGGGGGTGCTCGGCGGTGACCGTGGTGTGACGCCCGGATTCGACAGGCTGGCCAAGGACGGTCTCTTGTTCACCAACTTCTACAGCACCGGCTTCCGAACGGAACAAGGCTTGTGTGCCACGATCAGCAGCTTCCCCTCTCAACCCAGGACCACCATCATCCGTCAATACGGCAAGTTCGATCGTCTGCCAAGCCTGGTGAACCTGCTCGATTCGGCAGGCTATCGATCCACGTACTACTACGCGGGGGATGTGGCCTTCGCGAACACACGGGCCTACCTCGAGGCGATGGGATTTGATCAGGTGCACGACGAACACTCCTTCCCGATCGAACGGCGGACAGCGTGGGGCGCGTATGACGAGGAACTGTTCGCATTCCATGTCGCGGACTCCCGGAAGGCCGCCCTTCCGTTCTTCCATACGGTGATGACCAGTACCAGCCACGAGCCTTTTGATGTGCCGGTGGATGAAGGGTTCCCCGGTAAGGATCAGCCCCAGCAGTACCGGAACAGTGTGCATTACACGGACCGAACGCTTGCGGCCTTCATCGATGCGTGTGAAGAACAGCCGTGGTATGACAGCACTCTGGTGATCATCGTAGCGGACCATGGCCATTACCTCCCGCACAACCGGGGGAACTTCACGGCCGAGCGCCACCGGATCCCGCTGCTCATCACGGGCGGTGCACTGAAGCCCGATCTGCGTGGGACCACCAACGGCACCTTCGGCTCACATGTAGACCTTGCGGCCACTGTGCTGGCGCAGCTTGGGCTGCCTGGCATCCGATCCCCTTGGAGCAAGGACCTCTTCGACCCCACCCTCCCACACTTCGCGTTCTGGACCTTCGATGACGGGTTCGGTATATCGGATGCGGAGCAATGCCAAGTCTACGACAACCTCTCCGGCCAGTTGTTGCAGCGAAGGGATACGGCGCGCAGCCGTGCGGCGGATGAGGAGCAACTGCTGAACGGGAAAGCGCTGGAACAGGTATTGCTGGACCAGTATCTGGGCCTGAGCCAATGACCGGTCAACGAAGGAACTCGCTGGCACGCTGACCTGCCGCACCGGGCGGCCTACCTGCCCACGTACCGCAGTGCCCGGCCCGGGTACCGCGCCGCGGCACCCAGTTGCTCCTCGATCCGAAGCAGCTGGTTGTACTTCGCGATCCGGTCACTTCGGCTGGCACTGCCCGTCTTGATCATGCCGCAATTCAGGGCCACGGCCAGGTCGGCGATGGTGTTGTCCTCGGTCTCCCCGCTGCGGTGGCTCATGATGCTCGTGTAACCGGCGCGGTGCGCCATGTCCACGGCTTCGATCGTTTCGGTGAGCGTCCCGATCTGGTTCACCTTCACCAGGATGCTGTTCGCGATGTCCTTGTCGATGCCTTCGCTCAGGCGCTGCGTGTTGGTCACGAAGAGGTCATCGCCCACGAGCTGCACCCGGTCTCCGATCGTCTCGGTCAGCAGTTTCCAACCATCCCAATCATCCTCGCTCATACCATCCTCGATGCTCACGATGGGATAGCGTTGCGCCCAATCTGCCCACATGGCCACCATCTCCTTACTGGTGAGGCTGTCACCGGTGCTCTCAAGGGTGTAGCGCTTCTTCTTCGCGTCATAGAACTCCGTGCTGGCACAATCCAGCGCGAGCACGATGTCCTGGCCCGGTGCGTAACCGGCCTGTTCGATGGCCTGCATCACCAGCTTCAGCGCGTCTTCGTTGCTGGGAAGATCCGGGGCGAACCCGCCTTCATCACCCACGTTGGTGCTCAACCCCTTCTTCTTGAGGACGGCCTTCAGCGCGTGGAAGACCTCCGCACCCATGCGCAGGCCATCGGCGAAACGCGCCGCACCCACCGGCATGATCATGAACTCCTGCACGTCCACCTTGTTGTCCGCATGGGCACCTCCGTTGAGGATGTTCATGAGCGGAACAGGCAGCGTGTTCGCGTTGACCCCACCGACGTACCGATAGAGCGGCAGGCCCGCCTCGCTGGCCGCGGCCTTGGCGACCGCAAGGCTCACACCCAGGATCGCGTTGGCCCCCAGGTTCGACTTGTTCCGCGTGCCGTCCAACGCGATCAAGGCCTTGTCGATCATCGCCTGATCCGACACCAGCGCTCCGTTCAGCTCGCTGTTCAGCGTGTTGTTCACGTTCTCCACGGCCTTCAACACACCCTTGCCCAGGTACCGCTTCTTATCCCCGTCCCGCAACTCGGCGGCTTCATGTGCGCCGGTACTGGCACCACTGGGGACCGCGGCACGGCCCATGTGTCCCGCATCGGTCCATACGTCCACTTCAATGGTCGGGTTGCCCCGTGAATCAAGGATCTCACGGGCCTGGATCTTGGCGATCAAACTCATGCTAACGGCGTTATGCTTTCTGGGAATGGACGCGTTCTACGGTGATCGCGTCACGCATGTTCTCCACGAACCGATCGAAGAGGTAGCGGCTGTCCAAAGGACCGGGCCCTGCCTCCGGATGATATTGCACGGCGAACACCGGCCGGTCCGTCATCCGGAAGCCAGCGACACTGCCATCGTTGAGGTGGAGGTGGGTGATCTCCACCCCGGGGTGTCCTTCCGCATCGCTCCGGCGCACGACGAAACCGTGGTTCTGCGAGGTCACCTCATCCCGGCCCGTCGTCAGGTCCTTCACCGGATGGTTGATCCCGCGATGACCATGGTGCATTTTCTCGGTGGCCATGCCCAGGCTCTCCGCCAGGAGCTGATGACCCAGGCAGATCCCGAAGACGGGCAGGCCACATTCCACCACCTGGCGCACGCGCTCCACGCTGTCGATCATGGCACCCGGATCACCTGGTCCATTGCTCAGCATGAAGCCATCCGGCTTCCACGCGAGCATCTCGTCCAAGGTTGTGTGCATGGGGAAGACACGCACGCGGCAACCCCTTTCGGTGAGGCAGCGCTCGATGTTCCGTTTCACCCCGAAGTCGATCAAGGCCACCCGGAACGTTGCATCGGACGGACCCACCTCGTAGCTCTTATTGGTGGTCACCGAGCTGGATAGTTCGAGGCCCGCCATGTCCGGCGCCGCCTCCAATCGCGCCTTCAGCACGTTCAGGTCCATTTCCGTGGAACTGATCAAGGCGTTCTGCGCGCCATGGTCGCGGATATGGCGCACCAGCTTGCGCGTGTCCACATCACTGATGCCGACCACCCCTTGCCCCTTCAGATATCCGTCCAGGGGACCATCCCCGCCTTCCCGGCTCCAGACCTCGCTGTACTTCTTCACCACCAGACCAGCGATGCTCACGTTGGGTCCTTCCTCCTCCCCGGCCTTCACACCGTAGTTCCCCACATGCACCGAGGCCAGGGTCATGATCTGCCCGGTGTAGCTAGGATCCGTGAAGATCTCCTGGTAACCGGTCATGCCGGTGTTGAAACAGATCTCCCCGGCGGCGATCCCGGATGCACCGATCGCCCGACCGCGGAACACGGTGCCATCGGCAAGCAGGAGGAGGGCTTCGGGACGCTGGCTTACGAGCATTCGGTCGAAGGTTGCGCAAAGATACCCGGCCATACCCGTTCAAGAACCCATGGACTGTCCACAGCTGTTGATAACGCCTCCTACTTTTGGTCATCGACCGCTTCACCCACCTTCTCGACCGGCTCGCGCGGCCACAGGCCCGCTGGGTGATCATTGGCCTGCACCTGGTGCTGCTCGCGGGCCTCTACCTGCACCAGGGCATCCTGGCGGACAAGGAAGCCCTGAAGTACATCGGCTGTGCGAAGGATGTGCTGCAACACGACCTCTCCGACCTGACCGGCAACTACCTGAAGTACGCGGCCTATATCCTCTTCCTTGTGCCGTTCACCGCGATCGGCCAGGTGTGGCTGGCCGTGCCAGTTCAAGTACTGATCGGGATCCTCGCGGCGGCTGCCCTGGGCCGGTTCACGGAACGGTCCACCGGGAACAAAGGACTGGGCCAGCTGGCCTTTGCGCTGTTCCTCCTCTGCCCCTTGGTCCAGACATGGACGCTCGCGTTGTACACGGATCATTTCTTCACGTGCTCCGTCATCCTGTTCCTGGAACGGCTCGATCATGCGCAGCGCCCCTCCTTGCCCGTGGTCCTACTTGGTCTGCTCGCGCTGTTCGCCAGGCCGGTCGGCATGTTCTTCGTTGTCCCATCGATCCTGTGGAAATTGATGGAACGGACACCAGCCCCGTTCAAACACCGGGCGGTGCTGCTGGGCAGTGCCATCCTCTTCCTGTTCGCCATCACCGTACCACGGGTTGAACAAGCCCAACTCGCGCCCATTGCCGCAGGCCAGGTGATCGCAGGAGTGGGTGGGCACCCGATCGTTGATCTTGAGGGCAGCACCATTGCCGATGCCCAATGCCATCTCCTGGACCACCGTGGCGTTGCAGCATGGTCGCTGATCACCGGCGGCAGGATCCTGTCGTTGTTCGCGTTGACGCGTGCCCACTTTTCCACTGCGCACAACGCGCTGAACATGCCTTTCTACGCGCTCTATCCGCTTGCACTGTTCGGGCTATGGTCCTGCTGGTTGAATGCCCGCGTGCGGCTCCTGACCCTGCTGCTCTTGCTGAACATGCTGCTCATCGGCTTCACGCACGATGAATGGAGCGGAAGGTTCACAGTGCCCCTGCTACCCTGGATCATCTTCATGGCTGTTCACGCCCTGAAAGGGATCCGTACCCGTGCGGAGGGGGTGTGACCTGCTGGTGCGGCCTCCGTCCACAGGGTACGCAACAATGATCACGCGCACCTACCTTCTACCCATAGGTCTTGCCCTGTGCACGGCCGTTCTCGGCCAGGACAAGGGCTTCATCAGTGGCACCTTGTCCTTCGACAGCCACACCTTCGATAACGCAGGTGAACTGAACGACCGCACCATCACCAGCGGCACTTTTGGTCCTGCCGTCGGCTACAACCTGTCAAACGTGCACGTCGTGGGTCTTGCGCTCACCTTCACGGGCACCCGGACGACCTACAAGGACCTCGCCGGCAATGCGGTGATCGAGGTTTCCGAAGAACGGTCGATGATGACCATTGCCCCCTTCTATCGGTACATGAAGAGCGTGAACGAGAAGTTCCTGCTCTACGGACAGTTCAAGGCCGGGATCGGCTTCGGAAAGGAGACCGTGGAAGCCGGTCCGTTCGACTCCGAAGCAAAGCTGGGATCCATGGACATCCACGTGGGACCTGGCCTGGTCTATATCCCGGCGGATCGTTGGGCGTTGAGCGCGGATTGGGGCCTGCTCGGCTATCAGCATGATAAACGCACCGAGGAAGGCCTCACGGGTGATGTGGTGACCAATTCAAGCGGTTTCCAGGCCTCCCTGAATCCGGGGTATATCACGCTTGCGCTGAACTGGCTGTTCTGATCGCGGTCCGTTCCGGGAAGCGGTGCAGGCGATCGGAGGACCCCTCCATCCGGTACGCCACACCATGCTGCGGGAGCCCTCGACCAGCCTTTCGTGAAAGTAGAAAGGGCGCCATATGGCGCCCTTCCATCGATGCTTTTCGGGGCGATCACTCGCTCTTCGCCTCCTCGCCTCCCTCGGCCTTTTCGGCTTTCGGCGCGGTCTTGGCGCTGGTGCGACGGGTGCGGCGCGTCTTCTTCGCCGTGCCTGCGCTCTTTTCCTTCGTGTAGGTGGTGTTGAAGTCCACCAGCTCGATCATGGCCATCTCCGCTGCATCGCCCAGGCGGTTGCCCAGTTTGATGATGCGTGTGTAGCCACCCGGACGACTGGCCACCTTCGGCGCCACGTCCCGGAAAAGGGCGGCGGTGGCCTCCTTGTTCTGCAGCTCGCTGAAGATCATCCGGCGGCTGTGGGTCGTATCCTCCTTGCTCTTGGTGATCAGAGGCTCCACAAAGAGGCGCAGGGCCTTGGCCTTCGCCAGGGTGGTCTCGATCCGCTTGTGGTCGATCAACGACACCGCCAGGTTGCTCAGCAGCGCGTCGCGGTGGGCCTTCTTGCGGCCGAGCGCGTTGTTCTTGTTACCGTGTCTCATGACTTTATCGTCTGCGTTGTGCTGTTCGAGGCGATGGGGTCATCGCCCGTACATCACTCCTTGTCCAGTTTGTACTTGCTCACGTTCATGCCGAAGCTCAGGCCCTTGTTCTCCACCAGGTCCTCGAGCTCGGTGAGGCTCTTCTTGCCGAAGTTGCGGAACTTCAACAGGTCGTTCTTATTGAAGGACACCAGATCACCGAGGGTCTCGATGTCCGCAGCCTTCAAGCAGTTCAGCGCGCGCACGCTCAGGTCCATGTCCACGAGCTTGGTCTTCAGCAGCTGACGCATGTGCAGGCTGGTCTCGTCGAACTCCTCGGTCTCGGTGGCGCGTTCCTCCACATCCAGGCTGATCCGCTCATCGCTGAACAGCATGAAGTGGTGGATGAGGATCTTGGCCGCTTCCTGCAGGGCGTTCTTCGGCGTGATGCTGCCGTCGGTGACGAGCTCGATGTTGAGCTTCTCGTAGTCCGTCTTCTCCTCCACACGGGTGTTCTCCACCGTGTACTTCACGTTCTTGATCGGCGTGAAGATGCTGTCGATGGCGATCGTCCCGATCGGGGCGCTCTCGGACTTGTTCTCATCGGCCGGCACGTAACCACGGCCCTTGCCTACGGTGAGCTCCACATGAAGCTTCACGTTGCTCTCCATGTGCGCGATCACCAGCTCCGGGTTCAACACCTGGAAGCCGGTGGTGTGCTTGCCGATGTCACCGGCGGTGAAGCTGTCCTTGCCGGTGACCGTGAAGGAGATCTTCTCCGTGCTCACGTCATCAAGCTGGCGACGGAAACGCACCTGCTTCAGGTTGAGCACGATCTCGGTCATGTCCTCGATCACGCCCTTGATGGTGCTGAACTCGTGGTCCACGCCGTCGATCCGCACGGTGGTGATGGCGTGGCCTTCGAGGCTGCTGAGCAGGATCCGGCGCAGCGCGTTGCCGATGGTGATGCCATAGCCCGGCTCCAAGGGACGGAACTCGAAGGTTCCGCGCTTGTCATCGGATTCGATCATCGTGACCTTGTCGGGCCGCTGGAATTCGAGAATGGGCATGTGTGCTTGGTCGTTGTTCGTTGGGTTGGTCTGTCCTCCTCCTCCTCAGTGCTCGCCGCAGGGGCTTCTTACTTGCTGTACAGTTCGACGATGAGCTGCTCGCGGATGTTCTCCGGGATCTGTGCACGCTCAGGCGCCGCGATGTACCGGCCGCTCATGGTCTGGGGGTTCCACTCCAGCCAGTCGAAACGACGGTTGCTCACCGATACGCTGTTGGTGATGGTCTCCAAGCTGCGGCTGCGCTCACGCACGGACACGTTCTGCCCGGGACGGAGGCCATAGCTGGGCACGTTCACCACGGCACCATCCACGGTGATGTGACCATGGCTCACCAGCTGGCGGGCGGCACGGCGCGTGGGTGCGATGCCCAGGCGGAACACCGTGTTGTCCAGGCGCGACTCGCACAGTTGCAGCAGCACCTCACCGGTGATGCCTTTCTTGCTGGCCGCCGTGTGGAACATCTTCTCGAACTGACGCTCGAGGATGCCATAGGTGTACTTCGCCTTCTGCTTCTCGCGAAGCTGGCTGCTGTATTCGCTGTCCTTCTTGCGACGGCGTGCATTGGGGCCGTGCTGTCCGGGGGCGTGGGGCTTGCGCTCCATCCACTTGTCCGGGCCATAGATCGCCTCCTGGAATTTGCGGGCGATCCGGGTCTTGGGTCCTGTGTAACGTGCCATGGTCTTTCTTTCGGGTGCCTCGGGCACCAACAACGGAGCACGCGTCCTTCGCGCTCCTACGGGTTAATGGGTTATACGCGGCGCTTCTTGGGTGGACGGCAGCCGTTATGGGGCATGGGGGTGATGTCGATGATCTCGGTCACCTCGACACCGCTGTTGTGCAGGGCACGGATGGCGCTCTCGCGTCCTCCGCCGGGGCCTTTCACGAACACCTTCACCTTGCGCAGGCCGAGTTCGTGGGCTTCGCGTGCGGCCTCCTCGGCGCTCAACTGTCCCGCGTAAGGCGTGTTCTTCTTGCTGCCGCGGAAACCGTTCTTGCCAGCAGAGGACCAGCTGATCACCTCACCCTTGTTGTTGGTGAGGCTGATGATCAGGTTGTTGAACGTGGCCTGGATGTGGGCCTGACCGTAGGCCTCCACCACCACGTTCTTCTTCTTCTTCTTACCAGCGGCTCCGCCGCCCTTGCCTTCTTGCTTTGCCATTGTCGTTCAGTTGTCGGTTGTCCGTTGTCGGTTGTCAGTAGCTGCCTGCTGGCAACTGACAACTGGCAACTGATTACTTCGTTGCTTTCTTCTTGTTGGCCACGGTCTTCCGCTTGCCCTTGCGGGTGCGGCTGTTCGTGCGGGTGCGCTGACCGCGGACCGGCAGGCCCGAACGGTGACGGATACCCCGGTAGCTCCCGATGTCGACCAGGCGCTTGATGCTCAACTGCACCTCGCTACGAAGTGCACCCTCCGTCTTCACGTGCTCCGTGATGTACTGACGGATGCGACCCTGTTCGTCGTCGGTCCAGTCGTCCACCTTCGTCTCGGGATCCACTTCACACTTCACCAGGATGTCCAGTGCGGTGCTGCGGCCGATGCCATAGATGTACGTGAGGCCGATCACCCCGCGCTTGCTCTTTGGTAGGTCTATGCCTGCGATACGTGCCATGCTCGTGCGTTTATCAGCCTTGACGCTGTTTGAACTTCGGGTTCTTCTTGTTGATGATGTACAGACGCCCTTTGCGGCGGACGATCTTGCAATCCGCCGAGCGTGGTTTGAGGGAGGCCCTGACCTTCATGGTTTCCTGGGTATCGTGCGTTAACTCTTGTATCGGAACGAGATCCGGCCGCGGCTCAGATCGTACGGGCTCATCTCCACCTTCACCTTGTCACCGGGAAGAATGCGGATGTAGTGCATGCGCATCTTGCCGCTGATCCCTGCGATGATCACGTGACCGTTCTCCAACTCCACGCGGAACATGGCATTGCCGAGCGCCTCCTTGACGACACCGTCCTGCTCTATCGTTCCTGACTTGCTCATTCCGTTCGTTTCCTTCCTTTCTACTGC
>Ga0116152_10001075_pt1 | contig 22423 bp, 13 predicted proteins | sample AD_UKC119_MetaG_FD_89894 | JGI IMG/M metagenome (GOLD analysis project Ga0116152, IMG submission 89894) | Active sludge microbial communities of municipal wastewater-treating anaerobic digesters from Hong Kong - AD_UKC119_MetaG | ecosystem: Engineered > Bioreactor > Anaerobic > Digestate...
AGAGGGCTTCCCCAGGAGGGGTTACCACGCGGGTGTAGCTCAGTGGTAGAGCGTCACGTTGCCAACGTGAATGTCGTGAGTTCGAATCTCATCACCCGCTTTTTCTTCCGTGGCTCCAAGCCGGGCTGCGGTCGATAATATAGACACAGACTGGATTCCGCCCGCTTCAGGCTCGGGCGTGGGGTTTGTGTTGCGAGCTGGACGACACCGGGTCGGTCAGGCAAGATTCAAAGCCTGAGCGGCTTTTTTTATGCGCTGTGGTCAAATATATCGGACCACGCGCTGTCGGGAGGCAGGATCGAGATGGCAAAGCAAGACGTCAACGAGACCGTAGCGGAAGAGACGATGGACGCCCCGGCGACGCCGGAGGACGTCAAGGAGAAGCTCAAGGGGGCGATTGACGTCAAAGTTGCTGACGCCGGCGTCCTGCGACGAACCGTGACGGTCACTGTTCCCCGGGACAGCCTGTCGGCGGAATTCGACAAGGAATTCGACGATCTGATTTCCGACGCCGTCGTTCCGGGATTCCGGAAGGGCCGAGCGCCGCGTCGCCTTGTCGAGAAGCGCTACGGTCGTGAAGTGGGTGAGCAGGTGCAGACGCGCATGCTGTCCAACGCCTACCTCGCGGCGATCGAAAAGGAAGACCTGAAGGTCCTCGGCGATCCGCTCGTATGGGGCAGCCCCAAGGCCGAGGGCGAAGACGCGGGCGCCACGGGCGAGCAGCTGATGGAAATGACGGAGGCCCTCGAGCACATGCGTCTTCCGGAGGAGGGCGACTTCACGTTCCGCTGCGAAGTCGAAATCAAGCCGGAGTTCGAGCTGCCCGCGCTGACGGGCGTCGACGTTGAAAAGCCGGTTCTGACGATCTCGGACGACGACGTGACGAAGGAAATCGATCGTTTCCGCGCCCGCCGCGGAACCTGGGCGCCTGTCGAAGAGGGCGGCAAGGTCGAGGAGGACGATCTGATCGTCGCCGACCTGACTGTCACGATCGATGGCAAGGAACTCGCAAAGCGGGAAAACGCGCAATTCGCCGCACGCCCTCAGATGGTCGAAGGCGCCATCGTGTCCGACTTCGGTGACAAGGTGAAGGGCTCGAAGGTTGGCGACAGCGTCAAGTTTGAAGCTGAGATGCCGGAGGACTACGAGTTCGAGGAGCATCGCGGCAAGAAGGCGAGTTTCGAGCTCAGGATTCATGAACTCAAGCGCATCAAGCTCCCGCCGATCGACAAGGCGTTTCTGGAGGCGCAGGGCTTCGACAGCGAAGACGAATACCGCAAGTTCGTCCACGATCGCATGGAAGAGGCGCTGGACGAGGAGATTCGCCGGGGCCAGCGATCGCAGGTGCGCAAGTACCTGCTCGACAACACGAAGCTGGAACTGCCGGAAGGCCTGACGTCGCGTCAGTCGGCGCGGGTCGCGGCCCGTCGCATGACGGAGCTGCTGCGGCAGGGCGTTCCGCAGGCGGAAATCGAGAAGCACGCCGACGAGCTCAAGACGAGCGCGAAGGATCAGGCAGCGTCCGAGCTGAAGCTGTTCTTCATTCTTGAGAAGGTCGCCGAAGAATTCGACGTCGATGTGGCGGAAGAGGAGCTCAACAGCCAGATCGCCCAGATGGCGGCGATGTACGGCAAGCGCTACGATCGAATGCGGGACGAGTTGTCTCAGAACAACGGTCTCGTCCAGATGTACCTGGATCTGCGTGACGAGAAGTGCATCGACAAGATTCTGAGTGATGCGAAGATCGTCGAAGTCACGCCCGATAAGGAATCCAAGGGCGAAGCCAGCAAAAAGACGACGAAGAAGGTCGCCAAGAAGGCGTCCAAGAAAACAACGAAGAAGAAAACCGGCGATTCGTAAGGACGCGTCGTCGAGGCGTCGATGAAATCACGGGCGGCGACCCGGGTCGATGGACCGGCGCCGCCCGCTTACAACCCAGTTAGGATCGGTATCGAGCGCGATCGCCTGTGGACCGAACCGGAGAAGGGAATCTCGAACTATGGAACACACTTTCCATCCTTTGGGTCAGCTCCTGAATTCTGACAGGATGTCGAGTTACGCGCAGGCCGGGGCGCCGCAGCGATATCGAGAGATGTCCATCGAGGACATGCTGCTCGAGAACCGCATTATCTTCCTTGCGGGCGGCATCAATGAGCGAAGCGCGAGTCTCGTGATCATGCGCCTGCTTTACCTGCAGAGCGTCAAGAAGGATCAGGACATCCACCTCTACATCAACTGTCCCGGCGGCCTGGTCGACCAGACGCTGGCGATTTACGACACAATGCAGTTTCTGGGTTGCGACATTGCGACCTACTCGATCGGTCAGGCGGCCAGCGGCGGCGCCGTGATCCTCACGGCGGGCACGAAGGGCAAACGCTACGCGCTGCCGAACAGCAAGATCATGCTTCATCAGCCGTGGGGCGGCATCACGGGCCAGGCGGAGGACATTCGCATTCAGGCCGAAGAGATCCTCCGCGACAAGGCGAAGCTCAACGAGATTCTCGCCAAGCACACGGGCATGGACACGAAGAAGCTCGAAGAGCAGACGGAGCGAGATCGTTTCCTGGATCCGAAGCAGGCGCTGGAGTGGGGCATCGTGGACGAGATTCTCGAGAGCTCCGAACACAACAACGACAAAAACAAGAAGAAGTAATCGCGCCGCGGCGCGCTTCGCACTGAATCAATCATCAGGCAGGCCGGCGGCGATCGTCGGCGCCGAGGACAGATCCGATGGCCCAATCCAATCTCATTCCGTTTGTCATCGAGACCACCGGCCGAGGCGAACGCTCGTTCGACATTTACTCCCGACTGCTCAAGGACCGCATCGTGTTCCTGGGCGGCGGCGTTGACGACGATTCGGCGAACGTGGTGATCGCCCAGATGCTGTTCCTCGCGAACGAGGATCCGCACGCGGACATCCACTTCTACATCAATTCGCCCGGCGGCAGCGTCTCGGCGGGGCTCGCCATCTACGACACGATGCAGTATGTCCGGCCGAGCGTGGCGACGTACTGCGTCGGCATGGCGGCCAGCATGGGCGCGATCCTGCTGTGCGGTGGTGAAAAGGGTAAGCGATACGCCCTGAAGAACTCGCGAGTCCTCCTCCATCAGCCGCTGATCGGTGGTGTGATGCAGGGCGCCGCGACGGATCTTTCGATCGAAGCGAAGGAAATTCTGCGGCTTCGCGATATTCTTTATGGTATCCTCGCGACCCAGTCGGGGACGAACACCGAAAAGGTCATGAAGGATTGCGATCGAAACCTATGGCTCGCTCCCACCGAAGCAAAAGAGTACGGCCTGATCGATCAGATTCTCGATCGACAGCCCGAGGTCAAATCGACCGGCGGCTGATCACGGCATCTCGCACGCGCTGCGGCGGCTTCGTCGCCGCGGCGCTGTGCGCATTGACGCTGGCGCATCCGGGCTGCGGCGGGGGGGATACCCCTGACGCCGTCAAGGAAAGCAGCGAGCGCGTCACGCGCATTTCCGATCTCGAAGACAAAGTTCGAACGCAGGGCGAACTGCTCTCCATGAAGGACGCGGAACTTGCCCGGCAGGCGCAGGAATTGCGCGACCTTCGCAAGGCGCCGTCCGGCGCGTCACTCGACGACCTTATTCACGTCGAAAAAATCGAGATCGATCGACTGTCCGGCGGCTACGACGACGACAAGGATGGTCATCCCGACGGCATCCGTATCTACCTGCGGCCCTACGACCAGTTCGGCGGGTATCTTCGCGCGGCCGGGCGCATCCATGTCAGGCTCGTGGATCTGTCGGCGCCGCCTGAAAAACAGCTCGTTGGCGAGGCGATCTGGGAGAATGACGACCTGAAGGACCTCTGGTACGGGGCCCTGATGTCCTCGTCACACTACACGCTTTCCGTCCCCTGGAAGACGCCGCAGACGCCTCCCATCGGTCGAACGATCACGGCGATTGCGACCTTTACGGACATGCTCTCGAATCGCGCCTTCGATACGCAGCGGGCCATCGACGTCACGCCCATGACGCCCTGAACCCATCCCATTGCCCTGTCGCCATTCCCACGATGTCTCGCGCCGATCCTGCGCGTCGGATGAAGCGAGCTTATGGAATCCGACCCACTGACGCTTCGGATCACGGGTTTTGGCGCGGTTATTATCGGCTTTCATTGGGGTTAGAGGCCTCGGGACGCCGTTGAATAGAAAATCACGTGTGAAGTGCGTCATCGGTGCGGGCGAATTTCCGGCCCGGGACCGCACGCGCACGGATCCGCGAGGGAGGGTCCGCCAGGAGGGCGGGCCATGAAAGGCAATCTCGATCGCAACTGGGCGCCGCGTCGGAGACGCGGAGCGTCGTACAGACCTGCGATTGAGGCCGCTGACGCAAGGATGGCGACCCGTGAGTGTTTCTCCACTACCCAGACCCAAGGCTGACGGCTTCGGAGTTCGTCTCGTTCCCCTCAAGTCCAATGCGCATCGACCACCGCGCGAGCTGCCGCTCGCCGTGTCGATTCTCGGATCGGGCGACGGATGCGACATCATTCTCTCGTCGAGCCACGTCGAGGCGGCCCACAGCGCGATCGTTCGCCTCAGGACGGGAACCTACCTCTGCGACCTCGGCGCCCCCGGCGGCACACGTCTCAACGGCAAACACATTCGATGGACACGCGTCAAGGATGGTGACGAGATCGCCATCGGTCCCTTCGAATTTCTTGCGGAAGTCGAGAGCGACGGCGATCCGGCGGCCGATCCGGCGCCGGTATTCAGCCTGCGCAACGACCAGTCGATCGGGACGATCAAGTCCATCGATCCCGCCGTCGTCATCGGCAGCGATCCCGGTTGTGACGTCGTGCTGGAGGAAGAGTGCATTCTCGCGCGACACTGCCTGGTCGTGTGGACGGAAATGGGGCCTGCGCTGCGCGACCTGTCCGGCCGCGACCTGACGCGCCTGAACGGCCAGCGCATTCAGACGGGGCGGTTGCGCGACGGTGACGCCGTCGGCATTGGTCCCCACGAGCTGATCTTCGAAGTCAGCGTGAACGAAGTGCCGCGCGCCCCGATGCTCAACAGCCTCGGCGCCGGATCGATGGCCGAGAAGGCGATTCTTGGAAACGGTCTGTCGCAGATGATCGCCGGGCGGCTTCCGAAGGGCCAGATCAGCCGGCTCGATGAGCTCTGGCCGTCGCAGAGTGGCCCCAGTCGCAAGGCGGCCGCCGATCTCGGCTCGGGATCTCTGCCGAACGAGACGAAGGCGGATTCGTCGCAGGCGTCTGAAGTTGAAAACGCCGACGATGACGCGTCGGGCGGGAAGTCGGCGAAGGCCAGGCGTTCAACGCCGCTGGAGGCGATTCGCGAGAAGAAGGACGAGCTTCGATTCCGCGTGGCCGCGGCGCAGGGCGCCCTGGACGAGCGGGCGCGGCGCGTTCGCGAGGAAATCGAACAGGAACGCAGGGAGCTCGAAGAGCGCAAGTCCGTGTTGCAGCGGCAGGCGCGGGCGCTCATTCAGGCCGCCCATGACAAGAAGCTTCGATACGTGGCGGGTGAGTCGGAGGATGGCGTCGAAGGGGACGAGTCGTCGTGCGTGCTGGACGCCTCGAACAACCTGGTTCCGACGGACGAGTTGCCGGACGAGGTCGCGGAGCTGCTTGAAGAGGAGCAGCGGATCGATCAGCTGCTGAGCGGAACCGTCGAACTGGCGGAGCTCGCCGAGTTCAACATGCGGGAGACGAATCTCGCCGCGGCCGTGCCGCTGGGCGACGCGCTGGAAACCTCCCTGTCCACGATTGAGGACAAGGTCGAGGAGCTGATTCGCGTCGCCGAGGCCGAGCGCAAGGAGATGGAACGCAGCGAGCAGATGGTCGAAACGCTTCGCTTCGAGACGGAGCGGCAGCGCTCGGCCCTGACGCGTCGCCAGCAGAAGCTGCAATCGCGGGAAGCGGCGCTGGAAAATCGATTCCGCGCCCTGACGCGTTCACGGGAGGCGATTCGCAAGGAGCGGACACCGCTGCTGGCGCGTCTGCGGGAGCTTGACTCGGAGGAGTCGGCGATTCGCTCGCGACTGACGGAGAGCGAGCGCGTCCACCAGGAGATCATCTCCGAGGCGGAGCAGATCGACGAGACGCAGGAGCGCCTGGAGACGCGAGAGCGCGAGTTGCTTCACAAGCTCGAAATGGAGCGCCAGCGGCTCCAGCGTCGTCAGACGGAGCTGCGCCGAAAGGCGGCCAAGCTCGTCAAGGCGGCGCGCGAGAAGCGAATCAAGATCGAGCAGGATGTCGCCCAGCGTCAATCCGAGCTGGAGGCGCGGGAAGCGGAGCTTCGGGCGCGGCGGCTTGAACTGGAAGAGGCGGCGCGTGGCGAGCTTCAGCGGACGGCGACAGAGCTGGAGAGCGTACTGAATATCCGCCTGGGCGATATCGAGGCGGACCTGGTGTCGCGTACCGCGGACCTGGAGAAGCGTGTTCGCACACTGTCGGGGCTGGGCGAAGCCACGCGGGCGATCAAGTCACGGAGCGGCGTCACGCTGGAGGATCCGCTTCGGAAGATGGCGGCGGAACTCTCAACGTATCGGCTGGTGGAAGGCAACCTGGCCGTGGACGGGTCGCGTCTCGACAGCCTGGAGGACGAGATTCAGTCTTTCAGTCGTTCCATTGCGAACAACGATTCGGATGACGGGATTCCCCTGTCGGACGAGGTCGAATGCGACGCCGGATTGAGCGCCGAAGATTCAACTGTTGCGTCCCCGTCGATGGGTTCTGAGGACACCGCGGAGGCGGCGGCCCGATCGACAGGCCAAGAGGAGAAGGCCGGGACCTGAATAGACGTTCGCGAACCTCATCGACTCGGGCGGGTCCGGCGCGTCGCCGTAAAGCGCGTTCGGGCCTGATTCGACAGGTTGGGCGGGTTTGCGAACCGGAGCGTCAAGAATGCCTCAGGATACTCGCCGTGACGGCGCTGCGGGGACGACCCAGTCCGCAACGCCGCGAAACGCGTCATCCCTCCATGTCGGATCCGACCGGCTGCCGCTCGACGATCCTGCGCTCCCGCACGCGCAGGACATGGAAGCCGCCCATCCAACGGAATCCGTTCAGCAGGAACTGCAGGACGAAGCGGCGCTGCTCGCCGCCGATCTCGAGCGACTGAACTCCGCGTCGAGCACGATTTCCGGGATTCAATCCTGGATCGAGGGGAATTCACAGGCGTTCCCGGAGGCGGGCGACGAACAAGAAATTCCGGCCTCAGCCGCGCCGAATCCGTCGCGAGCGGTAGAATCGAGTGTCGAGAGCGAGTCCGCGCGCCGCCCGAGCGATGACGTTTCGGGCGCGGAGATCGTCTCGACGGACGCCGACGGACCCAGCGGCGTAATCATCGAATCCGGCGACACAACCCCAGAGGCGGCGGAGCCCGCCCGAGGCAATGGCACTATGGATGACCGCGCCACGGCCAACCACACCGAGGCTACACAGACGACGCATCTCGAGAACGCTCCGGGCGGCGGCCTGGAGGCGGAGCTCGATCAGGCGCGTGACGAACTGAAGCGCATGCGGGAACGCGCGGCGTACCAGAATCGCATGCAGGGCTCGATCGGCGTTCAGACGCGAAAGCTCGACAAGCGGGCGAATGAGCTGCGCGAACGCGTCGCCCAGGCGCAGGCGGCGCTGGACGCGCGCGCCGAGAAGGTGCGGAAGGAGCTGGCCGGCGAGCGCGAGCAGCTTCGCGCCTATCGCGACAAGCTTCAGGCGAAGGCCAACGAGCTGATCGAATCGGCCAAATCGCAGAACGAGAAGCTGGCGGCGCAGCGCGCCGAGATCGCCCAGCGTCAGGAGGCGATCGTCCGGGCGAAGGAATCGCTGAAGTCCGAGATCGAGAAGCAGCGGGCGGATCTGGAAGAGGCGCGGCGAGGCTTCGAGGAGGAGCGTCGGGCCTATTTCGAGCGGCTCAAGACGGAATCGGATCGCGCCACGACGGAACGGCTTCGCGAGCTGGAAGTGGCCAACCTCCAGCGGCTGGAAGAGCTGACGGATGACGCGAAGCGAACGACGGAGACGCGGCTGATCGATCTCGAGGAGGCGCGACTTCGCGATCGGGAGCATCTGGAGGCGGAATCGCAGCGGGTGATCGCCGAAAAGCTGCGTGAGCTGGAACTCGCGCGCGAAGACGATCTGGAGACGATCCGCGCGGAAGTCGAGGCCGCGGCCCAGGCGAAACTCCGGCTGCTCGAAGAGCAGAGCGCCCGACGCCAGGCGGAGCTGGACGAGCAGAGCGATCGACTCCGCGAGCGACAGGAAGAAATCGAGTCCGCCGCCGAAGCGCGGATGCGTGATCTCGAGGAACTCAAGCAGGACGAGCTCGAGCGACTGGAAGCGGCCTCACAGGAGACGGTCGAGGCGAAGCTGCGTGAAATCGAGAAGGAGGCGGTCGCTCGACGCGCCGAACTCGATGAACGCGAGGAGTCGCTTCGCGATCGCGAGTTGCGCGTCGAGGCGGAGCTGTCAGAGCGCGAGCAGTCGATCGTCGATCGGGAGCGATCCTGGGAAGCGACGGCTCTGCGGCGGCTCGAAGAACGCGAAGCGGAATTCGAGACGAAGCATCGCGAGCGCGAGGCGGAATTTGACGCGCGATGGAAGTCGCTGGAGGAGCGGGAAAAGGGGCTCGAGCAGCGACGTGAGAAGCTCGATCAGGAGATTGCCGAACGCCGCGGCGAGCTGGAGAAGCTCGCGGATGAACTGAGCGAACGAGACGCTCAGTTCGAGGCCCGCGTCGAGGAGCGGCTCCGAGAGATCGAAGAGCAGGCGGACGAGCGTCAGTCGGAGCTCGTGTCGCAGTCCCTGCAGATGCGCCAGCGCGAGGCGGAGCTCCAGAAGGAGTTCGAGGCCCGTGTCCGGCAGCTGGATGAGAAGTACGAGCGTCGCAAGGCGGAACTCGACGAAGAGATCGCCCAGCGCGAGAAGGCCATCGCCGAGGCGGCCCAGGGCGACGTGCAGCGACAGATCGAAACGCTGCGCGAGCAGGCGAACCAGCGGCTCGTCGAATTGCAGGAACGTGAGGAACTGCTGATCGCGCGGGAAGGCGCCGCGAAGCAGGCGACGGCGGAGAAGGTCCGCAAGATCGAAGATGACGCGCTCGAGCGTCGCAAGACGCTTGACGATCGCGAGCAGGCCCTGTCGGCGCGCGAAGAGGCGGCCAGGCAGGCGACGATCGAGAAGGTCCGCAGGATCGAGGAAGCGGCCGTCGAGCGCCAGCGGGAACTGGCGGCGCTGGAAGACGCCATCATTCAGCGGGATACGGAACTTCGCGAGGCCCTCGCCGAGCAGGAGCGCGAAATCGTCGCGCGCGAGCAGGCGCTGCGCGAACAGGAAGACGCGCTCGACGTTCGGATTCGCGAGGCGCGCGACGAGGCCGAAGTCGAATTCAAGCGCCGCGAGCGCGAATACGACGATCGCTGTGAAGTCCTGGCCAAGCGGGAACGCGCGCTGGACGAGCAGCTCGCGTCACTCGACACGCGCCGCCAGATGCTTGAGGCGCGCGAACGCACGCTTCAGGAGACGGAAGCCCGACTCGGCACAGAGTCTGAAGAGGCCACGCAGCTCTCCAGCGCGCTGGAGAATCGAGAGCGCCGGCTGCAGGAATGGCAGGGCCGCATCGAGAAGGCGGAGGCGTCGCTGGACGATGAGCGCATCGCGATCAAACGCGATCGCGACGAGGCGGAGAAGACCGCGCGCCGAAGCAGCGAAGTCATGCTGGAACTGGGCGCGCGGGAAGACGCCCTGCGAAAGGCCGAAGAAAGCGCCGGCGAGCGACAGGAAGCGCTGAAGAACAAGATTCGCATCGTCGAGCAGCGTGAGACGGAGCTGCTTGAGGCCACGCGCGAACTGGAAGAGCGCAGCCGCGACCTCGAAGAGCGCCGACAGGACGTCGAACAGCGCGCCGCCGAGCTCAGCGAGAAGCTCCCCGAGGCGGAATCGCTCGAGGAACGCGCCGTCGCCCTCGACCAGCGCGCCAGCGAACTCGCCGCGCGAACCGCGGAGATCGTCAATCGCGAACAGCGCCTGAAGGAAGGCGAATCGACCTACGCCGAGCGCGAAAGCGAGATCGATCGCGCCAGGGTATCGATCACGCAGCGCGAGGCGAAGCTGCAGCAGCTCGAGACGGAACTGGCGGATCGCAAGGCGTCGCTTGAAGAGCGCTCCCTCAGGCTCGAACAGGACAGCGCCCGCCTCGAAGGCTCGATGAACGAGCTGGAAGGTCTTCGCGAGCGCCTGGACACACGCGACGGCGCCGCGTCGGAACGAGAACAACAGCTCGCGGATCGCATCGCCGAGGCGACGAAGGCCGAGCAGGCGGCGCGAGCGGAGACCGAGCGAATTCGCGCCGAGCGCGAGGAACTGGACGTCCTGCGTCGCGCGTACGAGGCGGACGTTGAGCGATTTGAATCGCAGCGCGACGCGCTGAAGATCGAGCGCGACGATTTCAACACGCAGCGTTCGGCCTTCGAGAAGGTCAAGGCGCAGTTCGAGGAAGAGCGCGCCGCGTTCGAGGACATGCGCTCGAATGTCACGTCGGAGCGATCGCAGGTCGAGAGCGAAATCGCCACGGTCCGTGAGGCCCAGACCCAGCTGCAGGCGGATCGCGACGCGGTCACGCGCCGACAGGCCGAGGCTGAGGCCGAGTGGGCTCGGCTCGAGCGCGATCGGCTCGCGCTGCAGGATCGCGAGCGCACGCTCGCCGACGAGCGCGAACTTCTGGACGCGTCGAAGGAAGAGGCCGCCGAGGCGCGAAAGCGGCTGGCGGAGCGCATCGAGGAAACGCGGGACATTCGCCGGCAGCTCGCCGGCAAGGTCGAGCGGCATCAGAAACGCAAGGAACGGCTGGCGGCCCAGTACGCGGAGCTGGAGAAGCGTCGCAGCGAGATCGAAGAGGAGTTCGACGACCTGCGGAAGGCGCGCGACGCGTTCGAGTCGCGGCAGCTTGAGCTTCAGAATGACGTGGACGCTCAGCAGGCCGAGTCGGCGCGCATCGCGAGTGAGCGAACCGATCTCGATCAGCAGCGCAAGACGTATGACGCGGGTCGCCGGAAGCTGGAAGAGGATCGGCGGCGGATCGTCGAACGCGAGGCGGCGCTGGAAGAACGCGCGCAGCAGATCGACGAGCGCAGCGAGCGCATTGAGAAGGAACTGGCGGCGATCCAGACGCAGCGACAGGAACTGCTGCGGATCCAGGCCGAGACGGGCGGTTCATCGGATCGGCTGGCGGCGCTGATCGAGCAGGCGGAGAGTCGCGAGGCGGATCTGCGTGATCGCGAGTCCAGTCTGCAGTCGATGCAGGAGGCCCTGGCGGCCCGGAGCGCCGAGCTGGCGGATCGCGATGCGGAGTTCGAAGGCCGCGAGGACGAGCTGCGCGAGCAGGCGGAAGCCGTGCAGCGCGAGCTCCGGCGCGTGGACGATGAGAAGCGCGAGCTGGAGGCGATTCGCAGGGCCGAGATGGAGGCCGTCGAGCGGATTCGCGCCGAGGCTGACGAGGAGATCGCCGCCGAGCGCGAGCGCCTTCGCGAAAGCGAACGCGAGATGGAAGCCCGCATGGAGCGGCTTCGCGAGCAGATCGAAGACGACAGCGACGCCTCGGACGACAAGGCCCGCGCCGAGCTTCGCGCCGAAATCGAGCAGGAGCTGGCCGAGCGGCTGGAGACAGCGAAACGTCGTGAGGAAGAGATTGAAACGCGCTGCGGCGCCCGACTGGAAGAGGTCGAGCAGGACATCGCGCATCGGCTCGAATCGCTTGAGGCGGAAGTGCGACAGCGCCGCGCCGAAATCGAGGAAGAGGCGTCACTGGCCGTCATGGCGGCCAGGGCGGAACTGGACAGCGAGCGCAGCCTGATCGATCAGCAGATCGAGGCGCTGCGACGCCGTCAGTCGGCCGTCGCCCAGGAAGAGCAGCAGCTGGAGCGCAAGCGCGCGTCGCTGGACGAGCTGATTCAGGGCGTTGATACGATCGATCCCGATGTCATCGCCGCCGAGGCGGATCAGCTTGCGAGCGCCGCGGCGGCGTCGGGTTCGAGCCGACGACAGCCGGTCGCGGCCGCGACGGCCCATCGGCGCTTCCGACCGCTCGTGACGCTGGCGGTCTCCCTCGTCGTCGGCGCGATGATGACGGGCGCCGCGATGTTCAATCCGGACAAGTCGACGGAAGTTCGAGGTCGATTGAATCTCGAGATTCCAGCGGGAAGCGATGTCGGCGGAGCGGCCCGCGAGCACCTGGCCGCGATCATGAAGAACGATGAACTCCTGAAGAAGGCTTCGGAGGAGTCGAAGGTCAATGTCGCGGGGCTGCTCGAAAGCGGCGAGATGCGCGTGAGTGGTGACGGCATCGACTTCGTGGCGCGTGTCGGCGACAAGAACGCGGCCCTCGCGGAAAAGGGCTTTGCGGCGCTTGGCCATCTGTACGCCAACGCCCTAACGGATCAGCGACTTTCCGAAGAGCTGCGACAGAGCGAAATTGCCCGTCTGGCGACAGAACGGGATGACAAGCAGGGCGCCTGGAAGGCCGCCATGGATGAGCTCGTCGCGAAGCGCGCCGCCTACGACGCCGCATCGACACTTGAGGGCGCGTCGATCAACGATCTTACCAAGAAGGAGCGCGAGGCGGAGACCCGGCTCGCCGAGGCGCGGAGCGCGCTGGCGGAATTCGAGCAGCGCGGCATGCCGCGAGGCGGCATCACGCCGACACCTGAGCAGATCCAGGAATCCGTCGATCAGGATGAGGACCTGCGGCAGCTGATCAGCGATCGCTGGGCGAGATCCGCCGAGCTGCATGACGAAATGGCGGGCATCTTCAGCGAGTCGGCGGCGAGTGTTGCGGCAATGGTCGAGAACGCGAAGAGCGTCCAGCAGAACGCCTCGGAGATTCTCAATCGCGCGACGATCGAAGCGATTCGGACCGATCTCGAGAAGATCATCCTGAGCGTTGAGGAATACAACGACGAGTCAAACGCCTTTTCTCAGGAGTGGAATCGGCTGGCGCCGCGCGTGGCGTCCTGGCAGGCGGGAGATGACATTGACCTGCTGCTCGAGTACCAGCGGGCGGCGGAGAGCCTTGTGAACACGTGGCATGCGCAGAGCAAGGCGGCCCTCGCGCAGGCAATCGACCTGGCGAAGAAGCTCGACGATCGCGGCGACAACAACCCGCAGCGCCGACAGAATCAGACGCAGCTGCTGGCAATCCTGAACCCGACGGGGACGGCATGGCAGACGTGCGCGACGAACGTGGTCCTCGTCAACACAGAGAACAACAGCATCCTGAAGGGTCAGGTGCAGTCGCTGCAGAACTACGCGCCGCGAATTCGCGAGGGCATGGAGCGGCATCGCGCGATCGTCGAGAAGAAACTCGTTGACGAACGCACGAACGCGTGGGTCCAGAAGAAGGGTGACATGGAGGCCGCCGTCATCGAGGCCCGCGCCGCGCATGACGAATTGTCACGCCAGCTTCAACTGGCTCAGGAATCGGGTATCGCAGCCCTGAAGACGACGATCGCCGAACTCAAGCTGCGGAAGGATGAGATCACGGAGCAGGAGGCGGCGGCGTCGCGACTGCGAGACGCGGTTCTCTACGCGGAGCGTGATCTTCGCATCGCGGAGGAAGGGCGCCTCAACCTGCCGACGGGGACCGTGAAGTACGAGCGCCTGCAGACGGCGTCGCTGGGCTACTTCGACACGAGCAAGACGCCCTGGGCGGTTCTCTGGGGTTCTGTCGTCACGCTGGTCCTGTACATGCTGATCTGGTGGCTGACGCGTCCGCGAAAGCTGGCGTAGGCGGATGGACGGCGACCTGGCCGCATGCCATAGAGACACAAAGCGCTTGGGTTCGATTCGCGTCCTTTATCTCTCGACAGATCTGCAGCGGGGTGGTCTTCCCCTTCGCCTCGTTCAGCTTGTGCGCCGATTGGCGACGATGGGCGTTACGCCGATCGTTGGCTGCCTCGCCGCGCGCGGTCCGCTGAACGACGTCCTGGAAGCGGAGGGTATCGAGACATTTCACTGCGACGCCCGCGGCGGCTGGGATCCGACGTGCCTGTTGCGATTCGCCCGTGTCGTCCGCCGCGTGAACCCTGATCTGATTCACGCCTCACTGTTTCATGCGAACCTGGCGGCGCGATTGTGTGGCCGGATCGATCGATCGAGACCCGTGATCACGTCGACCGTGACGATCGAAGTTGAGCGGCGCTGGCATCGACGGATCGAGGGGCTGAGCTGTGGCCTCTCGTCGGCGCACGTGGCGAATTCAGACGCCGTCGCGTCGCACCTGGTTGACGAACTTGGATTCCCGCCGGGCCTGACGCGCGTCATTCCGAATGGTATTGATATCGACGCGATTGACGCGGCGCCGCCGATCAGCCGCGCATCGTTCGGAATCCGCAATGACACGCCGCTCGTCGTGTGGGCGGGGCGGATGGATCCCGTCAAGAACGTCGACACGTTGATCGAGGCGGTTGTGCGAGTGAATCAGCGGCGGGGCGTGCAACTCGCGCTCGTGGGCGATGGCCCCGATCGCCGAAGAATACAGACGCTTGTCGACAATTGCGCGGCGTCGCCATGCGTGTCGTTTGTCGGCTGGTCGGACAACGTGGCGGGCTGGCTCAAGAGCGCCGACGCCCTCGTGTTTCCGTCGCGGACGGAGGGCTGTCCGAACGTCGTCCTGGAGGCGATGGCGGCGCGCTGTCCGGTCATCGCCAGCCGGATTCCGCCGCACGCGCAACTGCTGGCGGATGGGGCGGCCGGACGGCTCTGCGCGTGGAACGATCCCGCGGAATTTGCGGGTGCGATCCTGGAGGAACTGGCCGCTGACGGTCGAACCGATCGCCGGGAATTCGCCCGCGAGCGACTGCTTCGGAACCACGCCCTGGCTGGGGCCGCCGAACGCTGGCTGGACTGCTATCGGGAATTCCTCGGGGGGCGAAGTGGGGCGTTCTGAGCGCCGGCGACGTCGCGTTGTCACAGCCCAATCGGTCCGCCAAACGGGCCGATAACAAAGTCATATTTTCTTTCCGATCACAACCTTCTTAATTATCGATGCTTGAGTGTTTTGTAGTCGCGCAATGCGCCGAATTCGCCACAAATGCGCTTGAAGTTCGTGGGGCGAAATGTATCCTAGTGGTGCGAAGTGGAGGTAAGTGGTCGCCGATGTTGATTGTGAACTCCAATGATCTTTACAGGCCACTACGAGCACACAATCGACTCGAAGAACCGGCTCGCGATCCCTCGGAAGTATCGCAGTCGCCTCGATCCGGAGCGCGACGGCGCGGGGTTTGTGATCACGCCTGGTCGCCCATCGACCACGCTGTGGATGTATACGGAGCGGGCCTTCGAAGAGCTCGCCTCTCATGCAAAATCGACGCTTATCCCCGACGAGGATCAGCTCTACTTCGACAAGGTTTTCTTTCCGCTGGCCGAGTACCTGGACCTGGACGCCCAGGGGCGGGTGCTGCTCCCCGACAAGATGCTGGAGCGGGCGGGGCTTGGAAAAGAGGTGATGGTCTGCGGTGTCCGCGACCACATCGAGATTCGCCCACGCGGAGAGTTTGAGGAGGACATGGAAGCGGCGCTGAAGCAGTTCAGCGAGTTCCAGGTTCGCGCCCGCGACGCTTATCGCGGCAACTGAGTGCGGCAACCGGCAAAACGCCGGTTTTAACCTGACCGGGTGGGTGGCACGGTGTCATCCGATGGTTGGGTGAATTCGAGTGCGGCGGCGCGGATGGGAATCGGCTGAGGGTTCCCATTCGCTCGCCACCCTTAAAACGAACCGCTCCCCGGACGCCGGGGGGCGATCAACGATAATTCGGGTCGCAAGGCTGCGACAAAACCTGAGGAACACAACACCAAGTCAGGGGTTTCGCGACGTCAAGGATGACGACGCGGGCTTCTGGCGCCGAAGATCGTTCGTCCCTCCTCGGGACCAACGGATGTCCTGACGCAAGACCCCATCGGGTGTGCTGGATCGATCTTAGGTCGAGCTGAGATCGATCTGCGTGGCACAGCTTCCCGGGGTTGAATCCGCGGCTCGTTACTTCGCCGTCGAGCCGCGACGCCAAGGCCGTCCCGGTTCCGGGGAAAGGCTGGGCAGGCCTTCACGACAAGGATGTCGAACTTCGGTGAAGAACAGCGCCGTTCCCACGGAGGGATGAACGGCGCTGTTCTGCTTTTTACATCGCTCATCGCGCGGCGCCGGCGGGCGGGCGCACACGTCATCAGAACGTGTTCTTCCTGTCGGATTTGAGGTATTCCGCGCGGGCCGCGGCGTAGGCTTCCGGCGTCGCCGGGAGATCGGCCACGTTATCCCCGCTGGTCAGGTCGCAACCTTCCGCCACGCGATCGTGAATCTTCCTGAGAATCGGGATGCACCAGCCGCAGCCGGTCCCCGCGCCGAGACACTCGGACATCTGCGACGGCCGCGACAACTGGTTTCTCCTCGCGAAGTGATAGAGCTTGCGAAGCGAGACGTGGTAGCAGTAGCAGATCTTGTCGTCGGGGTTCATTGCGACAGATTGTAGCGTCGATGGGCGCTGCGGCCCCTCATCCAGCGGAAATCGGGGCCGAAAGGCGTCTTCAGTCGCCGACTTTGTGTCAGATTCGGCTTCCCTTAACCTACGCGCTGGTTAACACCGGTTCGTCGTTGAGGAGAACGCCATGTCCGTCAGTGATTCCATCCAGCAAGCCATCGAGTACGTGAACGCAAACGCCGGCCGATTCGTCGACGAACTCTTTGATCTGCTCCGAATCCCCAGCATCTCGGCCCAGCCGGATCACGCGGGGGATGTCCGGGCCGCGGCGACCTGGGTGGCCAATCGCTGCAGGGCCGCGGGCCTGACGGCCGAAGTTGTCGAGACCAAGGGGCATCCGGCCGTCATCGCGGAAGGGGCGCAGGCGCCGGGGCGACCTACGATTCTCGTTTACGGTCACTACGACGTGCAGCCGGAAGGGGAGCTCGCCCTCTGGAACACGGGACCTTTCGAGCCCGTGATCGACGACGGGAAGATCGTCTGCCGCGGGTCCGCCGACGACAAGGGGCAGGCCTTCTGCGCGATCCTCGCCGCCGAGGCCTGGATGAAGACGGTCGGTTCGCTGCCGATCAACCTCAAATTCTGCCTGGAAGGCGAGGAGGAGGTCGGCTCGAAGCACCTCGACGAGTTGATTCGAGCCCATCGCGATCGACTCGCGTGCGACTACGTGCTGATTCACGACACGGCGCAGTTTGACGAGGGCGTGCCGGCCGTGACGACGGCGACGCGGGGGCTCGTTTACAAGGAAGTCATCGTTCGAGGTCCGAAGAAGGACCTGCACAGCGGCTCGTTCGGCGGCTGCATCGCCAATCCCGCCAACGTCCTTGCCAGGATGATCGCGGCGCTTCACGACGACAACGGCCGCATCACGATTCCCGGTTTTTACGACGACGTCGTCGAGATGTCGGCGGAAGAAGTCGAGATGATGAACTCCCTGCCGCACAGCGACGCCGCGCTGCTCGCGGAACTCGGCAGCCCGAAGACGTGGGGCGAGGCCGGTTACTCCACGCTCTATCGGCGCTGGGCCCGTCCGACCCTGGACGTCAACGGCATCTACGGCGGCTACATGAAGGAAGGCTCGTCGACGATCATCCCCGCATTTGCCGGCGCCAAGATCTCGATGCGACTCGTGGCGAATCAGCGCTCGGAATACATCAGTCGCGCGTTCGACGAGGCGATTCGGTCGATTGCGCCGGATACCGTCAAGGTGGAGATCCTGGACCACGCCTGCTGCGACGCATACCTGGCGGATGTGACGTCGGCCGGCATGCAGGCGTCGAGGCGGGCGGTGGAGGCCGGATTCGGCAAGGCGCCGGTCCTGATCCGCGAAGGCGGGTCCCTGCCGATTCTGCCGCTCCTGAAGGACGTGCTCGGCGCCGACAGCCTGATGCTCGGGTATTGTCTGCCGACAGCGAACATCCACTCGCCCAACGAGTTCATGCACGTTCGGGACTTCGAGGCGGGCATCCGCAGCACGACGGCGCTCCTCGGCATGATGGCCGAAGCGTAGTTCGCGGCCGACCACGCCAGGCATCCGATAACGCCTCCCTTGTTGTGGCGACTCATCCTGAATCGGCCCGTCCATCGGGCCGATATCTCGATGTGGCGACTTTGTCGCCGCTGTCAGCGGCGCCTGAAGAAAGCCGCCCTCGCTACTACGAAAAAGGAGACGGAGCTGATGTTCTCCCACCGTCGATTGGCCGTACCGATGATGATCGCCGTTGTTCTCGCCGTCGGCGCCCGCGCCGGCGCCGTGGATCTTTCTCCGGGATCGCTGGCGCGAAACCTGTTCCGTGGCGCCGAATACGCGGGCAATCCGCAATTCCTGTCGACGCCTCAGAACGGACCGATCTTCAACTACAACCTCTTCACACAGCGCCTCGAGTACAACCGGGTCGGCGACGGCTACACGTACGAGTTCTATCGCTTCTTTGGCGCCGACTCATACGGCAACCAGAACTTCCTCGACCTTGGACCTCTGAACGTGCAGCTCTTCCCGGATGCGAGCCTGGGCCAGGCGCAGTGGACGGGTATTCACAATCGCGTCGGCTATACGCTTCGCGGCATTCCTGAAGTCTTCGTCGAGTCGGAGACGGGTGAACGCATCCTCACGCAGAACTTCGTGGGCGGCGCCAGCACGTTCAACGTTGCGCCCGTCGGCTACTCCGTCACCTTCAACGGCGGCGTTCAGGAATTCGAGTGGACGGGCAACATCCTGGTGGACTCCGCATTCAGCATCAACGCGCTCGGCTTCTACGACGCGGACATTCGCATTGTGAATCGCGGCGGGGCGTCGGCGGACGGCATTCTGCTGAGCGACGAGCAGGTCACGGATTTCGACACGGGACCGATCAACGTGTCCGGCAACCTGCTGTTGGACGCCATCGGCTCGCTCTTCCAGGCGAACGGCAATCCCGCGACGGCGGCGCCGTTCGGCATCGGTTCCGCGGCGGCGCAGCGCGAAGTTGTGATCGATGAGCTCATGGCCAAGGTGGATGCGGGCGAAGGCCTGACGGACGAAGAAGTGCAGATGCTCATTCAGGAGATGTTCGTCACGGCGTTTCTCAACGATCCGCTGGGCACGGTTCAGAATGGAATTCCGTCGACCGTTCCCGGATTTGAAGGTCTTGGATTCGAGCTGATCGGGAACGCTGACGGTTCGGCGGTCCAGACATCGGACTCGCAGACGGTTCCGGAGCCCGGCACGTTGCTGCTGTTCGCCGCGGCCGGCGTCATCGGGTACATTCGACGTTTTCGACCGGCGATGCTCCGGGCCGAGTAGCGAACGCTCGTATCGTGTGAATACGATCGGGTTTCACGTCTCGTCGTAGAACTTACGGCGAACCGCGAATAGACTCTAACGAGGGCGTTGCCGACGGGTCCGAACGGCGTGAGGAGAACATTGCCTCGCCAACGGTCCCGGGTTCGCGTGCGCCGAGACGGGAAGCCGACCTGACGAGGCGTTCCCAAGTTCTGCGAGGACGATCATGTCGATCGACATTGCGGCAGCCAGGCAATGTATGCCGGTCACACGGCATCACAACTACCTGAATCACGCGGCGGTGGCGCCGATTTCCGGACCCGCCGTCGAGGCGATGCATCGCTACGCGATGGAAGCGTCGGAACACAGCTACGCGCGCGGCCGGCTCTATCCCGAAGCGAAACGCGTTCGACAATCCGTCGGCAAGCTCCTGAACTGCCATCCGGAAGAAGTCACATTCATTCAGAACACGAGCCAGGGGCTGAGTTACGTCGCCAACGGTCTACAGTGGTCACGCGGCGATTCCGTCGTCACGACGGGTGTGGAATTCCCGGCGAATATCTATCCGTGGATGAATCTGCGCCAGCAGGGCGTCGTTCTCAAGATGGCGCCGGAAGACAATGGCCGCATTCCCTTCGAGCGACTCATCGAACTGATCGACGAGCGCACGCGGGTTCTGACCGTCTCGTCCGTGCAGTTCGGCAGCGGATTCCGCAGTGACCTGGCGGCGCTGGGAACGGCGTGCCAGGAGCGCGGCGTCCTTTTCTGCGTCGATGCGATTCAGTCGCTCGGTTGTGTTCCCATTGACGTTCGCGCGATGAAGATCGACTTTCTCAGCGCCGATGGGCACAAGTGGATGCTGGGACCGGAAGGCGCGGGTGTCTTCTACTGCCGACACGAACTGCTCGGGCTGCTTCGGCCGTCCGTTGTGGGCTGGCTCGGCATGAAGAACGCGATGGACTTCAGCAGGTACCAGCTGGAATTTCGCGACGACGCCCGCCGGTTCGACGGCGGGAGCTACAATCTCGCCGGTATCTGGGGGCTGGGCGCGTCGATTGACTGGCTGCTGTCCATCGGGATCGACGCAATCTGGGATCGCGTTCGACTGCTGACGGATCGCCTGATCGCCGGCGTGACGGAGAAGGGCTATCGCGTCGTCAGTTCCCGGGATGCGAATGAGGCGAGCGGAATCGTCTCCTTCGTGTCGAGCACGCACGATCATCAGCGCATCGTGAATCACCTGGCGCAGGAATACAGGACGATCATTGCGACGCGCCATGGCCGACTGCGCGTGAGTCCGCATTTCTATAATACGGAAGAGGAGATCGACCAGCTGGTGGGTCATCTTCCCGAGCATTGACGCCGGGCGGATAAGAAAGGCGCGGAACGTTCAACATGCCGTGGTATTTCTGGTCCGCCACGACGGTCGTCAACTACATCGCGGTCATCCTGACGATCGTTCACATTCTTCGCGTGCGCCGCGATCCGCGCGGGATGATGGCGTGGATTCTCACGCTCATTCTTCTGCCATTCATCGGCCTGGTCCTGTTTCTGGTGGTCGGCCGTCTGCCGATCGAGCGGAAAATCCGGAAGATTCGAAAACGACGGCGCAGGATCGAGCCCGGTCTTGAAAAGCAGACAGCGGTTCTTTCCGAGTCACATGACGTTCCTGAGGGCGATCCGCGCATTGATCTCGATCAGCGGAAGCTGATGAACCTGGCGACGCGACTTGCGGGGACCGTTGTCACGTCGGGCAATCAGGTGGAGATCCGATACGACGGCGAGAAGGCGTTTCTCGAACTGTCGCTGTCGATCGAGCAGGCGAAGTCGCACGTTCACCTGATGTACTACATCTACGCCGACGATGACACGGGCCGCGGCATGAGCGATCTGCTGATCCGCAAGGCGCAGCAGGGGGTGGAGGTGCGGCTGCTGCTGGACGCCGTGGGCTGCTGGAATCTCAGCCGGGAACACCTGCGACGCCTGAAGAAGGGCGGCGTGGATGTGGCGTTCTTCATGCCCTGGAAACCGATGCGACGTCGCTTCCAGATGAACTGTCGAAATCATCGCAAGCTGTGCGTTGTCGATGGCATGATCGCGTTCACGGGCTCCAAGAACATCGGCGACGAATACGTGGGGCGCAAGGCGAAGTACGGTCCCTGGCGCGACACCAACCTGACGATGCGGGGGCCCTGCGTGACGCAGTTTCAGGAGATCTTCGCGGAGGACTGGCACTTCGCGACGAAGGAGGATCTGGCGAGCGACTTGTATTTTCCGACGCCGGAACGGGTGGGGCGTCACTGCGTGCAGATCGTGGCGAGCGGACCCGACGATCCGGCGCATGTGCTGCATCAGCTGCTGTACGCCTCCGTGTCGGACGCGTCTGAGAGCATCGACATCATCACGCCGTACTTTGTGCCGGACCAGGCGATGCTGCTGGCGCTGACGTCGGCGGCGTATCGCAATGTGCGCGTGCGTCTGCTGCTGCCGTCCCGGACGGATTCGAAGATCGTTCTGTGGGCGGGGCGGAGTTTCTACGAGGAACTGCTTCGGACCGGCGTCGAGATCTACGAATACGATCGCGGCATGCTGCATTCGAAGACGGCTATTGTGGACCGACGATGGTCGCTTGTCGGATCGGCAAACATGGATCAGCGCAGCTTTCGGATCAACTTCGAGCTGACGAACATCCTCTATGACGAAGAACTGGCGCTGGAGCTGCATCGCGACTTCGAGTCGCTGCTGGACGGCGCTGTCCGAGTGACGCGCAAACGCGTCGCGAGCCGAAAGCTTCGCGAGCAGCTCGCCGTCGGCGCGGCGCGGCTGGCGTCGCCCATGCTGTAGGGCGGTTGGCCCATCCCTGAAGGGGTGGACCACACGGCGATCCCTGAAGGGATGTGGACGCGACGATAGTAAGTACGCTGAACCGCTTGATTTCTCGAATTGCAACTGTGCAAACGTGGATGAACGCTCTGACTTCGACCGGGTTTTGCTTCGCGTTCGTATCGTCGCGCCCCCACCCCTTCAGAAGAATGCGTATGAAGGCTCACGCTGCGGTCTCTTTGGTGGCGAGTCTGGCGTGATAGAGGATGACCTTGGCGAGGACCCAGCGTTCGACGCGTTCGAGTCGCCGTACCC
>Ga0116152_10001076_pt1 | contig 22423 bp, 18 predicted proteins | sample AD_UKC119_MetaG_FD_89894 | JGI IMG/M metagenome (GOLD analysis project Ga0116152, IMG submission 89894) | Active sludge microbial communities of municipal wastewater-treating anaerobic digesters from Hong Kong - AD_UKC119_MetaG | ecosystem: Engineered > Bioreactor > Anaerobic > Digestate...
ACCTGAGCGTATTCGACACCATTATGCTTGGTCGTAAACCCTACATCAACTGGCGCCCATCAACAAAAGATCTGGCCATTACATCGCAGATTATTGAACAATTGCAGCTCGAAAGTATTTCAATGTCATCCATCAATGAACTGAGTGGCGGCCAGCAACAGATTGTTTTTATTGGCAGAGCATTGGCACAGCAACCCGACATTATTTTACTTGATGAACCTACTGCGCATCTCGACATTAAGCATACCGTCGAAATAATGAAGCTGCTGAAAACACTTTCAGCAAAAGGATTGACAATCATTGTAGCACTCCACGATATAAACACAGCCATCCGGTTTGCTGACCGTATTCTCATGCTTCGCGATGGTGAAGTCTTTGCCTCAGGCGGAAATGAAATCATTACAGAAAAAAACCTTGAAAAATTATATGATGTGAAAGTAAGGATCCTGCAAGAAGAAAATTCTTTTCATGTCATCCCGCTCGAACCAATCGAAAAATAAAAAACTCTATGAAAATACAATCCTTTACACCCATCGGAATCGTACATAATCTGATTGACAATTCAGAGGATTATCACAAAATCAAAAATCAACCCAGTACCATTGAGATATTTGACGAATACCTGGAAGCACTGACAGGTATTGAGGAAAACGAATTTCTGGATATTGTTTTTTATTTCCACAAATCGGAATCAACCTTGATTTCGAATACGAAAAACCGCCCTGATATTTCACGGGGTGTATTTGGAAACCGCAGCCCGCGCAGGCCTAACCTGATTGGTGTCACCAGCGTTCGTCTGATTGAACGAAACGAAAACATGTTGCTGGTCAAAGGACTTGATGCGCTCAATGGTACGCCGGTACTTGATATTAAAAATTGTGATACTTCTCTTTTTGCCTACGAAGCCGACAATAATCCGCTGCATCAGGCCAAACTAAAAAGCAGTCCGCGCATCGATATACGCAACGAAATTTATTCAAACAGGTACGAATCACTCATGATTAAAGCCGCTCAGATGCACGGGCATTTTTGTCCGGGACTGGCCATGGGCATTATGGCTGCTGCAAAAGCCATGAATCTGCTCGAAGCCGAATCGGACGGTATGGAAGATCTGCTGGCCATTACCGAAACCAATAACTGCTTTTCCGACGGCGTGCAATTTGTTACCGGATGCACCTTCGGCAACAATGCTTTAATCTTTAAAGACCTCGGTAAAACCGCATTCACACTCACTCACCGCGATGGCAAAGGAATCCGGATTTCATCCAAAGCCGATTCACAACAAGTCATCCGAGATGCATTTCCTGATTTTCAAAATTTGTATCAGCAGGTTGTTGCAAACCAAAACCACGACTCCTTATTGGTTTCTGAATACCGGAAATCCTCACTGAATCGTGCTTTTGGCACACTATCGATTCCTTTCGAATCGCTGTTCAATGTTCAGCATGTGCAGACTGATATTCCTCAATATGCCAAAATACACGACAGCATTATCTGTGCGACCTGCGGCGAAAGCATCATGAGCACCCGAACAGCCGATAATACTGAAAACAAAGCGGTATGTCTCACCTGTGGCGGATTTGAATACAATATGCTCGACGGTAACGGCATTCATTTCAAAATAAAGTAAGTACAAAAATATGACAGCTGAAACAAGTGTTCTGCTTACAACTACCGCATCCATCGCCATTGTACATACACTGGCCGGCCCCGATCATTATCTTCCTTTCATCGCCATATCCAAAGCCCGCAACTGGTCGCTTAAAAGAACTGTTGTCTTTACTTTCCTGTGCGGACTTGGTCATGTGGGAAGCTCTGTGTTGTTAGGAATAATCGGTGTTGCAACGGGTATTGCCATCAGTCATATCGAACTCTGGGAAGGCCAGCGTGGCAGCATTGTGTCTGTACTTCTCATGGCTTTCGGACTCGGATACTTCATCTGGGGCACCATCCGTGCTATCCGCAACAAACCACACACACATCTGCACCTGCATGAAAATGGAGAACAGCACGAACACATTCATTCGCTCGATTCAACTCATGGGCACGCACATACTAAAAAAAAACGCAACATAACGCCGTGGATTCTGTTCACCATTTTTATCTTTGGTCCCTGCGAACCATTGATTCTGCTTGTGATGTACCCCGCTGCAGAAAGCAATTACTTGTTGCTGATCACTGTCACCGCTTTATTCGCCATTATTACCATCGGAACCATGATTACCTTGGTGGTGCTGGCCAACAGAGGATTTCACTTTCTGAACCTCAAAAAAGCAGGACGCTACGCTCATGCAATTGCTGGTTTTATTATTCTGCTTTGCGGAATAGGAATGGTATTTTTAGGGCTCTGATGTACCTGCAAAAACAAACTTTTATTGAAAATAAATATTTTATAACTCGCCAGAAGTGGGTCAAAAAACCTAGTTATGGCGGGTTATAAACTTTAAACAGCAAACAAATCCTTTAATTCAATCTCACATTGAACTATTCCGGAATGAACATTCTGAGCCAATCCGGATGATGATACAAAGGTGAGAAATACCGATTTTTTTGTATTTGTTACACTCCTGAAAGTGCCAGATTTATTCTTTATTTCATCCGCATACTTTTTATTAATCACAAAAGGATGCGCGGAAAACTTCATCTCGCACAAATTAATCACATTGTCGTTCCGGTCGATAATCAGATCTATCTGCGCACCTTTGTCAGTGCCCGCCGGGCTGCGCCAGGAATAGACATTGCAATACACGCCGGAAATCCCGAGAGCGTGTTTCAGCTGATCAACGTGCATGGTGCAAAGCTGCTCAAATGCATAACCGGCCCAGGCACGATGCTGCGTGGTGTCCATCATGCTCTTCCAGTATTTTTTATCCCTTCCGGCGCGACGCACAAACCTGAAATAAAACAAGGTGTAAAAATCGCAAAGCTGAAAAATCCGGTCACGGCTTTTCTTGTTATAGGCCTGAAAGGAGCGGATAAAGCCACAGTTTTCCAGATCTTCCAGTATTTTTGTCAATCCTCCGCCACTGCTTTCTTCAATGCTTTCAACAATTTCCTGCCGTGTCAGGCCACTGCTCTTTTTGCTTAATGCCTCCACAACCTGCATATACTTGTCTGAGTTTTTAAACAAGGCCTCATACAGGTTTTTGTACTCGTCTTTTAAGCGGGCATTGGCTCCAAAAAACAGGTGGTCAATGTTCTGGTCAACGCTCTTTCCTTTTTTTAGCAAACTCCAGTAATACGGAATACCACCAAGCGCCATATAGCATTCAGCCACCTGATGCTGGCTCCAGGTGAATTTCAGCGATTTGACGTATGCAGCACATTCCTTCAGGGTAAACGGCTCCAGCCGCAACTGATGCGTAATACGGTTGTGCAGGCCACCTTTGTTGTTCAGCAGTTTATCGGTCATCCATGTGGTGGAAGATCCGCAGACAATCAGCAGAATATCATTCCGGCCCGAAGCCCATGAATTCCAGAAATGCTCCAATGCGCTCATGAACTTCGATTTCGGTGTATCGAGCCAGGGCATTTCATCCAGAAAAATCACTTTCTTTTTCTTCCTTGATTTTTCAATCAGCATGCGCAATTGCTGAAATGCATAAATCCAGTTTTTTGCCAATGGCAGGTCTTTCAGTCCAGCCTCACGCAAAGCAAGATTGAAATTGGCCATTTGCTCACTGAAACCGCCATTTGCAAGCCCTGTCAGATAAAAGTCAAACCGGTCCCGGAAAAACTCCCGGATAAGAAAAGTCTTTCCGACTCTCCTGCGGCCATACACAGCCACAAATTCCGAAACATCCGATTGGTAAAAGCTTTCAAGCTCATCCTTTTCAAAGTCTCTGCCGACAATTGTTCTCATAACGGATCATTATAAGTCGCCACAAATATACAATTTTTTCCACATTTGGCCAATTATACATTTATAACTCGCCAGAAGTGCCATTTTTTACCCACTTATGGCGGGTTATAACAACATCGGAGCAAAATTATAATCCATATAAATCAGCTCTAAATAACACTTTAGCGACTACAATAGAAAAATTCAACTAACCTGAAAGTAATAATATTTTTAAGTGATTCAAATTTCAGTTGCTCAATAATTCCGTGACGGATTACGCCATTTTCATTAGAAAATCTTTCAGAAACACAAACGCATCGAGCATGTTTTCAACCGCTTTGGGTGTCATTTCCTCTTTGAAATCGAACTCATAGGCGCGCACATGCAACACCCATGCTTCAGGAATCTTGTTGTACATTTTACGGCATAAATCAACAACAAATGCTGTGGAAACCGCATGCATGGTAAATTCGATGGTAGCATCGTTGGGCTCCACTTTTTCGAGACGGAAATTCTCAACATCCTCCACAATACTGGCATCGACAAAGACTACGGCATCGTATTCAGATATAATGGACGCATCTTCAATATTCAACTGATAATTACAATCCGTGAAAATATTTTCAATTTTTTCTTCTGCAATCCAGTTGTCAATCAAATCAACAAATCGTTTGCCGATTCCGTCATCCATGCGGCCCGGATTACCGTATCCGTATATCAATGTCTTTTTCATACGGCAAAGGTACATACAAAATTTCTTTTATTACAAGCTATATCAAACGTTTATGCCCTGTACAAAAAAAGTCTGCCGGAAACCGACAGACTTTTTTGTATAAAAAAGCAAAATGCTTATGATTTGTAACGATCAAGGATTTCGCCTTTTGAATCAATCAGTTTGATGTCGAGCGGCATCTGACCAAGCGCATGGGTTGCGCAGCTCAGACATGGATCATAGGCGCGGATGGCCATTTCGACCTGGTTCTTCATCGGCTCGGTGATTTCCTTCTGACCGGTCATCATGCGGCGAGCAACAAAATTCACCGACTGGTTCATCGGCTCGTTGTTATTGGTTGTCGAAACGATGAGGTTGGCCATGGTAATCTGATCATGCTCATTGATTCTGTAATGATGGAACAGGGTTCCGCGCGGAGCTTCGATCAGGCCAACGCCTTCGCTCTGTTTGGTTCCTTTGGTCACGAGATCATTTTTCATGATATCAGGATCGTTGAGCAGATCTTTAATCACTTCAGCAGCATGCAGCAATTCGATCAAACGTGCCCAATGCGTATGCATACAGTAATTGTTGGGTTTGCCGTTTGTCTGCGATTTGAAGAATTCAAATTCTTTCTGAGCCAATGGTGAAGGAATAAAATCACAGGTATTGAGACGGGCAAGCGGACCAACGCGGTACCAGCCTTTTTCTTTACCCAGGTGTTTCATATACGGGAATTTCATGTAGCTCCATGAGCGTACTTCTTCCTCTATATATTTGTTGTATTCCTGATAATCAACATCGTCAAGAACACGGTTTCCATCAGCATCAACCGCGCGAATTACGCCATGATAGAAATCAAGGGCGCCATCTTTGCGAACAAGACTCAGGTGATTTGACGGGAAATATGCAAATCCGTCAATCATGGCCTTATTCTTCATGTAGTATTCTTTGAAGAATTGAACAGCTGCATCGGCCCATGAGATCATCTTGTCGATATTCATCATATCAGAACCATTGAGCAGAAAAGCTTTTTCTTCAGCGCTCAGACATTTGTTGATGCCACCAGGTATAGCTCCGGTTCCATGAATTTTCTTACCGGCTGTACGTTCAATCACTTCCTGTCCGTATTTACGCATCATCACACCCTGAACAGCAAGGTCCGGGAAATTGAGTGCTACGCCGATGACATTTCGGATAGCCGGATCAGCATCGTATCCCAACAAAAAATCGGGAGAAGAAAGGTGGAAAAAATGCAAAGCATGCGACTGGAGCATTTGTCCGTAATGCATCAGACGACGCATTTTTTCACCGGTAGGAGTAAGTCCTTCTCCGGTGCCGGCGCCAACGATTACATCAAGAGCTTTTGCAGCAGCAAGATGATGACTTACGGGGCAAATACCGCAAAGGCGCTGAACGAGAACAGGAGCTTCCCAGTAGGGACGGCCCTGAACAAAACGTTCAAATCCGCGGAATTCAACAATATGAAGACGCGACTGGGTTACGTTCATATTATCATCGAGCTGAATGGTCACTTTACCGTGGCCTTCAACGCGGGTTACAGGTTCTATTGTTACTTTTTGTGCCATTGTCTTTTTCGTTTTTTGATTAATCAAATTTCACCACTTCGTAAGGAAGATTCATCGGATTTCCGGTTACCAGGGCTGCAACGGCTTCCCAGATAAGGTCAGCGCGGGGAGGGCATCCCGGAAGGAAATAATCGATCTTTACAATTTCGTGGCAAGGATATACTTTGTCAAGAATCATCGGAAGTTCATCATCGTTGGGCAGGATTTTTTCAGCGTTCAATCCTACGGTTGGGCCATTCAGATAAGCTTCTTCGAGACACTCTTTCACAGGGATACCATTACGCAAAGCGGGCAGACCACCCATGATTGCACATTCGCCCAATGAGATCAGAATTTTGCAATGCTTGCGGAATTCTTTCAGTACATGAACGTTTTCGCTGTTGCAGCAGCCACCTTCAATGATACCGATATCGCACTGTTTGGTGAATGTTTTGATATCGTCAATAGGGGACTTGTTGAATTCAACGAGTTCAATGAGTTTGAGAATTCTTTCGTCAATATCGAGTAATGACATATGACATCCGAAGCATCCGGCTAAGGAAGTTGTTGCTACAATTGGTTTACTCATTTTTAGTCCTCCTTATTTGGTTATTTTTTCAATATCCGAACCAATGACATTTTTGTCATACTTGCGCTGGCCAATCGGATCAATGAATCCGACTTCTTTTTTAAGAATACAACCAACCGGGCAGATATCCATGGCTTTCTGAGCCATTTCATCGGTCATGTTGGCAGCTAATTTAAGATCCATGGTGATTTCAAGGTGCTGACCTCTGCCTTTGAATGCAAAAATGCTCTTGCCATCCTTATCTTTAATCATACGGATGCAACGCTTGCAAAAAATGCAACGGTTGCGTTCGAGATAAATTTTCGGTGCAGTAGCTTCAATATTTCTACGCTCAAATGCATACGGAAAACGCGGAACCATCATCTGATATTTATATCCCAACGCCTGAAGGTCGCAATTGCCACTCTTTTCGCATGAAGGACAAAAGTGATTTCCTTCAACAAAAAGCATTTCTACAATGGCTTTACGGATATCAGTAAGCTCTTCGGTAACATTTTCTACAACCATTCCATCTTCAACCGGAGTAGTACAGGCCGCCATATTGCGTCCGTTTACCTTTACCGTACAAACACGGCATGAGCCGGCAGGAACAACGTCTCTCATGTGGCAAAGCACAGGAATATATACCCCGTTGTCAGCAGCTGCATCAACAATATACTGACCTTTCTGGCCGGTACATTCTTTGCCGTCAATCGTGAATTTTACTGTTTCACTCATATTATTTTTCTTTTTTGTTTTTTACTGATTGGATTATTCGTGAACAACAGGTTTGCGATTTACATATTCACATGATTCCGCAACCGCTTTGCTCATGTCAAAAAGACTTGCAAACTCAACATCTTTCACTCTTGCATCATACAAATGTCTGAAGTTGTTGATGGTGGTTGATATCGGGTTTGCCGATGTTTGTCCCAACCCGCAACGGGTGGTTTTACGAATGATTTCACTCCATGCCAGCATGTCTTCAACATCCTTTTTAATCGCATTGCCTTCAACAACCTTTTTAATTGCGTTGCGAAGGATCATGTTGAATGAACGGCAGGTTACACATGAACCACAGGATTCATCAGCAAAAAACTCCATGAAATTCAAGACAACGTCTTTGAGCAAATCGCGGTTCTTTCCGATTACAATCATAGAACCTCCGGTTGCAAGATCTTCAAGGGCGATTTTACGTCCAAACTGCTCCGGATTAAGACATACACCCGAAGGACCAGCCACCTGAACGGCCTGAACATCCGTTGCACCAACCATATCAAGCATTTGCTGAATGGTCATGCCCCACTCGATTTCATATACACCCGGGTTCTTGCAATCGCCTGAAATGCTCAATACTTTCACACCGGCCGACTCGTCAGTGCCAAAACCTTTGTGCCATGCGCCACCTTTGTCGAGAATGCGCGAAACAGCGCAGAAAGTTTCAACGTTGTTTACAATTGACGGTTTGTTTTTATATCCTTTTTGTGCAGGGAAAGGTGGACGGTTGCGGGGTTCGCCGCGTTTTCCTTCAGCTGATTCAATCAGGGCTGATTCTTCGCCGCATACATATGCACCGGCACCGATCTGAACCCGGATATCAAAATCAAATCCTTTTCCCATAATGTTTTTGCCAAGGAGATTTTTTTCACGCATATTTTTCAGCGTGTCCTCGAGCAATGCCTGCAGATATTTGTATTCACGACGGATGTACAAAATACCTTCCTTTGCTCCGATAGCATATCCACCAATGGCCATTCCTTCGAAAACCATAGCAGCACGTTCGGTCAGAAGAACGCGGTCTTTGAATGTTCCAGGTTCGCCTTCATCGGCATTGCAAAGCACATATTTATCGCCACTTTCCTTTGCACAGAACATCCATTTCATTCCGGTCGGGAAACCAGCACCACCTCGGCCACGAAGACCCGATGCCTGAACTTCTCCGATAACGGCCTGCGATGTTGTGCCAAGAGCTTTGGCAAGGCCGGCTCCGGACTCATATGCATCAAGAACAACAGGACCTGCTTTTTTAATATTGTTTTTTACCATGGAATGAACCAAAGGATTGGCATTATTGCCATCTCCGACTTCTTTAACCATGTCTTTTACGCATTTTCCGGCTTTCATGTCTGCAACAATGGCTTTCACTTTATCGCGTGTAAGCGAAGTGAAAACAACATCATTGATAATGGCAGCGGGTTCCTGATCGCTCATTCCGATACAAGCCGTAAAGTGAAGACTGGCCATATTGTCGGCTGTGCGCTGACCCATTTTAATGCCGAGCTGTTTCTCAAACTCATCGACAATTTCTCCCATACCCATCATGCATGCAACAACTGCGTTGTTGAGATAAATGGCGTATTTGCCTACCGGGTCTTTCGTGTAGAAATGATAGAATGAACGGGTCTGCTCTACATCGGCCTCAGAAATCTGAAGCGCAGATGCTATAACAGATACCGCCTCACACGAAACACAGCCAAACTCTGACTGTACTTCGGAAAGGATATCCATCAACCGTGCGGCATCGTTAGAAAACGACTCAATAATACTGGTGATTTTTTCTTTCATATGTTTTGAATTAGGACTTTCTTATTTGTAAGGACGGCCAAAATTAGCAAACAAAATAGTTCTGAAATAATGATTATACCTTTTTTTCTAAGGATTTAAGGAAATTTATATCTATTCTAAATAAGACTCTCGCTTTTGATGATTTATATCAATTAAAAAACTATTTTTTGCAATTGAACACCTGTTTTTCAAATTAATGCTCAATCATCCAGAATTCACTAAATTTGTACGAATTCAATATTTGAAAATGAGCATTTATCTCGACAATTCAGCTACATCCTGGCCGAAACCGGCTGGCGTAATTTCATCAATAACGGCTTATATATCCGAATACGGAGGCAGCCCCGGCCGCTCCGGGCATCATTTTGCAACAAAAGCCGCTCATGAAGTGCTTCAAACCCGTGAGCTGATTGCAAGTCTGTTCAATTGTCCGGCTGCAGAAAGGGTCATGTTTTCGGCAAACGCCACTCATGCTCTGAATTTTGCCATCAAGGGCATTTTAAACCAGGGCGACCATGTTATAATCAGCCACATGGAACACAATGCCGTGTTCAGAACTGTTTCATTCCTTCAATCCGAAGGTCTGATTTCATTCGACATTGCTCATTGCAATGAACAGGGTTTTCTCGATACCAAACATCTGAAATCACTCATCAGAAAAAACACCCGCATGATCATTTGCATTCATGGATCCAATGCTGCGGGGACCATACAGAATATTGCTGACATAGGCGCCATATGCAATGAACATGATATTTTATTTCTGGTAGATGCTGCACAATCGGCCGGATTTGTACCTATTGACATGGTCGAAGATCATATCGATCTGCTGGCTTTTACTGGTCATAAAAAACTATATGGGCCAACAGGCATCGGCGGACTTTGCTTAAAAGATGGAATAGCCATCAGAACATTGATTCATGGCGGTACTGGAAGTAAATCCGATCTGGCTGAACATCCAATGGTTTATCCTGACCGACTCGAAGCTGGTACCATCAATGCAGTTGGTGTCATCGGGCTCAAAGCCGGCATTGAGTATATTTTGGATAAAGGCATCAATAATATCCGTAAAACATTGACGGATCTGACAAATTATTTCATCGCTGAGTGTACTCAAATTGATAATGTCAGCATTTACGGCCCCACAATCAGTGAAAACAGACTACCGCTGATTTCAATGAACATCAAAAATATGAAGCCAACCGATCTTGCTGCTATACTTGACAAAGAATACGGAATAATGGTCAGGGCCGGATTGCATTGTTCTCCGCTGGCCCATCAGACCATTGGCACCTTCCCAAATGGCACTCTAAGATTCAGTTTTGGTTGTTTTTCAACTGACGATGAAGTGAAATATGCAATCGAATCTTTGAAGAAAATTGTCAGCCAAAAATAAACAAGGCAGGATTATTGTTGCTTTTCAGCTTTAAAAAACTCCAGCATCATGAAAAACTTCTTTTTCGTAATTGCATTTGTCAGCTTAATCATAAATGCATCTGCCCAGAAAATATTCTCAGCAGATTCGCGCTACGATCCCGATATTAAGATTTTCGTGGTGGATTCGCGCTACGATGCTGATCTGCTTGTTTATAAATGCGACAGTCGCTACGATGCATCTGGAAACAAAGGACTCTGGTATTTTGTTGACAGCCGCTATGATGCCGACAAAAAGATTTTTTTTGTTGACAGTCGATATGATGCTGATTTACTGATTTATTTTATTGACAGCCGCTACGACGCCGGATGGAGAAACACCGCAAAGCAACATCTGCTTTACTGAAAAATCGAAAAATGAACTTTCCCGTATTTTCTTTCTTCAATGAAATGAGGATGTGAAGTGAAATTCAGATGACTGTCGTGTTCCACAATGAGCATTCCATCATCATTGAGAAGTTTTTTACTGAAAACGAGTTCAGGGATATCAGTTATTCCGGGAGTGCCATAAGGTGGATCAGCAAAAATGATATCGGCTTTAACCCCAGTGAGTGCCAAAAATCGGTAAGCATCACTGCGTATGGGTTTTATATTCGACAGATTTAATTTTTTAGCGATAGATTGTATAAAATCAATCATTACCGAATCTTTTTCAACGCTGAAAACCATTTCTGCGCCGCGCGAAACAAATTCATAGGAAATAGAGCCGGTACCTGAAAAAAGATCAATAACAGTAATACCATCCAAGGCCACCCGATGTTGCAGGATATTGAACAGCCCTTCCTTTGCCATATCAGTCGTAGGCCTCACCCCGTTTCGTTCAGGAGGTGTAAATGTTCTGCCTTTTATAGAACCGCTGATAATACGCATTATTGAAAAAGAGGATACAACATGGATGACAAACGCCTTGAATCAGCATCGCCGTTATTTTCAACAGCATCATAGCGGATTTGCGGAAAATAAGTTCCCAGCGCTTCGGCCAGAGGCGACGATGGGTTAATCTCACCGCAAAGCATCAGACTCGTTGCATCAGGCCTTACATGACAAGATTGCACAGCACCCAGCACATAATAAAGAAAATCATTGCGGTCGGAATATTGAAATGTATTAATCAACTGCATCTTTCCTTCAGCAAAAACAACTATGGCAAAAGAAGAAGGTAAAATAAACAGATGAACTTCATTTGCAGCATCATATGGTTTAATTTTGGAGAACCACGAAGCAATCATATCCTTCAATGGATATTTAGGCATCAATTGCTGCAATACCTGCAGGTCGCCTGACGAAAAAGCAGAAAGCAAAGAGGCGCCAGTATCAGAAAGTTCGCTTTTAATCAAACGGAATGATTCGGGAAGCACCTGAACCATTTCAAACAACTGACTTTCGTTTTGAGTGGCCAGAAATTCATCGGGAACAGCAACAAAAGAATGAGGCATAAGCAATAAATGATCGATCTCCAACATTCTGAATTCTGGTTTTCGACCCGTAACAGCCATGAGAGAACTGGCTGTTATTCCGTTACGGAAGCTACCAAGCAGGGCGTAAAGAATTTCATTATCCCTGTGAATTAAATAATAAAAGCCTTCGGAATGAACTCCGAGGACTTTTATTGATTCATCAGGTAATACAGTGCCCTGAGGCAAAAAACAGTATTCCGAATGTATATTCATTATTCCCAGTTTCCGTCGGTAGAAGGATCAGTTAAAGAACCGAACCGTAATCCGTCTTCAGGATCGATATTATTTTTTTCCAGATCAAGTCCTTTCAGATAATATTTGTTGGCAGCAAAAACCTCAATGACATTGACAGGGACATTGCCTTTTTTTACAACAGCAACCTTCATCTCGAAATTGTCATACGGAGCATTTTCGAAATTGGAAAAAGGGATATGGGCAATATTTTCAAGCTTAAAATCAGGCCTTTTACCAAAAAGAGAATCTTTGATACTGATAAAATCAATTGTATCGCGGATGGGATCGGTAAAAGTTGAATCACCGGGGCGGGCGGTAAGTTTAACAACAGGCATTTCACCTTCTTCAACAAAAGTTATCAGACTATCGAAAGTAGAGCAATATTTTCCATTCAAGGTCATATACATAGACTGAATGGTTCTGATATCTTTCATTTTCTGAATGACTATGTCTTTACGCGAGGTCATCTCGTTGTTGAATTTCACCGGTGACATGATACCGGCATAGATGAAATAAATCAGAACAAGAATGCCTAAAGCCAGGATGATCTGGATGATCGCTTTCAATTTCATAAAACTTTCTTTTTGTTGTTTCGGTGCAAAATTAAAACTTTTTCAATGCAATAATGAATCCTGTCCAAAAAAATTATGCATTTTCGGCCGCCAATCAGTCGGAGTATGCTGCAATTAAGTTAACGGCAAGGTCTAATTGCAAAGCACATAAAGATCATCACGCGGATTGATGCAAAAAACCGGCAATGAATATTTATTACGGATTGCAGCTATATCATCGGCTCCGCCAAAAAAGTCGAAAATATCAGGTCGCAGCGTTGTTAAAATAATAAATGCACCTGCCTGGATTGAATGTCCGTATTCAATGGCAGCGCTTACGGCATGATGTATATTCGACTCCATCGCAACCATTTTGAAATCTATTTCAACCGCATTATACAACTTATTCATCGCCTGAAAATTAGATCTTATGCCTGTTTTGAAAAACTGATCCGATACTTTTGGCATGGCCACATGAATCCGGCTTTTACATATACGTCCAAAATATGATGCCCACAAAATTTTCTCCTTTTCAGTTTTCTGATATCCCATGCAATAAACAATATCCCTGAAAGATTTTTCATGAAGACCCTCTGGAACCATCAAAAAAGGCGTTCGGGATTTCCGCATAATGCGAATGGTCTTTTTAAGAGAAAAACCCAAAGATGTTTTTTGACAATTGTGCCCGATAATAATCAATATTGATTCTGTCTTATGAGCCAGTGCAAAAAGCAAATCCGCCTGATTCCCTTCCGGAATAAAACATTCGGTCCTGATATTGTGATTGGAAATGATATTATTGGCCATCTCTGCCAGACGGATTTTCACAGTATTGTCAGGATTACAGTGAAACAACACCAGCCCCGCACCAAAAACCTTACTGAGTGCAATTCCCTCCTGCAAAGCATAATCACTGAATGCATCAAAATAATACGGAATCAGGATGTTCCAGCTTTTTGCATTATTGTCCAAACTCATGGTCATCGTACAATAGTAAAATTCATAACGCTGCAGGTTTTGCCTGAAACAAACGATACCGTATATAAACCTGCCGGCAATATTGAAACATCAAACTGTCCTTCTTTTTCAACATCATGCTTTTCAATGCATAATTTACCGGTCATGTCGCTGATATAAACATCGTAACGATCATTGCCTGCCGGAATAAAATAATGCAACCTATCCAAAGCCGGATTTGGATAAATAAGAAACGGAAGTGCGTCATCACTTGCATTACCAAGATCCGGATCAAGATAACGAATTCTGGCTCTGGCTAAAGCATCTGCAATGTCGGTGAAATTTGTTCCCGCAACAATTACATACGCAAGTTCCAGCGTATCAAAAGGAGCAATTGTATGAGGACCTGAACTCACCATAGCTGCAATGTCGTTGCCCGCCAGATCGGTACCGGCATACAAGCGGTTCGTTTTCATCATTGAATATTTTTCGGATTCCGAAAAACCATCGGTCAAAGCAATACTACTGTTGAATCCATCCATATCAACAGCATAATGCTTACTGGAATATGGCGACAATAAAGCTGTTGCTGTAAACATAACCGAATCAGTGGTGGTTGCGACGATAGCATCGATAGCTGGATCGTACCAACATCTGTTTTCGGCGGAATTGATGATGTCCCAATCGGCAAAAAGACCGGTGTAAAAATCATCCAGCCCGACAATCGAGTCATTGACGACCTGATACCTGACGAGAATATAATTACGGTCTTCGGGCGTATTCCATGCATAAGACCACTGCCTGACAATAATATTCATCTGCGAAGCTGAATCGGCGCCCTGATCGGTATATTGAGAAAAAAGACATTGGTCGCCCATGGGAGCGGGATTCAGATCCAGCACAAAATTGTCAGCAACAAAATCACTGTCAACCGGAAATACGATGCTATACAGATTGTCGGCCAGATGAAACATATCAGTACCACACATGAAGCCAAAACCCGAAACCAGATTGCTGCCATCGTTAAATCTGAATCCTTCGCCCTGCGACAGATTCACCAGATTGTTGTATGCAAAATTCCCGTGACTTGTAACAGTAAGTGTGAGCTGATTGGTATCGAGAGTGTTGTAATCTTTGTTAACGTTGGTGCTGATGTAATCGGCCGAATGCCAGGTGCTGTCGTAAAAATGAACCAGAAATGCAATATTGGTACTTGGAGGGACATTGGAAAGTTTCACTTTGAACGGTGCGAAATGATTATTGGCATATTGTAAAGTGTTTAACGTCCCAATCATCCAGATAGAATCAATCAACTCAACTTCAGGAGTCATACATTCAAGCCGGGCATACAACAAAGAAGAAGATGTATCAAGAAAATTCAGTGCCTTTGCGCCAATAAACAAAGTATCACCGGGATCAAATTCCATATCGGCGCTATCAGAGAAAGCCCACTCGACCAGTCTTACAGCCGGTGTTATGGAATCAGTCAACGCACGATGCATATTCAGCCGACCCATACCCAACAATCCATCGTATGACTGATTGGCACTGATGGTATCAATGATATCAGCAGAGTTTCTGAGTATTTCGCCAATCTGCAACATATTGTATTGCGGATACCATGATGAAACAAGCGCAGCAGCACCAGCAACAATCGGCGAAGCCATCGATGTTCCGCCCGAAGTAACAAAAGAAGCCCCAGACCATGTAGAATATATACCAATACCCGGCGCACAGATATCAACCTTATAACCAAAACTGCTGTTCGATGATTTATAGTCATTTGCATCGGTACCGGCCACACTCAGCACATTGTTGTACGAAGCTGGATAATACATATTCATATTATTGGCATTTCCGCAGGCAGCAACAACAAGTGCATTGCAATTGTAAGATGCATAATTGACAATATCCTGCCCATACAAATTCCCTGAATAAGTGCTTCCCCAGCTACAATTAATCACTGTAGCGCCATGGTCAGCCGCATAAACAACTCCTTCATAAGTGGCAACCAGATTACCATTGGCATTATCAACCTTAACGGGCAAAAGCCGGCTCTTAAATCCAACACCGGCCATTCCAAATCCATTATCGGCTGAAGCTCCGGCCAGTCCCGAAACATGAATGCCATGTCCTGAAGCTGCATATTGCGGATTATTATCCCATGAACCCATATCCCAACCACTAAAATTATCAGTATAACCATCGTTATCGTTATCAACACCATCTATGGGATCATCATAATTGTGTTTTACAGCAGCCGACAAATCAGGATGATTAAACTCGTAACCGGTATCGGTAATAGCTACAATGCGATTTGTATCACTTTTGCAAATATCCCAGGCCTGATAGGCCCTGATATTGGTCAGATAATACTGACTTCCTATATTCGGATCATCGGGAACATACAGTTGATGCTCAATATAATGCGGACAGGCATACTCAAAAAGTCCTGCGCTAAGCAAACGATTAATCAGGAACTCCACAGAAACCGATGAATCAAAACAAAGCTCATAAATGCCGGAAATATCAACCATCGGCATACCCCACTCATTCACTTTTTCTGAAGGCATTTTGCTGTGGGGAAACTTTTGATAAAACCGCACTACATTCAACTCTTGCATTAAAGCAAGAAAATCCCTGTTACCTGCACGATCTGAAACATCAGAACTGAACTTCACAATTACATGACCGGGAATATAATCGTTGGAGCTACAACCGGCTGGCATCCTGAACTTATCTGCATCCTGAGCAAATATTTGATTGAAAGGAATAAAAACAAACAGCAGTAAAACAATAAACAAGCAGCGCATACAGCATAGTTTAAAACAAAGATACTGATTTTTGACAATTATAATTCAAACATGAAAAAATATGGCATTTATTCTTTTTACCTATTTTTGTAATTTGGTTTATGTATGGAAAAGTTCAATGATATCCGTCCTTACCGTAATGAAGAGTTCAAAGCGGCCTTTAATCAACTCATTCAGGAAGAAGAATTTATTTCTGTTCTGAAATATTTTTTTCACGAGAAATACACCTTGCATCTCGAAAAACTGCAGGATGTAAAAACAATTGACGAATTTCAGGTTCTGCTCATCAAACCCATACTGCAAGGCATCATCAATTCAACCATTACCGATCTCAGCTTTACCGGAGCAGAAAACCTGTCCGCCGGTCAACCCTGTCTTTTTATATCAAATCATCGTGATATTGTGATGGATCCGTCGCTCATTGATCTGGGGCTGCATTTCAATAATATACCTACCGTTGAAATCGCCATTGGCGACAATCTGTTGGTTAAACCATGGATTGAGACTTTCGTGAAAATAAACAAATCCTTTATTGTTCGCAGGTCTTTGTCGGGACGCGACCTGCTGAACAGCTCTGTTTTGCTTTCAGAATACATCCGGCACAGCATTGTGGATCGTAGCAGCTATTTATGGATTGCACAACGCGAAGGCCGTGCCAAAGACGGCAACGACCGCACCCAGGAAAGTCTTCTGCGCATGCTTGGACTTTCAGGAAACAGCAAAGATCTTCGCAAGGCACTGACCCCTCTCAATATTTCTCCCGTTTCAATTTCATACGAATATGATCCATGCGATGGATTGAAAGCTCTGGAGCTACGAACAAAAGCTATTGGGAAACCATTTGTAAAAACACCGCAGGATGATTTAAAAAACATGATTACCGGTATTGGGGGTAAAAAAGGTAAAGTGAATTTTCATTTTTCAGAACCCATCAATGAACTGATACAACAATCTCCTGAAACTGACAACAAGAAACAAAGTGCAGCTATTGCAAAAATGATCGACAATGTGATTTTTTCAAACTATACGCTGTATGACACACACAAACTTGCTTATAACCTGCTCTCAGAAACAAACACATTTGAAATTGCAGAATCCAGTGCCTTCAGGATAAAAAATTATTTCATTCAGCAATTAAACAATGTAGGATTAAGCGAGAATGAACTTCATTTTATCCTGATTCAGTATGCCAATCCGGTAATAAATCACCTCGGAATCAAACAGAAAAATACAACGAAATGAGAGTAACCCCGGGATTGAAAATTTTAGTTCTTGTCATTGTTGTTGCGGCGGCGGCACTCAGATTGTTCAACCTTTTCCATATTCCTTTTTCTTCGGAAGAACTGAATGTTATATTAACAGCAAAAAATATTTCATTCAGCCAATTGCTGAATAATGTTATTCCAAATGACAGCAACCCGGCAGGAATTCAGGTGCTGCTTTTTTTCTACATTAAACTAACCGGACTAAATGAGGGCTGGATAAAACTCCCCTTCATTCTGGCCGGAATTGCTTCGGTTTATCTGATGTGGAAAATCGGTCGTGAATGGTACTCGCCTGCTGTTGGACTGCTTTCTGCAAGTACGCTGGCATTCATGCATTTCTTTATTATTCACAGCCAAATGGCTCTGCCGTATGCCGGAGGCCTTTTCTTTGTTTTGCTCATGCTACTTGGCTGGGCTCGCCTCGTTCTGCTAACAACAAATAATTACCGGTACAATTTCCTTTTATTTATAACAGGAGCCATTTTAAGCAGCTACATTCACTACTTTTCGCTGATTATTGTTGTTTCCCTTATTCTCACTGGTCTGTTTTACCTGAGAGGAAAAGATCTGAAAAAATACCTGATTGCTTGCATCATTATAATCATTGCCATTGTCCCTCACATTCCTCTCACTCTCAATCAGCTCAAAATAACTGAGTTCAATCACGTTTCAGTTACTTCGGCTACAGATTATTCTATTGGTTTTTTGAAATATGCTTTCGATTTCTCATGGATAGTAGCAGGCGCATTTGTACTGATTGCACTATATGGTTTTTTCGCTGCAGCCCTGTTAAGAAAAATACGCTTTGGGAAATTTCATGTCGTGTTGCTGGTTTTAACAACGATTTCAGTAGCTTCTGTCTTTTTATTTTCAAACAACTATCCGTTTTTCAACAGATATTCTCTGATGCTGTTTTCATTCCCTTTGATCATTGTTTTTGTGTTCAGCTTCTACGAAAAAATAAACCTTCGGCATGTCATAGGAATCACTGTAATATGGTCGCTCATACTTATTCATTCACTAATCTGGAGCCGCGATCATTACCAATACTTTTACCATTCGCCGTACGAAGAAACAGGTAGAGAGATAAAAGCTTTTACCCAAACGCACTCACTTGATTCAATAATGGTGTTGTGCTCTTATGATCAAAAAATCGCAGACTTCTACAAAGATAAATATGGTGTCGCCAACAAACTGCATTATTTCTTTTATCGCTCAAATAAAGATTTTTCAGACCTTCTGAAACAACTCTCAGATGAACAATATCATTATCTGATTATTGCAGAAAATGCTCAGACCCCCATGTCGCTTTATGCATTGTCGCATGAATATTTTTCTGTATCACTGCAGGAATCTCATTACAATCAGGGCTCTTGCATCGTAATGAAAAGAGGCGAACCTCACTACAGAAACTATCTCCGCGGCAGTCTTTGCAATTTCAGCAAACATTCCAATGTCTGTTGGGAATTTGACACGTGCCATGTTCTGACAGATACACTCAAAGCCGCCAAAATCCTGAAATGCGGCAACAATAACCAGCATTGTATTTCATGGACACAGCATATCAGCGGTTATTTAAGATCACAGGCCAATATTTTTGATGCAACCATCTGGATTTATCTGCCCGACACTTTGGAAAAGGAGGCATTCTGGGTAACGGAACTTGTATCCGATACCAGTATTATTACGGTAAATAAAACATCCGTAAACACCGACCTGCTCCCAACCAATACATGGGTGCCGGTATCATCAGGTTTGTTTTTTCCGGATATCAGAAAAATTCCTTTTGACGCAAAAATCCGGGTTTATCTCTGCAACAAAAATACAACCAATATTTATGTCAGGCAGGCATTTGCCGGAATAAGAGCCGGCAATCCATCCATTTACTGGTTGACAGACGGACTTTTTGATTAATAACCGCAAGACCTGAAAACATGACTGATATTTTATTCTGTGGAAAAGACACATTCAGCTATCACAGAACAAAAGTGATTTTATCCGGTCTTGGCAAACTTGACAACGTTCATGTCAATCTTTTAAAAATTAGCTCACGGGATAAAAATCATGCGCTAAAATTAAAGCAAGAATCATCACAACACGACTTTGTTTTTGTTCCGGCATTCAGGCACAAAGATGTTGCATGGATAAAAAAGCACAGCAAAGCCCCTGTGGTTTTCGATCCTTTGATTTCAGAATACCTGACCAAAGTCGTCGATTATGGCCAATGGTACAAGGCCCCCACAAAATATCTGCTCGACTTCAAAGCCATCCATGCAGCAGATTATCTGATTGCCGATACAGAAGCCATGAAAAAATATTACAGCAGGTTTTATCATTTCCCCGAAACCCGCATAGCCGTTATTTCGGTTGGTTTTATTCCGGATGATTTCAAAGCTTCGATTCAGGAAAAACAAGATCGGCTTTTTCATGTTGGATTTTATGGGAGTTTTGTTCCTCTACAGGGAACCAATGTCATTGCAAAAACAGCATTGCTACTCAGAAATGAAAATATTGTTTTTGACATCATAGGAAATGGCGCCACTTACAAGGATTTTTTATCGGATATTAAAAAGTACAACTTAAAGAATATACACCTGCATGGATGGCTGCCATATGAAAAACTACCGGCAGCCATCAGCAATTTTGATATTGCTCTTGGTATTTTTGGTCACTCGGGCAAAGCAAAGCGTGTCATACCAAACAAACTGTTTCATTATGCAGTCATGAACAAATGCATCATCACAAGAAAATCGGATGCAATCAACGAAATATTCACGCCGGGTACAAATATCGTAAGCATTGAAGCAAATGCCGGAAAACTTGCTGAATCCATTATGGAATTAAAGAACAACCCCTCTGTGAAATCGAAAATAGCAGAAAATGGCTACCGCTTGATTACCCAGAATTACAATGACAAAGAAATTACATTAAAACTATTGAACTTTCTGAAGCCACTTACTTACACAATATAAATATGCCCCACAACCAATCTCTGTATTTCATTAATTAATCACAAAATAAATCAAATACATCTACTTAATCCAATATCAGTGAATTACATATAGTTTTAACAGATTGCTGTTTTTAAAAATGCCTAACTTTGCAGACTTAAATAAAATGTACTATGATTGAGATTCTTGATCACGTTGTCAATGCCGACATTCGTAAAAAAGCTGCTAAAAGATTCAAAGAAAAAGGAATTATTCTTCCTACCTTCGCACAAATGCGCAACCCGGAACTTGTTCCGGCAGAGGTAAAAGAAAAATTGAAAACCATTGGGCTGTGGGATCTGGACCCTTCAAACCTTTTCCGTATCACATGGAAAAATGAGCCGGTAAAAACCGGAGGTGGTTTTGGGAAAGTCAATTACATTGAAATTCCAAAAGAAATTACAGGCGTTAAAGCCCGGATTTTGATGCTGGTCGGAAAATATTTTCCAACAGGAGCTCACAAAGTTGGAGCGGCCTATGGCTGTCTTGCACCACGCATTATTTCAGGACAATTCGATCCTGAATTTCACAAAGCAGTTTGGCCCAGCACAGGCAATTACTGTCGAGGCGGCGCTTTCGATTCATGGCTGATGGGCTGCACTGCTGTTGCCATCCTTCCTCAGGAAATGAGCAAGGAACGTTTCGAATGGCTTCACGAAATCGGAGCCGAAGTGTATGCCACTCCCGGATGCGAATCAAACGTGAAGGAAATCTATGATAAATGCTGGGAAATTCGTCGCACAAAACCTGATCACGTAATTTTCAATCAGTTTGACGAATTTGGAAATCCTGTTTGGCATTACAGCATTACGGGGCCGGCCATTGAAGAAATTTTCGGATGCGAAAAAAATGAACGCTCACGTCTCACTGCATATGTTTCAAACACAGGAAGCGCCGGAACTATTGCCGCCGGTGATTATCTCAAAAAATTATATCCGAATATCAAAGTAGTGGCATCCGAAGCACTGCAATGTCCGACCCTGATAGCAAACGGTTTTGGCGGACACCGCATTGAAGGTATCGGCGACAAGCATGTTCCATGGGTACACAATGTAAAAAACACTGATGTTGTTACTGCCATCGATGATGAAGACTGTATGCGCGCTATACGTCTGTTTAATGAACCCGAAGGAAGAAAATTCCTGAAAAGCATTGGTGTTCAGGATGATGTTATTAACCGCCTCGATCTGCTTGGCATCTCAAGTGTAGCGAACCTGATTTCTGCCATCAAAACGGCAAAATACTATGAGATGAATGAAGATGATGTCATCATTACTGTAGCTACCGACAGCATGGAAATGTACGATTCACGCATTAAGGAACTGAATGAGGAACGTGGCGCTTATACCAATCTGCAAGCCGGCCGTGACTTTGAAAAAACCATGCTCGCTGCATCTATCGATTATCTGAAAGAACTCACCTACTCCGACAAAAAAGCCATTCATAACCTGAAATATTTTACCTGGAT
>Ga0116152_10001077_pt1 | contig 22418 bp, 19 predicted proteins | sample AD_UKC119_MetaG_FD_89894 | JGI IMG/M metagenome (GOLD analysis project Ga0116152, IMG submission 89894) | Active sludge microbial communities of municipal wastewater-treating anaerobic digesters from Hong Kong - AD_UKC119_MetaG | ecosystem: Engineered > Bioreactor > Anaerobic > Digestate...
CGAGGGTATGAAACAGAAAGTCGTTTACCACGTCAACGAGGATGATCCGAAGCAACAGACCGGGGCCCTGCGCAACATACAGAACCACATCAACGCGGTCGGCAAGGACAATCTCGACCTGCGCGTGGTGATGCATGGCAACGGAGTGTCTATGGTCCTGCTGCCCGACGCCCTTGGACGGGTGAAGGGGTTCAAGAACGCCAACGCCGATCCGCAGATGCAGGCATCGATCGACGCGCTCAAGAGCCAGGGCGTCTCGTTCAAGGTCTGCAACAACACGCTGACCGGCCGCAAGGTCAACAAGGATGAAGACCTCTACATGGTGGATGCTGCCGACATCGTTCCCAGCGGCGTGGCCGAACTTGCCATACTGCAGGGTCAGGGGTTTGCGTACATCAAACCCTGATACCGCCGTCCTCGTGGCACCTGAGGGTCCGCATCGGCGGACCCTTTTTTGTTTAATCCCGAGATCAAGCTGGACGGCGCAATAAACGGCGCCGTAATCCGGTCTTTTTGGTGATGGCCAACATACGCTCCGAATTCGATACCCTGGTACATGCGCTTGCGCCGGAACTGTTCCGCTACGCCATGGGCCTGTGTCACAACCCGCACACGGCGGAAGACCTGGTGCAGGAGACCTTTCTGCGTGGATGGCGCTCGCGCACCGACCTGCGTGACGGCAAGGCAGCCAAGGCATGGCTGTACACAATCCTGCGCAACGAGCATGCGCGGTTGTACGAGCGGCAGCGGCCAGAGGCGTGCGACCCGACCGTGTTGCCGGATATTCCGGACCGCGGCTACGACACCAGTGCCGAGGCCTTCGTCCTTCGGCGCGCGCTTGCCAAATTGCAGGCGGATTACCGCGACCCGCTGCTGTTGCAGGTGATCGGGGGGTTCAGCTGCCGCGAAATCGGCGACATCCTCGAACTCAACACGAATACCGTTCTCACCCGTCTGTTTCGCGCCCGCAAGGCACTGCGCGATCTGCTGACGGGTGATCTTCCACAGGAGGCATCGCTATGAATTGCCTGGAATTTCGTCGGCGATTGCTGACCGACCCGCTGTCCGGGGACGAAGACCTCCTGGCGCACGAGGCCACCTGCGCGGCCTGCGCACCGTTTGCGCAGGATCTGCGTGCCAGGGAAATCAGGATGCGCAGCCTGTTGCAGAACGTCGTGCCGCCGCCGGGCCTGGCTGAGCGCGTGAGCCTGGCGGCCCGCTTCGAGCAGCGTGCCGAACGGCGCCGTCAATGGTGGTACAGCGCGGCGGCAGCGGTGCTGCTGACGGTCGGCGTCAGTATGGTGTCGCTGTTCAGCACCTCGATCGAGCGCACCAACGTCGCCCTGGCGCAATCGGTGATCAACCATATCGAGGACGAGGCGAGCCACCTGCGCGCAGCGCACCCCGTACCAACTGCGCGGGTCAATTGGGTGTTCAAACGCTTTGGTGCCGAACTCGCCGCTGATATCGGGCCGGTTCATTTCGCCGCCGAGTGCCTGATGCGCAAGCGCAACGGCGTGCACCTGGTGATGCCGGGCAAAATGGGGCCGGTCACTGTGTTTTTCATGCCGGGAGAGATGACCGATACCGCCATGCCGATCACCTCGGCACGCTTCAATGGACAGATCGTGCCGACGGATTGGGGCAGCATCGCAGTGGTCGGCGAAGCCGGCGAGACCGTCGACGGGCTGGGTGAGCGACTGGCGGCCGCGGTGCGCTGGCCGGCATCCACACAGGCGGGCGTCTCAGTCCCCGTCGGTGGGAATCTGCTCGCGGCCAGCCGGCTCACGCAACAGAAGAATGGTTGAGCGGCAGTGTCGGCAGCGCAGCAGCTGGCTGCCCTTGAACAGGCGCATCCAGAACTGCCGGTGATAGCGGGTCAGGTCGGTGCCGCCACAGGTGCGGCAGACCCGTTTGCGGGTGATCCATGCCATTCGTTTACTGCTTCCTGGCGACTAGTGCACAAATTCCGGGGATATGCCGGGCTGCGTCATTTCGTTTCTTCCCATGCCGCTGCGGCTGCCTCGTCGCTGCCGCGTGAATCGACCCAGCGCGTCTTGCCCTCAGCCGTCTGCTCACGCTTCCAGAAAGGCGCACGCGTCTTCAGGTAGTCGATGATGAACTCGCACGCGCGGAAGGCCTCTCCGCGGTGGGCACTGGCCACGCAGACAAGCACGATCGGATCCTGCGGGCGGATCTCGCCCACCCGGTGCACCACGCGCACACCCGCGAGGTCCCAGCGACCGGCCGCCTCGTCGACGATCGCGGCCAGGGCCTTCTCGGTCATACCCGGGTAGTGCTCCAGACGCATCGTACTGACGGCGTCGCCCTGGTTCATATCGCGCATCAGGCCGATGAAACTGACCACACCACCGATCGACGCCTGACCCGCATATACGGGTGCAATCTCTGCCAGCGCATCCAGCGGCGTATGCTGTACCCGGATTTCCACGTTCATGATCTCGCCCCGTATCGTTTCAGCCACCGGTGACCGGAGGAAAGAACCCAACTTCGTCACCATCCTGCAACGCCTGGTCAGCGCCAGCCATCTCCTGATTGACGGCCGCGAGGACGCGCTGGCCGTCGGCGAAGACCTCCTGCCAGACACCGCCACGGCGGGCCAACTCGGCACGCAGATCGGCAACCGTGGCCGGCGCGGTCTCCAGGGTCTCATCGCTGCACCCGAGACGCTCGCGCAGACTTGCAAAATACAAAATGCGGGTCATGTCAGCAGCTCGCAGAATGGCAGGAAGGCGACGTCGTCGCCCGGCTGGATGACCCGCCGTTCCGGGATGATCGCCAGGCCATTGGCCCAGGTCACCGAACTCAATACCCCGGACGAGCGGCTCGGGTGCACGCTGATGCGTGCGGTGCCGCCGTCGTCGAAAGACAGTCGCGCGCGGTGAAATTCCCGTCGCTTGTCCGGTTTTGGCCAATCGAAATCAGCCTTGCCCAGCAGCGGCCGCAGGCGCCAGTCGCTGCGTCCCTGCATCCGCAGGATGAAGGGGCGAACGAACAACAGGAAGGTCACGAACAGAGAGACCGGATTCCCTGGCGAACCGATGAACGCAGTCCCGTCGACATGGCCGAACGCGACCGGTTTGCCGGGGCGGATGGCGATGTTCCACATCTCCAGCGACCCGAGCGCCTCGACGGCCGGTTTGACGTGGTCCTCTTCACCGACGGAGACCCCTCCGGACGCGAGTACGAGATCCGCCTCGGCCGCACCCTGCCGCAGTGCCTGCACGGTGGCCTCCAGCGTGTCTTCGACGATGCCGAGTTCGACCACCTCGCAACCGAGGGCCTGCAGCAGGGCGGTGGCGGTAAACAGGTTCGAATTGTAGATCTTACCCGGGGACAGTGGATTCCCAGGCATCACCAACTCGTCGCCGCTGGCGAACAGGGCGACGCGCGGCCTGCGGCACACGCGCAGCTGCGCGACCCCGACCGCCGCCGCGAGCCCGAGGTGCTGCGGCTGCAGGCGGGTACCGGCGGGCACCACCTCACCGCCGGCCGTGATGTCCTCGCCGCGCCGGCGGATATTGGCACCGGGTGGCACGGCCACCCCGATCTGCACGGCACCGCCATCGATCGCCATGCATTCTTCCTGCATCACCACGGCGTCGGCACCTTCAGGAATCGGCGCACCGGTGAATATCCGTGCGGCGCTGCCGGCGGCAAGCGGCTGCGGCGACACGCCGGCGGGTACCCGTTGGGATACCGGCAATTGCGCGCCCGGCAGGGCACAGTCGCCGCTGCGCACCGCGTAGCCGTCCATCGCGCTGTAATCCCAGCCGGGGACATAGATCGTGCTGATCACCGGCTCGGCCAGCACGGAACCGAGTGCATCCCTCAGTCCCAGGGTGCACCGATCACGTAACGGTTCGGCCGCCCCGACCAGTTGCTCGACAGCAGCCTCGTAACTGAGAAGCCCGTCCAATCCGGATGCGTTGTTTGCGTCTGCCAAACGAAATCTCCTGCGCGTGAACCTGTCGTAACCTTTGCGGGCCGTCAGAGAGAAAAGCCGAAGGTCTCTTTGAACCGGGCATCGAAGTCTGAGCGGCTGAACGCGTGATTCTGGGTACCGGCGTGCTCGATCTTGATCGCCCCCATCAGCGCGGCGATGCGCCCTGTCACCTCCCAGTCCATCCCGTTCTGCAGCCCATACAGCAGGCCACCGCGGTAGGCATCACCGCAACCGGTCGGATCGACCAGGTGCTGTGCCGGCGCCAGCGGGATCTCGATCGCCTTACCGTCAGCATAGATCGTGGAGCCCTGACCGCCACGGGTCACGATGACCGCTTCGACCTCGTGCGCCAACTGCGCCGGCGACCGACCGGTGCGTTCCTGCATCAACTTCGCCTCGTAGTCATTGAATGCCAGCCAGGTGGCCTGAGACACGAAACGATCGAGGTCCCTGCCGTCGAACATCGGCATGCCCTGACCGGGGTCGAAAATGAACGGTATGCCAGCAGCGGCAAACTGCTCGGCATGCTCCAACATCCCGAGGCGGCCATCCGGCGACACCATGCCGAGCGTGACACCGCCGAACTGGTCGACCCGGTTTTCGTGGGCGAAGTTCATCGCCCCCGGATGAAACGCGGTGATCTGGTTGTCGTCCTGATCGGTGGTGATATAGGCCTGCGCCGTATAGCTACCCTCGATCTCGAGCAGTGCATCGCGGCGGATGCCGTGCCTGTCCAGCCACGCCGCGTAAGGCGCGAAATCGCTGCCAACCGTCCCCATAGGCAGACCGTCACCACCGAGCAACTGCAGATTGAACGCGATGTTGCCGGCACATCCGCCGAAGTTGCGCCGCATCTCCGGCACCAGGAACGACACGTTCAGGATGTGCACCTGATCGGGAAGAATGTGGTTCTTGAACTGGTCCTGGAACACCATGATGGTGTCAAAAGCCATGGAACCACAGATCAGTGCTGACATAGGACAAGCCCTTGTAATACTTTGTGTTTGCGTCCCCGCCCGAGGCTCCGTGGTGACCCCGGAGCTGTTCCTTCCGGGCAGGCGACGCGGATAATGCGCAAAGCGCAGTGGGATGTTACCGTATGCGCGGTTTATCTGCCCAAGGTGCTGGACACCGCGGCAAGAGCGCGCGCAGACGCGACCCTGTGAAATCTCAATAACTTGAAACCCGGAGGAATCCCATGCTGACGAATAAACTCGCATTGGCAGTACTGATCGGCGGCCTGATGACCGGCGGCGCTGCACTCGCCACTGACAAATCGGACGCCGACGCGGCCATCGCCGCAGCCAAGGCCGCACAGCAGGCAGCCAGCGCGGTGGGCGGTGAATGGCGTGACACCGGCAAGCTGATCGGGGAGGCCGAAAAAGCGGCCGCGGAAGGCAACTTCGGCACGGCTGTCGACCTCGCCAAACAGGCTGAAGGCCAAGGCATGCTGGGCAAAGACCAGGCACTCGGCCAGCGCGGAGTGGGCAACCCGAAGTATCTGTACAACTGAGTTTGGTCTCACCGCCCCACGAAACCCCGCGCCGGTCGCGGGGTTTTTTGTGCGCGCCCCCAAGCAGCGACCGTTACAGCCGCGGGAGCAGAATGAGGCCCCATACGAGCACCGCCAGGCTGATGGCCAGAAACACCGACGCAGAACCGATGTCCTTGGCCCGGCCCGAGAGCTTGTGGTGCTCGGGCCCGAAGCGGTCGACGGTCGCCTCGATCGCGGAGTTGAGCAGTTCGACGATCATCACCAACAGCCAACTGCCGACCAACAGGGATCTCTCGACACCGCTGTCGCCCAGCCACAGGCCCAGCGGAAGCAACGCGGCCGCGACCAGAGCCTCCTGGCGGAATGCCGCCTCGTGGCGGTAACAGGCGCGAAACCCCTGGAAGGAATAGCCGAAGGCCCGGATGATCCGGGTCAGCCCGCCCGTGGCATTGTATTCAGACATCTCGCGCCAGCCGGTGGTGTAAAAAGCCAGGGATCATGCCATTCGAAGGCTGCGGTTCCGAGACAGCCCGGTCAGGAACCCTGGTTCCATCGCAAATCGAGTTCCCGCGCCGCGCGGACGTCATCGAGCCGCCTGACCGGCAGGCTGTGCGGGGCCGTCTTGACCACTTCCGGCGTGTTCTCCGCCTCTGATTGGATCTTCGTCATCGCCTCGACGAATCCGTCCAGCGCATCCATCGCTTCGGTCTCGGTCGGTTCCACCAGGAAGCATTCGGGTACCAGCAACGGGAAATAGGTGGTCGGCGCGTGATAGCCGTGATCGAGCAGGCGCTTGGCAAAATCCATCGCCGTGATGCCGAGCTCTTTGGCCTGCCGCTTCAGCGTGATGATGAACTCGTGGGTTGCACGGCGCCTGGGATATGCCAGTTCGAATCCGGCGTCGGCCAGGCGCTTCGCCAGGTAGTTGGCGTTGAGCGTGGCGTATTCGGCGACACGCACCATGCCCTCGCGCCCCAACATGCGGGCATAGACGTAGGCCCGCAACAGCACCCCGGCGTTGCCGGCGAAGGCCGACAGCTTGCCGATGGTTTGCGGACATTCCTTTTCGGTCAGCCAAAAGTAGTCGTGCCCGTCGAAGCCGACCATCGGCACCGGCAGGAACGGGATCAGGCGCTGGCTCACGCCCACCGGGCCGGCGCCGGGTCCGCCGCCACCGTGGGGTGTCGAGAAGGTCTTGTGCAGGTTCATGTGGATGACGTCGAAGCCCATGTCACCGGGCCGGACCTTGCCGAGGATCGCGTTCAGATTGGCGCCATCGTAGTACAGCAGCCCGCCGGCCTCGTGGACCAGGCGCGCAATCTCGGTGATGCGACGCTCGAACACGCCGACCGTGGATGGGTTGGTCAGCATGATGCCGGCGGTCTGTGGACCCAGTGCCTGTTTCAGCGCCTCGACGTCGACGTCGCCATCATCCAGTGTTGGAATCTCGCGCACCGTGTAGCCACACATCACTGCGGTGGCCGGGTTGGTGCCGTGCGCCGCATCGGGCACGATGATCTCGCGTCGCGCCGTGTCGCCGCGCGAATCGTGGTAGGCGCGGATCATCGCCACGCCGGCGAACTCACCCTGCGCCCCGGCGGCAGGGACCAGCGACACCGACTTCATGCCGGTGACGTCCTTGAGCATCTCCTGCAGCTCGTACATGCACGCCATGAAACCCTGGCTGTGCGTGGCCGGGGCGTGCGGATGCCGTGCCAGCAGACCCGGCAGCATCGCCAGTGAATTACACGCGCGCGGGTTGTATTTCATGGTGCACGAGCCCAGCGGATAGAACTGGGTGTCGATCGAGAAGTCCTTCTGCGACAGCCGCGTGTAGTGACGCACCGCCTGCATCTCCGACACCTCGGGCAATGCCGCCGGCCCACTGCGCAACAATGCCGCGGGGATGCCCTCCAGCGCAGGTCTGTCCTTCGGCGCCTGGGCGAAGGCGCGCCGTCCGGGTCGGGATAGCTCGTGAATCAGCATGTCATTGGCTCGTCAACAATTACGGGGCAGCCTTCGCGCGGGGCCGGCTGGCCCTGCGGCCCGGCATAAGCTCGCGCCGCGGCAGGTCCGGTCAGCCGAGCGCTGCAATCGCGGCGTCGTAGTCCGGCTCGTCGCCGATCTCGCCGACCAGTTGTGCGTGCAGCACGGTGTTGTTCTCGTCCAGCACCAGCGCCGCACGTGCGGTAATGCCCGCCAGCGGGCCGTCCTCGATCAGCATCCCGTAGTCCTTGGCAAAATTGCGCGAGCGCATCATCGACAGGGTCTTGACGTCGGCCGTGCCTTCCGCCTGGCAGAAACGCCCCTGCGCAAACGGCAGGTCCGCGGAGACGACCAGCACCACGACGTCCGAGCGGCCACCAAGGCGCTGATTGAATACCTTGGTCGAGGTCGCGCAGGTCGGCGTGTCCAGGCTCGGCACGATGCTGATCAGTTTCTTCTTGCCGGCGAAATCCGCCAGTGTCAGGTCATTGAGCGCGCCATCGACGAGCCGAAAATCCGGTGCCTGGCTGCCGACCGCCGGCAGATCGCCGTTGGTGTTTGCCGGGGATCCGTGCAGGGTTACCTGTGCCATGTGAATTCTCCTGTTGAGTCTTGGTCTGTTGACCGCGATTTGCGGGAACCGGCGTCGTGCCGGGTCAATTGAACTTGGGCTCCACCGGGCATTTGGCCTGGGTGCGCGCCGCCATGATGCGTGCAAGCTTTGCTGCGTAGTCAGCGATCTCTCCAGCGGTGCGCAATTCCGTCGCACACACCAGCAACGCACTGCCCAGTTCCGGGTAGTCCGCGCCCAGCTCGAAACCGCCAAGTACATTGTGCGCCGCCAGTGACCGCAGGACATCGGCGACCGGTGCCGTCAGCCGCAGCACCCCTTCGTGAAACACCGGGCCGTCGAATACGCGCTCGACGCCGTCGACCGCCGCCAGTTGGGCGAGCAGCTGCGCGGTGTTCGCATGACAGGCCGCGGCCACCCGTGACAAGCCCTCGCCACCCAGCAAGGCCATGTGAATGGTGGCCGCAGTGACCAGCAGCCCCTGGTTGGTACAGATGTTGGACGTCGCCTTGGAGCGCCGGATGTGCTGCTCACGCGCCTGCAGGGTCAGCGCATACCCCGGCTTGCCTTCGAGATCGACGGTCCTGCCAATGATCCGTCCCGGCATCTGCCTCACCATCTCCTGCTTGCAGCACATGAAGCCGAAATACGGGCCACCCGACGACAGCGGCGCGCCAAGCGGCTGGCCCTCGCCACAGGCGATGTCGGCGCCGGCCGCCCCCCATTCGCCCGGCGGCTTGAGCACCGCCATCACCAGCGGATTGACCACCGCAATGGCGAGCATGCCATTGGCGTGGGCAAAGTCGGTCAGCACGTCGACGTCTTCGAGCACACCGAAGAAATTGGGTTGCGGTATCACGAGCGCGGCGAAGTCCTGGCCGGCATGGGACTGCAGCGCCTCCATGTCCACCTGGCCCGAGGCGGCATCGAAGGGCACCTCGACCAGTTCGATCGACTGGTTGCGCACGATACTGTGTACCGTCTTGCGGTACGCGGGGTTCAGCGAGCGTGGCACCAGGATGCGGCGCGATTTCGATTTGCGGTTGACCCGGACCGCCATCAGCACCGCCTCGGCCAGCCCGGAAGCACCGTCGTACAGCGAGGCATTGGAAACATCCATCGCCATCAGCGCGGTCATCATCGACTGGTATTCGTACAACAGCTGCAGCGTGCCCTGGCTGGCTTCCGCCTGGTAGGGCGTATACGCGCTGTAGAACTCACCACGGGTGGCGATCTGCCAGACCGCCGCGGGAATATGGTGGTCGTAAGCCCCGGCGCCGATGAAGCACGCGGCCTGCCCGTCTTCGCGCGCACGCGCCTGCATCAGCGCGGTCACCTGCATTTCCGACATGCCCTCGGGCACCGCCTCCAGCGCCTTGGCACGCAGAGTCGGCGGGATCTCGTCGAACAGGTCGTCGATCCGTTGCACGCCGATGACTTCGAGCATGCGGCGGACGTCTTCTTCGGTATGGGGGATAAACGGCATGACGTGCCCTGTTGGTGTCGGTCAGAGCGCAGGCGCCGCCTGGTCGGGCGGCCGCGGCGCGGTTCAGTCTTCGTCGGATTCCGAATGCTCGGCGTAGCTGTCGGCGTCCATCAGTGCATCCAGTTCGTCCGGGTCGGCCATGCGAATGCGGAAGATCCAGCCATCCTCGTACGCATCCTGGTTGATCGTCTCGGGTGCATCGGCCAGGACCTCGTTGACCTCGATCACCTCACCGCTGATCGGACTGTACACGTCTGATGCGGCCTTCACCGACTCGACGACGGCACACTCTGCACCGGCACCGAGCTCGCTCCCCACCTCCGGCAGCTCGACGAACACCAGGTCGCCCAACAACTCCTGGGCATGATCGGTAATCCCGATCGTGGCAATGCCCTCGTCGTCCACGCGTACCCATTCATGGGACTTGGTATATCTGAGATCGGTTGGGACATCGTTGCTCATATTGTTTCCTCTTGGACTGTCACGTGGCCGACGAGCAGGGTCGGCGGATTCTGGGACCGGGTCGACCGGGCGGGTGGCGCCTCAGGTCTCTATGCATGACTTGCCATGGCGCACGAAGGGCATTTTCACCCGGCGCACCGGCAGACGCTTGCCACGGATATCCACGGTCAGCTGATCGCCCGCATCGGCCACGACCCGCGCCATAGCGATCGATCGCTCGAGCGTGGGGGAAAAGCCGCCAGACGTCGTCTCGCCGACCTCGCGCTCGCCATCGAAAAGCTTCTGGTGGCTCCGCAAAATGCCTTTCCCCTCGAGCAGCAAGCCGGTGAATTTGGGAAGACTACCCGCAGATTGTTGATTTTCAAGTGCAGAGCGCCCAATGAAATCGCGCCGGGCCGGTTCGAATGCCACAGTCCAGGTCAGCCCGGAGGTCAAAGGCGACTGCGACTCATCCATGTCACTGCCATAGAGGTTCATCCCGGCCTCCAGGCGCAGCGTGTCGCGCGCACCCAGCCCGCAGGGCCTAACACCGGCCTCAGCAAGTGCCCTCCAAAGACCGGGGACATCGGCCTCCGGCAGCATCAGCTCGAAACCATCCTCACCGGTGTAGCCGGTGCGACCGACAAACCAATCACCGGCATAGGCGGCTGAGAACGGCTTCAACGCCATCGCCGGCGCGCGCAACGCCTGCGGCAACAGCTTCTCCGCCTTGGTCCGCGCCTGCGGTCCCTGGACCGCGATCATGCCGAGATCGAAGCGCGGTTCCACAGTGACGTCAAACCCCTTGGCCTGCTCCGTGATCCATGCCAGATCCTTGTCTGTGGTCGCCGCATTCACGACCATGCGGAACCAGTCATCGGTGAGAAAATAGACGATGAGATCGTCGATAACCCCCCCATCCGGTCTAAGCATGCAGGAATAGAGTGCTTTTCCAGCCGTTTTGAGTCTGTCGACATCATTCGCCAGCAGGTGGCGCAGGAACGGCCGCACAGCGGTGCCGCGCAGGTCGACCACAGTCATATGGCAGACATCGAACATGCCGGCATCCCGCCGCACTGCATGATGCTCATCGAGCTGCGAACCGTAGTGCACCGGCATGTCCCAACCGCCAAACGGCACCATGCGCGCGCCCATCTCCCGATGGGTCTTGTTCAATACGGTCTTCTTGTCCATGGCGCGTACCCCAGGCAGTTGCGGCAAAACAAAAGGGCGGTATGGCATCCGCTGGCAACGAAAACCATACCGCCCCTCTGTCCTTAAACCTGAGAGTTTGAAAGCGCCGCGCGCCCCCTGCCCCATCGGTGGGTACGTCACGCGTACCGCTCTCCAGAGTCAACCCGAGGGCATGAGCGCCCTCTCCCCCGCGGTCCTTTTGCCTGAGCGATTCCGGGCGGAATTGCGCCTTCGGCGCCGGCGGATGCCGGGCTCTCCCGCGGGGTGCAGAGTCGAGCCGAGACTATAGCGGCAGCGTCAGGCGCTGCCAAGGGAGGATCAACTGCGAAGAGGAGTCAGACTGCTATTTCTTTCCGCGCCGGCGCAGGCGCACGGCCGACAGCATCCCGGCGCCGCCGAGCAAGAGCAATGAAAGCGCGGCAGGTGCGGGAACGGAACCATCGTCGTTATAAATGAAGTAAGCGCCACTGATACCGGGCTCAGGAGTTGTGTTTGCCCACGAGGACGGCGCGGTTAATGTCAAACCACCCGCACTGCCGCTGAGATTCGTGATACGGGAAGGTCCGCCTTGTTCCGTCTGACCGAAGGGCTGGACGTCTACCGTCGCCGGAACAGAGGCAGGGAACTCGGCAAGAACACAGGGCGTGCCGACGGACATTGGGTTACCGAGGGTAACCATTTGCGATCCTGTCGCCTCGGGGTCGGCCATGAAGGTGTATGTCAGGCATGGGCTGCCCCCTACCTTAAGGATTACTGTGTAGGAGTCAGCACGCGCCAAACCCGACACCCCCAGCGCCAACAACGCCAAGAGCCATCTTGCAGCAAACTTTGAGCGAAAGATCGTCATGTCGAATCCTAATTTCATTTAGCGCATCCCCAACTTTGCATGCAGGAGCGGCGCGCTTGCCAGCCTAGCAACTGAACAGCAAGAATTGTTCCAGAACTTATAATCATCCGCAATTCATGGAGTTTCCGACGCCTGCCGCATTGGGATCCTGCCCGTTTGTAAAGAAAACTGACGCTTTGGATCTGCGCCATCAAGCTGGCCCCCGGGCCCAATACGGGTCAGTACGACGGAAACCGCAATCAGCTGGAACAGTATGTCCCAGTACGCGATGCTGAGAAACGCGCCACCGACACTGTAGCCGACCAGCGACGCTAGGAGCGCGCGCGCGAGTGCCGTGCCTTCACGATCGATTCGCTCCGACCTCCGCCGCAGCACATCGCGGGCCAGCAGGCCTATGCTCCCCAGCAGCAGCGACAACCACAACAGAGTGCCGGGCACGCCGTGTTCCGCGAAGACCTGCACGTAGCTGCTGTGCCATTCGGCACGCTCGGTTAGAGGATAGGCACTCTTGAATCCCCATCCCATCATCGGGCGCGCCGCGCCCAGCCGCAGGCCCGTCTCCCAGTACACCAGCCGACTCTGCGCCGAGCCCTCTTGGGTCGGTGTCGTGATCGTCTCCATTCGCTCCATCCAGGCACCGGGCATCAACGCGACCACGGCGAGTGCAAGACCCGCCAGCAGGCTAACGGCTACCGCACGTCGCCGGCCGGTCAGCGACAGCACCAGCGTGGTGGCGGCAAGCCCGAGCAGACCGCCACGCGACCATGACGACAACACCGCGATCACACTGAACACCATCATGAGACCAAACAGCCAACGCGCGGCACGATGGTTCACGGTGGTCCAAAAATAGAACAGCAGCGGCAACGCCATGAGGTTGGCGACCGCGAAGGCGTTGTTGTCGTAGAAGTGGCCACTGGGCGAGCCGTACACCCGCTCCTGCGCACCGTGGATCAGCGCCCAGTAACCGCCCTTCACGGCGACAAGCCCGATGGCCAGCGCAATCACCAGCAGCAGGGCCTCCAGTTTGCGGCGGTCGTCGATCAACAGCAGCATCAGGCCGACGGCGGCAACGACCTTGGTGAACTCGATCCATTTCGGCCAGGCCGCGGCGGGAGCCAGCGCCATCGACGAGGTCAGCGCAGTGAACAGCCAGAACCCGATCAGCACCAGGACCCGCCAGTCCCGCAGTAGCCACAGGCGGCCGGCGAACCACCGCCCCCAGGGTTCCTGCTGCCGGAAAGCCAAAGCCAACAGGGTGAGGGCGAAGAAGGCCGCGAATAACGGCGCCCCTTGCAGGAATCCCTCGGCATACCCCTGCGGGTGCATGTAGCCGAGGAAGGCCAATGCCAGCACCCCGAGCCAGGGGATTCGCCACACGAGACCCGCAAGGGTCAGCAGCATGATCAGCAGAGCCAGGTCACGCACGGCTGGTGCCCCCTGCCAAATGGCGGATTCCAAGCGCCGCGACTCCAAAGTACAGCAGCGTTAACCGCGGCGCGTCGAACAGCGAGCCCACGGTACCGATCGCCAGGAACCCGACCATGCTGGCCAGTACGGCCAAAGCGAACCGGCTCCCTGCGCGCACGCCGCGGACAAGGCGGGCAGCAACCAATAAGGTCAACAACGTGAACAGCACGACACCTAGCAGTCCCTGCTCGAAGTAGATTGCCACCCATAGATTTTTGACGTGCCAGGATAAGTGCTCATGGGTCTTGATGAACCAGTAATCACCCCCAGCAGAAAATCCACCGTTGCGCAGCAGTTTGCTGCCATTGGGCCCCGTCAGTTGGAGGTCATCGACCAGAACCACAGCGCTTTCCGTGGGATTGTAAAGGGCAAAATCGACTGGCGCCCGTGTGAGAAAAGAACCTCGGCCAACATCGGCAGATTGGATCTCCAGCGTCTTCGCGTGCCACTGGCCATCGCCGGGCATGGTCACGGCGGGCCAGACGCAGCGCCGCGAGTGCGACAGGTGCCGCTCGCACAGCGTTGTATTGAGAACCGCATCCCCGCCATCGGACCGGGTACGCAGCGTCAATCGATAGCGAGTGTCCGGCTTCAACTCAATGCGCTGGGTGAAATACAGCGTCTCACCCGCACCCAATGCCAAGTGGGTGTTTCCGTTGACCGTTTCAAAGCGGTAGGTTCCCGGCAATCTAGATGGGGTAGCGCGCAGCAGATAAGTCTCTGGGAACTGCCCAAGGCCCATGCCGATCAACATCGTCCCGGGGCCATCATTCATGATTTGGACCGCTTCCACCCAATGTGCCAGGCGCGTCTGCAAATCTTCTGAACTGCGTGCCAACCTTTCCTGAAAAAAGGCGCCCCCGATACCGATTGCCAATATTGAGCCAACGGCGAGCGACACGCTGGCAGTTGCGCCAGTCCGCAGACTGGATCTGGATCGGCCACGAGAGCGCTGCACCAACAGACCCAAGCCGTACACCAGGACGGAAGCCACCAGGCCAAGGAGGGCTCCGCGCGCCACTGTACTGACGAGTAGAAAGCTTCCGAGCAAGAGTGCCGTTGCGGCCAAGACAAACTGCCAGGGCCTGTTCGCGACACGCAGAAAATGTGCGGCCATCGGCAGGGCGAGTACCACATAGGCCTCGATGTGTGCCCCACCGACATGCATACTGGAGAAGGTCGCCATCACGCGGTAGTCGATGGAAAAGTCCCACACCGAGGCAAAAAGCCAGCGTTCCCAGACCGCGACCAGACCCACGCTGATCAGGCCCAGGGCCGTGCCGTTGAGCACATGCTGTTGCCAATCCCTTCGCCACGGCAGATATGCCAGCAACCACACCAGGATGGCGGCCCAAGCGAACCCCTTGCCGACTCGCAGCGCGTTGAAGTGGCTCCGGTAACTGCTGAATGCATTGCCGTCCAGCTCCTGCAGCGGTAGCAGGCCAACTACCATGCCTCCTAGACAGCTCAGACCGAATAGATAAACAGCGACTCGCAAGCCCCGAGGGATGAAGACGCGGGCATGTTGAACCGGACTGTGCCACACAGCGACGGCAAGACTGGTCAAAAGCAGGAGGTCGAATTCATCGAGAAATACGCGCCCGGTCCAGGGTGCCAGATCAAGGGCCGGAAGGGCCCATGGAACAGCGATCAATACCGCAGCTGGCCAGCGGGCAGCGATGGTGAAAAACACGGCAAGTGCCGAAGCCAAGGCTGGGCCGAATACCGGAAAAAGCCAGGCCCAGATCAACGTCGGTAACAACAGTATCAGCGAAACCGTGCGAGAGACCGTCATGAATCCCCGGTCTTTCGCCATTTGCACATGTGTTGGCTTTGGCACTCCCTCAACACCTATTGACGGCACCGGGGATGCCGAATCATAGGCGGTCATATACTTAACCTCCTCTGGCTGTATATGTTGGAGCACCCGTTTTCGCGACATGGATCGCGCTGGTCCCGCAGTTGGTATCGGCTGAGCCTGACTGAGTGGATGTTCAGCATGCGGTAGGACCCTCCCGCCCAACCATGTACCCAGGCCAATCCCCAACGGAGCAGCCAGCACTTCATAGAGGTCCTTCACCAGCATCTCGGCCATTAGCGGCAAAGTGATCACGAAAAAGCTAACCGCACCGGCGATCCCCCAGCGACACAGCGAACGACCAACACCGGCAATGCTGCCAATCACACCAAGTGGCACCCAAAGAATGATGCCCTTGAGCAACAGATAAAGGCGCTCGTCGGGACGACCGTAACCATGGGAAAACGCCTCCGGCACCAGGGAGTCAGGCCGCAGTGGCAGCATCGCAACCATTGCAACGACAGCACAGGCGGCAATAACGACCGTGCGCGGCTGCTGAATCAAGCTGACCCGCCACTGTGGAACAAGATTAAAATTGCTGGCGAAGAACAGGAGCATGGTCACAACAATGGCCCACACAATAGGCAGTGGATCACCGAGTGTCGCGTCCATCATGGTCAAAGGCAGCACGGGAAAAGACTTTGATGGCGAGAACGTGGCTGTAGCTACACACACCGTCCAGGCCATCGCCGTCATCGCATAGGGGGGCAGATTGGCTCGGACAGGCTGATGCAAAGCATAGGAAACGGGCGTCGCCGCAATATTGCACACACTAGGTGATTTTTGGTGCAGGGATTCAGAAGCTCCCATCGCCACCGGCGATGGCGACAACGGTGGAGCGCTGGGCAAATTGGCTGCGGTGACTTCATGCCCAGTGTCTTCCCTCCAACGCCGTGCGAGCATGATCAAGCTGACATAACCCACGACAGCGCCCAGCCACTCCAGAACCAGGTCCGTGCTGCCCGGATGCTTGTCAACAAGAGCCACCTGGCCAAGCTCAATAACTAGCGGCGGTCCAATCAGTGCCAGCAATAGCATGACGTCCAACATACTTAGGCTTCCCCGGTGCCCAAGGGCCCAGCGAAGCCAGGCCAACAGCGCCCCTAAGGGCATGAAGAAGCCTACCTTGTGGAACACTTCCGTAATCGCTCGTAACTCGCTGCCAAAGTAGTAGGCGACGAACGGCACCTGAAAGAAGGCATCGACACCGCGCTGCAGCAGATCTGCGTCACGGGAGATGTTGAAGGGGTACCAGAAGACTGCCGCCAACAGCAGGCACCAGCCGGCGATCGCCACGACGATCAACCAGACCCTGACCCCCCGCTCAGCAGCGGCAGATCCCAAAGGCGTGGCCTGCGTGCGCACCCGTGCAGCCATCCAAACACCCGCGAATGCGCCAGGCAAGGCGGTAATCAGATCGGTAACATCGCTGTATCGGCTGTAGACCAGGAGCTGCAAAACCTCCAGCAAGGCGGCTACCGCCAGCGTCAACAGCACGGCACCGCGCGCTGAAACGCGACCACTGATTACCAACAACAGGCTGATGGGGATCCACAGTACCGCGTCAATGACGACCTCGTAGAGCAAGTGGACAGGGTCAATGGGCGTCGCGGCAAATGGAATGAGATTCAGTCGGCCCTCGTTCCACTTGTGGTAGATCTCTACCAGGCTGATGGTCAAGTCCAGCGGCAGCAGGTTGTAGCCGAATAGCACCAACAGGTAGAGCCACAAGAGCTTTTCCGCAATGTTCGCCGCACCGCGAGCGTCTTGCCAGGATGCCAGCCACTCCACACTGCGCTCGCCCCAGACCCACCAGGCCGCGAGTCCAAGTACGCCGCCAAGCGCTTCCGCCATGATGTCGTTTTGCGACACCGTGCGCGGCGGGAAGAATATCTGCGTAAACTCGATCGCAACGCTGAGTGCGGCGCACCCGATGGCGATCACGACTAACGTCAAAATCAGCGCTCTGCGCCCAACCGGCGACACGCTGGCAGCAAATAGATAACTCAGCGGAATGAAAAGCAGCAAGTTGGCGACCCAGTCTGCGCGCGAATCAATACCAAGGTCGAGAAAGGGAATGCGCTGAAAGCGCTCTATCGCCTCTGTCAATTCGATAGCACGAAAGTCCAACGGCACCAGACTGCCGTAGACAACGAAGACGAGGTAAGCCAGCGCCGCAATACGTATCAGCGTGCGAGTAGGTTGTGCTTTCGGGGCTGGATAGCAGTGTTGTACTGGAGCTGAGGACATCATTTGTCGCATCTGTATCGGGCGCGGATGGTCTGCGGAACCCCGTCACGCTCCAGACGACATAGTAGGGAAAGGCCGACGGAAAGACGCGACGACTTTGGCTTGCACAATACCAATCCGGAGATGTCACGAGTCACGAGGGCGCCTCGCTCCTGTTATTTCCTGGATCATGCTCTAAGGACAGCGATCATCCGCCGTGTAAGATACTGCGCCATAATCTCTCCCATCGCGCAACCGTCCGTAGAAATCGCGGTCGGATTCGGGGTATTCCGCAAATAGCTCAATCCTGTGTGTTGCGCGCAACCGCCCCTCGCAGGGCGCTAGCGACAACGTGGCAAGATCGGGGACCGGCGAGCGAAAATAGTCGGACACTTCGCTGAACCCGCCCACAAAGTTATCGGTCTGAGCACCTCCCTGCATCGCAGTTTCTGCAAAAACGGCATTCCCTACCATCTGCTGATCGAAGTCGCCGGAGCCAGCGCCGGCTAACACGCGGATGCCAATCGATGGATGCACCACTGTGTTGGCAAAGATGCGAATCCGTCTGGGAATATCATTGTGCGGCTGGATAGCGATCGCTGGATACTCGCCACGATAGCTGCCAAAAAAAAGATTGCTGTACAACGCGACATTGCCTTCACCCTGGAACAGTGCCTCGCCTGGGTTCTGGTAGAACAGGTTACCGTAGATCACGTATTTGTCATTTTCGCCCGGTCCCTGCAGTGGAAAATGACCAACCAGGACATTGGGGCGAGCGCCAGGGCCGACCGAACTGTTCTTTTCCTTGATGAACCGGTTGCGGCGGATGATGGTCATACGCGGTTCAACGGGGATGTCAACCACGGCAGGGCGCATGATCTGATGCTTGATCTGGAGGTTGTAACCGATACTGTCGATCACCGCGTTTCCTTCGATCAACCCACCGATGAAAGGCGCCGTGCCATCTGAATTACCGAAGTACATTCCTGTCCCAACGCCCTCGATACGGTTACCGCGCACCGCCCAGTCCCAGGCAGGGCATTTTGTCGAGATGCCGACTGATTGTTGCTCGTACGCGTAGTTATGGATATGGAGGTTCTCAAGCGTGATGTGGTGTGCGTAGTCGGCGTTACCCTCAGCCTTCACTGCGTCCACGAAGGCACCACCGCCATCTAACTCCAGGTCACGTACGGTGACATAGGCCGCATTCTTGATGCTGACGGTGTTGTGGCCGGGCCGCCCAAGTAGAACGCTTCGGGGGCCTTCTCTGGGACCGGTGATCGTGATCGGAGCACCATCCTCCCCATGCAGACCATGAAGCCGGAGACCGCTACGGTAATACCCGGGCGACAGCTGCAGGGTGTCCCCCGGGGAAAGCAGGTGCAGGGTCTGAATATAGTTGCCGGGGTCGGCCGTGTAGGTCTTTGCCTGTACATTCGCGCCCGCCAGCATGAGGAGCAGGCAGGAAGCAAAGGTGGAAATAGCAAAACGCTGTGTCATCACTTCACCCATATCCGGCAGTACAGGCACGCACAAATGGCTGGCCCCATGCCGATCAACCCGGTCAATCCAACACCGCCCCGTGGCCACAGAATTATCGGCCTGGATTTGGCAATCAACACAACAACGACCGCATCGGCACCTTCTGCGATCTAGCTATAATCCGCAGGTTGCAGCCTAAAACGGAAGACCCATGAGCTTTTTCATCTTGGCCACTGGACAACGCCAGAATAGCGAGTGGAAGTCCTTTGAGACAGCATTCCAGAATCTCCACAGGGTGGACCTCTCCTTCCCACCATTACAGGTCGGGCTCTATAGCGCATCGGCAAGCAGTCCGCCGGCGGTCTACGAAGCCGCCAACGGCGACACGATCGCCGTACTGGGATCCCTGCTTTCTTCAGGGAGACCCGCGCCCGAGGCTTTGCCCCTGCTGCTCGACCAGTTCGAACCAAGCACCTTCTCGTGGCGAGACATGCTCGGCACCTACATCATTCTGATATACAAAGGTTCGACCTTGTATGTACTGGGCGACGGTCTCGGGGCATCGAAGATCTACACTGATGCTGGTCGGACGATTTGGTCAAACTCCTTCCTCGCCTTATGCGAGCTTGGACAGCCAAAGTTGCTCGACAAACAGGCCTGCTACGAATACGCGTCCAATGGTTCGGTATTCGGCACCAGGACCCTCATCAAGGGTATTACCAGCCTGCCCGCCAATAGTGTGCTGGCGGTCAACGGCGACAAGATAAAGATCGAGGAAAGACCCAGTCCGATCAGGAACGAAAGGGTGGAGTACCTGAAGACGCTCGACGCCGTTGCCGATTACCACGTAACACAGCTGGGGCAGGTGTTTGAGCCGATTGCGCGCAACTATGGTGGCCGCATCCGGCTTTCTTTCTCCGGCGGTTTCGATTCCCGCCTGATTCTCGCGAACCTGCTGAAGTTCGGCGCTAAGCCCTCATTGTTCGTTTACGGCGACTCCCAGGATGAGGACGTGCGGATCGCACGACTGATCTGCAAGGCCGAGGGGCTGCCCCTGGAAGTCATCGACAAGAGTCTTGCGCCTCCTCTCGATCCCGAGGAATTCATCGGCGAGACGGAAAAAAATCTTGTCGCCTTTGACGGTTGGAAAGTCGAGACTCCCATGTTCGATTTCGGGGCTGACCGGAAGGACAGGATGAGCCGGCATGTCGACGGCCAGATCCCGTTGAACGGCTCGCTCGGTGAGATTTACCGCAACTTCTTCTATATGCCCGATCGTCCCTCAAGCACCGGGGCGGTGATTTCCACGTTCTACTCGCGCTACGACCCGAAGGCCTTCACGTCGCGCTTCGACGAGAAGACATATCGTTTGGCGATGGCGTCCGCGATGCGCCAGGCCATCGGCGCAGATTCCGATCAGCTCACGCGCTGGCAGGTCGAAGAACTCTACCCGAAGTTCCGCGGGCGTTTCTGGACCGGGCGGGACGCGCAGATCAACCAGCGTTTCGGGCCGATGTTCTTTCCCTACCTGGAGCATGCGGCGATATCGAATACGGCAAAGATACCCCTCAGCTTCAAGAACCTGGGCTATCTTCAAGGACGCATGATCGGCAGGATCAACAGCCGCTTGGCCAGTTATCCCAGCGATTATGGCTTTTCGTTGAATGGACCACGTCCGCTCAAGTACCGGTTGAAGACCTTGCTCGGCACGCAGCGTCCTGCCGCTCTGCGCAAGCTGTCATTTCGGATGACCCACACCGCGCAGGAACCACGAACAGGGGCGCTCGCACCCGAGTACCTGTCCCGGGTCATCGACCTCGAGTTCCCGATCATGCGCAAATTGTTCAATATCGAACAGGTCAACTCGGCAACCCAGTATGGCCTGATCGCGACCATCGAGTATCTCGGGCAGCGATATGGTCTTGAAGTCGCTGACGACCATGTCATCGACGATCCGGGTTGAGAGGGGCCCGCTCAACGCCCCGACTTCCTCACCAGCAACACCACCGGCACCAACCCGACGACCACCAGGCCGATTGCCGGCAGGGCCGCGCGCTCCCACTCACCTTCCGAGGTGAGTTCGAAGATCCGAACCGCCAGCGTGTCCCACCCGAAAGGACGCAGCAACAATGTGGCCGGCATCTCTTTCATCACGTCTACCAGCACCAGCAGACCGGCGGTCAGGAGCCCCGGACGCAGCATCGGCAGGTAGACGCGCCACACGGTCTCCCACTGAGCGGCGCCGAGACTGCGCGCGGCATCACGCATACTCGGGCGGATACGTTCGAGGCTGCTTTCGACCGGGCCGTACGCGACCGCGAGAAAGCGTGCGAAGTAGGCCATCAGCAACGCGATCACGCTACCGGAAAGGACCAAGCCGATGTCGCGGCCGGTCAGCCACTGGACGCCATCGGCCAAGCGGTTGTCGAACCAGGTGAGCGATAGCATCACGCCCACGGCCAGCACCGACCCGGGCAAAGCATAGCCGAGCATGCCGACGCGCACGCTGAGTGCCGTCGAGTAGTCGCCGTGGTACCGGTGCGCATAGGCGAGGACGAAGGCTGCAGCGACGGTAAGGGCGCCTGCGATGGCCCCGAGTGTCAGGGTATGCAGGAAGAGATCGAGGTACCGGCTGTCAAGATCATCGGCAACACCCCAGGCCCAGCCCACCAGTCTTGCGACAGGCGCGGCAAATGCCAGAATGAACACACCCCAACCGAACAGGCTCGCGACCAGAGCCAGCCGCCCGTTCAGGCGGATGCGTCGCTGCACACCATTGCGCCCGGATTCGGTGAAGCGGGCGCGGTTACGATAGTGTCGCTCGACCAGCATCGCGATCAGCACGATCGTCAGCAGTATGGATGCCAGCTGCGCGGCACTGTGCAGATCGAAGAAGCCGAACCACGCCTTGTAGATCGCCGTCGTGAAGGTATCAAAATTGAACACTGACACGGCGCCGAAATCCGCCAGCGCCTCCATCAGTGCGAGACTCAACCCCGCGACGATGCCCGGCCGCGCCATTGGCAGCGACACCCGAAAGAAAGCCGCCCAGGGACCCAGGCCGAGGCTGCGCGCCGCCTCATAGGTGCTTTGCCCCTGCCCGATGAACGATACCCGCGCCAACATGTAGACGTAGGGATAGAGCACCAGCGTCATCACTGCGATGACACCAAACGTATTGCGCACCTCAAACGACCATGCAGCCGGCAGGCCGAACAAGGCGCGCAGGCCCGACTGCACCGGTCCGGCGAAATCGAGCACGCCGACGAACACGAACGCGAGCACATAGGCAGGCAGTGCAAACGGCAACATCAGCGCCCAGTCGAGGATGCGTCGCCCGGGGAACTCGCACATCACCGTCAGCCAGGCGAGTGGCACGCCCAGCAACAGCG
>Ga0116152_10001078_pt1 | contig 22360 bp, 23 predicted proteins | sample AD_UKC119_MetaG_FD_89894 | JGI IMG/M metagenome (GOLD analysis project Ga0116152, IMG submission 89894) | Active sludge microbial communities of municipal wastewater-treating anaerobic digesters from Hong Kong - AD_UKC119_MetaG | ecosystem: Engineered > Bioreactor > Anaerobic > Digestate...
AACATGATGGCGATCATTGGTTTATGTCTAAGTTTCTATTTTTGTTATCATCTTGTGGCAGGACAGCGGGGCTATTTAAGTTTGATGTCTCTTGAAAACCGCATTACCACCGTTTCTTCGGATTATGAATCCCATAAAGCCGAGCGCCAGGCTCTCGAAAAGAAGGTTGTCATGATGCGTCCTGGGTCAATTGATCGTGATTTATTGGAAGAGCGTGCCCGCCATGTTTTGGGCTATCGTTATCAGGATGAGCTTATTTTGCTACAAGATCGCTCATAGCGACATTTAAAATTCTCTATAAAATTGTTATATTTCAATGGCTTGCTAATTTTCAAGTTTTTAATTGTGCACGAAATTAAATTTTATTCTAGATTCACCCCTCTAATGGCGGTAATTAGAGGGGTTATTTTAAACCACAGATAGAGGGGTCTAAATCGTGGCATCAAAACAAACAAAAACGAATAACAAGAAACCTAATCTCAGAACCATATCCAATTCTATGCCAGAGCCTTCTCTGGATGAGATGAAACAGCTTTATCACGATATGCTTTTGATCCGCCGCTTTGAAGAAAAGGCAGGACAGCTTTACGGGATGGGATTAATTGGTGGTTTTTGCCACTTATATATTGGGCAGGAGGCTGTCGTCACGGGCATCCAATCTGTTCAGGAAGAACAAGACACGGTTGTCACAACCTATCGCGACCACGGTCACATGCTCGCCAAGGGAATGGACCCGAAAGGGGTGATGGCGGAACTGACAGGCCGCGAAGGCGGATATTCTCGCGGTAAAGGCGGGTCCATGCACATGTTCTCACAAGAAAAAGGATTCTTTGGCGGGCACGGAATTGTCGGCGCGTCAACGGCGATTGGGACAGGTTTGGCGTTTTCTCATAAGTATAAGGAAGATGGCGGCGTTGCCATTGCCTATATGGGGGATGGGTCAGCCAATCAGGGGCAGGTGGCAGAATGTTACAACATGGCCGCTCTTTGGAAACTGCCCGTCCTTTACGTGATTGAAAATAACAAATACGGTATGGGTACTTCGACCGCTCGTCACGCGGCGGGGCAACTTTATGCCCGCGGTCAGGGTTACGGCATTCCTGGGGAACAAGTCGACGGGATGGATGTGTTTGCCGTGCAAAGTGCAGCCCGTCAGGCACTTGATTATATTCGTACAGGCAATGGTCCTTATATCTTGGAAGTGATGACCTATCGCTATCGCGGGCATTCCATGTCTGATCCTGCGAAGTACCGCAGTAAAGACGAAGTTGACGCTCAAAAAGACAATGACCCGATCACAAAATTAAAAGCGCGCATGGTTGAAGAATTTGATGTGAGCGAAGATGATCTCAAGAAAATTGATAAGGACATTAAAGAGCGCGTGAAAGAATCCGCGGAGTTTGCAGAAAGTTCCCCTGAGCTTGGCCCAGAAGAACTTTGGACAGATATTTTGATAGAGGTTGAATAAGAATGACAATACAAGTTTTAATGCCCGCATTATCGCCGACCATGACCGAAGGAAATTTGGCGCGTTGGCTCAAAAAAGAAGGTGATACAGTTGAATCTGGTGATGTGATTGCCGAAATTGAAACCGATAAAGCTACCATGGAAGTGGAAGCGGTGGATGAAGGTATCATGGGTAAAATCCTCATTGCGGCAGGCACGGAAAATGTTTCTGTCAATACGCCGATTGCGGTGTTGTTGGAAGAGGGAGAAGATGCTTCCTCTATTGTCATCCCGAGCGAAGCCGAGGGATCTTCTCCTTTAATGGATATTAAAGATCCTTCGACTACAGTTGCTGATGCTCCTTCCGCTCAGGATGACATTTTTGTAAATCAACCCACAGGCGCAAATATTAAAAACCGCGATATCCTTTATGCGCAGGGTGTTGTGATCGAGCCGCCTGTCTTTGACGAAGCACCGTTTATGGCCGCAACACAAACCCAGACTGTGCGTGTGGCTCTGCGTGACGCGATGGCCGAAGAGATGCGTCGTGATCAAGATGTCTATGTGATGGGCGAAGAGGTTGCGGAATATAATGGCGCCTATAAAGTGACCGAAGGGATGTTGGACGAGTTTGGCGCAAAACGTGTGATTGATACACCAATTACAGAACATGGTTTTGCGGGTCTTGCTGTTGGGTCTGCTTTTAACGGCCTGAAACCGATTGTCGAATTTATGACCTTCAACTTCGCGATGCAGGCGATTGACCACATTATCAACTCAGCCGCCAAAACACTTTATATGGCAGGTGGGCAATTAGGATGTCCTATTGTCTTTCGTGGTCCTAATGGTGCGGCGGCGCGTGTAGGCGCTCAGCATTCTCAATGTTATGCCTCATGGTATGCCCATGTTCCAGGGTTGAAAGTGGTTTCTCCATGGTCGGCGGCAGATGCTAAAGGGTTGATGAAGGCGGCGATCCGTGATCCTAACCCCGTTCTTGTTCTGGAGAATGAGTTGATGTATGGCCAGTCCTTTGAAGTCCCGACCGATCCAGATTATGTGATCCCGATTGGCCGCGCGAAAATTGAACGCGAAGGTTCAGATGTCACCATTGTGGCGTTTTCAATTATGGTGGGTAAGGCCTTACAAGCCGCAGAGAAATTGGCGGAGCAGGGGATTGATGCGGAAGTGATTAATCTGCGCACAATTCGTCCGCTTGATCGCTACACCATTTTGGAAAGCGTCAAGAAAACCAACCGTATTGTCACCTGCGAAGAAGGATGGCCGTTTGCAGGCATAGGCGCTGAAATTGCCGCATTAATTGGGGAACATGCGTTTGATTATCTGGATGCGCCGCTTAAACGTGTCTGCGCGGCAGATGTACCGCTTCCCTATGCTGCAGGGCTTGAGCAACTGGCTCTGCCGCAGATAGATGAGATTGTGCATGCTGCCAAGGAAGTTTGTTACCGCTAATTTGGGTTGTATCAATGGTTGAAAATAAACACAGAATATCACGGACAATATTGGGAGCAGGAATATTCCAATCGGACAGATCTTTTTCGGGATTGCGCGGGATGTTGTTTTCTCCAAAACGTGTTTCAAAATCCTGCTGTGAAATGATGCCTTCATGGATGGCTGTACGGCAAAGCACACGGAAATCATCAGCATTAAAAACCTCAAGACAGCTTTTTGCCCGTTGGTTGAATTCACCTGGGGTACAGAATTTTCCTTCTGTTTGTGCGGCTTCGGCGGCAACGGGATTCCAAGGAGCTTCGAAGTTGGGACGCTGAGACATAGGCTAAAAAAGTCCTTTCAGATAGTTTGTTTGAATTATGTATATTAAATAATTAGGTAAAATAAAAGAAAAAAATATGCCAATTAAAGTTTTAATGCCTGCGCTATCACCAACCATGACCGAGGGGAACTTGGCCAAATGGCACAAATCCGAAGGGGATATGGTGGAATCTGGTGATGTGATTGCCGAAATTGAAACCGATAAAGCCACCATGGAAGTGGAAGCGGTGGATGAAGGCATCCTAGGAAAAATTTTAGTTCCCGCAGGTACAGAGAACGTAAAAGTAAATGAATTGATTGCTGTTCTCTTGGAAGACGGCGAAAATGATAATGATATCACTGAAATTTTGAACAAAAACGAAGCCGTGCCAGAAAAGAAAGAAAGTTCTGCGCCTTCGCCTCAGAATAGTAGTCCTAAAAAACAGGAGCTTAAGCCTATGCAGACTGAATCTACAGCCAATCGTATTTTTGCCACGCCGTTGGCGCGCCGTATTGCCAATGATAAGGGGATCAATCTCTCAAATATTCAAGGTTCTGGCCCAAAGGGGCGGATTGTGAAGGCTGACGTTGTCAGCGTTACAAGTGATAAGTTACAAGTTACAAGTGTCATTTCATCATCTCTTGAAACGGGTAACTTGAAACTTGAAACTAACGAGTTCGGCATGATCTACACCGCCATTCCAAATAACAACATCAAAAAAATTACTGCAAAACGGTTGCAGGAATCCAAACAGACAGTGCCCCATTTCTATCTGACAATTGAATGCCAGATCGATGAATTAATGCGCACCCGTGCCAAAATGAATGATGCGGCCAAAGGAGAATATAAACTTTCCGTGAATGATTTTGTGGTGAAGGCATGCGCGAATGCTTTGAAGGCTTACCCTGCGGCAAATGTGTCATGGAGCGATGAAGCCGTCCGTCAATACGTCCATTCTGATATTTCAGTAGCGGTCTCAACACCCAATGGTTTGATTACGCCAATTGTAAAACAGGCAGAATTAAAAGGTTTAAAAGAAATTTCGGCTGAAGTGAAAGATTTAGCAGGGCGCGCCCGTGAAGGAAAATTAAAACCAGAAGAATTTCAGGGCGGAACCTTCAGCGTTTCCAATCTTGGTATGTATGGTATCAAAGAATTCGGCGCTATCATCAATCCGCCACAGGCCTGTATTTTGGCTGTCGGTGCGGGGGAAGAAAAGCCTTACGTGGATGGCGGCGACATTAAAATTGGAACCTTTATGACCTGCACACTGTCTGTTGACCACCGTGCGGTGGATGGTGCTGTTGGCGCTGAATATCTGCAAATTCTTAAAACCTATATCGAAAATCCTGCAGCGATGCTGCTCTAATACTCTCTTGAAAGGAGAATATAATGAAAAATCTACTGACAATGGTTTTGCTTTTAGGTTCAGTTGCAGCTCTATCGGCTTGTCAGGCAACAGCCCGTGACAAAGATGGTTATATAAGTGTGGGAACGCACGATGGATATTATCGCAATGGACGCGAAGATGGTTATTACCACTGCCCACCAGGACACGCTAAAAAAGGCTGGTGTTAATCCGTATTTATAAATTGTAAGGTGCAAGAGTGTAAAGCTTGCGCCTTGCTTTCATTTTTAGGAACAGATTATGACTGAAACAAATTTCGATGTAATTGTAATTGGCGGTGGGCCAGGCGGTTACGTGGCGGCCATCCGTGCCGCCCAATTGGGCATGAAAGCCTGCGTGGTGGAGGCTAATCATTTGGGGGGCATCTGCCTAAACTGGGGCTGTATCCCAACCAAGGCGCTGTTACGTTCATCTGAGATTCATCATCTGCTTCATCACGCAAGTGATTTTGGATTTACTATCAAGGATTTCTCATTTGATCTTAAGAAAGTGGTTGAACGTTCACGCGGCGTTGCCAAGCAGCTTTCAGGCGGCATCGGTCATCTCTTAAAGAAAAATAAAGTCACGGTGTTTGATGGTTTCGGCAAACTGGAAGGCAAAGGCAAGGTTTCTGTCACTAAAGACAAGAAGAAAATCGCCGACCTGACAGGGAAGCACATCATTATTGCCACAGGCGCACGGGCGCGCACCATTCCAGGGATGGAACCCGATGGTAAGCAAGTCTGGACATACCGTGAAGCCATGGTGCCAACAGAAATGCCGAAATCTATCCTCGTTGTTGGCTCTGGCGCGATCGGGATTGAATTTGCAAGCTTCTACCGCAACATGGGGGCGGAAGTGACAGTTGTCGAAATGATGGATCGCGTGATGCCTGTGGAAGACGCCGAAATCTCCGCCATGGCTGAAAAAGCATTCAAAAAGCAGGGAATGACCATTATTACAGGCGCAAAAACCTCAAAAATCGAAAAATCTGCCAAGGATGTTACCGTTCACGTTGAAAAAAACGGCAAAACTGAGAAAATTACGGTCGAAAAAGTCATTATGGCGGTGGGAATTGTCGCCAATACCGAAAATATTGGTCTTGAAAATGTCAAAGGCGTAAAATTAGATCGCGGTCATATTGTGACAGACGACTACATGAAAACGGGCGAGGCAGGTGTCTACGCGATTGGTGATGTGTGCGGTGCGCCGTGGCTCGCCCATAAAGCCTCGCATGAAGGCATCATCTGTGTCGAAAAAATAGCAGGTCAAAAAGATGTCCACCCGATGATAAAAACCAATATCCCTGGCTGCACCTATTGTATGCCCCAGGTGGCAAGCGTTGGCCTGACCGAAGTCGCCGCCAAAGAAGCAGGTTACAAAATTAAAGTGGGCCGTTTCCCGTTCATGGGCAATGGAAAGGCGATTGCGCTCGGCGAGCCTGAAGGCATGGTCAAAACCATTTTTGATGAAAAAACGGGAGAGCTTTTAGGCGCACATATGATTGGCGCGGAAGTGACCGAAATGATCCAAGGATACGTCATTGGCAAAACCGCCGAATTGACCGAAGCGGAGTTTATGCACACCGTCTTCCCACATCCAACATTGTCAGAGATGATGCATGAAAGCGTCCTTGACGCCTATGGCAAAGCGATCCATTTTTAGATGTTCAAAGACTTTAGATTAGATAAATTTGAGAATGCAACAGAAAGTCTTTTTGGTTTTTTGAAGTTTAGTGCAATTCTTTTTGCTGGCTCAATAGTCACAATACTATCTTTGATTGCTTTTATTGAAAATGAAAACGAAGCCAATGAATTTGTAAAAAATTTACTTAGTTCAATACCAGTTTTTGTAAATGGTTTAGGACTATCTTTGTTGTTTATGGGATTAATAATTGGCTTTAAATTTATTGAAGTGTTTGTAACTGACAAAAAAGTACAAATTTTATTTTGCCTCATCTCCTTTATCTTGTTGCTTTTTATGCTTTTTTATATTGGTTACTCTCAAGGCAGCATAGAAGGTATTATTGATATTTCTGGTATAAAAGGCTGTTTAAAATAAAAAAATTGTCATTGCGAGCGACTGAAAAGGAGCGCGGCAATCCACCCCTTATATGTCATCCCGAGCGAAGTCGAGGGATCTTATAAGATCCCTCCATGCGCTGTGCTTAGTCGGAATGACAGGGCGTTGATTTGTGTGTGACGCTTCCTTGCGTATCCTGAGTTGCCATTTGTAATTCTATGATAACCCCCGTATACTTATAGAAAGAGGTTTTTCATGAAAAATATCGCTTTTTGTCTTGTTCTGGCTCTCACCCTTCTTCCGTTACGCGCGCAGGCCTATGACGGTGTTGTGGACGATGTGAAGGCGTTTTACGCCGAGTTTGCGGAAGGCGTCACGACAGGGCGGCGCGATGATGTGATCGCCCTCATTGAAAAACATTTTTCTTCTGACTTTAAACATATAGATGATGGGGAGCTTGCCTACGAAAAAGACGGGCTTCTCAATCAGATGAAATTGGTGAAAGACCAACCAGATTTAAACGAAAGCTTTACTATCAATATTGAAAGTGCTGCTTTTGATGAAACATCCCAAGAAGTGCACGTGGTTTTTGTGTCCGAAAGCATTGTGAAAGAAGGGGATCAGGAATTGGGAAGACTCAATCAAAGATGTTCTGATAAGTTGAGAGTGTTTGACGATCAAAAGACGTTTGAGCTGTATGAGTGTGATTGCGTCAATCTTCCCGTAGCGGAAAACAATTGATTTTTAAGGAAAATAATCCTATTCTGTAGAGATGTATTGCTCTCCCAAATCTTTTCCAAAAACAAACCAAGCGGTTTATCGCGTTTTTTACTTCCCAAAAGGCCTCCCCCCCTATAAAAATGGCAAACAAACTAGGCAAATTATAGATTACGGTAAATAAAAATGACCTATAACACCGAATTATTAGACCGCGCGAAACGCCACCCCGAAAAGCAAAAACGCGAAGATCGCCCGATGGGGAAAAAACCATCATGGATTCGGGTGAAGGCGGGGCAGGGTAAAACCTATAAAGAAACCCTTGATGTTGTGAAGGGCTTGAAGCTCAGCACGGTGTGTGAGGAAGCGGGATGCCCCAATATCGGCGAATGTTGGGATAAAAAACATGCGACATTCATGATTATGGGAGAGGTCTGCACGCGCGCCTGTTCATTTTGTAATGTCGCGACAGGAAAACCCGAAGCCCTTGACCAGTATGAACCGTTGCGCGTCGGCGTGGCGGTTGAAAAAATGGGGCTGAACCATATCGTTATCACCTCCGTTGATCGTGATGATCTAAAAGATAGCGGCGCGGCGCATTTCGTTAAAACGATTGAAGCTATCCGCTTTAAAGCGCCAAACACGACCATTGAAATTCTCCCAGGGGATTTTCGCGGAAAAATAGAAGATATTGATGCGGTCACACGGGCACGGCCTGATGTATTCAACCATAATCTGGAAACGGTGCCTCGCCTTTATCCAACCATTCGACCAGGGGCGCGGTATTTTAGAAGTTTGAGGTTGCTTCAACGTGTGAAAGAGGTTGATCCAACTATCTTTACAAAATCTGGTATGATGGTGGGGCTTGGGGAAACCAAGGAAGAAGTGGCGCAGGTGATGGATGATATGCGCGCGGCGGATATTGATTTCATTACCATTGGTCAATATTTGCAGCCTACGCCCAAACACGCCCCCGTCGAGCATTTTTGGATACCTGAAGAATTTGAAGGGCTTGAAAAAATGGCGCGAAGCAAAGGATTTTTAATGGCATCTTGTACGCCGCTCACCCGTTCTTCCTATCATGCAGGTGAAGATTTTGAAAAATTGCGTAAGGCACGGGAAGAAAAATTAGCCAGAGCGGCTGAGTAAAATTTTGGAATGCTCTCTCACGTTGAACAAAAAACGCTTCCCTATACGCCGCAACAAATGTTTGATCTGGTGGCGGCAGTTGATCAATATTCTGAATTTGCACCATGGTGTGTGGCGAGCCGCATCAACAAGTGGGAAGGGGACACCATCTTCTATGCGGATTTAATTGTTGGATATAAAGTATTTAGAGAAAAATTTTCATCCAAAGTCTTATTGAATCGTCCACGTGAAATTACTATAGAATATCAAAAAGGTCCGTTAAAAAACCTGACCAATCACTGGATATTCAGCGAAGGTTCAAACGGGTCATGCGTGATTGATTTTTCGGTCGAGTTTGAATTTAAAAATATGGCATTACAGGCGCTTGCGACTATGTTCTTCAACGAAGTTGTCAAACGCATGATTGGTGCATTCGAGGCGCGGGCGCAGGAAGTTTATGGTGAGCCTACAATAATTCTGCCAGTAAAAGCTTAAGAGCCGCCTCAACGGTTTGTTGGCGGATGTCGTTGCGTGACCCTGCGAATAAATTTTTGTGTGTATGGGTGTGGTCATCTGTGGTGATGCCAATATAGACGAGTCCTACAGGTTTTTGGTCTGTGCCGCCGTCTGGGCCAGCAATGCCTGTCACAGAAACCGCGATATTAACATTGGCATTATCAAAAGCGCCTTCGGCCATTTCTTTGGCTGTTTCGGCACTGACAGCACCAAATCTTTCCAGTGTTTTAGCCGAAACGCCGAGTAAGTCGATCTTGGCTTGATTAGAATAGGTCACAAAGCCACGGTCAAAAACGGCGGAGGAGCCCGCCAAGTCAGTGATGGCACTGGCGATCATACCGCCTGTGCAGGATTCTGCGGTGGCCATCATCCATCCTCTCTGGCGGAGTTTATCAGATAAATCCTTAGCCAAGTTGGACATAGTGAAGTCCTATCATCACAAGGGCGGCATAAATCCCTGCCATGACATCATCAAGCATGACCCCCATGGGACCGCGTAATTTTCGATCAAGCCATCCAATCGGCCAAGGCTTTAAAATGTCAAACAGGCGAAAAAGGACGAAGGCTGTACCGATGGAAAGGGGGCTAAGGGTGGCAGGAATAAGGGCGATCCACATGCCGACAACTTCATCAACGACAACCATGCCAGAATCTTTTTCGCGGATCATCTGTTCAAAATGTTTGGCCGCCCAGAGACCTATCAGAAAGGTCAAAAGTATAGCCGCCAACAAAATCTGGAGGTTTCCATACATCATGAGTGCAATACCGAAGGGCAGAGCGCCAAGTGTTCCCCATGTGCCTGGCCCAGGTTTCAAAAGACCAAGACCAAACCACGTAGCAAGCCATGGAGCGGGGTGCTTGAAATTTAAACGGCGAAGCGTGTCTTTATCTTGAAACTTAATCATGGGGCTATTCTGTCACGGGCAGGGTGACCGTGGCAAGAGCCTGGCAAGCAATCCCCTCTTTACGGCCTGTAAAGCCAAGCTGTTCTGTTGTTGTGGCCTTGATACTGATGCGGACGGTAGGAATATCCAGAATTTCTGCAATCCGTTTTTGCATTATTTCACGATGAGGGCCAATTTTAGGTTCTTCAGCCAAAATAGTGACATCAATAAATCTAAGCTGCCCGCCTTGATTGAGAAGAAGATTGTAAGCATGTGCCAGAAACGCGGCACTATCAGCGTCTTTCCATTGTGGGTCGGAAGGAGGGAAGTGCGTGCCGATATCACCTTCATTGATGGCGCCCAATATAGCATCAGTGATGGCATGTAAAACAACATCCGCGTCAGAATGTCCAGTAAGCGCCAGAGGGTGATTGATTTCCACCCCACCGAGAATTAATTTGCGGTTAGAGGCTTGTTTTTCAAAGGCGTGAACATCAAAGCCTGAAGCAGTTCTGGTTTCTAAAGATTGTATCATAAGGGCCTCGACAGTTTTGAAATCATCCTGTGTGGTGATTTTTATGTTGGGGTGTTTAGATTCAACAATTTGGACAGTCTGTCCATTGGCGCGCACCATGCTCGCATCATCGGTAAAACTGTCATCATCTTTAAACTTCTCATGGGCGTCTTTAAGGGCGCCAAACTGAAAGGCCTGAGGCGTTTGAATAGACCATGAATTAGTTCGGTCAACAGTTTGACCATCTCTGCAAAGCGTGTCCTTAACGGGGGTGGCCAGTGTCGCAGCACTATTATTATTCATGGCGGCGAGAAGAGAGAGGATATCTTCCTCATGAACGAGTGGCCTTGCCGCATCATGAATGATTATTATTTCTTCATTTTTTACTTTAGGAAAACTTTTTAATCCATTGTAAACACTATTTTTTCTTGTGTTCGATCCTAAAATTTGTGGTTCAATATTAAGTCCATGAACCGCGTCATTATAGTGTTCTTGGTGCTCTGGATTAATCACAACAGAAACACTTTTTAACCCTTTGATATTTATAAATTTTTTTAAAGTTTGCTTTAAGACAGGTGAACCATTGATCCTTTGGTATTGTTTGGGCAGGCCATTTCCCATGCGAATTCCAGAACCCGCCGCAACAATCAGCAGGTGAAAAGAAGGGGTTTTTTGATCAAAATCACTATCTTTTGTCATATTATTACTTTACTATCGCGCAGTATGCTTGCGTTTCACGTGTAAATTGTTGATAGTCTTTAATTAAGCCTAGGTCAATTGGGGCGCTCATAGAAGGTATTTTTTATATCAAATATTATCATGGACGATGTTATTAATAACCCAGTGTCAAACACGACGACAGCCAGAAAAAGTAGCTTCTGGCGCGGGTTTGTCGATGCTTTCCTAGGGCCCAAAAACCAAATTAGTGGCTTAAGACGGCGATTTTCTAGTAAAAGTTGGGCAACGCGTTTTTCTTTTTTATTAATAGCGGCCGTCATTATCAGCGGTTTTGCCACCTATGCGGCTTTGACGGAGACACCGCCTTTTGGTGATGATCCCGATACAGTGATTTGGCTTCTCAATCTTGATCTAATCATCTTGTTATTGTTGGCAACGCTGATAGCCAGACGGATTGTTTCAATATGGAGCGGTCGCCGGCGCAATATCGCGGGGTCACGGCTTCATGTACGCCTCGTCCTGATTTTTAGTATTATGGCGGCGGTTCCTGCTATTATCATGGCGGTATTTTCAGCCTTTTTCTTCCATTTTGGTGTTCAGACATGGTTCAGCGAAAATGTAAGAACGGCCGTCGTAGAATCGCAGGCGGTGGCAGAAGCTTATCTTGAAGAACACCAACAAGTCATCAAGGCCGATATTCTGGCCATGGCAAATGATATTGATCGCCAAGCGGCCATGATGATGGACCCCCAAGCGGCCTATGACCGGTCTTTGGATACACAATCATTGTTACGGAATTTATCAGAAGCCATGATTTTTGATAGAGTAGGTAAAATTCTATCACGCTCAAGCCTGACCTTTACGCTCACTTTTGAGAATGTTCCAGATTACATTCTGGAACAGGCGCAAGATGGAGAAGTCGTTGTTTTGAATAGTGACAACGATGATCGTTTAAGGGCGCTTGTTCGTTTGAATAGTGGAAACAACAATTTTCTTTTTGTTGGGCGGCGTGTTGATCCTGTTGTTTTATCACATTTGGCGGCGACAAAAAATGCAACCGACCGCTATACCCAATTGGAAGGAAGTTATTCTGGCTTGCAAATCACGGTCACGATGATTTTTGTGATGGTAGCTTTACTCTTATTGCTTGCGGCGATGTGGGTTGGAATTGTCCTGGCACGGCAATTGGTAACGCCAATCTCTACCCTTATTTCTGTTTCCGACAGGGTGAGGGCGGGGGATCTCACCGTCCGCGTTCCCAAGCAAGATCAGATTGAAGAATTTGACTATGTGGCGCAGTCATTCAACCGGATGACGGCACAATTGCAGCAACAGCGTGATGAATTGGTCAATGCGAACCGCCAACTGGATCATAGAAGGCGATTAACCGAAACCGTTCTCGCGGGGGTTAGTGCGGGTGTTGTCGGGGTTGATAGTCAGGGAAAGATTACATTAGCCAACAGCATGGCAGGGGAAATGTTTGAACAAGATTCCCAATCTTTGATAGGAAAAAAAATCAAAGATATAGCCAAAGAAATTGGTCCTTTGTTAGAAAAAGCCAATACAAAGCCAGAAAAAATTACGCAGGCTGAAATTCCTTTTGTGAACAGTGAAGGGCAGAAGTTAATACTGACCGTGCGTATAGCAATTGAGCGCATTGGCGAAGAAGAACACGGCGCAGTTTTAACCTTCGATGATATTACTGAACTGCAGTCTGCGCAGCGCAAAGCGGCCTGGGCGGATGTTGCGCGCCGCATTGCGCATGAAATAAAAAACCCGTTAACGCCTATTCAATTGTCGGCAGAAAGATTAAGACGCAAATATCTAGATGAAATCACCAGTGATCGTGAAACATTTGAAATTTGTACGGACACCATCATTCATCATGTTGGAGATATTGGGAGAATGGTTAATGAGTTTTCTGATTTTGCAAGAATGCCAGAAGCCTTGATGAAACCCACCCGAATTATTTCAGAATTACAGGATTTAATAACATTTCAGAAGGCGGCACATCCCGACATAATTTTTAATTTTAAGGGAAATCTTGCAAATCAGCGTGATTTTGTTCTGCGTTGTGATAGCCAGCAAATCCGCCAAGCTGTCACTAATCTTATTCAGAATGCCCTGGACTCTATTCAAACAAGAATTTCGAAAGAGGAAGGTTTTAAAGGGCAGCTAGACATCATCTTCCATAGAGAAATTTCCAAAAATAAAGAAAACCAGTTGTTTATTGTCCTAAATGATAATGGATTGGGGTTACCAGAAGGGCAAGACCCTTCAAAATTAAGTGAGCCCTATGTGACGCATCGCGAACGCGGAACAGGCTTAGGGTTAGCGATTGTAAAGAAAATTATGCAAGATCATGAAGGTCAATTGGTTATTGGTGCTAACAATAAAATAAAAGATATTGAGGGTTGGAACGATTTGGGCGGCGCATCCGTTTCTCTTATTCTTCCTATTCTTGAGCAAAAACAAGAGGGAGCACTCTCTGATAATATATTACAAAAAAAGAAGGCTTAAGCGCTTATGAGTAAAGATATTCTGATTGTAGATGATGAAAAAGATATTCGTGCCCTCATCAAAGGTATTTTGGAAGATGAAGGATATAACACGCGAGAAGCGCAAAATGCGGCTGAGGCGTTGAAAGCTGTTGAAAGCAAAGTGCCTGATCTGATTATTTTGGATATCTGGCTTCAGGAAAGCGATAAAGATGGCCTTGAGGTTTTGAAAACCGTTAAAAAAGAGAATCCTCTTTTACCTGTTTTGATGATTAGTGGTCACGGAACGATTGAGACCGCCGTGACGGCCATTAAAGATGGCGCGTATGATTTCATCGAAAAGCCATTTAAGTCAGACCGGTTGTTATTGATGATTGCGCGTGCCATAGAGATTGCAGAACTTCGTCAGGAAAACCAAGATTTAAAAACCAGACGCGACAATACCCAAGATGAATTAATAGGGAAATCATCATCCCTCAATCAAATTCGCCAACAAATTGAGAAAATAGCCGCAACCAACAGCCGCGTTGTTATTCTTGGCGCTGCGGGAACAGGGAAGGAAGTTGTTGCGCGTTCCATTCACAGACAGTCTGAGCGGAGCAATTATAATTTTATGGCGCTAAACTGTGCGGCCTTACACCCAGAACGTCTGGAGGAAGAGTTGTTTGGTGTGGAAAGGGAAGGAAAACACCAAAAGGGCTTATTGGAGCTGTGTGACGGTGGAACATTGCTTCTTGATGAAGTGGTAGATATGCCACTTGAAACACAAGGTAAAATTTTGCGCGTGTTACAGGACAATAAAGTTCACCCTGTAGGATCTCAAAAAATTATTGATATCAATGTTAGAATTCTGGCTTCAACCAATCAGGATTTAGAACAGGCCATTAAGGATGGAAAGTTTAGAGAAGATCTTTATTACCGTCTGAATGTCGTGACTTTAAATGTTCCAAAATTAAAGGATAGAACCGAAGATATTATTCCCCTGGCCACACATTTCTTGGATCATTTTACAAAACAGACAGGGCAGACCCCTAAAAAATTATCTCATGAGGCGCAGGTTGCTTTAAAAACTTATTCCTGGCCAGGAAATGTACGGCAGCTAAAAAACGTTATGGAATGGCTGAGCATTATGGCACCTTCTATGGAAGAACAAGAGGAACTGCAGGCAAAGGATATGCCTCCTGAAATTCTGGGCAAAAATTTGGCTGAACAAGATTCATCAAATATTATGGATTATAGTGCTCAGCCTTTAAGGGAAGCACGTGAATCTTTTGAGCGCGAATATTTGAACATGCAAATTAAAAGATTTAAAGGCAACGTGGCACAAACGGCTGAATTTGTTGGAATGGAGCGTTCAGCTTTACATAGGAAACTGAAGTCTCTTGATATTTCTATGAACGATGCGCAGGATAAGGATATCGTGGGGAATCAGTCTACTATGAGAAAAACAGCTTAATAAAAAATATATCTATTTCATAAGGTCTAATAATAATGCGGGTTATTGTATGTGGAGCAGGGCAGGTTGGATTTAACATTGCCGCTTATCTTTCAAGAGAAAATAACGATGTTACCGTCATTGACCATAACGCAGCAATGATTGCACGCGTGAATGCAGAATTAGATGCCAATGGACTTGTGGGGTCGGCATCCAGTCCTGAGGTTTTACATGCAGCAGGGGCAAATGATGCCGATATGATTGTCGCTGTCACCCATCAAGACGAAGTGAATATGGTTGCTTGCCAAGTAGCACACTCCCTTTTTAATGTGCCTAAAAAGATAGCGCGGATTCGTCAACAAGTTTACCGTGATCCTGCCTGGGCCAATTTGTTCAGCCGCGCTCATATGCCGATTGACGTTATCATATCTCCAGAAATTGAAGTGGCTAAAGCGGTTGATATGCGTTTATCTGTACCAGGTACAACAAGCGTAACACCCATGGGCGATGGTAATATCTATCTTTGTGGTGTGATTTGTGAGCAGGACTGCCCGTTGGTCAACACACCACTTAAACAACTCAAAGAACTTTTTCCTGACACTTCTGTCAATATTGTTACTATTGTGCGTAAGGGAAATGCTTTTATACCCGATGGAAATGATCAGATGCTTATCGGGGATCAGGTAATGTTTGTGGCTGATGTTTCTCAATTGAAACGCGTCCTGTCTGGTTTTGGTCACGAAGAAAAACAGGCAAACAACGTTATCATCGTAGGCGGTGGTAATATCGGTTTAAGTCTGGTTAATACCATTCAGGCAGAACATTCAAATGTGAATGTCAAAATTATCGAATATAATCGCGAACGCGCTTCACGGCTGAGTGAAATTCTAGAAAATGTTTTAATTTTAAACGGCTCGGGTCTCGACAGACAGGTTCTTGAGGAAGCAAATGTTGAAGAGACAGAAACATTGATTGCCGTTACAGATGATGATGAAACCAATATTCTATGTAGTCTTTTAGCGCGTCAATATGGGTGTGAGCGGGTTATTCCACTGGTGAATAAGGATTCTTATAATGTTTTGACGGGATCACTGGGGTTAGGTGCAGTTGTATCACCCAAAGCGATTACGGTTTCAACAATTATGCGCCATGTTCGTCGTGGACGGATTAAAGCTGTACATAATCTTTTAGGTAATTTTGGTGAAATTCTTGAAATTGAGGCTTCTGAATCGATTGGTATTATTAACGTGCCTTTGCGTGATTTAAACTTGCCACATGGTATTTTAGTTTGTGCCATTTTACGCGGAGAAGAAGTGATTATTCCGCGGGGAGATAATGTTATCAAAGCGGGCGACCATGTTATTATTCTGGCGATGCAAGGGAAGGCATCAAAAGTTGAAAAACTATTCTCTGCCCCCGTTGATATATTTTAAGGATTTCTGATTATGAGCCGTTATATCTATGTGAATGGACAATATCTGCCCCGTGATCAGGCAGTGGTGCATGTAGAAGACCGTGCGTTCTTAATGGGGGATGCGGTGTATGAGGTCATTGCCTGCATTCATGGACATCTGGCGGATGAGACAGGACATTTGGATCGGTTGGAGCGATCTCTTTCTGAGATGGTGATGGTGATGCCCGTGGCGCGGGAAACTTTGCGTTTTATCATGCGCGAGCTTTTGCGTAAGAATAGACAAAAAAATGCATCCGTATATCTTCAGGTTACCCGCGGCGAAGCAAAACGTGATTTTAAATTTCCGTCACCTGATACACCGCAAAATCTTGTGATGATTACGTATAATTTTGACTTTGACGGGAATAAAGCTGTTCAAAATGGTATTCGAATAAAAACAGTTCCCGATATTCGTTGGGCGCGGCGAGATATCAAGACAACGTTGCTCTATCCCCAATCCATGAGCAAAATGATTGGTGCTCGTGAAGGGTACGATGATGTGTTCATGGTTGATCCCGAAGGATTTATTACGGAAGCATCAGCCAGTAATGCGTGGATAGTGACGAAGGATAATAAAATAGTGACGCGTGCAGTCAGCACCAATATTCTGCGCGGTATTACCCGCACCGCAGTGGAGAGGATTTGCCGTGACCATCAATTTTCTTTAGAGGAGCGTTCTTTCACACCAGAAGAAATTTACGACGCAAAAGAAGTTTTTACCACGAGCGCAACAGCGCTGATCACCCCTGTTATAGAAGTGGATGGCCATCAAATAGGAGATGGAAAACGCGGTAATTTATGCAGAAAGCTTTATGAGGAATATCGTGCCTATGTAGAGGGGCTGCGTGGAGAGCAAATTCATTGGGAAGCAGGACTTTAATGCTTGATCTGGGGCAGTACAGAGCCGTTATTTTTGATTGGGATGGAACCTTAGTTGACAGTACAGATTGGGTTTTGGGTGCCCATAATCATGTGAGAACAACAATGGGACTTTCTCTTTGGACCAAAGAGGATATTTTTGGATGCTCTAGTCTATCCACTAGAGAGCTTTACCCTAAAATTTATGGTGAAAATTCTCAAAAAGCGATTGAGCTGATTGCGGATTATACAAGTAAATATAATTTGGATGGTGCTATACCCTATGAACATGCCGAAGAGTTATTAAAACTTTTTTCTTCCTTAAATAAACAATTGGGTGTTGTGAGCAATAAGCGTCATGAACCGCTAAATGAAATGATAGATCACATGAAGTGGCGGGAATATTTTGTGAGTACCATTGGGGCAGGGCGGGCCGAAAGGGATAAGCCACACGCCGCACCATTATTGATGGCGATGGAAATTATAGATCAAGATCTGGTTCCTGCTGATGTGCTTTATGTAGGTGATACGGAAACTGATTTAATGACCGCGCAAAATACAGGATGCCCCGTGGTTTTTATCCAGTCTGAAAAGCCGCGCCCTGATTTAATTGAAAAATACAAACCTGATTATGTCTTTGAGAATCTTAAATCTTTTGCAGATGCGGTCATAGAACACGGCCTGACAGCAAACAAAAAGGCAATATAACCCTTGCTAGCCCTCACTTAATTCTATAGTTAAGAAGAACACTAACAAAAAGAAGGATGGACCTTATGTCTGAAAAATCCCAAAACGTACAAGATGTTTTCCTAAACAAAATCCGTAAAGAGAAAATGACCGTGACAGTTTTTCTGGTAAACGGTGTAAAATTACAAGGTATTGTAACGTGGTTTGATAATTTTTCGATGTTGTTGCGCCGCGAAAGTCATGTGCAACTGGTTTATAAACATGCCATTTCTACCATTATGCCAGGTGGCCCTTTGACTCTGTTTGAAGATGGCGAAGATAAGCCAGAAGACTAAAGCTTAAATTGTCAGAAATAAGTCATATTGAAGTTGTTGAACGGGTTTTGATTGTTCATCCCGTTTTTACGAATGTTCATACCTCTCTACGCGGAGATGCCGAACAGGCGATGGAAGAGGCTTGCGGCCTCACGGAAGCCATTAATCTTGAAATCGCTGCAACTTTACAAGTTAATATCCGCGAAATTCAGGCGGGTTATCTTTTCGGCAAAGGAACACGGGAGACAATAGAGAAGGCCGTTGAGGTGCATGAGCCTGATGTTGTTCTTGTGAATTATACTTTATCGCCTGTGCAACAACGTAATCTTGAAAAGGAATTCAACGTTAAAATTATTGACCGTACAGGATTGATTTTAGAAATCTTTGGAATGCGCGCTCAAACCAAAGAAGGACGCATTCAGGTGGAGCTCGCACAACTGGATTATCAACGCTCCCGCCTTGTGAAATCATGGTCTCACTTGGAACGTCAGCGGGGTGGACAGAGTTTCGTTGGGGGACCTGGGGAAAGTCAGTTGGAACTTGATAAACGTATTCTTGCCGAGCGTATGGCTAATCTGAAGCGTGAACTGGAGAAAGTCCGTAAAACCCGTGAACTTGGGCGTAAGGCGCGGGAGAAAGTGCCTTTTCCCGTTATTGCGCTTGTCGGGTATACCAACGCAGGGAAGTCGACATTATTCAATCGCCTGACGGGAGCAGATGTTTTTGCCCAAGATTTACTCTTTGCAACACTTGATCCAACCTTACGCCGCATAGAGCTTCCCAGTGGGCGTGTCGTCATTATATCCGATACCGTTGGATTTATATCTGATCTTCCAACCCACTTGATCGAAGCTTTTCGGGCGACACTTGAACAAACGCAATATGCCGATGTGATCTTGCATGTACGGGATTCAACGCAGAATAATTATGAATCACACAAAAAAGAAGTCATCCGTATTATGAAAGATTTGGGCATTAATTATGAAAGCGATGAACGGGTTTTTGAGGTGATTAATAAAATAGATGTTTGCCCAGAAATTCGCCGAGCAGAAATTTTAAGAGATGACAATTTTAATCATCATGTCATAGGGATTTCGGCACAAACAGGGGAGAATATTGATAAGCTCTTAGAAGTTATCGACGATTTTCTTTCCAAAAACTTTGCCCATATCCAATATGAAGTGCCTTTAAGTGATGGAAAAGCGCTCGCTTGGCTTTATCAACATGGGGAGGTCATAAAAACCGAAGAAGGGGGAGACGTTATCAAAATATTCGTGCATATTGATCCTGCCAACCAAAACCGTTTTGAAAGTACGTTCCATTATGCAGCAATATAAAACTCAAAGCCGTCATTACACGGCTTGTCCGTGCGATCTACTAGATTGCATGGATAAACTATGCAATGACGTAAGAGGTGGATAATGCCCCATATAAATCCTGAAAAAGTTGCTACCTATATCCGTGAAGTTGCGGCGGATAAGATCTTGCCGCGATGGCAACAGTTGGCAAAGCATGAAATATCAACAAAATCAGGCCCAACAGATTTGGTAACGGTCGCAGATTTGGAGGCCGAAGAAGACTTAACCCATATCTTTAAAGATATTATTCCAGGATCTTATGTTCTGGGCGAAGAAGCGGTTTCCAAAAAAGAAACGGATATTGGTTTACTTGGTTCAGAAGAAGGATATGTCTGGGTTATTGACCCCGTTGATGGAACGCTTAATTTTGCCGAGGGGCGCGAGCGTTTTGGAACCATTGTCGCTCTTGCTCATAAGGGTGAAATTATCCAGGGGTGGATTTTGGATATACCGCAAGACCGTATGGCTGTGGGAGAAAAGGGCAGTGGTGTGCAACTGAACGGTAAGCGCACAACCTATCCCACCATGAACAAGAGCCTTCATGATACGCGTGGTTTTATCAGCCGCAAATTTCTTCCCCCTAAAATGCGCGAAGAATTAAAACCTGTCATTGAAGCTGAATTTGGAAATGTTGAAACATATTTGTGCTGCGCGCATGAGTATTTGGACATTCTGGCGGGGCAGGCTCATTTTTCAATGTATTCCCGCATTCGTCCGTGGGATCATCAAGCAGGGGCGATGATGATGCGTGAGGCGGGCGGTTATGTTCGTAAGTGGGATGGATCAGAATACCGAGCGGGAGATCAGCGCGGCGGGATTATCTGTACCCCGAATGAAAATGTTTGGAGCGAAATTTATGGACGTCTGTTGGCAGATTATATCAAAGCCGCTTGATTTTTCCTTTCTGCCGTGCCCAATATTCGAGCATTTCTTCGAGTGTTAAATCCTTAAAATTAACGCCTCGATCGGCACATTCAGTTTCCATTCCCTGAAAACGTATCTGAAACTTGTCATTAGCTTTGCGCAATGCTTCTTCGGCATTAATACCTTCCATACGGGCGTAATTTGCCAAAGCAATCAGTAAATCGCCAAATTCTTCTTCTTTTTCTTTTGGCGTCTTGGCGTTTTTAAATTCAGAAATTTCTTCTTCGACTTTCCTGAAAGCGCCATCGGGATTTTTCCATTCAAAACCAATTTTCGCCGCTTTTTTTTGGAGTTTTTGTGCGCGGAGCAGGGCAGGCAATCCCTTTGCCACACCGCCCAAAGCACTTTGACTGCTTTTTTCTTTCTCTTTTTGTTGATCCCAAATCACATTCACATCAGCAGCATGCTTGGCATTTGCGTCACCAAATACATGTGGATGACGGGAAATCATTTTATCCGCCACGGCCTGTGCAACATTATCAAAGGTAAAGTGACCGCTCTCACACGCTATTTGGGCGTGATATATCACTTGCAATAAAAGGTCGCCAAGCTCTTCCTTCAAATCATCTATAGAGCCATTTTCAATGGCATCAGCCACTTCGTAAGCTTCCTCAATTGTATAAGGTAAAATGGATTTGAAATTTTGTTCGCGATCCCACGGGCAACCATTTTCAGGATCACGCAGGCATTCCATGACCCATTTCAGTTTTTCAATAGGAGAAGTGAACTCTGTATCCTGTTTTATAGCGATTTTAGGCATGGTTTACTTTTATAACGCTTTGATTTTATTTTGCAATTATAGTTACTCTTTTCGTTTGCTCTCAAAATGGGGGTGGGGGTGGTTAGAGACCTCTTTCCGTCACCCTGCGACTGGATCGCAGGGTTTTTTGAGTTTGGTCAGAGATCCTTCGGTCAAGCCGAAGGATGACGAGAAGGATGGAAAGGTGCTTTTTTCTCCCGTTGTCATCCTGAGCGAAATGAACGTCAGTGAATGGAGTCGAAGGATCTTCATGCCGATAACGGGTAAGATCCCTCGGGCACGTTTGGGATGACTGGAATAAAGATGTGTTGTTTAAATAAGCCATCTATCACCGTAGCAGACAGGCAATACAAAGTAAAGGAATATTTTCCTACATAATTTTAAAAAGCTGTGTCATTAGGTAAGATACAGATATGAACCAAAGATAATGTGATAATAAATATTATGACAAATAATATTTATTGTTTAAGATGGATATTTAGTTTATAGCGTTAAATAATCAAACTGCCATCACTCAGCATTTCGTCAACGTCTAAATCGACAACATTGGCTAAATGAATTGCTGTTTTGAACTGGTGATCATCTGCGCCACCATCTATATCAATCTCAACTCTTGTGTGCGTATTGCCTTTCCATGTGACTTCCTTAAATCTTACAAATTCAGAAATTATATCTGATTGAGGATCATACATTTCAAGAATATCAGAAATATCAAGCGTGTCATCGTCTCCAAATTTTCGCACTCTGTGTTCTTTTCCTGATGAAAATTCTAAAAGTTTGTAAATATCAGCACCTGCACCGTCATTAATGTCGGCGTAAGAATCGCTAAGATTGTATAAATTATCTGCATTTGAACCTCTCACATAGCCTTGAGCGTCTACGACGACATGCGGGGTGTCAAATTTGAGAAAAGTTTACGCAAAAGCATTTCTAAAAAACAAAATGAATTCAAACCTTTATCTAGAGATGAATAGAGATCGCCTAAATTTCAAATATTTTTTAATTTCTAT